>Ga0208244_100598_pt1 | contig 31237 bp, 28 predicted proteins | sample SubbioCR12Aug_5A_FD_184828 | JGI IMG/M metagenome (GOLD analysis project Ga0208244, IMG submission 184828) | Serpentinite rock and fluid subsurface biosphere microbial communities from McLaughlin Reserve, California, USA - CR12Aug_5A (SPAdes) | ecosystem: Environmental > Terrestrial > Deep...
CCCGGGCCTGGGCCGGCTTCTGCTGCAGGCGATCTACGCGCGCGACCTGGTAGTGGTCCAGGGCGTCGTGATGGTGGTCGCGGTGATGTTTACATTGCTGAACCTGCTGGTGGATCTGCTCTACGCAGCGGTGGATCCCCGCATCGCGTACGACTGATGCGACGGCGCCACAACTCCCCCTTGTTGATCGGAGCCACCCTGGTCTGTCTCATAGCGGCGAGCGCAGTCTTCGCACCGCTGCTCACGCCGCACGACCCGACGGCGATAGACCCCGCCGGCCGGCTGGCGCCTCCGGGCGGCGAGCACCCACTCGGCACCGATCGTCTGGGACGCGATGTGCTGAGCCGCATCCTCTACGGCGGCCGGGTGGCGGTGGTCGTGGGCGGCGTTGCCGTGGCCATCGGCGCCGGCGCCGGTGTAAGCCTGGGCCTGATCTCGGGTTATCAGGCAGGGCGGCTGGACGCGGTGCTGATGCGCGCCGTTGACGGGCTGATGGCATTCCCTGCGTTGCTGCTGGCGATCATGGTGGTGGCCGCGCTGGGACCGGGGCACATACAGACGATGGCAGCGGTCGGCGTGGTGCTGATTCCAACGTTTGCGCGCCTGGCCCGGGCGCAGGCCCTGGCGGTGCGGAAACAGGAGTTCGTGCATGCGGCCCGCGCACTGGGGGCAACGGACGTCCGCATTGTGCTCACGCACATCCTGCCCAACGTCGCAGGGCCTCTGTTGATCCAGTCCACGGTGGCGTTCTCCGGCGCGGTCCTGGCCGAGGCGTCCTTGAGCTACCTGGGGCTGGGGACTCAGCCGCCGGTCGCGAGCTGGGGCGGGATGCTGCAGGAAGCCCGCGACGTGCTCTTCGTAGGACCCTGGATGGCGATCTGGCCCGGGGTGGCGATCGCGCTGGCGGTGCTGGGCTGGAACCTTCTTGGAGACGGGTTACGGGACATGTTGGATCCGCGGCTGCGTCACGCTACCCGGCGACGAGGAGGACGGTAACGGCGGTAGGCCCGTGCGCGCCCAACACCGGCACCAACCCGATGTCAGCGCTGCGGCTGGGCCCGGTGATGAGAACCAGCGCTGAGGGCAGAGGACCGCACCGCTCCAGGAGCGTCGCCAGGCCCGGCACGATGCGGTCGGACCGCAGCACCGCCAGGTGTAGAGGCGCCAGCAGGGATGCCGCCTGCGGCTTGCCTGGGCCGGCGGACAGGACCAGCGACCCGGTCTCAGCCACGCCCCACTCCGCCCCGGTGATTCCGATCTCGGCCTGAGCGAACGTCTCAAAGGTTCCCCGCGGGTCGAGGATCTCCACTCCCTCCGCGCGCAGCCGATCCCGAATCGGCGCCATCTCTGGAGTGTCCCACAGCGCGGCACGCTGCACGCGCCTCTCCCTGCCCAACGCGACCGCCCTCTCGATCGCCTCATCGTGTGTGCCGACGGTAATTACGGAGATGCCCACCTGCTCGGCCCGCTCGATGAAGAGCGCCACCGGATCGGCGGTGGGCCGATCGCCGGGGGGAACCGGCCGGCTCATCGCCCCTCCCCCTGCCGCGACTTCCACCACGCGCGGAAAGGTGTCGAGGCCAGGACCGGCGCGGCGCGGTGCGCGGTCCACCCTGACAGCGGATACGGCAGGCGCTCGATCTTGCCGCCGCGCGCGACCAGCCGCTGCGCAAGTCGTCCCAGGCTTCCTGCCAGCATGAACCGCGCGGGGCTGCGCGTGAAGAAGGTCCACGCGCCCACGAGCATCCTGTCGCGCCAGGACGCAAGCCCGGTTCGCACGGACCGCGCCCGCAGCTCGACCAGCATCCCGGGCAGGTCAATCTTCACCGGACAGACATCGGCGCACGCCCGGCACAGCGTGGACGCGAACGGCAGGTCGCGGGCCCGCTCCAGCCCCTCGTAGGCCGGGGTCAGCACGGCGCCGATCGGGCCGGCATAGACCGACCCGTAGGCGTGCCCGCCCGCGTGCTGGTAGACAGGGCACTCGTTCTGGCACGCGCCGCACCGAATGCACCGCAGCGCCGCGCGCAGGTCGGGGTCGGCCAGCAGGCGCCTCCGGCCGTTGTCCAGGATGACCAGGTGCAGCTCCTCAGGACCATCGGTCTCACCGGCCCGCCGCGGCCCGGTCAGCAGCGACACGTATACGCTTGAGCGCTGCCCGGTCCCGCTGCGGGCGAGGATCCTGAGGAAGACGCTCAGGTCCGCCAGTTGGGGCAGGACCTTCTCGACTCCCATCACCGCCACGTGGATGCGCGGCCGGGCGGTCGTGAGTCGGGCGTTGCCCTCGTTCTCCACGATCACCAGCGTGCCGCTCTCCGCGATGGCGAAGTTGACCCCGGTGATCCCCATCTCGGCCGCCAGAAACTCCGCGCGCAGCACCTCCCGCGCCACGCGGGCCAGCTCCTCCGGCCGCTCGTAACGTGGGACGCCCAGCTTCCGGACAAAGAGGTCGGCGATCTCCTCGGTGGGCTTGTGGACCACGGGCGCTATGAGATGGCTGGGCCTCTCGCCGGCAAGCTGCACCACGTACTCGCCCAGATCGGTCTCAACCACGCCGGCGCCTGCCGCTTCCAACGCCGGATTGAGGAAAATCTCCTCGGTGGTCATGGACTTGCTCTTCACGATGCGGCGCACGCCCCGCGAGCGGGCCAGATCGGTTATGATCGCGCGCGCCTCCGCGGCATCGGAGGCCCAGTGAACGGTGCCGCCGAGCGCGGAGACCTGCGATTCGAGCTGCCTGAGGTAGCCCTCCAGGTTCGCCAGCACGTGATCCTTGATCTCGGCCGCGGTGCTGCGCAGCGACTCCCACTCGGGCAGTTCGGCCACGGCGTCGGCCCGCGCCCTGCGGGACGCCGGCATGGCCTTCCCCATCTGGCGCTGCAGTGACGCGTCCCGCAGCGCCTGCTCGGTGTTGCGGATCAGGTCAATCCGGGTCGGATGGTCCGGCATCACGATCCCGCCAGGATCTCTGCCAGGTGCAGCGCGCGCACGCGGCTGCCGCGACGGGAGAGCCCGCCGGAGATGTGCATCAGGCAGCTCACATCGGTGGCGGTGACCACCTCGGCGCCGCTGGCCTCGATGGTGTCGAGCTTGGCGGAGAGCATCGCACCGGAGAGCGCCGCGAACTTGATCGAGAAGAACCCTCCGAACCCGCAGCACTGCTCGGCGTCGGGAAGCTCCACCAGGCGCAGATCGCGGACCGCCCTGAGCAGGCCGAGCGGCTCGTCCCGCAATCCCAGCCCGCGCAGGCCGTGGCAGGATGGGTGGTAGGTAACGGTGGCAGGGAAGCGCGCGCCCAGGTCGGTCACTCCCAGCACGCGCACGAGATACTCGCTCAGCTCGTAGGTGCGGGAGGCAACGGATCGCGCCCTATCCAGGAGCGCCGGTGTGTCGCGAAACAGGTGCGGGTACCACTCGCGCACCATGTCCGCGCAGGAACCCGACGGCGCCACGATGGCCGTCGCGTCCGCAAACACGTCCAGGAACCGTTGCGCCAGCACGCGCGCTTCTTCCTGGAACCCATTGTTGAACGCCGCCTGGCCGCAGCAGGTCTGCTCCCCCGGGAACTCCACGGCGCAGCCGGCGCGCTCCAGCGCGCGCACCGCGGCCTCGCCTACGTTGGGGAAGAGCTGGTCAACCAGACAGGTGACGAAAAGCGCGACCGGCTTCACATGAGCGCCGCTGCCTGAGCAGAAGCAGCTCCCTTCGGCAACCGGACTCCCTCGGCGGAGAGGACGGCCTCCAGCGCGCTGAGAAGCAACAGAACCCAGCGCGGCCGGCTCGAGTGTCCCATCAGGCCGACCCTCCAGACCTTGCCCCGCAGCGGTCCCAGCCCGCCGGCGATCTCGATCCCGTACTCCCGGAGCATCCGGGTGCGCACCCTGGCATCGTCCACCCCATCGGGGATGGTGACCGTCGTGATGGTGGGTGACCGATCAGGCTCGGCGGCCAGCAGCCCCAGGCCCATGGCCTGCAACCCCGCCCAAAGGGCGCGGGTGTTGCGCCAGTGACGCGCCACCCGGGCGTCCAATCCCTCTTCCACAACGAGCCTGAGTGCAGCGCGCATCGCATAGATCTGCTGCACAGGCACGGTGTGGTGGTAGGCATGCGTGGGTCCCCAGTACTTCCACAGGCCCTCGAGATCCAGGTAGAAGGCGGCGGGCGTGCCTCGGCCTCGCGTGCGCGCGTGCACCGTCAGCGGCGCCATTCCGGGCGGCGCGCTCAGGCACTTCTGACTTCCGCTGTAGCAGGCGTCAATGCCCCACCCGTCTACCGGCAGCTCGGCCCCGGCCAGCGAGGCGACCGCGTCCACCAGGAACGTCGCGCCGTGTTCGTGCGCCACGCGGGCAAGATCGGTCAGGGGCTGCAGCACTCCTGTTGAGGTCTCGACGTGCACCACCGCCACGCAGGCGATCCCCCGGCCTGCGGGGCGCGACGCCAGCGCGCGATCGAGATCGGCCGCGTTCACCGCTCGGCCCCAGGGCGCTTCGACCCTTGTCACTTCGGCGCCGATCCGGGTTGCGATCTCGACGATGCGATCGGCGAAGAACCCGGCGGTGCAGACGGCCAGGCCCTCGCCCGGTTTCACCATGTGCAGCAGCGCCGCCTCCATCCCTGCGGTCCCCGTACCCGAGACCGGCAGCGCCAGCTCATTCTCGGTTTGGAACACGCGGCGCAGCAGAGCGACGGTCTCGTCCAGAATGAGCAGCATTTCGGGGTCCATGTGTCCGAGCAGAGGCTGCGCAAGCGCCTCGGTGACCTCGGGGGGGAGCAAACTTGGTCCGGGACCAAGCAGAATTCGCTCGCTGGGAGTCGTGCTCATAGCTGCCTCCTTCGACAATCCGCGGGATTGAGCCGCGAAGGTTCGCCGTATGCTATTCATTCTCCCCGCCGGGCGCCAATACCTCGGCGCCCGCCTTCATGGCGCACTCGCGCAGGAACCGCGCGCCCTGCTCGGGCACCACGGGGTTGATGTAGAACCCCGACCCCCATTCGAACCCGGCGACCTGCGTCAGCCGCGGCATGATCTCAAGGTGCCAGTGGTAGAAGTGCCCGGCGTGGTCGGAGTAGGGTGCTGTGTGCACGATGAAGTTGTACGGCGGGTTGTTCAGGCACGAGTGCAGGGCGTGCAGCGTCGTCCGCAGCGCCTCCGCGAACGGGAGGACGTCGCCCTCGCTCAGCGCCCCGAACGAGGCCCGGTGCTCCTTGGGCATCAGCCAGGTCTCGAAGGGAAAGCGCGCCGCGTATGGCTGCAGCGCCACGAACCGCTCGTTCTCGAATACGATCCGGTCGCGTACCGCCAACTCCTGCTCAATCAGGCGACAGAAGACGCACACCCCGTTGCGACCGAAGTGTCGCTCTGCCGCTTCCAGCTCCTCGGCCGCGCGCTTGGGGATGACCGGCAGGGCGATGAGCTGTGAGTGCGGGTGGGACAGCGAGGCGCCGGCGGCACGGCCGTGGTTGCGGAAGAGCAGCGCGTACTCGAACCGGTCGTCGCCGTCCAGGTCGCGGTACCGCTGCAGGTAGGCCCGGACCACGTCGGCCACCTCGCGGGCCGGCATCAGGCCGAGGTGGGTGTGATGATCGGTCGTTTCGATGATGACCTCGTGCGCGCCGACCCCGTCCATGCGCGTGAACATGCCGGTGCTGCTGCGCGTGGTGTCGCCCTCGATGCGCAGGGCCGGGAACTTGTTGGAAACGACCCGCACCTGCCAGCCAGGCGCATTTCGCGCCGTGCCGGGGTTGCGGACGGCAAATATCTCGGGCGGCGTCCGGTCCTCGCGGCCGGAACAGAACGGACAGCGCTCCAGGTCGTTTACCTCCACCGGCGGCGTCGCGAAATCGGTGGGCCGCGCCGCCCGCTCGGTGGCGATGATCACCCAGCGGCCGGAAGTCGGATCGGTGCGCAGTTCAGGCAAGACCGTTCACCTCGTTCGGAAGATGTGCTGCTTCAGGACGCCCGCTCCGCGGCCCGACGGACGGTGCCCTCGTACAGTTCGAGATATCGGACGGCCGCCCTGTCCCACGAGAAGTCCGCCCGCATCCCGACCTGCTGCAGCGACCGCCACACGCTCGGATCGCGGTACGCGGCGACGGCACGGCCGACTGCCGCCACCAGCGCCTCCGTGGTGTAGTCGTCGAAGACGAACCCGTTGGCGGACCCAAGGTGCAGGTTCTCCGGTGTGGCGTCCACTATGCTGTCCGCCAGCCCGCCGGTGCGTCGCACCAAAGGTGGCGTGCCGTAGCGAAGACTGTAGAGCTGGTTGAGACCTGAGGGCTCGAAGCGCGAGGGCATCAGGAAGATGTCGGCGCCTGCCTCGATCCGGTGCGCGAGTCCCTCATCGAACCCTATGATGGCTCGCAACTGTTGGGGGAACCGGGCGGAAGCGGCTCGGAACGCCTCCTCGAAGGCGGGCTCGCCCGTGCCCAGGATGACCACCTGCGCCCCGGTCGCGACGATTGCTTCCAGCGCCGCGGCCACCAGGTCGAACCCCTTCTGGGACGCCAGCCGGGCAACTGTCCCGATCAGGGGCGCGTAGGCCTGGACCGGCAGCCCCACCTCCTGTTGAAGCGCCGCCTTGCATCGGGCCTTCCCGGCAAGGTCACCGGCGTCATATCGGGCCGCGATGTGCGGGTCCACGCTCGGATCCCACAGGGCGTAGTCCACGCCGTTCAGGATTCCGAACAGGTCGGCCGAACGCGCCCTCAGCAGCCCGTCCAGCCCCACCCCAAACTCCTCGGTCTGGATCTCCCCGGCGTAGGTCTCGCTCACGGTGCTCAGGGCGTGCGAGTACACCAGGCCCGCCTTCATGACGTTGACGTTCCCGTAGAACTCCAGGCCGTCCGGCGCGAAGGTCTCGGGCGGCAGGCAACTCAACGGAAACTGCTCGCCCGGAAAGATCCCCTGGTGAGCCAGGTTGTGCACCGTGAACAGGGTCGCAAGAGGATTGCGGTGCGCCCGGAGGTAGGCGGGGACGAGCGCGGCGTGCCAGTCGTGGCAGTGCGCGAGATCCGGCGTCCAGGTCCTGTGCATCAGCCCCAGCGCGGATTGACAGAAGAAGGCGAACCGCACCAGGTTGTCCTCGTAGTCCCGTCCCCCTTCGCCGTAGAGGCCTTCGCGGTCAAATAGGGAGGGTTGATCCAGGAAGTAGTGCGGCACGCCGTCGGAAGACGTCCCCATCCAGACCGCGCCCTGGATCGCAGTCCCACCTATAACGCTGTGCACCTGCTGCACCGGCTCGAGCCCGGTGCGGCCTACGCCGCGGTAGCGCGGCATCATCACCCGCACGTCCACGCCCTTGCGGCGCAGCGCCGCGGGTAGGGCCCCGGCGACGTCCGCAAGCCCTCCGGTCTTCGCGTACGGCACCGCTTCTGACACGCAGAACAGAACCTTCATGGATCGCCCACCCTCATCTAGTCCCCTGCGCAGGCCCTATGAGCCCCAACCACAGGTCGTTGACGTTCGTGTTCGTCGGTCCACTGATGATCAGGTCGCCCAACGCATCAAAGAACGCGTACGCGTCGTTGTCGGCCAAGGCCGCGGCCGGGTCGAGCCCCATGGCGCGGGCCCGCTCCAGCGTTGTGCCGTCGGCCACCGCGCCCGCGGCATCGGTGGGCCCATCGGTGCCATCGGTCCCGAACGCGGCCACCAGCGTCTGCGGGAGGCCGGCTATCGTCTCGGCGGAGGCCAGCGCGAGTTCCTGGTTGCGACCTCCCCGGCCCGTCCCCCTCACCGTCACCGTGGTCTCGCCGCCCATGATCAGGCATGTCGGATGCGGGCGCGATTTCCCATCGGCCCGCTCTTCGCGCACCCGCGCGCCGAACCGCGCACCTACCTCGCGCGCCTCGCCTTCGGTATCCGTCGCGCACAAATCAACATGATAGCCCAATGCCCCGGCCTGCTCAACCGCCGCGCTCGCGGCCAGGGTGATGTCGCCGACCACCACGGTCCTCGCTCCTGCAAAGGCCGGGTCGCCCAGTTTGGGAGTCTCAGGGATATCACCTGCCGCGCCGCGCTCCAGATGCCGACGGACCGGAGCAGGCAGTGCGCCACGCAGCCCGTAGCGGTCCACCACCTCCAGCGCGTCGTCAAAGGTAGTCGGATCGGGCATGGTCGGGCCCGAGGCTATGGCGTCGAGGGGATTGCCGAGAACGTCGGAAAGAATCAGCGTCACAACCTTCGCGGGCGCCGCCCGGCGGGCCAGCCATCCTCCCTTCACCACGGAGAGGTGCTTGCGAACCGCGTTCACCTCGGTGATCGTGGCGCCTGAGCGCAGCAACAGGTCGGTCGTGGCGATCTTCTCTTCCAGCGTCAAGCCCTCGGCAGGCATCGGCAGCAATGCCGAACCCCCGCCGGAGATCAGCACGAAGACCAGGTCGCCGCTTTCGGCGCCGCCAACGATGTCGGCAATTCGGACGGCCCCCTGAAGCCCGGCCATATCAGGCAGTGGGTGACCGGCCTCGGTGACCTGGATCCGCAGAAGGGGCCCGGTGTATCCGTACTTGGTCGTGACGGCTCCGCCGGTAATGCGGTCGCCCAGCACGGCTTCCAGCGCCGAGGCCATCCTCACCGAGGCCTTGCCGGCGCCAACGACGACGATACGGCCGCCCGGGGCAAGATCGCAGGGCTCGCCGCCGATCATCAGGCGGTTCCCATCCCATAGCACCGTCCTGAGCACGGCCGCCGCGGGATCGGCGGCGGCCACCGCCGCCCCCAGGATCTGGACGGCGTGACGGCGCAGTCCCGCAGTCTCGCCGTGAAAGAGCCGCCCGTCAACGTTCATCTCTCACCCGGCCGGGGACGGAGCGGTCCACCACGACCCGCCGCGGTTGGGACGGACCGCTTCAACCCGCACGCCGCGCGCCCCTGCGGCATCCAGCGCGGCCCTGACGGTATCGCGCGCCAGCGGCGCGAGGTTGTTCTCCTCGCTAAGATGGACCAAGCAGACGGTCTGCGGTCTGCCGTTGAGCGATGCCGCCGCCGCGCGCGCCGCGTTGTCGTTGGACAGGTGCCCCTGCGCGCCGACGATGCGGTTCTTGAGAAACCACGGGTAGGACGATACCGCCATGAGCCCCAGGTCGTAGTTGGCCTCCAGCACGAACAGGTCGGCGCCGCGGGCGCGCGTGAGCAGCTCGTCGGTGACCTCACCCAGATCAGTGGCGATGGCCGCACGCACGCCGTCTATGGAGAGCACGAACCCCACAGGCTCCGCGGCATCATGCGGGAGCGGGAACGGCATGACCTCGACCAACCCCAGTGCAAACGGCCTCCCCTGCATGAACGTCTCCACTCGGGCGCCGGCGAGCTGAAGCCCGGCCGCCCGGACTGTGGGCTCGTTGGCCAGCACCACGGCTCCTGTTGCGCGGGCTATTGCCGCTGCCCCCCTCGCGTGATCGTCGTGCTCGTGGGTGAGGAGGATCGCGTCCAGGCGCGGCGCCCGGCCGTCCTCCCCGATCTCCCTCAGAACTGCTTCGGCCGTCAGCCCCGCGTCAACCAGGAAGCGTGTCGGTCCTGCCTCGACCAGGATCGCGTTGCCGGAGCTGCCGCTGCGCAGCACGCGCACGCGGAGCGGGCTCTGCCGCAGCGTCACGAGCGCAGCAGCTCCTCGGCCTCAGGCATCAGGAGCAGAGCACTCTCCTCTGACAGATGGGCCGCAACCCTGAAAGCCTCGATCATCTCCGCCACAGAGCCGATGGATGCCGAGGGAACGGCCGCTGCGTGCGGCGGCCGGATCGTAACCGTAACAACGCCTTGTGCGTCGGGGATCCCGGCCATCTCGCGCGCACGGCGCACCGCCAGAGGGAAGTCCCCCATCTCGTCCACGAGCCGATGCTCCAACGCCTGGCGGCCGGTCCACACGCGGCCGCGGGCGATGGCTTCGATCTCGGCCTCGCTCCTGACGCGGCCCCTGGCCACCTTGCCCACGAAGCGCCGGTATACCGCCTGGATCTCGTGGCGGATCCGGTCAAGCTGAGTCGGGGTGAACGGCTGGAAGCCCGAGGGCATCGTGGCCGCCTCTCCCCGCGCCACGACCTCGCGGTTGAGCCCTAGCCTGCCAAACAGACCCCGCAGCGTCAGTTTGCCGCCTATCACGCCGATCGAGCCGGTGACGGTCGCGGGCTGCGCAATGATCCGGCCGGCGCCGCAGGAGACATAGTAGCCGCCTGAGCCGGCCACGTTGCCCATGAACGCGACCACGGGCTTCCCGACTTTTATGCGCTCAACCTCGCGCCAGATCAGATCGCTGGCCAGCGCGGATCCACCGCGCGAGTCCACGTGGAAGACGATCGCGCGCACGCGCGGGTCGCGCTCCGCGGCCCTGAAAGCGCGGGCCACCGTCTCGGAACCCGCGAATCTTCCTCCCACGAACGGCAGGGGAAGCGGCAGATCGCGGCTCTCGCCGGTAACGATCATGCCGATCAACTCAACGACGCCGATCACCGCGGCGCGGGACCGCCACCGGTACGGCGTAGGCAGGCGCCTGCGGGCCTGCGCCCATGGGCGCAGGGCGGCGGGGCGGGCCGGGGATCCCAGGCGGGCGGGCAGCTCGTCCTCGTAGCAAATGCCGTCAACCAGCCCGGCGGTCCACGCATCGTGCGCGCCGAGCGGGGCGCGGTCCACCATCGCGCGCACGGCGCCGGGATCGAGGCGCCGCGCCGCGGCCACGTCCTCCACGAACCCGACCATCACCGAGTCGAGCACCGACTCGACGACCTCGCGGTGATGCTCGGAGAGACCCGACCGCATGAACGGGTCGGCCGCGGTCTTGTACTCGGCGATCCGCTCGTACTCCGGGAGAATTCCTGCCCGATCGAACGCCTCGCGGAAGAAGGTGATCTCGGTGCGCAACCCCAGCACAATCCAGAGGCCGGCCTCGGGCATCCAGATTTCGTCGGCCGCCGCTGCCAGGTAGTAGGCAGGCAGATCGGCCTCCTGCAGGTAGGCGACAACCCGCTTGCCCCGGCCCCGGAACTCCTTCAGGGCCGCCCGGAGGCTCTGCACCGTCGCCATTCCGGCGCGCAGGTCGCGCACGCGCAACACGATGCCGCGCACGCGCGCATCCCCGGCGATGCGCTCCAGCCGCTCCCGCAGCGCCTCCAGGCTCTCCTCCGGGCGCTGCAGGGGCCGCATCAGCATTCGCTGCGCCAGGGACCGCGGCGTAGGGTTGCGTTCGGGGTACGAGCCCGTCAGCTCAACGACCACGTAGTCGAGCGGCGGGCCGGGTAGACGGGCCAGGACATTGGAGAAAAGGAGCAGGCCGTTGCGCACCAGATCCAGAATCCAGGTCATGGAACTATTCTAACCACCGGCGGCGACGACGCCTAGCGGTATGACCACTGCCGCTCCTGAACCGATGAAATGGTGGGGCTGGGGGGAGCCCTCAAAGACCTACCCGCTCGCGCACCGCCCCGGGTTCTGGCCGTTCCTCGTCTCGAAGATAGGTAACCCGGCTGGAGGCCCCGCGCCCCGGGCCGACCTCGACCAGATCCGGATCCCACCTCCCCGCATCCCGCCCCGGGCCCTGGAGGCGCTCGCCGCGGCCGTGGGCGCCGAGCACCTCTCCCTCTCTCACGACGTTCGAATCGCGCACGCCTGCGGCAGGGGCTATCAGGATCTGGTCCGGCTGCGTCGGGGCGAGGTGCCGCGTCCGCCTGATGTGGTGGTGTTCCCGTCCTCCGAGGAAGCAGTCGCGCGCCTGCTCCGCATCGCAGGCAGCGAGGGGCTTGCCGTCATCCCGTTTGGAGGCGGGACCAGCGTGGTAGGAGGCGTTGAGCCGTCGGACGGCGATCGACCGGTCCTGTGCGTTGATCTGCAGCGCATGAACCGGCTCGTCAGCGCGGATCCGGCAGGTCTCGTGGCCACCGCCGAGGCAGGCATCCTGGGCCCCGCTCTCGAGGCCTCACTCGGCGCGCACGGCCTGACGCTGGGCCACTTCCCCCAGTCGTTCGAGTTCTCCACGCTGGGGGGCTGGATCGCCACCCGCTCCGCCGGGCACGCCTCGACCGGCTACGGCAAGATCGAGGCGATGGTCATCGCGCTCCGCGTGGTCACTCCGCGCGGGATCATCGCGACGCGCGTTGTGCCTGCCAGCGCCAGCGGGCCGGATTTGAACGCACTGTTTGCCGGCTCCGAGGGCACACTCGGGATCATCTCGCAGGCCACGCTGCGGGTGCGCCTGCTGCCCGCAAAGAGGGACTACCGGGCCTGGCTCTTTCGCCGGTTCGAGGACGGTCTCTCCGCGGTGCGCGCCATGCTGCAGGAAGGCCCGGCCCCCACCACCGTCCGGCTCTCCGACTCGCACGAGACCGAAGCCTTCATGGCGATGCGGGAACGCAGACCCGGATGGCCGTCGCGGGCGCAGGAGTGGGCCGGGATGCGCGTGATCAGGGCGCGCGGCTTCGCGTCCGGGCGCATGTGCCTGGCAATTGTCGGGGTTGAGGGAAGCGGAGTGACAACCTCGCAGGCGTGGCGCGGCCTGCGCCGGGTGCTGGGACGGTGCGGCGCATTTCCGCTGGGATCCGGGCCGGGCCGGGCCTGGTACCGAGAGCGCTTCGAGCTTCCCTACCTGCGGGATGCGTTGCTGGATGCCGGCATCATGGTGGACACACTGGAGACCGCCGCCCCCTGGGATCGCCTGCTGCCGCTGCACGCGCGCGTCGCAGGTGCCCTGCGCGATACCCTGACATCGTCCGGCACGCCGCCCCTCGTGCTCTGCCACCTCTCGCACGCGTATCCCACGGGCGCCTCCCTCTATTTCACCTTCCTGGCCCGACAGGCGCAGGGACGTGAGATGGAGCAGTGGCAGGCGGCCAAGCGCGCGGCGACCGACGCCATCATGACAGGAGGCGGGACGCTCAGCCACCACCACGGCATTGGGACGGTGCACCAGGCCTGGATGCACGAGGAGTATGGAGAGGACGGCCTCCAGACAGTCCGGGCGATCAAGACCGCGCTCGATCCCGACGGCATCATGAATCCGGGCAAGCTGGTGCCCTGAGATCATGCCCTCGGACGAGTTCTCGATCACGACACGCCGCGAGAACCTCGACCGCATTGCCCGCGGCACCTGGGATCTCCTAGTGATCGGCGGGGGCATCACCGGCGCCGGCGCCGCACGCGACGCGGCGCTGCGGGGACTGCGGGTGGCGCTCGTCGAGGGGGAAGACTTCGCCGGCGGCACCAGCAGCCGCACCGGGCGGATGGTGCACGGAGGCCTGCGCTACCTGGCGGAGGGACATCTCCGGCTGGTGGCCGAGTCGCTGGCGGAGCGCGCGGTGCTCCGGCGCACCGTTCCCCATCTGGTGACGGCCCATCAGTTCATGCTCCCTGTGTGTGGGTCTAACCTGGCCATGGCGCGGATGGCCGCGGGGCTGGCCCTCTATCAGGGGCTGGCGTTGGGCCGGGCCGTGGGGCCGGCCCGCCTGGTTTCCGCGCGCCGTGCCCGCAGCCTGGAGCCGCTCGTCCTCCCACCCCGGCTTGCAGGCGGGGCAATCTACTGGGACTGCCTGACGGACGACGCGCGTCTGGTCCTGGCGCTGATCCTCGATGCGCACCGGCGCGGCGCGGCCGCGATCAACCACGCGCCCGTTGTGGACCTGCTCAGGAGCGGCAACCGTATCGCCGGGGCCGCGGTGCGTGACGCCCTCACCGGCCGCACCTTTGAGGTGCGGGCCCGCGCCGTCATCAACGCCACAGGGCCGTGGAGCGAGAAGATCTCGGCGATGGCCGGCCGGTGTGCCCTGCGCCTGCGTCCGACCAGGGGATCCCACATCGTGGTTGCGCGCTCGCGCCTGAAAACCCATCGGGCGATCATCTTCTCCTCACCGCGCGACCGCCGGAACCTCTATCTCGTGCCGTGGGGAAAGCACACCATCGTCGGCACCACCGAGACCGACTATGCCGGCGATCCCGAAGCGGTCTGCGCGACCACGGAGGATGTGGACTATCTCCTGGAGGCGGTCCGGGCCACGTTCCCAGGGGCATGCCTGGAACCCCAGGACGTCGTCAGCACATTCGCAGGCGTGCGCCCGCTGCTTGACCGGCCTGGGATTGCGGCCTATCGCGTCCCGCGCGACTATCGGGTAGTCGAGGACCCTCCAGGTCTCATCTCCGTCGCAGGAGGCAAGCTCACGACCTTCAGGCGCATGGCGCAGGACGCGGTAGATCTGGCCGCCAGGTCCGTCGGCGGAGCTGCTGCGCAGCAGCGGTGCCGAACCGCCGGGGTACCGGTCGAGCCGCCCGGCGAGAAGGCCTCACCGCCGGTGGAAGGTGTCCTCCGCGCTGCGAAGCACGAGATGGCGGTGACCCTGTGCGACTGCCTCATCCGCCGGCTCCGGCTCATCCACGAGTTGCCCGATCAGGGTCTGTCCGTGGCGCCGGAGGCGGCGCGGCTCATGGCTCCGATCCTCGGTTGGACCGAGGCAGAGAGGCAGGCCCAGATCGAAGAATACCTGGCGGCCGTGGCGCAGACGCGCCGGTGGCAGGCCCGACTGGAGCAGGATGATGCTGACCGACGCTGAACGCCGCACCCTGCGCGCGCTGTGCGATGCCATGGTTCCGGCCCTCGCCGGGACCGCAGATCCCCACGGATTCTTCGCGCGTCGCGGATCGGACCTCGGCCTTCCGGCGCTGATCGAGGAGGGACTGGCCGAGGCGCCGGAGCACCTGCGCGCGCAGTTTCGCCGGCTCCTCAGGGTCATGGGAAGCCGGGCCGCGAACCTGATGCTGGCCGCCGGACCGCGGGGCGTGGCAGAGATGTCCGCGTCCGCGGCAGAGGCCTATCTCCGGTCGTGGGGCACCAGCCGTCTGCCGCTTCGGCGCGCGGCCTTCCAGGCCCTCAAGCAGGTCATCACCTTCCTGTTCTACGCCTCTCATCCGCTCGGAGAGTCCAACCCCAACTGGCCTGCCATCGGGTTTTCCGGCCATCCCTACGTGGCGCCGGGCGCGGCCCCGCGCATCACGCCGCTGGAGGTCAAATCAGACATCAGCCTGGACACCGATGTCTGCGTCATCGGGTCGGGCGCCGGCGGAAGTGTGGCCGCGGCCGAGCTGAGCCGGGCAGGCCGCCAGGTGCTGATCGTGGAGCGCGGAGGGTACTACGACCTGGGCGACTACAACGGTGATGAGTACGAGATGCTCCGGCGGCTCTCGCTGGGCAAAGGGCTGTTCGGCACCGCCGACAACGCCTTCGGGCTTCTCGCGGCAACGTGCCTGGGCGGTAGTACAGTTGTCAACTGGTGCACGAGCCTTCGGCCTCCCGGCGACGTACTTGAAGAGTGGGAGCGCGAGCACGGGATTGACGGCGCCTCCGGTCCTGAGTTCCTTGCGGCGATGGACGCCGTCGAGGGTCGTCTGAACGTAAACACCCTGGAGAGCGGGCACAACCCCAACAACCAGGTCCTGGCCGACGGCGCCCGGGCATTGGGATACCGTACCGAGACGATTCCGCGCAACGTGCGGGGGTGCGATGACTGCGGCCCGTGCGTTTACGGCTGCGCGCGGGGCGCCAAGCAGGACGCGCTCGTCACATACATCAGGGATGCCTGCGAGGCCGGCGCCCGGGTGCTGGTCCGCTGCCGCGCGGAGCGCGTAATCGCCCGATCCGGCGAGGTGACAGGGGTGGAGGCGGTTGCGACCGATGCCGCATCCGGGCAACAGCACCGCGTCACGATCCGCTGCAGGGCTGTGGTGGTGGCCGGCGGAGCCATCTTTTCGCCGGCGCTGCTGCTGCGCTCCGGGCTCGGCAATGCGCTGGTGGGCCGCGGGCTGCGGCTGCATCCGGTGACCGCCTGCCTGGGCGCTTATCCTCATCCGATCAGGATCTGGTCTGGAGCCGCCCAGACCGCTACCTGCACCGAGTTCACCCGGGTACGCGGGATGCACGGGTTCTGGATCGAGGCATCCCCAGGCCATCCCGGGCTGTCGGCGATGGCCATGCCCTGGGTCAGCGGGGAAGAGCACAAGCGCCAGATGGCGCGCCTGGCGCACACCGCCGCGCTGATCGTGCTCGTGCGCGACAGCGGCAGCGGCAGGGTTGACCTCACCCCTGACGGGCACCCCGTGGTGCGCTACGCGCTGAACGCGCAGGACAGGTCGTTGATGCTCCAGGGACTGGAAGAGATGGGCAATATCCACATGGCCGCCGGCGCGCTGGAGGTCGCCAGCCTGCACACGCGGGGCGTGCGCGTGAGCCGGGACGAGCCCGGCGCCGCAGCCCGCTTCGCGGATGGAGTCCGGCGCGAGGGAATCCGTCCTAACGCGCTCGCGCTGTTCAGCGCCCACCTGATGGGCGGCCTGCCGATGGGCGCCGATTCGCGCCGCGCGGCCGTGGATCCATCGGGCAGGCTCCACGGCGTGCGCAACCTGTTCGCGGCCGACGCGAGCCTGTTTCCCTCCGCGCCCGGCGTGAACCCGATGATCGCCATCATGGCGATGGCCTACCGTGTAGCGCGGCGGATCGCATCCGCCGGATAGCGCGCCGGGGCGGCCGCGGCGGATCTCCGGTCAGTCGTAACCCAGCTCGGCCAGCCGCTCCTCGTCGAACCCGAAGTAGTGCGCGATCTCGTGCACGACCGTGCGCCGGATCTCCTCGCGGATCTCGTCCTCGGTATCGCACTCTTCCTCGAGCGGCCCCTGGAAGATGGTGATGACGTCGGGCAGGGTGTAGGGCAGCATGGGACTCCGATCGGGAAGCGGCGTGCCGTGGTAGAGACCGAACAGCACGTCGTCCGGGTCCATCCCGGCGTCGGCGAGATGCTCCTCGGTCGGCCAGTCGTCCACCGCGACCTCGATGTTGTCCAGGGCGCCGCGCAGATCCGGAGGGATGCCGCGCAGAGCATCGGCCACGAGTTGCTCGAATCGCTTCCGGCTGATGCGGAACATTTCAGTGCCCAGCATACCATGCGCACACGCTTGACCACCCTCCCACGATTTCGAACGCACGCCCGGGGAGCCGGGCATATTGCGTGGGGCGGCAGGGTTATATCACAATGTGTGTTGATCTGCCCAACCGACAGGGTTTCCGGAGGTTTGCTCTGTAATGCCGATCTATGAGTACGTGTGCAACCAGTGTGGCCGGAAGTTCGAGCAGCTCGTCTGGAGCAGCACGGCCGCGGACGAGATCGTCTGTCCGTCCTGCGGCGAGAGCAACGCGCGCAAGGTGATGTCCACTTTCGGCGTCGGTCGCTCGACAGGCGCAGGCGGCGCGATCGGTTCGTCCTGCCCGGCGGCCGCGCCGGGGTGCAACACAGGCGGCGGCTGAAGACTGCAGTAGGGCGGCCGGGCGCCGCCTACGGTTCGATCCACCCCCGGGTGCGCTCCACGGCACGCTTCCACCCGCGCAGCGCCGATTCGCGCCGGTCTTCGTCCCAGGCCGGTTCGAAGGTCCGCTCCGCCTTCCAGAGGGCGCGCAGCTCTTCTGTGGACGTAAACGCGCCCGCAGCCAGACCGGCGGCGTAGGCCGCGCCGAGCGCCGTCGTCTCGCGCACCGCGGGCCGCACCACCGGCACGCCCAGGATGTCCGCCTGAAGCTGCATGAGAAGATCGTTGCCGGTCGCCCCGCCGTCCACCTTCAGCACGCTCACCGCGTGCTTGCTGTCGGCGACCATCGCGTCGAGCACCTCGCGACTCTGAAAGCAGATCGCCTCCAGCGTCGCGCGGACCAGGTGCGCCTTCGTCACGAAACGCGTCAGCCCGACGATCGCGCCGCGCGCGCTCATGTCCCAGTGCGGCGCGAACAGGCCCGAGAAAGCCGGCACGAAGTAGATCCCGCCGGCGTCCGGAACCTGCGCCGCGATCGCCTCGGTCTCGGCGGCGCTTGAGATTAGGCCCAGGTTGTCGCGCAGCCACTGGACGGCCGCGCCGGTGATCGCCACCGACCCCTCAAGCGCATAGGCCCGCCCGTTTCCGCCCTCCCGCGCCCGTCCGCCCGCCCCAGCAGCGCCCAGATCGTACGCGGCGGTGCCGAGCAGCCCGCGCGTGCTGCGCACCGGCGCCGCGCCCGCGTGCTGGAGCAGAAACGAGCCGGTCCCGTAGGTGTTCTTGGCCTCACCGGGCGCGAAGCACGCCTGGCCCACCAGCGCGGCCTGTTGATCGCCCAGGTCGCCGCAGACCGGGATCGCCTCACCGAACGGCCCATCGGCAAGTGTGCGGCCGTAGGGCTCGGTCGCGGCAGAGGGCCGGATCGCGGCCAGGGCGCCGTCGGGGATTCCGAAGCGAGCCAGGAGCACCGGATCCCAACTCAAGTCGTCGAGGCCGCACAGCAGCGTGCGAGAGGCGTTGGTGGGATCGGTCACGTGCGCGCCGCCCGACGGCCCACCGGTCAGATTCCAGATCACCCAGGTGTCAATTGTACCGAGGCGGAGATGCCCTGCCGCGGCCAGATCCCGCGCCTCAGGCACGTTCGCCATCAGCCATCGGATCTTCGTCGCCGAGAAGTACGTGCTGATGGGCAGCCCGGTGCGGGCGCGCACGTCGTCTTCCCATCCGGATGCGATCAGCGCGCGGCAGTCGGGCTCTGTCCGGGTGTCCTGCCAGACGATCGCGTTGTGGACAGGACGGCCGGTGCGCGCGTCCCATGCGACCACGGTCTCGCGCTGGTTGGTGATCCCCACCGCCAGGATGCGGCCGCGCGGCGCAGCGCCGACGGCCTCGCGTATAACCTCCTGCGTGCGCGCCCATATCTCCAGCGCGTCGTGCTCTACCCAGCCGGGCTGAGGGTAGATCTGCCGGTGCTCGCGATAGGCTGAGGCGATGGCGCGCCCGCTCAGGTCGAAGAGGATGCAGCGCGTGCCGGTCGTGCCCTGGTCAACCGCGGCGAGGTATTCGCTCATCTCTCGGTCCTGTGCACGAGCTTCCTCACCCACCTGGCGTGGCCCAGGTGGAAGTTGCTGTGGCCGACGACAGGCCAATAGAGGAGCCACGCCCTGGACTTCCCTTTCCACAGATCAACCAGCCTGGTTGCGGTCGGCCTGAAAGCGCCCAGGGACGCCGCCTGGTCCACCCTAAGGGGGTCCACGACGCTGTCCAGCACCTCAGGCGCGAGGCCCGCCACGACCTCCCGCGTCCGACGGCCGACCGCGGTACGGTACGCACGCAGGCCGGAGAGATCCACCGCGTCGCTGAACTCACCCACCTCATCAGGGGTCATCCCGGTGCCGACGTCCCGCTCAGCCACATTGAGGCGCGGGTAGAAGCCGCCCTCGAACAGCACCTGCGGGCGGCCTGCCAGGACGACATTGACGGTCACGTCCTCGATCCGGGTGATGTGCCAGAGCAGCCAGGCGATCGAGTTGAACCCGTGGGGCCTGATCCGAAGCTGCTCATCGCTCAACCCTCGCACGGCGAACACCTCGAGGGACATTCCGCCCTCGCCGTCCGCCACCTCCGGCAGATGCACGAGCGCGTGTTCCCGCAGAAAGAACTGCAGTGCGTCCATGGCTCCCTCCTTGAGGCGCCGGCCAGGCCCGCCTATTTGACTCATACCTGCCGGCAGGGGAATTCTCCTGTGTCGGGAGCGGTTAAGAAGGAGAGAACCCGGAGGTGAGGCATCGTGAAGATCCTGCGCTGGGCACTGCTCCTGGTACTGATCACGGTTCTGACAGCCACTCCAACCGCCTCGACGCAGGAAGCCCAGGTCACGGTCCGATACTTCGGGCAATCTTTCTTCCTTATCACATCCGGCGGGCAGCGCATCGCGATTGATCCCTTCGGCGACATCGGGTATCCCTTTCCATCGGTTGAAGGCGACGTGGTGCTGGTCACGCACGAGCACCGGGATCACAACAACGTCGGCCTTGTAAGCGGCGCGCCCAGGATCCTGCGCGGGCTCACCGAGGGCGCAAGGGACTGGGCGAAGGTCTACGAACGCATCGCAGGCACGCTCTTCTATACCGTACCCTCGTTCCACGACGACCAGTTCGGTACGGCCCGCGGCCTGAACGCCATCTTCGTCATCGAGACAGGCGGCTTCCGGATCGCGCATCTTGGGGACCTCGGGCAGCCGTTCCTGAGCGAAGGCGTGTTGCGCGCCATAGGCCGGGTGGACATGCTGATGATTCCGGTCGGGGGAGCGCCGTTCACAATAGGCGCGCGCGAGGCCACACATGTCGTGGAGCAGATCCGGCCCAAGGTGGTCATTCCGATGCACTACAGGACCACGGTCAGGCCCGATTGGCCCGGGACGGACGAGCGGCCGTTCTTGGAAGGGAAGCCGAACGTCCGGCGGCTGGGAAGTAACGCGCTGACCATCGCGCGCGACCAGCTTCCGGCCACGACTCAGATTGTGGTTATGGACTGGCGTTAGCCGCGGAAAGGCTATCCGCGGGCCAGCTCGGTCCTGATAGAGGCGATCACGGCGCGGCCCTCGTCGCTGTCCGTGACAAACTCGATCGCGCCCGGCGACGAGACGCCGAGCCCCAGTTCGACCGCTCGCCTGATCTGCTCCTGCTCGAAGATGCGCCCGTCGGCCACGGGGCTGCCCACACCGTGCATCCGCAGCAGCGCCACACCGGCGGCGTCGAGCGCCACGCGATCGGTGCCGGCGAGCACCACCCCGGGCCGCGCCAGCCGTCCGGCCTCGGGGCCGGCGTCCACGAACGCCAGGATACCATCCAGCACAACCATCGCCGGCCGGTAGAGCAGGTTCAGCTCGGCGATTAGCGAGCGCTGCCGCGGAGAGCCGTGCAGCTCGCGCATGTACTCATAGCCGTCCGGACCGGTCCGCGCCACCATACCGACCGAGTTCTTCAATGCCATTGTGAACTGGCCGCCGAAGCGATGGGTCTTCAGGCAGCAGGTCGAGATGATGAGGTCCGCCTGTTCCAACAGCACGGGGTAGAGGACGCCCCGTTGCCACTGCCCTCGGGGAATGGAACGCGGAAGCCACTCGGAGGCCGGCAGGGTCTCCAGCGGTACGACCCGCACACCGAGCTCGCGGCCCATTACGTCCAGGCCCTTCTCTCGAATCACGCGTGGGGTATCGCCCATGCCGGCGCGGTCGGCAACGGTGATCTCGCGCGCGCCGCCGGCCTTGCAGAGCTCGATGATCGTGCGCAGGGTCTCCTCGTGGGTCGAGGCCGGGAATGCGTGGGCGCTGTTCAGGTTGGGTTTGATGACCACCGACCGGCCGGTCATCTGCACCGGGGGGAGGAGGCGGAGCGCGCGCAGCACGCCGTCGCGGTGGCTGTCGGTCTTAACCAGCGCCACCCTGGCGGATTCGGAAGCCCAGACGCGTGAGGGCCACGTCCGGAGCGCGAGCGCGCCTCCCACGGTCGCCGCGGTCTTCAGGAACTTTCGTCGGCTCTGGCGCATGGCAGGATGTCCCCCTTCCTAAAGAAGTTCGGGAAGCGGCCCCCCGATTTCCTGCTATCCGGCAGGAGGCGCACGCCCATGCGGAATCCGTTCATCCACCGATGCCGCAGGACTCCCCCAGTCCTTACATTGAATGGTAACAGCATCCCGCCGAACGAGCCGTATGGGAGATAGCCGCATGGCGCAGAAGAAGGCCGGCGCGATCAGGATCAACGAGGCCTGGTGCAAGCGGTGTGATATCTGCATAGCGTTCTGCCCGCGGGACGTCCTGGCGGCCGGCGACGGCGGAGTTCCCCGGGTCGTCAATCTCCCGGCGTGCACGTTCTGCCTGCTCTGCGTGTTGCGGTGTCCTGATTTCGCGGTCGAGGTCATAGAGGACAAGGAGGTCGCATCGCGCGATGTCGCAACCGCGACTCATGCAGGGTAACGAAGCCTGCGTGGAGGGGGCACTGGAGGCGGGGTTGCAGTTCTTCGCCGGGTATCCAATCACGCCGTCCACCGAGATCGCCGAGATGCTGGCCGACCGACTGCCCCGCGCAGGCGGCTTCTTCATCCAGATGGAGGACGAGATAGCCAGCATGGCCGCGGTGATCGGCGCGTCGCTGGCAGGGATGCGGGCGATGACGGCCACTTCGGGACCCGGCTTCTCGCTCAAGCAGGAGAACCTGGGCTACGCGGCCATTACCGAGACGCCCTGCGTGGTGGTGAACGTCCAGCGGGTGGGCCCCTCCACCGGGATGCCGACCTCACCGTCTCAGGGTGACGTGATGCAGGCCCGGTGGGGCACCCACGGCGACCACCCGGTGGTGGTGCTCTCACCCTCTTCCGTCCTGGAGACGTACGTGCTCACCGTGAAGGCCTTCGCGATCGCCGACGAGCTGCGCGTGCCGGTTATCCTGCTGACCGACGAGATCACCGGCCACATGCGTGAGCGGGTGGTGCTGCCCGATCCTGGGACCCTTCCCCGTGCCGGGCGCCCGAGGGAGGGCCAGGCCCCCACTGACATCCCACCCATGCATCACTTCGGGGAAGGTCGCAGGGTGATGGTCACCGGGCTGTACCGCGATTCCACCGGTTTCTGGACCGAGAGTCGAGAGGAGGCCGACCGTCTGATCAGGCGGCTGGCCGGCAAGGTGGAAAGCCGGCGTGAGCAGTTGACCATGGTTGACCGCCGGCATCTGGACGACGCGCAGGTCGTCGTGGTGGCGTACGGGTGCGTGGCCCGTTCGGCACAGCGGGCAGTGCATTTGGCCCGCGAACGGGGCCGCCGCGTGGGCATGCTGCGCCTATCGTGCCTGTGGCCGTTCCCAGGCCATGAGATCGAGGCGCTCGCCGAACAAGTGGACAGCATCGTGGTTCCGGAGATGAACCTGGGCCAGATGGTGGGCGAGGTGGAGCGGGCCGCCCGCGGCCGCTGCAGGGTGATCGGGTATCACCGCGTGGATTCGGAACTCATCCGGCCCGAGGAACTGCTCCCTGTACTGGAGGGGGTGTAGATTTGGAGGAGATGCGCTTCCTGCGCAGCGAGCACCTGCCGCACATCTGGTGCGTCGGCTGCGGCCACGGGATCGTCCTGGGCGCGGTCGCCCGGGCCATGGACCGGGCCGGCGTGGACCAGGACCGCACAGTCGTAGTCTCCGGTATCGGCTGCTCGTCCCGTGCGGTGGGATATCTCAACATGGATGCCCTGCACACAACCCACGGCCGGGCTCTGGCCTTTGCCACCGGCATCAAGCTGGCCCGCCCCGACCTGCGGGTGGCGGTGCTGGCCGGAGACGGCGATCTCGCCGCCATCGGCGGCAACCATCTGATCCATGCCGCCCGGCGCAACATCGGGATCACCACCGTGTGCTTCAACAACGGGATCTACGGGATGACGAGCGGCCAGTATTCGCCGCTGACGCCGGCGGGTTATCGCACGACCACCTCGCCGTTCGGACACCTCGAACGCGATTTCGACCTGTGCCGCCTCGTGCAGGCCGCCGGGGCAACGTACGTGGCCCGGAGCACGGCCTACCACGTGCACCAGACAATCACTTACGTGACGCGCGCCTTGGCCCACGACGGGTTCTCCTTCGTGGAGGTGTTCTCGCCGTGCCCGACCTACTTCGGGCGGCACAACCGCATGGGTGATCCCGTCAAGATGATGCAGTGGCTGCACGACGGCACGGTGCAGGCAGGGCAGGCCGCCAGGATGACCCCGGAAGAACTGCGAGGCCGCGTGGTCATCGGCGAGTTCCACCGGACCCAGGAAGTGCCCGAGTACGCCCGATCGTACCGCGAAATGATCGCCCGCCTGGCCGAGGAGGGTGACCGCAGTGCAGGGTAAGCGCTGGGAAGCCACCCTGGCAGGGTCCGGCGGCCAGGGCCTGATCACGGCCGGGATCATCCTGGCCGAGGCCGCGGTGCTGGCCGGTCTCAACGCCGTGCAGACCCAATCGTACGGTCCGGAATCCCGGGGCGGCGCGACCCGCGCGGAAGTGGTGATCGCCGACGGCGAGATAGACTACCCCAAGGTCACCAACCCGGACGTCCTGTTGGTGCTTACCTCCGAGGCCCATCGGCGGTACGGCCGCAGGCTCAAGGAGGGAGGCCTGTTGGTGGCCGACGACGATCTGGCGGGTGAGATCCCTACCGGGCCCTACCGGATCGTACGGGTGCCCATCACGCGTATTGCCAGGGAGGAACTGGGGCGCGAGATCGTCGCCAACATCGTGGCCCTGGGCGTGCTGGCGGCGCTGACGCAGGCGGTCCCCATGGAGGCACTCGAGCAGGCGGTATTGAGCCGGGTTCCCAGGGGCACCGAGGAACTGAACCGGCGCGCGTTGAGGTGCGGCGAGGCGGCAGGGCTGAAGGAGGCGCGCTCCACAGACCGACGCTGCTGATCAGCATGCCCCGGCGCGCTCTGCTCGTTACGGGTGGGTAGCGCTGCCGCGAAGGATCGCTTCCAGATCGAAGAACCGCGCCCCGTCCAGGCCCCTGTATCGTTCCGGATGACAGGTCAACACAAGCACCTGCAGCCGCTCGGCGGCTTCCTCGATGATGGACAGCACCCGCGCCAGTCGCCCGGCGTCCGTTGCCGTCAGCACATCATCGAGCACGACGAGCTGGCGCTCGTTCTTCGCGAGCACACCGGCCAGCGCGAGGCGCGTGGCCAGGTGGATCTGCTCCTTCTCGCCTCCGGAGAGGGAATCGAGCGGGACGGGCGAGTCCGAGATCTCGGGTCGGACACCTTCGGGCTCAAACGCCGTTCCGAGATGCACGCGACCTAACCCACCACCAGCGATGCGGTGAAGATAGCGGGTCGCGACCGCCTCCACCGGACCCGCTACCGCTGAGAGGGCTTCGGATCTGCACAGCGCAACGGTGTCGTGGAGAAGGCGAACGGCATTCGCGCGCAGCGCCTCCCGCGCGATCTCGCCTTCCAGGCGCGCGACTTCCTCTTCGGCATTGGCCAGCTCTGAGTACGGCCCGCCACCCGAAAGGTGCTGAAGCCGGCCTTCCTCGCTCTTCTCTTCTTCCAGGGCCTTAGTGGCTTCGTCCCCAACGGCCTTCAGTTGCTTTTCGAGCCTCTCCGCGGCTTCGCCTGGGTCGCCGCCGAAAGCTTCCATCTTTGCCGCGACCTCGGCCAGCCCTGCGTTGGACGCGTCCCAGGCCAGCGCGGCCCGCCTCAGGTCGGCCTCGCGCTCATCGTCCTTCTTCCTGTCGGCCGTGAGATCAGCCAGCCTGGCCTGCAGATCGGCGGCCTGCCGGTCGCCTTCGGCCGCCTGAACCCTGGCAGCATCGAGCCGCGCTCGCGCCGGAGCCAGGGCTGCCTGCGCCGACTGCCATTCGACCTCCGCCTTCCCCACTGCCGCAACAAACGAGCGCTCGGTCCCCTCGGCCGAGGCTCGCAGGGTGATGGCATCCGGCAGGGAGCCGCGCCAGGCGGCCCGACGCGCCAGGATCTCCTCCACCTCGGCCGTGACCCGTGTCGGTTCGGCCTGGACATCTACAAGAGCACGCCCCGACAGCAGCGTCTCAAGCTGGACCGTCGCTTCGGCCACCTTCTTGTCCAGATCTCTTGCCTTGTCGCGGAGCGACTCCAGCGCGTCCGCATCCGACGCACCGTACCCCCGCGTCAGCTCCTCGGCCTTGCGCGCGGCGGTATCCCAATCCTGGCGGATCTCGGCGGCAGTACCGGCGGGCCCTCTCGCCCGCACCCGCGCCACCCCCGGCAGATTGACGACGACCTCTGGCGTGCCCCTGACCACGGTGGGCCTGCCAGGGGTGAGGGCCCGCACTCCGTTCTCCTCGCCGGCGATCACCTCGACGGTTCCCCGCGCCTCGGGCACGATCTCAAGTGTGATCAGCGCCGCGTCAAGGCGAACCCGGGCGTCGTCGCGCGCCCGGACGGCCCTTCGGATGGCCCGCATCGTCTTGTCATCAGGGGCCACCAGCTCCGCGCGCTCTCTCTTCCGTTCGTTGAGCGCCGAGGCGGCCTCGCCGATGCGGGCCAGGAGCGCCCCCGCGGCCCTGGCCTTCTCGCTGGCATCGAGGTAGCGCCTGGCATCCTCCGCCTCCTGCCGCGCCTCCTCTACCTGCTCCCGTCCTCTGCGTGCGTCCTCCAGGTCGCCCTCGGCCTTTGCCGCGGCCACCTCGCGTTCGCTCACCTCGCGGGCCAGCAGCGGCAGTTCATCCCGTACCCGCTGCAGCGTCTCCCGAATTCGCCCCAGGTCATCCCTGGCGACCTTGATGTGACCTATCTTCTCCTTGAGCGCGCTGTGCGTGGCTTCCGCCGCCTTGACCTGCTCCTCCCGCGCCCGCTTCTCCGCGAGCAGTATCCGGTAGGACTCCGCCTGCCTGCGGGCCTCGCCCAGCGTCCTCGACATCTCTTCCTCATCACGCCTTGCCTGCCGGCGCCTGGTTCTCAGGTCCTCGATCTTACGGCCGGCCTGCTCGAAGAGCCGGTATTGTTCCAGTGCATTCGCACGCGCCGCATTGGCCTGGGGTAGCCGATCGCGCAACCGGGCAAGCGGCGACGCATCTTTCCCCTGCTTGAGCTTGCCGCCGGGCGTGTAGATCGCCAGGTAAACCTCCTCGATCGCGCTCTCCAACGGACCGCTGCCCGGTCCGGAGACCTGCGCGCCGAGGGACTCCCGAATGCCGGCGACCACATCGCCGGAAAGGCCCGGGAGCGCCAGTTCTCCCTGCGGCGCCCACAGCACCTGGGCGAGGCCGCGGTTCTCAGGCCGCGCCAGGCCGCGGCCGGGAGGATTGCGCGTCAGGAGCTCCCGTACCCGATCGTCGGCCGCTTCACCCTCGGCCAGACGCACGAACCTGCCCTGCTCTTGTCGCTCCAGCTCGGCGATGGGCCGATCCAGGAATCGTTTGGTCAGCCGGTATTCTGTGCCGTCGTGCGCAAACTCCACGGTGACCGCGGGAGTCAGGGAGCGACCCCACGGACGCAGCGCTTCCACGTCTCTACCTGTCACGCGATGCCCATCGAGGAGCCCGCGCAGCAGGGCCTCAAACAGCGTGGACTTGCCGGTGGCGTTGGGCGCGTGGATCACGTTGAGCCCGTCGTCGAACGGGCCGACCTCCACGGCCTCCGCGTAGCAGCGCCATCCCGCCACGCGAAGCGTACGGAGAATCACCGTCGAACCCCGCCGGCGCCGGCTGCAGAGGTCAGGGCATAGAGCTCCAGCAGGGCGCGGGAGGCGATCTCGGGGGACGCCCCCTCAGGCCGCATCCCCGGGTAGGCCGGATCGGCCAGCTCCTGGAGCCGCTCCGCTGCATCCCTCACCACGCCCGCGGGCAGGCCGGCCGGCCAGCTCGCATCGTCGGGGGAAGGCTTAAGACCGGAGGCGTCCACGCGACCATGCAGGAACCGCGACGCGAGGATCTCCTCAAGGCGCGGCAGCTCATCGCGATCCGCCGCGGCGAGAAGGCCGCTGACGCGTACCTCCAGCAAGGTAGCCGCGGCATCCCCCAGCGCCTCGATCCGTGCCCGAAGGCGCGAAAGGTCACCGGGCTCGCGTAGTTCCGCTTCGATCACCGTCCAGGTGAGACGGCCCGTACGCACGGGCGTAATCACCGGCGCCGCCCCGGCACTCGCGATCTCCACGATAAGCGCGTTCCCACTGTCGCGCTCGCCAAACCCGGTCGGCTCGTGGGTGCCGGAATAGGCCATGCGGACCGTACCGTCGGGCAGCGTGTACTGCGCGTTGGAGTGCCAGTGGCCGAGAGCCAGGTAGTCGAGCCCTGCTCGCTCGGCGGCGTTGCGCGCGATGGGATAGTCGCTTCCTTCCTGAAGGATTCCCTCCACGGTGCCGTGCGCGAGCCCGATGCGAATGCCGTTCGGCTCACGCGACTCACTCGACCCACCCGACTCGCGCGGCTCACGCGGCGGAATCCAGGAGGTGGGATCCTTGCCGGAGTGCTTGGCGCGTATCGGACATGGGAACAGAACGCCCCCCGGGATTTCCACGGGCTTCTCTTCGGCCAACAGCCGCACGTGTCCGGACGCCCAGGCCGGATGTTCCCACACCGACCCCGGCACCAACGGGTCGTGGTTGCCGGGGATGACGTAGACCGGACCCGCGAACTCAGCCAGGATGTCGGCCACCTTCTGTACCAGGACGCGGTCTACACCGTTGTCCTCAAAGACATCGCCGACAATCAGAATGAACTCGGCGCCGGCGGCACGGGCCTCCCCGACCACCCGCCGGGCGGCGGCCAGGCGCTCCTCGCGCACGCGGGCCGCGGCTTCGCCTACGTGCGCGGCCCGCATACCGATCTGCCAGTCGGCCGTGTGAAGAAACTTCATGGTATCCTCGTATCCTCTTGTCTTGGCTTCGCTGGTCATGCCGCGACCGCCTGCACAGCGAGCGCATGGGCTGTGGCGATGCCGCCAGCTGTGGCGATGCCGCCAGCTGTGGCGATGCTGGCGGTCGAGGAGAGCGGGAATCGGGCGTTCCACGGGTGAATTCTTAATGGACTGGTGCTGCAGGGGTTGGGGAACAGGGTTATCTGAAGGATGGTGGGGAATCACAGAATGCGGATGATGCGTCAGGTTCAGGCCGTACTTGCAGTTCTCCTCTGCGTCGCGGTGGGGCTCATCATCGGCCCACTACCCTCGACGCACGCCCAGCTCGAGGAGCTGGTGACCACCGCGAAACCCGCTGTGGTGGTTGTCATCGTCACCAGAGCTACCGGGAAGAGCGGGCACGGATCAGGGTTCATCTTCCACTCCTCCGGCTTCGTCTTGACCAACCAACATGTCGTAGAGGGCGCAACCGAGATTACGGTCCTGCTGCCTGACCGGCGGAGGTTTCGGGCAACGGTCGTGGACTACATCCGCCGCGTGGACTTCGCGTGCCCGCCTCGGGTGGAGACCTGGATTGACGCGGCCATCTTGAAGATCGAAGGCGAGGGCTTCCCTGTGCTCACGCTGGGCGATTCGGATACGCTGCGCCAGGGACAGGAGATCCTGGTGATGGGGTATCCCGGCGGCGTCGGGCTGGCCACGTTTGGGACGGGTATGCTCCTGAGGATCGGTGGCATCGTCCCCATCAAGAGCATCCGCGGCATGGTGGACGCGGCGCCGACGCCCGGCGCGGCCCGTGTCCAGGAGATCAGGGTCACGGGGCGCGAGTACGCCGGTCCCGTGGTGGTTGGGCGGCGGCTCACATATCGAAGCGCCCCCACCGGCCCTTCCGAACAGACCCGCGAGGTGACCCAGGTGATGAATCTGGCCGGCGCGCTGGTGCACGCGGTGCGCAGGACTGAAGGGGGCGAGGCACAGAACTACCTGGGAGCGGACGGGCTGTTCACACTGGCCCTCGCCGGTGGGACCTCGCGGGTCACCTACCTCGACCCTCTCCAGTGGCTGCCCTTCCCGCCCTGCCCGGGTGTCACGTGGAGCGGTCGGTGGCGCGAGGAGCACACGGACGGGACGATCCGGCAGGTGGAGGTGGCCTCGAAGATCGATGGCGTCGGCGAAACGGTCACGGTGCCGGCCGGCGCCTTTGCGCAGACGCTCAAGATCGTCGAGACCTTCATCATCACCAATACCCGGGACGGCCGCACTTCGTCGTGGCGCAACCTCAACACGGAATGGTGGGCGCCCGGGGTGGGCCTCGTCCGCGCGATCGAGGAAGCCACGGCGGGCGCAGGACGGTGGACCATGGAGCTGATCTCTCACTTCGTACCGAGCCCGCCGTAGCGGCTGAGTCGAGATGAGGCCGCGGCCTCGATGCCGGTCACGCTGTGCGTCCGCGTGCTCTCGGACGAAGGGTGGTGCCTTGGAGCACCGGCATCCCGACCTGATGCTCCGGACCGGCGCCGCCCTGCGGGACAACGCGGCCTTTCAACGCGACCGCCGCCGGGGTGCGTTCTTCGGTGTGCGTGTCTTCAGCGATGCGCGACGTCCCGCCCGAGCCGGTTTCGCGGGACGAGCAGTAGCGGCTTTGCGGGCGGACGTCGAGACCCGAGGTTGAGGGACGTCCGTCGCCGCGAGCGCACGCCCGGACGGGATTGCGCTCCGGCACACAACGCCGGCGGCGTTGAGCAGATCTTCGACCGCGCGGCATGCGGCCTTCGCATCGGCGGCCCATACGACGAACCGCCCATCGAGAATGTACCGTCGGTCCCGGTAAATCGCGGGCGGGACAACCGTCCCCCGCACAACTTCGGGCCGGGAGCCCCGGGCCTTCTCGATCCCTGCTGCCATGCGCTCAACATCGGCCGCCGTCGGGAAACCAGCGATCTCGCACTGCGCGACGACTTCATACGGCTTCAGTTCCACAACCATCCCTCCCGGTGGATTCCTGGCAGGCTAGGCTTTCGCGGGGATGATTCAGCACGGAGCGCTCGGCTCCCTTCAGACCCCGGGAGACTCGACCGATGACGTACGGTGCTTCGCCTACCCCTTGATCCCTACGCGGGCGATCCCCTGCACGTAGTACCGCTGGGCGGCCAGAAACAGCAGCACAATCGGCATGGCGGTGAAGATGCCGCCCGCCATCAGCAGGTTCCAGGACGTGCCCTGCTCCGAGTGGGTGAAGACGGCCAGACCCAGGGGCATCGTTCTCATCTCGAGCGAGTTGGTCACGATCAGGGGCCAGAACAGCTCGTTCCAGTTCCACATCGTGGTCAGCAGGCCGAAGGTTACCAGCGCAGGCATGGCGAGAGGAATGCAGACCTGCCAAAGCATGCGCAGGTGCCCTGCGCCGTCCACCGTGGCCGCGTCAAACAGCTCTTGCGGGATCGATAGGAACGACTGTCGGATGAGAAACGTCCCGAAACCGGTGGCGGCAAAAGGCACAATCAGAGCCCAGTAGGTGTCCAGCATGCCCAGGTGCTTGAGGGTGATGAAGTTTGGAATCAGCGTCACCTGGCTCGGCACCATCATGATGGAAAGGTACGCCATGAAAAGCAGGTGCTTCCCCGGAAACCTCAGGCGGGCAAACGCGTAGGCCGCGAGAGATGCGGTGACCAACTGGATTGACGTAATCGATGAGACCACGACCACGCTGTTGAGGAAGAACCGGGCAAACGGCGCCTTCCGCCATGCCTCCAGGAAGTTCTCAAACCTCCACGTAGAGGGCAGCCACGTCGGAGGGTAGGTGAACGTGTCTTGGGCGGGCTTCACCGCGGTGAGCAGCATCCACAGGAACGGCAGGAAGAAAGCGGCCGCCACCACAACCACCACCAGGTGCACGGCCACCGACCCTATGCGGCGCCTAATCATAGAAGACCCACCGCCGGGCCAGCCAGAGTTGAAACGCGGAAAAGAGCAACACGATTGCGACGGTCAGGTAGGCGATGGCCGACGCGTACCCGGCCTCGAAAAACATGAACGCCTGCCGGTAGAGATAGAAGACCAACGTGGCCGTGCTGTTGGCCGGACCTCCGGTGCCGTGGCTCATGACGAAGATGGGATCG
>Ga0208244_100599_pt1 | contig 31193 bp, 44 predicted proteins | sample SubbioCR12Aug_5A_FD_184828 | JGI IMG/M metagenome (GOLD analysis project Ga0208244, IMG submission 184828) | Serpentinite rock and fluid subsurface biosphere microbial communities from McLaughlin Reserve, California, USA - CR12Aug_5A (SPAdes) | ecosystem: Environmental > Terrestrial > Deep...
ATAGGCCATTGGGATTCCTCCTCTGTTGGGCTGCATTGTATCATATCGATATGGAGACAGGTAGAGTTTTTTCATTCGTTATGCTAAAAATTGTTACCCCTCACCCTCCCCATTGTGACACAGTCTCTGACGGGGGAGGGTGAGGGTGGGGGTGAAAGGAGACAGAAATGATTTCAAAAGAAACCTATGCCTGTCAACACTGTGGTGCTGAAGCGGACATCACCCTTGAAGGATTTGACAAGGTGGAGGATGTCATCAGAAGAACGAAGAAAGGGATATGTAAGGCGTGCGGAAAGGAGACGGAGATAGAAGCCCGCTCCAGAGAAGCCTTTGCATGCAACAGTTGCGGGGCCGAAGCCGACATGACCCTTGAGGGATTTGAAAGCGTCGAGGATGTCATTAAAAGAGAAAAGGGGCTTCACTGCCATACCTGCGGAAAAGATGTTCTCTGGACCGACCGAGAGGACATTAAAGCCGTCAAAGTCGCCATGGAAGCAGAGAAGGGAGCATACCAGGCCTATTCGAAGGCGGCCAAGATGACGAAGAATCCGAGGGGAAAGGATATGTTTCAACAGCTTTCTGAATTCGAGATGAACCACTATCAGAGGCTGAAAGGTCTTCTCAGATCGCTCGAGGAAAAAGGAGAATGGGTTCTTTACGAAGGGACAAGCCTTAAAAAGAAGAAGATTCCCCTGAAGACCGAAAAACCAAAAGGACAGGAACAGCTCACCGATCTGGACGCTCTTAAAATCGCCATCCGGGAGGAGAAGAAGGCCCAGGTCTATTATCGTTCCCTGGCCGAGTTGACCAAAGACCCCCGCGGGAAAGATATGTATAAACGGCTGGCCGGCGAAGAGGAGCTCCACGAGAAGTTGTTGAATGATCAATATTACAGCCTCCACAATACAGGGTATTGGAGCTGGGGCGATTAGTCATGTAGTCGCTTAGTCTCATAGGTCATTAGACAACGATAAGACTATATGACTATAAGACTAGCCAACTAAATTGATGGAAGAGAAAAAGTTCGAAGGCAAGTCCAAGGTCACCATCGACATTGAAAGCATCCATTGTGCGGATTGCGCCCTCAATATAGAGCGCTCGGTGGAACACCTATCCGGAGTTCTCTCCGCAGAGGTGAGTTACGTCCTTTCCTCGGCCACAGTCTATTATGATCCGCATCGGGTGGAAGAGGAGAAGATCAAGAAAGCCATCACCAAACCCGGTTATGTTGTCAGGGAGACCCTCGCCCAGAGGACCCGCGCCTTCTGGAGTGAGATGAGGCCTTTGCTCTTTATGGCCTCCTCCGGAATAACGCTGGCTCTATCCTATATCTCAGGGTGGCTCCACCTGGGACCGGCCCACCTTCCGACCGCCCTTGCCATCGCCTCCTTGATCCTCGGTGGCTACCCCATTCTGAAGAGCGCCATCAAGGCCCTCTTCATCCCCGATTTAAATGTGGATACCCTCGTTTCCATTGCCGCCATCGCCGCAACAGCTGTCGGCGCCTATCAGGAGGCGGCAACGGTCATCTTCATCATGCTTCTTGGCGAGTTTTTAGAACATCTCACCGTTGGAAAGACAAGGAAGGCGATCTCCTCCCTGATCCAGCTTGCCCCAAAGACAGCGTGGGTAAGAAGAGAGCAGGAAGAAGTTCGAGTTCCAATCGAGGAGGTAAAGGCCAAAGAGATCGTGATCGTCAAACCCGGAGAGAGGATCCCCGTGGATGGGAGGATCATCTCCGGATGCGGCTCGATCAATCAGTCGATGTTAACCGGCGAGTCGATCCCTATTGAAAAAGGGGTTGGGGATCGGGTCTTCTGCGGAACGATTAATGAGTCCGGTTCCTGCGAGATTGAGACAACTCAGATCGCTGAAGACACAAAGCTGGCCCAGATCAAGCGACTGATTCTTGAGGCCCAGGCTGAAAAATCGCCCACCCAGAGGGTCATGGACCGCTTTGCACGGTACTTCATCCCGGCCATTCTTATAATCGCTCTGGCCACTTTTTTAATTACTGGAGATGCCATCCGGGCGATCACCATCCTCATTGTCGCCTGTCCTTGTGCCCTTGTTCTTGGAACGCCCACTGCTGTGGTGGCCGCCATTGGAAATGCAGCCAGACAGGGAATCCTCATCAAAGGAGGAGCCTACCTTGAACAGATGGGAAGGTTGAAGACGCTTCTGATGGATAAGACAGGCACCCTCACTTATGGGAGACCCAGAGTGGTAGGGATTAATAGACTTGATGGATTGGATGAAAAAGAGATTCTCTACTGGGCAGCCATTGCGGAGAAACGCTCTGAACATCCCCTGGCAAAAGCGATCTCAGAAAGAGCAGAAGAGATAGGCCTTCCCATTCCACACCCCGAATCCTTTGAAAATCTGAGAGGAAAAGGGGTAAAAGCACAATGGAACGGAAAGACCATTCTCTTAGGAAGCGCACAATTTCTCAGAGAGGAAAAGTTGACCATTCCGGAATCGGCCATGGAGGTTTTAAAACAGAAAGAGTCGGAAGGAGCCACCTCGCTCTTCCTGTCGCTGGATCATCGCCTTCTCGGCCTGATTTCCATCGCCGACACATTGAGGGAGAAAGCAAAGGCCACCATTGATAGGATCAGAAGAGAAGGGCTGTCTGAAATCTGGATTCTCACGGGCGACAGCGAATCGGTCGCCAACCGGATTGGAAAAGAATTAGGGATCCGGTATGAGGCAAATCTTCTTCCCGAAGAGAAGGTATTGAGGGTAAAGGAGTGGAAAAAACAGGGCCAGACAGTGGCCATGGTTGGTGACGGGGTCAATGATGCGCCTGCGCTGGCTGCCGCCGATGTAGGCATTGCCATGGGGGCAGCAGGGACGGACGTGGCCATCGAGACAGCAGACATCGCATTGATGACGGATGAACTCGAAAAGATCCCGACCGCTATCCGCCTCTCTCGCAGGGCCCTTCGGGTGATTAAGGAAAATATCGCCTTTGCGCTTGTTTTTAACACCGTGCTAGTTTTTCTTTCGGCCCAGGGATGGGTGACCATGATCCTCGGAGCGGTCATGCATCAGGCCAGCTCGTTGCTGGTCATCCTGAATTCGATGAGGCTCTTGAGAAGAGAGTAGTCAAATAGTTTCATGGTCTGATAGTTTCATAGTCTTTCCGGCCCGATGCAAGGACGATTCGACGAACAGACTAATTGACTATGCGACTAAATAAAACTTGACCCTAAAGATTATTTTCATTTAAAATGAGGCCAATTTAAAATCGCAAAGGAGAAACTATGGACGAGAAGAAATTTAAGGAGATCATTCAGTTTGCCATTGACAAGGAGATTGAGGCTTTCAATTTTTACACCGGAGCGAGTCAGAATACAAAATACTCCGGGGGGAAGGAGCTCTTTTTATCGCTTGCGAAAGAAGAGGAGGGTCACCGCAAATTACTACAAAACCTGAATATGGAGAAGGTTTCACAGAAAAGGATTGAGAAGGTTCCTGATCTTCATATCAGCGACTATATGGTCGAGATGGCAATGAAACCCGATCTCTCCTATGCCGATACGTTACGGGTTGCCATGAAAAGAGAGGAAAAATCACTGAAACTTTATACGGATATGAAGGAATCGAACACGGACGAAGATTTGAAGAAACTCTTCACCTTGCTTGCCAGCGAGGAGGCCAAACACAAACTGAAACTCGAAAAAATCTACGACGATGAAGTCTTGAAATAGCCTGCTGGGCTCTTGAGAGCGCTTCACTTTAGGACGGCCTCCGGCCTTGAGGGTTAATGCGAAAACACCCTCAAACGGAGTGCTCCTCAAATGAAATGCTCCTCAAGTGAAACGACCCTATAGCATCATTTGGAGGATGATATGGAAAAATACAAATGCACGGTTTGCGGTTATATCTACGATCCGGCAAAGGGCGACGAGGATGGGGGCGTTTCCCCAAACACCCCTTTTGCAAAAGTTTCTGACAACTGGGTCTGTCCCGTCTGCGGCGCTCCCAAAGATATGTTCGAGAAGATATAGAAAATCACCTGGAATAGATCTCTTTTAATTCCTGGTAGTCCTGAAGGGTGTCCTTGATCATCTCGAGGTCTTTCTCGTTCAGAGGCCTAATGGGTTTGGCAGGAGCGCCTAAAGCCAGGGTTTTAGGCGGAATGATCGTATTGGGAGTGACCACGGATCCTGCGCCAACGATCGATTCCTCACCGATCTCAGATCCGTTTAAAAGGATCGCTCCTATTCCGATGAGCGATCCCCTTCGGATCTTGCATCCATGCGCCACCACCCGGTGACCCAATATCACCTCATCTTCTATGACGAGAGGATAGAACTCTTTATCGATATGAAGGACACAACCATCCTGAATATTGACATTTGAACCGATCCTTATATAGTTCATATCTCCCCGGATGATGCTGTAAAACCAAATATTACTTCCCGGTCCGATCTCCACATCTCCGATGATCATCGCATTCTCAGCAATAAATGCCGTCGGGTCAATCTTCGGACGCTTTCCTTTAAATTCTACGATCATCTTTTAACCCCTTTTTAGAAATATTGAAAATACGATGATGGTCGAGCCATCCGGAATATTCAAGGATTTGTCGCCCCTTAATGGCCGTGGATTCCAGAAAACGCCTTGACCGAGCATCCATAAACCAAACCGTTGCTTTGCTCATAGGTCCTCCCTAAAGTTCCCCTGCCCGGTAAAAGGAGGGAATGAAAATAATATGATTGGCAAGAGTTATTTTACATCAGTGTCCAACGATATCATAGTCATTACAAGATGAAAAGCTTTTCGTTTTGGGACTCCTGTTTCATTGAAATTGTATTGTGCCGAAAATCTTCCCAAGAGGATAACACTCCTTCTCTTTTTATGCCAAAAATCTTACATTAACACACCCAAATCTTACTTGACGGAGTCCTCAAATCCTTTTAGAATTTTTTAAGTATTTCCTTTATCAAACTTCTCAAGATAGAACCCCAATGGTTAGAACACCTCAACCTTCAAGACTCATACTCATCTTCTCCATCCTCTCTGCCCTTTTTGTTCTCTCCCAGTTCTACCGCGTCTCCAATGCGGTGATCGCTCCCAATCTCATTCGGGATCTGGGACTGAATGCAGAAATGCTCGGTGTTCTCGGAGGGGCCTTCTTCTATGTTTTCACCCTGCTTCAGATCCCCATGGGCCCGATGCTCGACCGAATCGGTCCACGAATGATCATGTCCGTCTCCTGTCTCATTGGAGCCATGGGTGCCTTTTTATTCGCCTTCGGGGACTCTTTTCATTCCGTCCTCATCGGAAGAATAATGATCGGGGCTGGAATGGCTCCGATGCTGATGGGCGCTTTTAAAACTTTTACCCTCCGATACCCACCGGAAAAATTTGCCACCCTTGTGGGTTTGATCTCCGCTGTGGGAACCATAGGGAATATCTTTGCGGCCTCTCCTCTTGCCTTTCTCACCTCTACGATAGGATGGAGGATGACCTTTTTAATGACCGGGATGATTACCATCCTCCTCAGTTTCCTGGTTTACTGGATTTTAAAAGAGGGAAAGATTGAGGAGGGGAGGGTATCTTCCCCCTCTCAGGATAAACCTGAGATGGGAATTTTTCAGTCGATTCGACTCATCACTGGATCGCTTGCCTTCTGGCAGTTCGGAGCAGTGGCCTTTTTCAGGTATGGAGTCTTTGTCAGCCTTCAGGGTTTATGGTTAGGGCCTTATCTCATCTATATCAAAGGATTTTCTCCTGTTCAGGCGGGAAATCTTCTGATCCTGCTTGCCATGGGTGTCATTTTGGGAAGCCCCATGGGAGGCCGTCTCTCCGATCACCACTTTCAATCCCGTAAGGGCGTTGCTTTGATAGGATTGAGCCTTTATTGCGTCAGCCTCATCCCTCTAACCGGTATATGGAGAATAGAGCATCCTTTCCTATTCGGCCTCATCTTCTTTTTTATCGGTTTCTTCCATGGCTTTGGGATGTTGATTTATACTCATGCCAAAGATCTCTTTCCCCGTGCGATCTCAGGGACAGTGATGACCTATGTCAATTTCTTCACCATGGCTGGCGCAGGGGTTTTCATGCCCCTTCTTGGAAAGGTGATCGAATCTTTCCCCCGGACGGGAGCATCCTACCCGGCAGAGGCTTATCATCTCTCCTTTCTCATCTGTTTCCTCAGTATGACCGCCAGCGTGATTTTCTATGCCTTCTCTAAAAAATAAAAATAGGGAGATGAAGAGATGGGGAGGTGGGGAGAAAAAATTTTTCACCCCATCATCTGATCTCCACATCTCCCCATCTTTTAACTTTCCTTGATTTAAGGGCAATGGAATGCTATTTTTAAAGAGGAGGAAGTTATGATTCTTAGAATTTTTTTAGGCTTAATTATCGGTGGGCTGGCCGGTTTTCTCCTGAGTTACCTCACGCGGGGTATTGGAAGCTCCTGAGCCCTCACCTGCAACCCCTATGTCAGCGTCCCGCTGGGCGCTATTGTGGGATTGATCTGGGCCTTAGGTTAAGGCCGAATCATTCGGAGAGGACGATGAGAAAGGGATCTCTAAACGCATGGGTTTTGAGCCGACGCCAATTTTTAACTTACTCAAGTCTTGGAGGTATTGCCTTTTTGTCAGGGCAACCCAGCCTTTCTCTCGCGCAGGCCAGAAAGGAGGAAAAGATGACCTATGCGGCCAAAGATTACAGCCCACTTTTAGGAATGGAGGGGTTTAGTGAAGCACTTCTGAAAAACCACTTCACCCTCTACCAGGGTTACGTCACAAACACCAATAAATTGATGGACACGCTCGGTCAAATGCTCAAGGATGGAAAGATGAGTTCCCCGGAATACGCTGAATTGAAGAGGAGATTGGGATGGGAATTCAACGGCATGAGGCTCCATGAATATTACTTCGAGAACCTGGGTGGCAAGGGAGGACCGGACAGGACCGGGAAGCTGTTCAAAAAAATCTCCGATGACTTTGGAAGTTACGAAACCTGGGAAAAAGATTTTAAGGCCACAGGGATGATGCGGGGGATCGGCTGGGCCATCCTATACCAGGATTCACTCACTGGAAAGCTTATCAACTTCTGGGTCAATGAACACGACGTTGGCCACCCTGCGGGCTGCACACCCATTCTGATACTGGATGTCTTTGAACATGCCTTTATGATCGATTACGGATTGAAGCGAGCCGATTACATTGAAGCCTTCTTCAAAAACATCCACTGGAAAGCCGCAGAGTCAAGGCTGAAGTAAGCCCTTTGGTAATTCCCCAGAAGGTGTGGAAAAAATATATTTCCCGAATGGCCTCCATTCCTGCCCGCAGGGCACCCATTTTTTTACAGCTTCTGAGGGGTTGCCCCCCTTCCTACTTCGCTAATTTAACGGCTATGGTTGCGACATGTTTTCCCTGAAACCTTGCCGCAGCCAGCTCATTTTCGCTCGGCATTCGCTCTCCCTGACCTCCCGCAATCGTTGAGGCTCCATAGGGAGACCCGCCTGTGATTTCATCAATGCGCATCTGGCCCTGAAAGCTATAAGGCAAGCCGACAACGATCATCCCCTGATGAAGAAGCGTGATGTGGAAACTGAGAAGGGTGGATTCCTGCCCTCCATGTTGTGTGGCAGAACTGGTGAACACACTTCCCACCTTCCCAACCAATGCGCCCTTTGCCCAGAGCTGTCCTGTTGCGTCAAGGAACTGCCGCATCTGTCCGCACATATTCCCGAACCGTGTCGGCGTTCCGAAAAGTATGGCGCCGGCAGAAGCGAGTTCATCCACATTGCAGACCGGGATATGAGCAAAGGCCTTCTGAGCTTCGAACGCCCCCATCTTCTTTAGCACCTCCTCCGACAGCGTCTCCGGCACACGACGCAGTTCAACTTCCGCTCCTGTTACTTCCCTGGCTCCTTCAGCCATAGCCTCTGCGAGACGGCACACATGCCCATACATGGAATAGTAAACAATTAAAACCTTCATCGTTTGTACCTCCTTCCTTGTTATTTTTTAATGCCGCTTCTATCAGAAAAAATTAATTAGAAAAAAAGTCTAACGGTAAGGGTAATCCCGCGTTTCGCGGGACCCATATCGTCAATAAAAGGCTATGTTTATCGTCTCTTATTAATCGGTCTATAATTGTATAGACATCAAAGATAAATCCCTCCTTCCCTCCCTTTGCCAAAGGGAGAAATTAGTATCGTTCAAAAGGTGAGGCATAAATGTTTTGACAGCCGAGCAAACTAAACGGTCCCTTTAGAAAACCTCCAAAATCTCCCCTCTCCTCGTGGGAGGGGATTAAGGGGAGGGGGGAAGTGGCTGAAATTATTAATAAAGTTTGTAACATTCTCACCCCCACCCTCACCCTCCCCCATCGAAGGGGGAGAGGAATTTGCTTGGGACCGGAGTTGCTTTGAGTGGTTTATTGAAATGCCTCACCTTTTGAACGTTACCGAGAAATTACCCCTCTTTGGAAAAGAGGGGCGGGGGGAGATTTTCAGAAGATTATGTCTTCTCAATTATGGACTCCTTAGTAATCCTTTACATGTAACCGTAACCCAAACACCCGGAGTATTTTCATGGTTTGCGGGTGTCCATATTGTTTCAATCCACCGTTATGTCAGTGTCCCGCACCCTCTATAAACCGGCCGATGGCTTCAAAATATTTCTTAAACCCAACATATAGGATGTCGTTATGCGTTGCCTCTGGAATGATGAGAAGCTCTTTCCTCTCTGTTCCCAGATGGTGATACAGGTCTTCGGCTTCTTTAAGGGGGACAAGCGTATCGTTTTTGCCGTGGATGATGAGCGCAGGGATATGAATCTTCTCGATCATCTGAACGCATTCCCGGTCGATCCCTTCCAGTGGTGTGCCATGGACCGGTATCCCGAAATGCCGGATGATCCTGACCACGCTGGAAAAACCGCTCTCAATGATGAGGCCCCGAAGAACGTCCTGGTATCGAGAGGCAAGCTCGATTGCGGAGATGCTTCCCAGTGATCTTCCCATGACCCACAGGCCTTTATTACCATTCCTCTTCAAAAGCTCTTCTCTTACGGCCTGAAGAATCTTATGAGCGTCCTGTATGAGGTCCGTTAAGGTTGGGATGCCGCTGCTTGCCCCATATCCACGGTAATCGGCAACGATCAGGTTCGCCTTTCTCTGGTGATAGAGAGGGGCTGTCTCGTCGTAATCACTCACCACTTCCCCGTTTCCATGGAAGAAGAGAATCGATGGCCACTGTGGGTTGCCGATGTAAAACCGGCACGAAATCGAAACAGAATGGCCCACGGGTATCAAGAAATCGAAAGCATTGGCCGGGCAGGGGGTGAAATCTCTTCGAGGATAGAAGATAAACATCAATATGGGTGGTTGATCAAGAATCGAATAATCCGGCATACTCCCTCCTCCGGATTCCATCATACCATACGAACAACGAATCAAACAAACTCTCTGCTTGTTGAAACAGGGGGGTAGAGTTTACCCCGTTAGAAATAATGGACCGCTGAAATTTCTAACGGGGTAAACGTGTTCGGGAACATTCAAACTCTAAACCGATGGCTGCTTTATAGCCCCCTCTTTCAAATCTTACCCACCGGGATGATGTAAAGAGGTTCTTCTTCAATTCTTAGAATCTCTTTGACCTGTTTATCATCAAAAGCTCCGATTATGACTGTACCCATATTTAAGGCTACAGCCTGAAGGGAGATATTCTGTCCCACATGGCCTACCTCCATATGGACATAACGAATGCCCCTCTGACCATAATGGTCGGTAGTCCTATGATAATCGGCTGTAATGATTACACTGATAGGGGCCCGTTCGATCATCCCCTGCTCCAGGGCCGCCCGAGACAAACCTCTTCGGACATCTCCATCTGTGACCCTTTCTAAATGATGTTTTGATATGGAATAATGATAGACTCCGGGCTCCAGCCCCTCCACTTCTCCCACGATCAGATAGATCTCCAAGGGATAAGTGGCTCCGGCAGAAGGAGCTGTTCTCCTATGGAGATTTTTACCTGTGCCTGCCCAGAGAAGCTGTGAAACCTCCTCCAGATTCAATGAGCCCTTCTTATAATCCCTGACCGATCTCCTTTGATGGAGGGTCTCTTCAATAGAGAGAGGCCCTTTCACCCTCGGTTTTGGAAGTTTGATCTCTTTTGTCATATTCCATCCTTCTCTCCTAACCTGGGGTAGCCAGAACCAAATAGGCTTTTGGTGTTGAAAAAATTCGAAATCCCTGCCTGCGGCAGGCAGGCGAATATCGAAATCTCTGCCCCACAAAGGCAGGCCGAAACAAATAGCGTAATTCAGGAAATTCTATCGAATTAACAACCATTTTGCAACGAAAATGCGATTAATATGTTTTGACAAACCCACCTCTGCCTTATATAATTTGCCTATAAATAGAATAGACTTAAAAAAAGTTAGATATAAAAAATGGCAAAACGAAAGTTTAAATTGTCTGTCCGGATACCACAATATCAGCCTCCGAGAAATGCTTGGCGGCAGACATTACATACCGTTATATCCTCTACTGCAAACAGTTCCGGAATAACTTATCACCCATCAGACCATCTTGAACTCAAAGTAAAGCTCTACATGGACGGTACAGCGCTTTCTTTTCATGACGTGGACAATAGACTAAAAGATATTATGGACGCTTTACAGGGGCGGGCAGGTGGTTCAAAGAAAATTAGGCGATGGTTTCCCATCATCCCAAACGACAAGCAAATCTATCGCGTTACCATTGAAAAAGCATTGCCCCCAAAACAAAGTAAGGGGTTGGGACATCTGGTGATTACAAGGTTTAGGGATATTTAACCTCTGGCTTGTCTCAACACGTTGATGGTGAAATAAAGCCGTATGAGCCCGTCGATTTTCAGAGAGAAAGGGTATAGATTTTATTTTCTTTCAAATGAGGAGGATAGAATCCACATCCATGTGACATGCGAGGAGGGAGAGGCTAAATTTTGGCTGGAACCCATCATATCATTAGCCATATCTCATGGATTAAATCCAAGAAAGTTGAACGAGATTCAAAAAATTGTTGAGGAGCATAAAAATGAAATCATTAAAACATGGCAAAGGCATTTCAATAAGCGTTGAAAATATAACGCCTTTTGGTATTTGGATTTTTGTAAAAGAAAAAGAATACTTTCTGAGCTATAAGGATTATCCTTATTTTAAAGACCAAACATTGAATTCCATACAAAACGTTCAATTGCTTCATGGCTATCATCTGTACTGGCCTGATTTAGACGTTGACCTGGAAATTGATAATCTCGAAAATCCAGAAAAATATCCTCTCAAATCAAAAACGATAAGGAAGCCTCTAAGCTATTCAACGGGACGGCGAATAGCTACTCGTTAATTCGGTCGATAGGCATAAATAAACCCACCAGTTGAAAAAAAAACAATATCAAAACCGGGCGGGGGTGCTGGGCCGGCTAAAAGTAAAAAAGACAACTGCATCGCCGGGCGATTTATCGCCAAAGCCTTGCAGCGGCACCTTTGGAAGTTGGCTACATGCGTTTTTAGGCAAAACCGAGGCTTCACCTAAAGTGAAATCCTCAGGAAAGATGGGGACGTTGGTTCAAATGCAACTTCATCCCATCCCACCGAAATAATTAAAACCTCATTTCCCTCCACCCTTCAATTTCTCCGGGGCCACTTACCAACTTCTCGCATAGCGCATGGCGCATAGCGTCATTCTCAATCGTAAATCGTAAGGCGCAAGGCGTAACACCTAACTTTTCCTCTTCATTCTTGTGATATAAGGAACTTTAGGTTCCTCAACAAGAAATCCAATTGGGCGCTTCTTTGTCTCTGGAGGCTTCATTAGTTCACGTATAGCATCAAAAACTACTTTGAATTGAGTATCGTATTTCTTCTCGAGGGCATCCAACCTTCTGGCAAGTTCCTTGTTAGAGGCAAGCATCCTCTGGAGTCTGACAAATGCCCTCATAATCTCAATGTTTACCTGAATGGCACGTTTGCTTTTAAGAACACTGGAGAGCATGGCCACACCCTGCTCTGTGAAAGCATAGGGTCTGGCCCGGCGGAGGCCTCCCCAACTTGAAATCACAATTTGTGATTTCAAGTTAGAAAATTCTTCTTCTGTCAACTGGAACATAAAATCTTTTGGAAACCGAGCTATATTGCGCTTCACCGCCTGAACCAACACCCGTGGTTCAACTTGATAAAGCTCTGCTAAATTGGTACTCAACATTACTTTCTGGCCGCGAATCAATAGGATGGATCGTTCGATGCGCTCAACAGGGATTAAGGATTGGTCTTTTGATGTATTATCATCCATAAATTCCCTTTCTTTTTCTCATCCGGGGGACTCGGTAACCTTCAGCGGAAAGTAGACTCCTACAGAGCTTCAATGCAGCATTGTATGCAATACCAAAACGCCAGTCTGCAGAAATATCCCCTTGGGCATCATTGAGATCACGCTCCACGATCCTTAGAAGACTACCGATTTCCTTTCGGCTTGTCCGATGGGGCTTCAGCCATCCGTTATCTGCCCATTGCTTCAAGCTCACGCTGAGATCCTATAATGAAAAATTTGGGAGCCTCTATAACGCTGGAGACAAAATGCTCTTTCGCTCGAATACGCTTCTGAAACTCCTCCTCGCGTAAGACGTGTGGATTGATCTCGCGCCCTATCTTCTCTTCGAGACCGGACAATAATCGAGAAAGGTCTCGCAATCCGAGTTGGCCGATTACCATTAAATCCACATCGCTACCAGCTTTTTCCTCCCCACGGGCGATGGAACCGAATACAAAGGCCACACGGATCCTCTTGTCCGTGAGCGCAGATTTAAGCACATCAGAAAGGCCTGATGTCTTCAGCACCAGATTACGAATCTCAGGATAAAGAGGACATTCGGTTTTTGCACGGTAGTACACACGATTGCTATCCCTCCGGCTCTGAACGATATCCAATCGGACCAGTTTACGTAGTTCCTGCCGAAGGGTACTGTCGTTCAGACCTGACCGGCGCTCAATTTCCCGAACATGCAGCTCTTCTCCAGTGCCACTAAAGAGAAGTCGGAATATTTCTGCACGCGCTCGCGATGAAAGTAGTTCAGCTAATCGGTTCATATTGCGTGTTTATACCACGCAATTGCGTGGTTTGTCCACTAATTTTTTAAGGTTTCAGCCCAGGAAGAACAGGGACGTCTCCATGGGACCTTGTTTAATTCATTCCCCCTCCCCCTTTTACCATATGGCGCGAGTCATAAGGGCGATAAACAAAAAGCCCATTCTTTTTGAGAATAGGCTTTCAATTAGACCTGAAAATTTTCATTGAAATTCAAATCATCCCCCAAACCGAAATGATTGCATCGTTCAAATCGCAGAGAACAATGCGAAAATATTCGATTATAAGATGGGAAGAATCAGTGCGGGTAATTTACCAAAGATACAATCAAAGATCAATGAAATTATAAACCATGAAATTATAAACCATGTTGAAAAAGGGACCCTACCTGCTGGTAGGGGTTAGGGCAATCTATGGGTGACCGCAATTTTGTTTCCTAATGCAGGACGGCTTACGTCAGCGGTGGCTGTAAGTGATGTGCTGGAGCGCTTTTTTGGGCAATCTTTTGGGTTCTTTCCTCAGTTTGCCGGTAAGGGCTGTTTCTGCGTGTAGTCTCAGACCGAGTGCCTCTATTACTTTGAGAATGGTGTCGAAGCCCGGATTTCTCTCTCCGGAAAGCGCCTTGTAAAGACTTTCGCGGGATAAGCCGGCATCCCGTGCCACCTGAGACATGCCTTTTGCCCGGGCAATATCTCCCAGTGCTTTAGCAATGAAGGCGGCATCACTCTTTGCCTCCTCAATGCAAGCTTCAAGATAAGCAGCCATTTCCTCTGAAGTACGAAGATGCTCGGAGACATCGTATTTGGTCGTGATTGTTTTTGCCATAATATCCTCCTATAGATTCTTTGCCAGGCGAAGTGCGGTTTTGATATCTTTATCCTGGGTGCGCTTCTTACCACCAGCCAGCAGAATATCTCGACCTTTGTCAAGTCTTCTGCTCCATGACGGTGGCGATGTGGCGGACCATCTGGCGATGGACATCGAGGAAGATGTCGGGAGAGAGGAAGTAGTCGGGGTTGTCGTCATAAAAGGAAGAAATCAACTTCTTTGCCGCTGCATCGATATCGCGGGTGGACCGATAGGCCTCCTCCATCTCGGCTCTCTTCCTTTTAGCCATCTCGATCGTCAATGGGATGAACTTCCCGGCCTCTTCTCCGACCACATATCCGTAGTGGTCGGCGCAGTAGTTTTCCACTTCGAGGTTTTTTAACCGCTCAAGCCCCTCCTGATACAGGGTGAAGTTCGAGTTCCCGGAAGTGACGATCGTCTCATCGAAGGGAATGCCTCCTCCATCCGTAGGAAAGAGCGCTTTTAGCTTTGGCACGTAGGCCGCAATACAGCACGATGAATGGCCCGGGATCTCAAGAATTGAAACCTCTATGCCCCCGAGATCGATCCGGTCGCCTTCCCGGACCGTTCTTCCGGAAACATCATCCCTCCACTCAAGGTCGTATTCCGAATAGATCTCCTCTTTCCCCATCCTTTTTGCCACATTCCGGCTGAACTCATTGATCGTGACGATGGCCTTCTCCATCTTGAGGATCTCCCAGGCCCTTTCGGAGGCACAGACTTCAATGTCCGGGTGTCTCCGTTTGAAAAAAGGGATGATTCCCACATGATCGAAGTGGGAGTGAAGGATCAGGATCTTGTTGATCCTGCTTTCGTCGATTCCAAATTTTTTAAACTGTTGAAGGAGATCCGGGACGATGTAGCTCATGCCTCCGCTTACAATCATAGAGCCATCTTTCCCCTCCAGGAGATAGACCCCTGTTTCCTTTTGACCTAAAAACCAGATTCCCTCTCGAACCTTTCCCGGTTTCCGAACTCTCATTTGTTTTCTTCTCCTTCTTCATGGCAATGAACCAAATATAACAAAAAAGAGAGGGTTGTGGCAATTACGGGTTGATGGTGAACATAAAGGCGCCTTCTCCTCAGAACAAAAAACAAAAAAAAGGTTCTTCCGGTTTTAGTGTGGGTAATACTATACCGATCACCCTGAGGCTCTCGAAGGGTGAAAGTCCTTGAAGCCTGTGCTGAGTGATCCGAAAAACACACATGATAAACCCAAGAACTCATTTTCCTGTAGCTTCTTGCTCGATTACAGTCCAAAACCTCCCAGAAGTTCGATCTAGCTCTCCTGCTCCTTTCGACAAGCCTGTCCTGAGCAAACCGTTCACCCTTCGAGAGCCTCAGGGCGAACGGTGAGTCGAAGGGCTCAGGGCCAACGGGATTTATTTATTTCTGAAAAGACTCACTTTACCCACTCCAAATCCTGAAGATCGAAACAAAAAGAAAGGCCCTATACTCTTTTGAGATATAGGGCCTTGGGTTTTTTCTATGAGGTTGTTATTTCTTTTTTTCTTTTGAGGGCTTTTCCTTTGGTTTCTCTTTTTCTTCCTTTTTTACCTTCTTCTCTTTAGCTTTTTCTTCCCCCTTTTCTTTCTTCTTGGGCCTTACCTTTCCGAGGACTTCTTTTGCCTTCTCGACGGTCGATTTCTTCTTCTCTTCCGCTGGAGAATAGGAGACCAGCTCTACAAGAGAGAGGGGCGCGCCATCTCCCTGGCGCCATCCCATTTTATAGATACGGGTGTATCCGCCTTCACGATCCTTCATCTTCGGAGCGATCTCATCAAAGAGTTTCTTTACGATGGTCTCGTTGCGAAGACGGGCAAAGGCCAGCCTTCTGGCATGGAGGGTATTCTTCTTTGCCAGCGTGATGATCTTATCCGCCAAGATTCGAAGCTCTTTGCTCTTGGCAAGAGTGGTTCTAATCCGCTCATGCTGAAGAAGCGACACCAGCATGTTTCTGAACATCAGCTCCCGGTGTTTGGTATGTCGACTTAATTTTCTTCCTGAAACTCGATGCCTCATCCTTTTCTCCTATTCCGTTGCCTCTGATTCGATCTCCTCTTTTCCCTCTGCATTCTTGTGAGGCCAGCTGTCTATCTTCATCCCCAGGCCGAGCCCCATCTCCAACAGAATCTCTTTGATCTCGTTGAGGGATTTTCTGCCGAAGTTTTTGGTGGCGAGAATCTCGGCTTCCGTCTTCTGAACGAGGTCTCCGATAAGCCTGATGTCAGCATGCTTCAAACAGTTGGCCGATCGGACAGAAAGCTCTAATTCATCCACACTCCGGAAGAGATTTTCATTCAATTTCTCCATATCCCCCTGATGCTCTTGAACCGTGATCTCCTCTTCTTCTCCTCCTTCCTCAAATGTGACGAAGATCGAGAGTTGATCCTTCAGGATCTTGGCGGCATGGGCAATGGCTTCCTCCGGGTTGAGGCTTCCATCCGTCCAGACTTCGAAGGTCAATTTGTCATAGTCGGTGATCTGGCCCACCCTTGCGTTGGTCACCGCATAGTTGACCTTCTTAATGGGGGAGAAGATGGCATCCATGGGAATCGTCCCGATGGGTTGATTCTCATCCCTGTTTCGCTCTGCCGGGATATAACCCCTGCCCATCTTAACCACCATCTCCATCGAAAGCTTGCCATCCCTGGAGAGCGTGGCGATGGGGTGATCAGGGTTGAGAATTTCCACGGCATCACCTGTGAGGATATCGCCTGCCTTTAAGGCACGGGGGCCTTCTGTCTTGACGCGAATCGTCTTCGGGCCCTCCGTATGGAGCTTCAGCCTCACTTCTTTGAGATTTAAAATAATCTCTGTGACATCCTCTTTCACGCCGGGGATTGCTGAAAATTCATGGAGCACGCCGTCAATCTTAACCGATGTGAGAGCCGCCCCTTGCAGGGATGAGAGGAGAATCCGCCGGAGAGAGTTTCCAATCGTGATGCCGAAGCCCCTCTCAAATGGCTCAGCCGTGAACTTCCCGTAGAAGGGGGTTAAGGTTTCTTTCTCCGCTTCTAATCGCTTCGGTCGAATAAGATCTTTCCAACTTTTATAAATCATATTACCTCCCTTTTCTTAAAGGGTTGATAGAGAGTTATTTTGAGTACAACTCGACGATCAATTTCTCCTGAATGGGAAGAGTGATATCCCCCCGGACAGGCAGGGCCTTGATGTTTCCCTTCATCTGTTCTTTTTCCAATTCCAGCCATTGGGGGACGCCCCGTCTGGCCACCCCTTCGAGAGATTCCTGAATGCGGATCACCTTCTTGCTCTTTTCCCTCACCGAGATAACATCTCCCGGCTTCAGCAGAAAGGAGGGGATGTTGACCCTGGACTGATTGACCAGAAAGTGGTTGTGTCGCACCAGCTGCCGGGCTTCATTTCTCGAATTGGCAAACCCGAGCCGATAAACGGCATTGTCCAGGCGACGTTCCAGAAGCTGGAGGAGGACTTCTCCGGTAATCCCTTTGCGCCGATCCGCTTCTTTGAACGTATTGCGAAACTGGTTCTCCAGGAGGCCATACAATCTTTTCACCTTCTGTTTTTCCCTTAACTGGGTTCCATAGTCTGAGATCTTTTTTCGGCTCTGACCATGTTGCCCCGGCGGAGAGCTCCTCCGGTCGAACGCACACTTTTCCGTATAACACCTCTCCCCCTTGAGAAAGAGCTTTAAGTTTTCTCTACGACAGAGTCGACAAACCGATTTCGTATATCTTGCCAATGCTTTCCCTCCTAATTTAATTTCATTAAATTTGATTACACAGATTAAGTAAAAACCAGATTACACAGATTAAAACATTGTTCTTTTTATGCGATCTGTCATTGAATGACTTTCTTCCATCCACTCTTAAGACGCAGTCTTAGACGCGTCTCCGTTTGGGAGGACGGCATCCGTTATGGGGAATGGGTGTGACATCTTTAATCATGTGGACTTTGAGACCGGTTGCCTGAAGCGACCGGAGCGCGGATTCCCTTCCGGCCCCCGGACCCTTGACATAGACATCGATGGTCCGTACGCCATGCTCCATCGCCTTTTTTGCGGCATCCTCCGCAGCCATCTGGGCGGCAAAGGGAGTGCTCTTGCGGGACCCCTTAAACCCCTGGATCCCTGCGCTCGACCAGCAGATGACTTTTCCCTCGTGATCGGTGATGGTGATGATCGTGTTGTTAAACGTCGCCTGGATATGGGCAATTCCTGCCTGAATATTCTTCTTGATCTTTTTTTTCTTTGTCCCCGGCGCTGTGGCCATATCTCCTCCTCACTATTCCTTTTCTTTTTTCTTTCCGACGATGGCCCGGCGCGGTCCTTTCCTCGTCCTCGCATTGGTGTGCGTTCTCTGGCCATGGACGGGGAGGGAGCGGCGGTGACGAAGTCCACGGTAGGAACCGATATCCATCAGACGCTTGATATGGGTTGCCACTTCCCTTCGAAGATCTCCTTCAACTTTTTGGTCCTGGTCGATGAGATCCCGGATACGGATGACCTCTGATTCGGTCAATTTGTTGACCTTGGTGTCCCGGTTCACATTGGCCTTTTCGAGAATCTTATTGGCCGATGGCTTTCCGATCCCATAGATGTAAGTAAGAGCGATCTCCACCCGTTTATCCTTTGGAAGATCAACCCCTGCGATACGTGCCATAACAAGCTCCTTTGTCGCTGTTTGAGGTTTGAGGATCGCTACGCTTGAGGATTAAGGCAAAAAGATTTTTAGCCTCAAGTCCCGTCTTTGACGGGACGCTCCTCTAACCTAAATCGTTTATTATCCTTGTCTCTGTTTATGTTTCGGGTTTTCACAGATGACCCGGACCACCCGCTTTCGCTTCACGATCTTACACTTGTCGCAAATCTTTTTAACCGAAGCCCTGACTTTCACGGTTTTATTTCTCCCGGAATACGATTCTTCCACGGGCGAGGTCATAGGGTGAGAGTTCCACCGTCACCTTATCCCCGGGAAGGATTTTGATGAAATGCATTCTCATTTTTCCAGAAATATGGGCCAGCACCTTATGCCCGTTTTCCAGCTCCACTCGGAACATGGCGTTCGGAAGGGTCTCTAAAACCTTTCCTTCAACCTGAATCGCCTCTTCCTTTGGCATCGATTGACTCCGATTGTCTCCTTAAACAGGCTTCGCATCGAGGACGCGAATGATCTGCTCAAAAATTTGATTCTGCCCGCCCACTCCATGGATCGAACGAAGGAGCTTCTTATTCTGATAATACTGGATGAGAGGAGCGGTCTGTCTCTCATACTCCTTGAGCCGGGTTCGAATCGTCTCTTCCCGGTCATCCTCTCTCTGGTAAAGGGCTCCGCCGCAACGGTCACAGACGCCTTCCTTTTGGGGGGGATGAAAGAGGACATGGAACATCCCGCCGCAGTTTTTACAGGTTCTCCGGCCGGTCAGCCGCCGCACCAGTTCCTCGGGATCGACCTCGATGTTGACGACATGGTCCACCGTTTTTCGGATTTTGTCGAGAATTCCCTGAAGGGCCTCAGCCTGAGGGGTCGTTCTCGGGAATCCATCGAGGATAAAACCTCCGTTGCAATCCGATGCCCTTAACCGCTGATCAATAATCCCGATGACCACTTCATCCGGAACCAGCTGCCCCTTGTCCATAAAGGTCTTGGCCTGTTTTCCCAAAGGGGTCCCTTCCTTCACGGCGGCCCTGAGGATATCCCCCGTCGAGATTTGAGGGAGACGATAACGATCCACGATCATCTGCGCCTGCGTGCCTTTTCCCGCCCCCGGAGGACCTAAAAGAATTAAGTTCATTCAAACCCTCATTGCAAATTGAAAATTGTAAAATGCAAAGTGAAAAATAGAAGAGTGAAAAAAAATGAAAGATTTTGCAATTTGCAATTTACATTTTGCATTGATTCTTTCCTAACTTCTTCTCCCTTTCAATTTGCCCTTCTTCATTAATCCCTCATAATGTCTGGTCAGCATATGAGCCTCAATCTGCTGAACCGTGTCCAGAGCCACTCCCACGACAATGAGAAGGGCTGTTCCTCCGAAATAGAAGGGGACGTTGAACCGTCCGATCAGAATGGTGGGCAGGACACAGACCGCCGAGACATAGAGGGCCCCTCCGAGCGTGATGCGGGTGAGGACCTTGTCGATATACTCGGCTGTCTTCTGGCCGGGCCGGATGCCCGGGATATATCCCCCGAATTTCTTCATGTTGTCGGCCACATCGTTGGGGTTGAAGGTGACCGCCGTGTAGAAAAAGCAGAAGAAGATGATGAATCCCACATAGAGAAGATTATAGAGGATGGCACCGGGACCGAGACTGTTGAGGATCGACTGGATCCAGGGATAGGTCTCCATCCAGGTCTTCGGCATAAAGCTGGCGATCGTCAGAGGAAACATCAGAATGGACGAGGCGAAGATGGCAGGAATGACCCCGGCCGTGTTTAACTTGAGCGGGAGATGGGTGCTCTGTCCTCCGTAGACCTTCCTTCCCACGATCCGTTTGGCATATTGAACGGGAAGCCTCCGCTGGCTCGTCTCGGCAAAGATGATCGCCGCAACGACGGCCACCATCAGGATGATCAAGAACAGGATGGTGAAGATGTTTAACTGCCCCACCATGAAGAGTTCATAGGTGCTGGCAATCGCGCTGGGCAGTCCGGCCACGATACCCGAGAAGATGATGAGGGAGATGCCGTTTCCGATTCCCCTCTCCGTTATCTGTTCGCCCAGCCACATGATGAAAGCGGTGCCTGCCGTCAGGGTGATGACGGTCATCAACCGGAAGGACCATCCCGGATTTAGAACGATCATCTCACCCGCAGCCCCTGTCATATTCTCCAGGCCGACCGCCATCCCGAATCCCTGGATCAAGCTGAGAACCACTGTTCCATAACGGGTATATTGAACGATCTTCTTCCGTCCCATCTCTCCCTCCTTCTGGAGCTGGGCCAGATATGGGATGACGACGGTGAGAAGCTGGAGGATGATCGAAGCGCTGATATAAGGCATGATGCCCAGAGCGAAAACAGAGAACCTCTCCAGCGCTCCTCCGGCGAACATATTGATGAGGCTGAAGAGCGTTCCCTTGACTTGGGCGAAGAAGGAGGCAAGTGCGTCTCCATTGATCCCGGGGGTTGGGATGTGGACCCCGATGCGATAGATGGCCAGAAGCAGAAAGGTCATCAGGATCCTTCGTTTCAGCTCGGGGATCTTAAAAATATTCTGGGCGCCTGAAATCATGAACCGATGACCTCCACTCTCCCGGAAGCCATCTCCACTTTTTTGAGCGCGGCCTGGCTCACCTTATGAACGCGGATGGTCAGAGGATGCTGGAGTTCCCCGTCGGAGAGGAGTTTAATAAGTTCTCCCTTTTTGCACAGACCGGATGCGGACAGCAGATCGGGTTCAACGATCGCATCCTTCTCGAAACGATTGAGGTCTCCGAGATGGATGATGGCCACTTTTTCCCTGAAAGGGTTCCGGAATCCCCTCTTAGGAAGCCGTCTCTGAAGGGGCATCTGGCCTCCCTCAAACCCTGCCTTGGTTCCCCTGCCGGCGCGGGCATTCTGGCCTTTGTGTCCCTTGCAGGCGGTCTTTCCGTGGCCGGACCCGGGTCCTCTTCCCACTCGTTTCCTCTTCTTTCTTGATCCCTCCGCAGGTTTAAGCTTTTCGAGAATCATCACGGTTTCCTTTTCCTTAATCGATTACTTCGACCAGATGGGAGACATGGTTCACCATTCCACGGATCTCCGGACGATCCGGAAGGGTGAGGGTTTGATTCAACCGTCTAAAACCGAGGGCCTTGATGATCTTCTTCTGATTTTCCGGCCGTCCGATCGCACTCTTTTTCCACCTGACCGTCATCTTCTTTTCCATCCCATTTTCCATCTTCTTCATCGGCGCATCCTCAGTTTCCGCTCTCTTTTTGAGCTCTCTTTTGAAGCACCTCTTCAGGATATTTCAATTGGTGGACGGCCTGTAGAGTCGCTTTGATGAGGTTGTAGGGATTGTTTGAACCCAGAGATTTGGTCAGAATGTTTTCAATCCCTGCGGACTCTGCAATGGCTCTCACCGCCGCTCCGGCAATCACCCCGGTTCCCTCAGAGGCTGGCTTCAGCAGGACTTTAGCGGCCCCGAATTTTCCGGTGACCTCATAGGGAATCGTTTTGTTCATAAGAGGAATCTTCATCAGGTTACGTTTCGCATGTTCGACCGCCTTCCGGATGGCCTCCGGAACCTCGTTGGCCTTTCCCAGTCCGCTTCCGACATGGCCATGGCCATCTCCCACAACGACCAGGGCGCTAAAACTAAACCGTCTTCCACCCTTGACCACTTTGGCCACCCTGCTGATATGAATGACCCGGTCTGTCAATTCCAGTGTGCTTGGATCAATCTTCGGCAATGTCACTCCCTCCTAAAGAGGATTTTGAGAAAGGATTTCTCAGAGTCCTCTGATTACATAGATTTTAAAAAATGATTACACGGATTTTTCTATATTTTGAATTTGTTTTTTGTCGGTGTAATCGGAGATTTCTGACTTTTTAGAAATCTCCTAAAAGACCAGACCACCTGCTCTTGCCGCTTCCGCCAATGCCTTGACCCTTCCGTGATAAAGATACCCGCTGCGGTCAAAGACGACTTTTTGAATTCCTTTTTCAAGACATTTCCTGGCAATGAGCTCTCCCACTTTCTTCGCCGCCTCAACATTTCCCGCATAACGGACGGTCCCCTTTAATTCAGGGCTCAATGTGGAAGCGCTGGCCACTGTTTTCCCCGTGGAATCGACAATGGCCTGGGCATAGATATGTTTCGGGCTCCTGAAGACATTGAGGCGGGGTTTCTCCTCAGTTCCCTGGATGCGGCTCCGCACCCTCTTCTTTCTCTTCATCCTTGCCAGGATCTTCTTGTTTTCCATTTTAAAAGACTTCCTTCTCCTTAGGCTTTTGTCTTGCCGACCTTCTTGCGAATCTTTTCTCCGAGATAGCGAACCCCTTTCCCTTTATAAGGCTCAGGGGGTTTGATCGCACGGAGTTTGGCGGCGATGGTTCCCACCAGCTGTTTGTTCACCCCTCTTACCGTGATCAGAGTCTGTTTATCCACCTCGATCTTAATCCCTTCCGGAACGGGGAAGAGAACCGGATGGGAGAACCCCAGCATGAGTTTGAGAAGACTTCCCTGTATATCCGCACGAAAGCCGACGCCAATGATCTCCAGCTTCTTCTCAAATCCCTGGGTGACCCCTGTCACCATATTGGCAATCAGGCTCCGGGTCAGGCCATGAAGGGCTTTTAACGATCGCTCTTCACGCTCCTTCTGAATGAGCATCTTCCCCCCATCGACCGAAATGGCGATGCCGCGGGGAAGGTCGCAGGCGAGGGTCCCTTTGGGGCCGGCCACCTCTATTTTTGAAGGATCCCAGGAAACCTTTACTTCCTTGGGCAATTGAATCGGCATTCTTCCAATACGAGACATAGCGACCTCAATATCAAAAATATCAGAATATCAGATGAACAGGTCATCAGGGAAGATATCAGGGTTCCAGGATATCAGGTTAATGAAAGATATCACTTTTTTCTCCTGTTATCCGGATTTCCTGTTACCCTGCATCCAGATTATCTGATCACCTGATTTCCTTCACCTTACCAGACTTGACAGAGAACTTCTCCGCCCAGATGGGCTTTCCGGGCCGTTTTATCGGTCAGGATCCCCTTGGGTGTGGAGAGGATCGAGATTCCCAGTCCGCTCATGGCAGAGGGAATCCGATCGGTTCCGACATAGACCCTTCGGCCCGGTTTGCTCACCCGCTTGATATGGATGAGCCCTGTTCGGGCCGTATCATATTTGAGAACGATTCGAATCAAGGGATGTTCTTTCTCATCCTTGACGACTTTGAAATTGGCGATGAACCCTTCCTCTTTTAAAATCTTAGAAATCTCATGCTTCATTTTGGAGTAGGGGACATCCACCTTTTCAAACCTGGCTTTGGATGCATTGCGGATGAGTGTGAACATATTGGCCAATGGATCGGTCATCGACATAACAAACTCCGTAAGGGTTACCAGCTGGCTTTGATCACGCCGGGGACTTCCCCCCGGGTGGCATATTTTCTGAAACAGAGACGACACATGCTAAATTTCCGGATAAAAGCCCTCGGCCTTCCGCAGAGAGGGCAACGGTTGTATTGACGGACCTGGAATTTCTGCTTTTTCTTTGCCTTATTCATCAATGATAACTTTGCCAATGTCTTCCTCCCCAAATAACCCCCCCAGCCCCCCTTTAGCAAAGGGGGGAGGAATAGGGTTTAATTCCTGAAGGGCATCCCGAGAAGTTTCAGGAGTTCTTTTCCTTCTTCATCCGTTCTGGCGGTGGTGCCGATGACGATGTTCATCCCCTTCACCTTGTCGATCTTATCGTAGTGAATCTCCGGAAAGATGAGCTGTTCCCTGATGCCCACGGCGAAGTTTCCCCTTCCGTCAAAGGACTTCGGGGAAAGACCCTTGAAATCCCTCACTCTCGGGAGAGCCACATTCACCAGACGATTGAAGAACTCGTACATTTTTTCTTTCCGCAAGGTCACCCTTACTCCGATGGGCATCCCCGTTCTCAATTTGAACTGGGCGATCGATTTTTTGGCTTTGGTGATGACAGCTTTCTGCCCTGTAATGAGGCTCAGTTCCTGAACGGCAGAGTCGAGAATCTTGATGTTCTGAATGGCTTCCCCCATTCCCATGTTGACGACGATCTTGTCCAGTTTGGGGACCTCCATCCTGTTCCGGTAATTAAACCGCTTCATCAGCGCAGGGACCGCTCGCTCCTGATAGATTTCTTTGATTTTGGGCATCGTATCACCTATTTATCAAAAATTTCTCCACATTTTTTGCAGAACCGGACCTTCTTTCCTCCCTCGATGCTCCGGTGGCCGATCCGGACAGGCTTGTTGCATTTTTCGCAGAGGAGCATCACGTTGGAAAGATGAAGAGGCGCCTCCTTTTCGAGGATCCCTCCCCGTTTCTGCTGTCCGTGAGGCCGGGAATGTCTCTTAACAAAATTGATCTTTTCAATGATCACTCTTTCCTTCTCCGGAAGAACTTTCAGCACACGGCCGCTTTTGCCCTTCTCTCTTCCATGGGTCACCATGACCAGGTCTTTCTTTTTAATATGGGTTTTGGAGACGATCATTCCTAATTCCTTTCGCAACGACTTTACAGAACCTCTGGAGCCAGCGAGATGATCTTCATAAACCGTTTCGCGCGGAGCTCCCTCGCAACAGGGCCGAAGATTCGGGTCCCGATGGGCTCTCCCTGAGGATTGATCAGAACAGCCGAGTTATCATCAAACTTGATAAAGGAACCGTCCGGTCTTTCCACCTCTTTCTTCGTCCGGACGATCACCGCTCGAGCGACCTCTCCCTTTTTGATCTTGGAGTTGGGCAAGGCATCTTTGATGGAGACGATGATCACATCCCCCAGGGACGCATATCTCCGGCGCGTCCCGCCGAGAACCTTGATGCACCCCAACCTTTTTGCTCCCGAATTATCGGCGACCTCAAGAATACTCCGCATCTGGATCATAATGAACTCCATGTTCGAAGGTGGAAAGTGGCGTGTGGCAGGTGGAAAAAGATTTCTCTCCACCCCCTTCAACTTTCTACCTTCTACTTTCCAATCCGTTAGGCGGCCCGTTCAACGATCTTTTTGACACGCCACCTTTTCACTTTGCTGAGGGGCCGGGTCTCGATCAGGAGGACCTTGTCGCCGATGTGAGACTCGTTCTTTTCATCATGTGCCTTCACCTTTGTCCTCTTCCGGATATATTTTTTATAGACGGGATGAAGGACCAGACGATTGACCATCACAACGACCGTCTTATCCATTTTGTCGCTCGAGACCACACCCGTTAATGTCTTTCTTTTTCCTCTCTCTTCCATGGGCCTCATTGTCTCACTCGGGGAGAAAAACCCTCGCCTTCAGGCGAAGACCTTAGTATTCACACAGTGTGCAGGTCGTTTCGACTCGCAACCGAGTTTTTGAGATTTCCCCTCGTGAGAATTTCTGTGCTGATTGTTTTTCTTCAGCTGACTTTAGTCAGTAGAGAATCGACCAGCTTGTAGCTCGTGGATTCTCAATTCCCTTTGCTCCGGGCCTTTTCCTTCAGAATCGTCTTTACCCGTGCGATATCCTGTTTGACCTGAGGGATTCGCATCGTGTTCTCCAGCTGCCCGGTGGCATGCTGGAAACGGAGGTTAAAAAGTTCCTCGTGGAGCTCTTTCTCTTTATGACTCAATTCACCTTCGCTCAGGAGGCGGAGATCTTTTGTCTTCATAGGTGGCTCCCCCTCATGATGAACCTCGTAGAGATGGGTAGTTTATGCGAGGCTAAAAGAAAGGCTTCCCTCGCCCTCTCCTCCGGGACCCCCTCCATCTCATAGAGAATTCTGCCCGGACGGATAACAGCCACCCAGTCTTCCGGCGGCCCCTTTCCTTTTCCCATCCGGGTCTCTGCAGGCTTTTTAGTGATCGGTTTGTCCGGAAAGATGCGAATCCAGATTCGACCTGTTCGCTTGATGAACCGCGTCATGGCAATACGGGCGGCTTCAATCTGGCGAGCGCTCAGCCAGCCGCATTCGGTGGCTTGAAGCCCGAAGTCGCCAAAGTTAAGTTTGTTCCCGCGGGAAGCGGCTCCTCTCATTTTCCCTGTTTGCATCTTTCGATATTTCGTCTTCTTCGGCATCAACATAACACTTCATCCTCTTGGAAAGAATGGAACGATGGAACATTGGAATATTGGGTAGATAAAAAAATATTTTGGCTTTTTTTCACACTATTCCATCATTCCAATATTCCATAATTCCAGAATTATCGTTGTCTTAGGCTGCTCTTTCGTCCCCCTCTTTAGTCGGGTAGATCTCTCCCTTAAAGATCCATACCTTCACGCCGATGATTCCGTAAGTGGTCTTCCCCTCAGCCAGACCATAGTCGATATCCGCCCGGAGAGTGTGCAGTGGGACCCGGCCCTCGCGGTACCGCTCATGTCGGGCCATCTCTGCCCCCCCGAGTCTTCCGGAGACCGCAATTTTAATCCCCTTTGCCCCCAACTTCATGGCGGAGGAAACGGCTTTTTTCATCGCCCTTCGAAATCCAACCCTCCGTTCGAGCTGTAACGCCACATTTTCAGCCACCAGCTGGGCATTGACCTCGGCTCTCTTCACCTCCTGAATGTTGATGATGATCTCTTTGTGGGTCATCTTTTGAAGTTCTCTTTTGAGGTTCTCGACCTCGGCACCTTTTTTTCCGATAATGATTCCAGGACGAGCGGTCCAGATGGACACCTTTGCCTTTTTGGCCTTGCTCGCAGCCCGTTCGATTTCAATTTTGGAGACCCCGGCGTGATGGAGTTTCTTCTTTAGATAGGCGCGGACCTGAATATCCTCAATAAGAAGCTGAGGATAGTCCTTCTCCGCAAACCATCGGGAATCCCAGGTCTTGATAAACCCCAATCGAAAACCTATCGGATGCACTTTCTGACCCAAGGCGTTGCCTCCTTTCACTTTTCATCCAGGACGATGGAGATGTGGCTCGTCCTCTTCCGGATCGGGGTGGCCCGACCCAGAGCCCGCGGGGTAAACCTTTTCCAGGTCGCCCCCTGGTCCACCGAGATCTTCTTCACATAAAGGCGGTCGACATCCACCGTCTTCTTCTGTGTGGCATTGGCAATGGCCGATTTGAGCAATTTGATGATGACCCTGGCGGGCATTTTCTTTGTAAACGAAAGAATATTAATGGCCTCATCGGATCCCTTGCCCCGTATCAGATCGGCCACCAATCTTGCCTTTCTGGGTCCCACACGCACATATTTTAATTTTGCCTTGACTTCCATCTTATTCAACCTTTGCTTTTATGGAGTCTTACCTTTAATCTTTGTCTTTCGGTCTCCGGAATGGCCGTGGAAGGTCCGGGTGGGAGAGAATTCCCCCAACTTATGACCGACCATCTCCTCCGTGACGAAGACCGGAATAAATTTCTTTCCGTTATGGACGGCAAACGTGACGCCGACCATCTCAGGGATGATGGTGGATCGTCTGGACCAGGTTTTGATCACCTTTCCTTCCCTTGATCTCCGGGCTTCCTCCGCTTTCATCTTCAAATGGGCGTCCACAAAGGGCCCTTTTTTGATTGATCGGGCCATTAATCTCTCCTCTTCAGGATGTATTTGTCTGTTCTCTTATTCTTGCGAGTCTTTTTCTCCGGAACGCCCCAGGGAGTGCAGGGATGACGGCCTCCGGAGCTTTTCCCTTCGCCTCCGCCAAGCGGATGGTCTATGGGATTCATGGCCACCCCACGGGTTACAGGACGCCAGCCCTGCCAACGAGTTCTTCCAGCCTTCCCCAGAGAGATATTTTCATGCTCGAAGTTGCTGACCTGTCCAATCGTAGCATAACAATCCTGAAGGATCAGCCGGACTTCACCTGAAGGAAGTTTGACATGGGCATACTTGCCTTCTTTTGCCATCAGCTGGCCGCTGGTGCCTGCGCTCCGGATGATCTGGCCTCCTTTTCCAATCTTAAGCTCCACGTTGTGGATCAGCGTGCCTGTCGGGATGTTCCGGAGGGGGAGGGCATTGCCGGGTTTGATATCCGCGCCGGGGCTTGCCGTCACCTGATCTCCCACCTTCAACTGATCCGGGGCCAGGATATATCTTTTTTCACCATCGGCATAGTGGAGCAGGGCGATGCGGGCGGACCGATTGGGATCATACTCAACCGTAGCCACCTTGGCAGGGATCTCCCTTTTATCCCTTTTGAAGTCGATGATCCGGTACATCCTCTTATGGCCACCGCCCCTGTGCCAGGCCGTGACCCTTCCGTAACAGTTCCTTCCTCCGGTCCTCTTCAGGGGGCGAAGAAGGCTTTTCTCCGGCGAGGTGGAGGTGATCTCCTCAAAAGTGGAGACGGTCTGAAACCGTTTTCCAGGAGAAGTCGGTCGAAATTTTTTGATACCCATCTTTTTACCCCGTTAAATCCGAAATTCGAATATCGTCATGCCAAAGGCAGATCCGCCTCTGGCGGAAAACCCGAAACAAATTCGAATAATAAAAATTCTAAACTAAAAAAGAAAAAAACCGTTTTAAAAAATTGATTTTAATTTTGAAAACCGTTTCGAATTTCGTGCTTCGGATTTCGAATTTCCTCTCGAATGATTATTCGAGAGGGTTAGGCTCCTTCGAAGAAGTCAATACGGTCCCCTTCTCTCAGGGTGACGATGGCCTTCTTCCAATTGGGCCTCTTTCCATATTTTCTTCCCAACCGTTTCATCTTGCCCAGGACATTGATGGTCCGGACATTGTTGACCTTCACCTTGAAGAGGTGTTCAACGGCCGACTGGATCTCGATCTTATTCGAATTCCGATCCACCTCAAAGACATATTGATGAGCCTCATCTTTCTGGAGGGTGCTCTTTTCAGTGACCAGCGGTCTTCGAATAATCTTCTGCGGCTCTTTCATGATGCAAACACCCCTTCTATTTTTTCGACAGCCGGGCTCAACACAATCAGGTGTTCATGATTTAAGATGTCATAGACATTGAGGCTCTCGCAGCGGAGGACCTCGATGCCGGGAATATTGCGGGCGGATCGTTCTAAAAAAACATGCTGGGAATCCGTCACGATCAGGGCGTTCTCCACCTGAAATCTCTTGAGGATTTCGAGGACCTGACGGGTTTTAAATCCCTCCAGGGGAAAACCGTCGAGAAGGATCAGTTTTTCCTCCTGGCGTTTCAAACTGAGCGCGGCTGAGAGGGCGGCCCGCCGTGCCTTTTTAGGAAGAGAGAAAGAATAATCCCTCGGCATGGGGCCGAAAATGGTTCCTCCTCCCCTCCAGAGAGGAGAGCGACGGGTTCCTGCCCGCGCCCGGCCTGTGCCTTTCTGCCGGTACGGTTTTGCTCCTCCTCCCCGGACCAGCGCCCTGTTTTTGGTGGCGGCCGTCCCCTTTCTTGCGGAAGCGAGGCGACTACGGACAGAATCATGGAAGAGGGAAGGGTTGATCTTCGCATCGAAGACCCGGTCGTTCAGTTCAATCTCCTTCACCTTCTGATGGTTGATGTCATAGACGGCTAATGTGCTCATCTCATCCCTTTCCTTACGCAGAGGTTTCCGAGGGTCCTTTTTTCTTTGTGGCGCTTCGGATGAGAACCCATCCCTGATGACTGCCGGGGATCCCGCCCCGCAGGAGGATGAGGTTCTGATCCTCTCTGACTTCCAGGACCTTGATGTTCTGGATCGTTATCCGAGCGTTCCCGTGTTGACCCGGCATCTTCATTCCTTTAAAGACATGGTGAGGATAGGTCGCCGATCCCACCGATCCCCCGTGACGAAAATATTCATGCGTGCCGTGAGAACCGGGCGAACCGTGGAATCCATGCCGTTTCATCACGCCTGTAAACCCTTTCCCCTTGCTCAGGCCGGTCACATCGACGACATCACCGGATTTGAAGAGGAGTCCGACGTTGATCTCCTGTCCCAGCTCGTACCCTTCCGTGCTCTCCATGCGGAATTCCTTTAAGTGGGTGACAGGGGCGGCGCCTGCTTTCTTGAAGTGGCCGGCAAGAGGCTTCTTCACTCTCTTCTCATTCTTTGGAAGAAAACCGATTTGGAGGGCTTCATATCCCTCTTTATCTTTCGTCTTCTTCTGTGTGACCCAGCAAGGTCCGGCCTGGACCACCGTGACTGGAACGATAGAGCCGTCTTCCTGAAAGATCTGAGTCATCCCAATTTTCCTACCGATGATTCCGAGCGTCCGTTTCATGGCCTTTTGATTCCTTATAGTTTGATCTCCACATCGATCCCGGCGGCCAGGTCGAGTTTCATCAGGGCATCGACAGTCTGTTGTGTGGGCTCGATGATGTCGATGAGGCGTTTGTGAGTTCGAATTTCAAACTGCTCCCTCGATTTTTTATCCACATGCGGGGATCTCAGCACGGTATAGCGATTGATTCTGGTCGGGAGGGGAATGGGACCTGCTATGTTGGCTCCGGTGCGTCGAACCGTATCCACGATCTCTGCCGTTGACTTATCAAGCAGTTTGTGGTCATAAGATTTAAGGCTGACCCTGATCTTCTGAGCTGTCATTCCCTTACCCCTTTCCAGTACCCCGGGAGAAGGCTCCCGCGGGGTTTATTCGAGGACATCGCTGATGACGCCAGCGCCCACGGTCCGACCCCCCTCGCGAATCGCAAACCGCAACTCCTTCTCCATCGCTATCGGCGTGATCAACTC
>Ga0208244_100600_pt1 | contig 31149 bp, 23 predicted proteins | sample SubbioCR12Aug_5A_FD_184828 | JGI IMG/M metagenome (GOLD analysis project Ga0208244, IMG submission 184828) | Serpentinite rock and fluid subsurface biosphere microbial communities from McLaughlin Reserve, California, USA - CR12Aug_5A (SPAdes) | ecosystem: Environmental > Terrestrial > Deep...
ACCAAAAAACCGCGACTGGTGGCCTAACCAGCTAAAGCTGAATACACTCAGGCAACATTCGTCAAAATCAGATCCGATGGGCGAAGCTTATGACTATGCTAAGGAGTTCAAAAGCCTTGATCTGACTGCTTTGAAGAAAGACCTCCATAAGCTGATGACCGATTCGCAGGAGTGGTGGCCGGCTGATTTTGGTCATTATGGACCTTTGTTTATCCGCATGGCATGGCACAGTGCCGGCACCTACCGCACTGGTGACGGACGCGGAGGTGCAGGCGGCGGTCAGCAACGTTTTGCCCCGCTTAACAGCTGGCCCGACAACGTGAACCTCGACAAAGCCCGACGCCTACTGTGGCCGATCAAACAGAAATACGGCAGAAAAATTTCCTGGGCCGACCTGATGATTCTGGCAGGCAATGTTGCACTCGAATCCATGGGATTTAAAACCTTTGGCTTTTCGGGAGGACGTGCTGATGTGTGGGAACCCGAAGAAGATGTGTATTGGGGCTCGGAAACCAAATGGCTCGACAATGATGAGCGTAGTTTAGAACTGAGTGAGACTGACAACCCATTGGCAGCCATTCAGATGGGTCTTATTTATGTGAATCCGGAAGGCCCGGGCGGCAATCCCGATCCACTGGCTGCTGCCACCGACATCAGAAACACATTTGCCCGTATGGGGATGAACGATGAGGAAACTGTGGCTTTGATTGCCGGCGGACATACCTTTGGGAAAGCCCACGGAGCAGGCGATGCCGCCCACCTTGGAGCAGAACCCGAAGCAGCTGCCATCGAAGCACAAGGCCTCGGATGGAACAATAGTTTTGGCAGCGGAAAAGCCGGCGACACCATAACCAGCGGAATCGAGGTTACCTGGACACAGACACCTGCGAAATGGAGCTACTATTTCTTCGAAAACCTGTTCAAGTATGAATGGGAACTCACCAAAAGCCCTGCCGGAGCCTATCAGTGGGTGGCCAAAAATGCTGATAAGGTGATTCCTGATGCCCATGATAAGGCAAAAAAACACCTGCCCACTATGCTTACCACCGACCTTTCGCTGCGTTTTGATCCGGCTTATGAGAAAATCTCAAGACGCTTCTACGAATATCCGCTTGAGTTTGCCGATGCGTTTGCCCGGGCATGGTTCAAGCTCACACACCGCGATATGGGACCACGTTCACGCTACTTAGGCCCTGAAGTTCCGGCTGAAATACTCACCTGGCAAGATCCTATTCCGATTGTTGACCACCCTCTGGTGGACGACAAAGATGTTCAGTCGCTTAAAGCAATGCTGCTGCAATCAGGATTAAGCATTTCGCAACTTGTGTCCACAACATGGGCATCAGCCTCCACATTCAGAGGTTCGGACAAGCGCGGCGGAGCCAACGGAGCAAGAATCAGACTCGCACCCCAGAAATTCTGGCAGGTAAACAATCCCGCTCAACTGGCAAAAGTCCTCGAAAAGCTGGAAAATATTCAGCAGGAGTTCAACAATAGCCAGAAAAACGGCAAAAAGATTTCCCTTGCCGACCTAATTGTACTTGGAGGCACAGCTGCCATTGAAGCATCAGCTGGTAAAGCAGGCATCAAATTAAGCGTGCCTTTCACCCCGGGCCGCATGGACGCCTCACAGGAACAAACAGACGTAGAATCATTTGCATGGCTGGAGCCTGCTGCCGACGGATTCAGGAACTATGTCAAAGCAAAGTACAAAATGCCAACAGAAGAACTGCTTGTGGACAAAGCCCAGTTGCTAACCCTCACTGCACCAGAAATGACTGTGCTTTTAGGTGGAATGCGTGTGCTTAACACCAATTTCGACAACTCAGCCCATGGTGTATTGACTCATCAGCCCGAAACTCTAAGTCAGGATTTCTTTGTCAACCTGCTCGATATGAACACCGAATGGAAACCGGCTGACGAAAACCATGAGGTATTCAACGGTTACAATCGCAAAACAGGCGATAAGAAATGGACCGCCACACGTGCCGACCTTATTTTCGGTTCCAACTCCGAGTTAAGGGCTATAGCCGAAGTATATGCTTCAGTGGATGCAAAAGAAAAATTTGTGTATGACTTCGCTAAAACATGGGTAAAAGTGATGAACCTCGACAGGTTTGATCTGGAGCAGTAATGGCAGTTGAACAGCCCTTTGTTTTTAACCGGTTGATTGCTCCAAAAAGAAAAAAAACGGGCACTTAAGGTCAAAAAACATAAGTGAATACTCCGATTCTGTGTGAATCGAAAAACGTTTCAGGCAGACATGATCTCTGAAAATACATCAGAATTTATGTCTGTCTGTTTTTTGACTCCTTGAACTCCATCATTGTTGTTTTGGTCGTTGATTGCAATGGTTCAGCTGTCTGCAGCTCCCTGAATCATCATCTGAAAAAATTGCTCTTTTTAATGGAAGCAAAATCCTATCTTTGCCCGAGAGGATAAATCCGTTGAATGAATATAACCATTGAAAACATCCTTCTTATCGGTTCTTTACTGCTGTTCATCAGCATTGTTGCCGGCAAAACATCTTATAAGTTCGGTGTACCCACATTGCTCCTGTTTCTGGCCATTGGTATGTTGGCCGGGTCAGAGGGTATCGGAAGAATTCAATTCAACAACCCTCAGGTTGCACAGTTTATCGGGATTGTTTCGCTAAATTTCATTTTGTTTTCAGGCGGTCTCGACACCAACTGGACTTCGGTTAAACCTATTGTCTGGCAGGGCGTTACATTGTCAACCTTAGGTGTACTGTTCACAACAATTACACTTGGCCTGTTTGTATTTTTCATCACCGATTTCACCATCTACGAAAGTTTACTTCTTGGCTCTATTGTTTCTTCGACCGATGCTGCTGCTGTCTTTTCAATATTACGGTCAAAAAGTCTGGCCTTGAAAAAGAACATCAGGCCTACTCTGGAACTTGAAAGCGGCAGCAACGACCCCATGGCCTATGTGTTGACCATTGCTTTTCTAACTCTGGTGGTCAATCAGGATCAAAGTTTTGTTTCCATATTACCGCTGTTTTTCAGCCAGATGATCATCGGTGCCCTTGCGGGTTATTTGTTCGGAAGATTGAGTAAACTAATCATTAACAATATTAAACTCGACTTTGAAGGGCTCTACCCTGTCCTGGTCATTGCTTTGATGTTCGTTACTTTTGCAGCAACAGATTTCTTTAAAGGAAATGGGTTTCTGGCAATTTATATCTGCGCAGTATATCTTGGCAACCAAGATCTTATCCATAAGAAAACAATATTCAAAATGTATGATGGCCTTGCATGGCTGATGCAGATTGTTTTGTTCCTGACACTTGGCTTACTTGTATTTCCCTCACAGGTAGTTCCATTTATTGGTATTGGCCTGCTAATTTCCCTTTTTCTAATTTTAGTTGCCAGACCTATTGGTGTGTTTTTAAGTCTTAGCTTCTTTAAAATGACCAACAGAAGGCGATTGTATATCTCCTGGGTTGGACTTCGCGGGGCAGTTCCTATTGTGTTTGCCACCTATCCACTGCTTGCCGGTATTCAGAAAGCTGATATCATCTTCAATATAGTTTTCTTTATATCCGTCACATCCGTACTGATTCAGGGTACTACCCTATCTGTTGTTGCACGTTGGCTGCATGTGGCTTTACCTGAAAAGGTTAAACCTATTTCCGAAACTGAAAAAATCATCCTCGACCTCCCAAAATCAACTCTGCGCGAGTTGATCATAGCATCCGGATCGCAGGCAGCCGACAAACGTATTGTTGACCTCAATTTTCCCCGATCAGCTTTTATTGTCATGATCAAAAGAAACGATGCCTTTATCAGACCCGGCGGATCGACCGTGCTGCAGGCCAACGACAAGTTGATGGTGATAGCCGACAATCAGGATGATTTTCTAAAAGTAGAAAAATGTCTGAACGACAGTCAGGTTATTGAAGATCAATTAAAATTGTAAAGTAACTCATCTGCGCCCATGGGTAAATCTGAGTATTTCCTTATAGATCAGGTGACATTATTCTCGACTAACTTCAAAACATCATGAAAAATCAATATAACCTTAGTCCGCAGGAACAACACGAATTGTTCAGTTTGCTGAAACTCCGTTTCGAAACCAGTATGCAGCGGCATCCCAACACATCATGGGAGCAGGTACTTAACAGAATCAGCAATCATCCCGATAAACTTTACACCTTACAGCAGATGGAACGTTCGGGGGGCGAGCCGGATTTGGTAATGCTAGATAGTAATCCGGGTGATTTCATCTTTTGCGATTGCAGTCGCGAAAGCCCCAAAGGCCGCCGAAGTTTGTGTTACGACCCCGAAGCACTCGCCGCCCGAAAGCAGAACAAACCCACGGGTAGCGCTATGGGTATGGCACGGGAAATGGGGGTGTCGCTTCTGACCGAAAATCAGTACATTTCGCTACAACAATTGGGTGATTTTGACACCAGAACAAGCAGCTGGCTCGAAACCCCCGCTGACATCCGGATTCATGGTGGGGCAATTTTTGGCGACAGGCGTTATGGAAGAGTATTTGTGTATCACAATGGATCGGAATCATACTACGCAGTAAGAGGTTTCAGGGCATGTCTCCTGTTTTAATACATATTGTACAAACTGATTAAAAGCGGGTATTCCATTAATCGGCTTGCACCCGCCCCGATAAGCACAAACACGATTCTTTTCTCCTGCGGGTAATAATTGTTCTACCCTCAACTTACTCCAGCGAACCAATTACCCTTCTTTTTTAAAACATCTATTTTTGTACTCCTTATACCAAAAAATGAAAACCATTAAGAGACTCGAAGGCAAGATTGCCCTGATCACCGGAGCAGCAAGAGGCATTGGTGCTGCAACAGCGGAGTTGTTTCACAAAGAAGGAGCATTGGTTATCCTCTCAGACATAAACGATGATGAAGGGCAAAAGAAAAGTGATCAATTGGGCAACAGGTCTGATTACCTGCATCTCGATGTACGGTACGAGTATTCATGGAGACAAGCCGAAAAATACCTGAAATCACGTTTCGGCCGCTTGGACGTTCTGGTCAACAATGCAGGCATCACCGGATTTACAGAGTCAACAGGTCCATGGGATGCTGAATTTTCTGATCTTGAATCATGGGAAGAGGTGCACCGCGTAAATGCCACCGGAGTGATGCTGGGCTGCCGGATGGCCATAACACTGATGAAAGAGTACGGCGGGAGCATTGTCAACATATCATCAAGAAGCGGCGTTGTGGGAATACCGGGTGCCGTTGCCTATGCATCGAGTAAGGCCTCGGTGCGCAACCACAGCAAAAGTGTTGCGCTTTATTGCACCGAAAAGGGATACAAAATCCGTTGTAACAGCGTGCACCCAGCAGCCATCATGACACCCATGTGGGATGCCATGTTAGGTGAAGGTGAGCAACGACAGAAAATTATCCATGAAATTGAAGCCGGAATACCTTTAGGGCATTTTGGCGAAGCCGAAGATGTAGCCTACGGCATACTTTACCTCGCCTGTGATGAAAGCAAATACGTTACAGGTATTGAACTGACTATCGACGGAGGAATACTTGCCGGAAGCGAAGCACGACCGGGTCGCTGACTAATCCATAAACGGCCAAAAATACCAATCTAAAGTTTGTCGGCACGTTCCTGCGCCTTGCGTATGATTTCGGTACTCTGGTTCCGGGCCTGAATCAAAACAGCATCGGCTTTCTTATCAGCCTCGGCTACAATCCGGGCTGCTGAATCATCACCTTCTTTCCGTACTTTTTTCGCTGCTTCTTTGGCAGCCATCTCGGCAACCATTCCCTTCTTTTTTCCTTCAACAATAAGATTATCAGCCTGTTTGCCGGCCTCTGATCTGGTTTTGGCGGCAATTGTTGCTGCTTCACTACGGATTTTAGCAGCCGAAGCCTCCGCCTGTTTCATCAACTCATCAGCCTGTTTGCGTGCATCTTCCAATTTTTTGGCAGCTTCTTCCTTTACCTGCTTTTTCAACTCCTCTTTCTGTTTTTCAATTTCTTTGCGGGCCATATCCTCAAGACCGGCTCTCAGGTCAGAAGCAAAATTTTTATAATCAAGCTCGATGCGCGGATTTTGTGCCGTTCCTGTAAGTTTGGCTTTCACCTGAACCGAACTTCCCGGATTGACCGAAAAACCGGCTTTGCCGCTTTCCTTTGCCAATTTGTCGATGCCAGAAGCAACCTGCCCTCCCAGCATCTGAAACGGAACCTTAAACAATAGATCATACTCAATGTTCTGATCAAAGTCAATCCATCCGCCAACGGTAACATCAGAACCGGCATATTTCACCTGAAAAGGTTTCTGATACACCCTTCCGTTCAAAAACTCAAATGCCAGTTTTATGGCATCTGTTTTCAAACGACTGAAACTTTCATTGCCTAATGCAGAAGCCAGTGACGTCATCGAATTACTGGAAGCAACAGTCAACTGACTGGTATTAAGCGATCCTCCTCCTGCCAGTGAGCTGAACACCGGATTCATGCTCTGATCCAGCAAACCTGTTATGCTGAAAGTTGTGGTCATACTACCTGTAGATTTTTCAGCAATAGGGGCGGCTTTACTAAACAATCCGATCGTACGGTAAGCCGTTGGAATATCGATTCCAGCCAATTCCATATCGAAACCAATCAGTGCCTTTGTGTTATCAGTTCCGTCAAAAGAACCCTTCAGGTTAATACGGCCTCCCATTAAATTTGCCTTAAGCGGGTCGAATACTATTCGCTTATCTTTATAGGTCAGACGCGTTTCAACATTTCCCAGATCATAGTTATCATATAACAACCTGCCTATTTTTCCGTCGAAAGCAAAGTCTATCCTTTCCGGTAATTCCGGAAGGGACATTCCTGAGTCAGCAGATGCAGCAATAGCGGTGTCAGTTGGCATAGAAGACAATAACTGATTCACATCCAGCATATCAGAACTCATAAAAAACCTTCCGGTCAGTGTGCCATCACCAAGATAATAGGGAAGATAGTTTTCAACAGTTCCATTCAGATTCAGATCACTGCTGCCGATACTGGCACTGAAACGCTGCATAGCCATTGCTGCCGGTGAAAAACTGAAATGTGCGTCATTAATCATTACAGGTAAGGCAAACATATTGCTATAATATATAAATTCAGTAAGTTGCAATACTCCTCTGGCATCAATGCGGTCAAAAAGATTGTTCTTTGCATCAGAAAGTCGGGCATTAATCTTTAGGTCACTTGCAATAATCCCCGTCAATTTTTCTCCCTGCTCCAGTGGGATAGCGTTCTTCAGGCTATTCAGATCGATGGTGCCTTTGAAGGTGGCATCTATATCAGGGTCGCTGACAGGTGTTTTCAGCACTAATGATGATTCGAAGGGATACCCTCCCAATACGAAATCAAAATTTCTGACGCGTACAATGGTTGCGTCAGGATCGCCGTTTTCGCTGGCAGCACTTCCATTGATGGCAATGTTTGTAATTTGGACTGGCAGGTCGGGATACGAAATGCTGCCATTGTTAACCTGAAGATTAATACCATATCCGGGTATTTGTTGTTCGTTGTAAATCCCTTTCACAAATCCGCTAAGCGAAAAATCTCCTGCTGCAGTCAGCTGTTCAAATTCTTCGGCAAACATAGCCGATACTATTGAAAGAAGGCTTTTGAAACTGTTGTCAGGTGCATCAAAGGTCAGTTGAATATTGATGTCATCAGTAGGCATCTGAACGCTTCCTTCAAACTGTAACCGTAACTCATTCAGACTTAAAACTGCATTGCTGAAGCTGTATAAACTCTGTTCAAGATTGGTTTGCAGACCAAGTTGCAAGCCTGTTCTCACCTTACTTAAATACGTGACACCATCATACACCATTGTCAGTTCGTCGCTCAGGAAACCGGCCTCCAGACTGGCTTCATTGGCTGTGAAATCGCCGCTGACTTTAGCATCCAACCCATTGATTGAAGCCAATATACCAAGGCTTTGGTCGTCATAAATGAGTTTAGAGTCAGTCAGCACAAATTGTTTTAATTTAATGCTCAAAGCGCTTTGAGAGGCCTGCGACTCTTCTTGTACAGCCGACTCCGATTCTGGTAATGCAATATCCCAGTTGACTTCGCCTGATTTGAGCGCAATCATGCTCAGAGACAAATCATTCAGGGCAATACGTTCGATAACATAAGGCCCACCGCTGATCACGCTCATAAGATCAATCGTCAACCCAAGCGAATGCACAGAAACGAGTGTGTCTCCTTCAAAATTACCTTTATTGATCACTGACAATTTGTTGATCCTGAAGTTGAAATCAGGAAAACTGCGAAACAGGCTTAAACTTGCACTCCGAAAATCAACTGTTGCGTTCAGCTGCTTGTTAATCTCTGTTTTGACCAATCCTGAAATCTTATTTTTGAATATGAATGGTGTAATTATCAGAATAAGTAGCAATGCTAAAAAGCTGATCAGTAAAACTTTAATGAACTTTTTCATATTTTAGGAGTTTTATTCTCATTTATACGCTCTGAAACGAAGCAGATGATCAAAAAGTACGAGGGCAGCCATAGCTTCGACAATCGGAACAGCCCTTGGAACTACACATACATCGTGTCTTCCACCGGGGTTGATGGTGGTTTCTTCACCCTTCATACTGATTGTTTTTTGTTCCTTCATCAGTGTAGCCACAGGTTTGAATGCCACCCGGAATTTTACCGGTTGACCGTTTGAAATGCCGCCCTGAATACCACCCGAATGGTTTGAGTCTGTAATGACTTTATCTCCATCGAGCACAAAAATGTCATTATGTTCCGACCCTTTCATGCGCACTCCGGCAAAACCGCTACCATATTCAAAACCTTTAACCGCATTAATACTGAGCATTGCTTTGCCCAGATCGGCATGCAGTTTGTCAAACACAGGTTCGCCTAATCCGGGCATCAGGCCATCAATCCGGCAGCTGACCACTCCACCCAGAGTATCGCCTTCAGCTGCCGTCCTCCGAATCAGTCTTATCATATTTTCAGAGGCTTCGCGATCAGGACAACGAACATAAGAAGCTTCAATATCAGCCATTCCGAATCCGCTTTCAATAGTTGTTTCAATATCGCCAACCGTACTCACCCATGCCATGATCGATATTCCTTCGTTCATCAGAAATTGCCGTGCAATGGCGCCTGCTACCACGCGGGCAACAGTTTCTCGTGCTGAAGAACGCCCTCCTCCCCTGTGGTCGCGAATACCAAATTTCTGTTGATACACATAATCAGCATGAGATGGCCTATACACCTCCTTCAGATGATCATAGTCCGAAGACTTTTGATCCCTGTTTCGCACAAGAAAACCAATGGGAGTTCCGGTTGTTCGGCCATCGATAAGCCCTGAAAGAAACTCAACCTTATCTTGTTCTTGTCGTTGTGAACTCAGGTCTGATTGTCCTGGCCTGCGGCGACCCAATTCACGCTGAATCATTTCAATGTCAAGCATTAGGCCGGCCGGACAGCCATCTACGATGCCGCCAATAGCTGCACCATGAGATTCACCGAAAGAGGTAAGCCTGTACAACAACCCAAAACTGTTCGATGCCATTAGTGATTCGTATTATAGTGCAAAATAAATACTATTTTCTACAATTTAGTCAGACACAATTTTTATAAAAACACCCGTTATGGTGTTATTCCGAATAAAGATAAACCTATTTTTGTAAAATCGCATAAAAAGAGGAAATGAACAAACTGCTTCTGCTTTTCTTCTGCCTTATTTTCTTAGACTTACATGCCCAGCGCTTACATAATGAAGAAGTTGGCCTAATTATGTCAGGAAAAGAAAATGAAAAAATGAGGGTAATGTTGATCACACATATTAATGATTCACTTTTGCTTCGGAAAAGAGCAAAACGAATCGGGAAAGTGGATGAGACAGTTCACTTGCTCGCAAAGAGAATGCTTGCGACAGTGCAGCATTCCGACCACAAAGGCGTCGGCATTGCTGCTCCGCAGGTTGGTATCAGTCGCAGGTTGATTCTGGTTCAGCGTTTTGACAAGGAAGAGCGGCCTTTTGAGACGATGATCAATCCTGTGGTCGTAAAAATGTCAGACAGCTTATGCGATCGGACCGAAGGATGCCTCTCTATCCCGGTGATCAGACAAAACGTAAACAGGCCCTGCAGCATCAGGGTCAGGTATAAGACACCGGAAGGTAAAAAAGTAATGGAAGAAATTCACGGATTCACCGCCCGCATAGTACAGCACGAAGTTGATCACCTTAATGGAATTCTGTTTACGGATTATTAATGCATTATTGCTCCACATGTGAACATCCTCTTTCTTAACAAAACGCAGGACAACAAAACCACAAAAGCATGAAAAGGCACTCTGGTCCGCTCATGACGGGCATATTCTCTTTAGTCATTCTCCTTTCTTTTTATTCATGCAATAAGGAATCAGTGACTAATGAACCCTCAACCAACACGATTTCGGACACGTTTAAGAGTTATTGCATTTTCGACACTACAAGTTACTGGGTTTATCGTGATTTTAACCAGCAGCTCACAGATACGGTTATGGTGCGCGGACACAGGACTGAGCAACGATTGCAGGTTTTGCCTGATCAGATAACATCGTATCGTTATGAAGCCATATTATTTGATTTTGAAAGTGGACACATGGGCCTGGAGAAAGCAGAGATCATTGCAAGCCAGAAACAATCAACCGGAGATACTCTTTTTGAGCGTTACAGATTGTATTTTTCAAATGGTCGTTACTATACCATACTTGCTCCTGAATTTCCGTTAAACGAAATACAACTCTTTGGTGAACAGGAAGGAAGCTACACGAATATTGCCTTTTATAACCAATTTACACTCAACGGAACTAGTTATCAGGATGTGTACAGATCTTCGGTAAAAGACTACTTCAACGGCCCCGACACCTTAAGAATGGAATTCTGGCTGGCCCGGAACATTGGTATGATTTGGTTTACAGCAAAAAACACACAGACAAACATAGCCTGGTCACTGACGACATCAGAGGTGCATAATGGAATATAATTGATGATAGATCACAACAGAAACGGACTTAAGGCACGTCAACATTTTATCTTCTTAAAGCTCAGTCATTACATTATCTGATCAACACCAGAATACAAGGATCATCGGATAAAACCGATGGAAATTTGAAATTCATTTAAGCAAGTTGTTGTGAAATGAGAGTGGTGAAGAATTCATCGTTTGTTTTCGGTTTTTGGTATTTTCATCAGGGAAAAGTACAGAAGAAAGGAATTGTGAGTAATCTTTCTCTTTTCCTTTTGTCTTGATACAAAAGGAACAAAAGATCAAGCCTGCGCGAATCCCCCGCCCGCTCTGCCGGCTTGCTGAAAACACACCCCACCTGGTTTATCTGTTGAGCCGAATTCAATCCAATATGCATAAAAAAACCGACCAAAACGGAAGTTTCAGCCGGCTTTTTAATGAATCTCTTCAAACTCTTAGTCTCTGAGAATTTTAAGCTTTGACTCAAGTACTTTGAGATCGGTTTTGGCCTTATTGATTTTTTTCTCATACTCGGCCTTCATGATGTCGGCATTTTTGCTGCTGGCAAAGAAGCCAATGTTGTTTTCCCACAGGTTGATTTCATCACGCAGCTTGGTGATCTTGGCATTCAGATTAAACCTTTCGCGCCTGATCCTGTCCTGAGATTCGGGCTCTTCTCTTATGCCTTCAATCATACCCTTATACTCGGCTGTTGACATTTCCATCTCGGTCACTTTCATTTTCTCAAAAAGTGCATCAACAGCTTTACGGTATTGGGTTTGAAGCTGGTCTTTGACCTTCATGGGAACATGTCCGATACTCATCCACTGGCGCTGAAAACTTTTAAGAGCCTCAAGATTGGCACTTCGGTCTTTAGATATTTCAAAGGCCTGAATGTTATTGATCAGTTCTTTCTTGGCATTCAGGTTGTCGGATTCAACATCCCTTATGCTGCCAAAAAACTCTGACTTGCGCGAAAAGAAGTCGTCACATGCCGACCTGAATCTTTTCCACACCCGTTCCGAATTCTTTTTCGGCACAGGGCCTATACTCTTCCATTCTTCCTGTAGTTTTTTGAACTGGTCGGTTGTTTTACGCCATTCGGTACTGTCTTTCAATGCCTCAGCCTGAGCACACAGATCTAGCTTGCGGTTATAGTTTTCGAGCTGCTGGTCTTTGATGCGGCCGTAGAATTCTTTCTTATTGTCGAAAAACACATCCATTGAAGCTTTAAAGCGGCTCCACACCTCGTCGTTGAGTTTCTTTGGCGCCTGACCAACAGAACGCCATATCTTGAACAGCTCAGTCACCTTATCTGTTTTGGCGTTCCAATCTCCAATATTCTCGCCACTTTCAGCTGCTATTTCCTCCATTTTCTCACAAAGTGCGAGCTTGGCTTCATGATTGTGCATCTGCTCTTCCTGCAAGCGGTTGTAATGCTCGCGACGAACCTGATTGATCTTGTCAGTGGCGTTTTTGAAACGTTCCCAAATCTCATCCTTCTTATCCTGAGGCACCGGACCAATTTCCTTCCAATCATCGTGCAGTTTCTGCAGCATCTTGAATGACTTGATGATTGAAGCCTCCAGCAGCAACTCTTCTGCCTTTTCGCACAGCTCAATCTTAGCTTCAAGGTTTTTCTTCAGGTCTAGGTCGCGCAATTCTTTATTGATCTTTACCTTATCAAAGAATTTCTCGACCAGAAAATGGTAATTATTCCACAGGTTGGTAATTTCACCGGCAGGAACCTGACCGATACTCTTCCATTTGTCCTGCAATATCTTGAACTCGTCATAAGTTTTTTTCAAAGTCTCCTCTGAAGAAATAAGCGCTTTGAGTTCCTCAAGTAGGGCAAATTTTTCTTTGAGGTTTTCGCTTTTGCGGCGCTCCAGAATTTCATTGAAATGCGCCTTGTTGTCCTTATATTGATTGAAAGCAGCTTTAAACCTGACCTCCAGCGGATCGTCTGAATGAACATAATCATCTTTACTGTGTCCTTCGGCCAGAAAAACTTCAAGTTCGTTATCAATGTCTTCTTTGTTCAGCTTCAGAAACCTGACCTTGATGGCAGCCACCTTGTTCTTGATGGCTGTAACATCATTATTTTGTACTGTTTCCTCGAGTAATTCAACGAGCTGAAGCTTATTCATGCCCTCAAAATCGAATGATGCATGTTCGGACTCATCTTCCTCATCATGTTCAGATTCATCGGAAAGATGAGTTTCATCCATCATACTCAGGGCAATGGCTTGTTCTTCACTATTGATCATTGCCGGAGCATAATCATCTGCAACAGCCTCAATCATGGGTTGGTCGGGATTGATCATTTGGCTGATCAGCCCGGCTTCAGCCTGTGAAACAACAACTTCTATTACACCGGCTGCCGGTTCGGCAACTGGTTTTGATGGTTCATTTTCAACCAATTGACTTGGCTGGATCATGGTAAGAATCATCTGCTTTTCAGCGTCGCTTACAACCGGCCCTACCGGGGCAACGGTTTCATTTAGGTTTTCATTCATAATAGTTGTGTTTTCGGTAGTAACCACTGCTACTACAGCATTCTCCTCCTGAACAGCAGACTGCTCAGGATTCTGATTAAGCTGGGTATCAATATTCATGTATATTTATTTAGCGTTGTCAACCAGGCCGCAACAAGCAGCCCCATGACGCGGGTTCGTTATAAGGACTGCAAAAATAGGAATATTTTGCATGAACAAACTTCGGGCTTCAAAATGATTCTCACTTTTTTGCACCTTCCGCGACCATAAGTTATCAAATACACGACATGTTTAGACCGATGACATTACTTCACCTTATTCTTCCTCTTCAATTTCAGCAGAATGATCGTATTCATTCGTTTTACAACCATCAGCAACCGGCTCTTTCAGCATAGCGGCAGCCCTGGCGATCATATGGCTGGCAACAGGTGTTGTCAGAAAAATGAACAAGATGAGGGTAAAACATCCTAGAAAAATTCTTAAGGTAGGCATCACCAAAACAAGCCCTGCCGAAATCAGTAAAATGGATAATGAAGATGCTTTGGTGATGGCATGCATCCTCATAAAAACATCGGGAAGCCTGATCACACCAATAGCGGCAACAAGCATAAACAGAGAACCTGCAGAAATAAAGATTGCAGCAATAAAATCACTCATGGTTAATCTGTTTTTTTAGGTATCGGGCAAATGAAACCGTGCCCATAAAAGCAATCAGTGCAATAACAAGTGCAATATTCAGATATACTGTCTCACCGGTTTGAAGAATGACTACCAGAACAAAACCTATTGTTGCTGAGGCAGCCAGATCAAGCACAATAATCCTGTCGGGCAGGCCTGGCCCTGCTATCAGTCGGTACATTACAGCCCCTAAGGTAAGCGAAAGGCATACATAAGCAAAGTATATGGCAATGTGCAATGCCATCGGACCATAGTTTTCCATTACTCAAATATTGCTTTAATTCGTTGTTCAAACTTAATTTTCAAATCCCTTTTAAACCGGTCAACATCCTCAAGATACATCGTATGAACATAAATAAAACGTTTATCGGGTGATAAGTCAAGCGAAAGACTGCCGGGTGTCATTGACAAAAGGTTAATAAATGCAAGCAAAGCAAGATCAGATTTCAATTCGATCTCAATCTTGACAATACCATGGTTGTACGCCTGCCGTCGTCTGAAAATATCCCTTGCAAGCATTATGCTGGAAACAAAAAGTTCACGGACATAAAAGATAAGAAATGAGGTTATCAGTAATATCCGGCGAAAAAAACCGACAAATCGTTTCTGAAAATATCTACTCATGGAAATACTGCTTTAATGTATGATTCGACATCCATAAGCTGTGCAGCTGCACGGCTGAAATATCCGAATAAACTTCCGGCAAATACTCCAGGCAGCAACATCAGCAAAACAATAGCAACTGTGGCAGCCACAGGCAGAAGATTCACTTTCACCGGTTGATGGCTCAGAACCGTATGTTCAGCGGGTTTCTTCCAGTACACTTCATTCCATATCTTCACCATGGAAAATAAGGTGAAGATACTAACTACCAGCGCCGTAATGGTAATTGCCCAATCTTCACTCTCAAATCCGGCCAGGATCAAAAATAGCTTTCCGAAAAAACCTGAAGTAGGAGGAAGACCTGCAAGTGAAAGAGCAGGAAGAAAAAACAACAAGGCAAACAATGGTTTATCCTTGTACACCCAACCGGAATCTTTCAGTTCATATGTTCCCCTCAGTTTGTAAACCAATCCGGCAGCCATGAATGCAGCTGTTTTCGAAAACATATTATGCACAACAAAAAATACTGCCCCGGCCAGACTGTTGATGGTAAATATCCCCAAACCCATGATCATGTATCCTATCTGACTGATAATATGAAAGGAAAGAATTTTTCGGAAATCAAAAGAAGATGCTGCCATGAGCACTCCAAAGATCATAGTGGCTGCGGCCATCCAAAGTATGATTTCTTTCCACGCAAAACCATCATGGTCAACGTACAAACTATAAAAACGAATTATTGTATAAACTCCTACCTTGGTTAATGTTGCAGAGAAGAAAGCAGTTATGGCAATCGGAGGTGTGGGATATGATGCCGGAAGCCAGAAAAAGAACGGGAAAACAGCTGCTTTGATTCCAAACGCAATGAAAAACAGCATCAGATAACTATTCATAAGCTCTGAAACATCTTGCTGCTGAATCATCATGGCAAGCTGGGCCATATTCAGCGTTCCTGTTTTGGAATAAACCAACCCAATTGTTGAGACCAAAAAAACCGAACCGATAAGATTGAGCACAACATATTTTACAGCGCCTCGCAATTGTTGTTTTTCGGCCCCATGAGTGATCAGAACAAATGAAGCCATAATCATCACTTCAAACCACACATACAAATTGAACAGATCACCTGTAACGAGGGCTCCGTTAACTCCGGCAAAAAGTCCCTGAACCAGGATAAAAAAACCTGCTTTCTTACGCGCAGCATCCACAAAACCAATGGCGTACATCATCACAAGCCATCCCACAACAGCGACTGCCAACAGCATAATCGCCGAAAACTGATCTGCTATAAGTGTAATTCCAAACGGAGCCGGCCAACCTGAAGCCTGATATGTCAAATATCCTTTTAATTGAAGTGTAGTTAGTAAAGACAAGGCATTTATTACCAACACAGTCATTGAGATCATGCTGATAATGTACTGTGCTATTAGCCATCTTCTGGTTGCAATCAGCAACACAATAGCTGACAGAGGGATTATAACCGGGATCAGAACAGTCATTTCTTCTCCATTTGGGCAAGTTCATCAAGGTCAACTGAACCTGTCTCCTTGTAGAACCTGTATATGAGTACCAAAGAAAATGCAGTTACGCCCAAACTAATGACTAATGCAGTCAGAACCAAAGCCTGAGGCAATGGGTCGGCAACCGGTAACGAAGCGTCTGAACCGACTTCATCAACAAAAGGTGGCGATCCGCGCAGGAAACCTCCGGTAGAAAAAAGCAGAAGATTTGTAGCGTGGCTCAGAAAAATAATGCCGAGTACCAATTTAACGATACTCCGGCGCAGAAACATGTAAACGCTTGCTCCGTACAAAAAACCAATAATCAATGCAATGAATACTTCCATACTATTCTTCCATAATTGCATACATAATTGATGTGATCATCCCCGTCACCAGCAGATAAACGCCTGCATCGAAGAGCAAAGGTGTTCCCAGTTTTATTGCAGAGCCCCATGGCAGCTCAATCTCAGTCCATACGCCTTGCATGAATAAACCAACACCACTGAATGGTGCAAAAAGTCCGCTGATAAGGGCGAAAAAGAGCCCTAAGCCCATAAAACTTACAGGTTTTATTGTTCTGGATTTGCGTGCTTTTTCAACACCTACAGCCATAGCATACAACACAAAACCCATTCCGGCCATGATTCCTCCGATAAATCCACCTCCGGGTTCATTATGGCCGCGATACAAAACGATCAGACTCAAAACCAAAAGAATTGGCCTCAGTTGAACAGCTGCAATTTTGAAAATTTCCGATGCCATAACTTATTTAGGTTCAGTTTTCAACTTCAACAGTGCATAAATACCAAAAGCAGCAAGTAAAAGCACTGTAATCTCACCGAGGGTGTCCAATGCTCTGAAATCGACCAGTATAACGTTTACAACGTTTTTACCATACGCAAGCAAATAACTGTTTTCCACAAAATATTCAGAAATCTTTGTCTCGGGATTCGTAAAACTTCTGAACGCAAGAAATGCCATTAATAGTCCGAATACAGATGCAATGACAACATCGCGCTGCCTGCTTCGTAAATCTGAAAAATCAAGGTATCTGGGCAGGTGAAAAACAACAATTGTTCCCAGCACAACCATCATTGTTTCAACCATAATCATGGTTATCGCCAGGTCAATGCCACTGTATTCAATAAAAATGAGGCCAATTCCCAAGCCGGTCAAGCCAATGGAAATGAGGGCGACAAGCCTTGACTTTGCCAAAAGTGTGGTTATTGTGGAAACCACTATCAATGTTCCAAAAACCAATACTGTAAATGTTGGAGCCTGCAAATTTTGCGCCAATTCTGCCTTTGGCTTCCAACCATAGAATGTTAAAGCAATTAGAACAGAAGCAACAACGAAAATGGTCATCAGGTAGAAACGATGGTATCCGTGCTGAACAATCGCAGTTTTTCGCGAAGTGAGATACATAAACCCATCTATAAGTCCAAAAAAACCATCTGAGAAACGGGCTTTGAAGTACTTCAGATTGGCATAGGAAACCAATGCGGTAACTCTCGCTTTGAATATATACATCAATACTCCGGCGACAATAGTCAGAAAACTGAGCAATAGTATATCATTGAAACCATGCCACAATTTTAGCTTCATTGCTTCAGAGCCAGGCAAAATATGTATCATGGCAGGATTGAGCAGGCTGTCGGTCAGCCTTCCGGGCAAAAGACCAAGAAGTAAACTGATAATGACGAGAATAGCAGGTCCTGTCAGCAAAGATATATCGGGCTCCTTAGGCTGCTTTTCAAACATGGGTTTACCCAGAAATACATCAAGTGCAATACGTGCTGAAGCGAACAAAATAAAGGCATTAGATAAGAACCCGAGTAGAAGAATAATCCCTGCCGCACTCGGCGCATTGATTCCTGCTTCATAAATAAGTTCCTTGCTGATAAACCCAAGCATGGGCGGAATACCTGACATGGACAACAAAGCCAGCAATGATATAGCCGATGCAACAGGCATATATCTGTATAGTCCGCCAACTTCATCGATCATACGTGTACCTGTCTTTTTCTCGATGTTGCCGGCCATCATAAACAAAGTGGCTTTGTAAAAGGCATGAACCAGCAGAAAGACTAACATAGCATTGACGGCGAAGTCTGTGGAACTTCCAATAAGCATTACCAGCGTGCCCAATGCACTCACGGTAGTGTAGGCCAGCACTTTTTTCAGGTCGTTCTGTGTGATGCTCATCCAGGCACCTACAAACATAGTGAACACACCAAAAAGCGAAAGTGAATACACCCACCATTCAGATGACATCATAAGCGGGTTAAGCCGTGCAAGCAGGTAAATCCCGGCTTTCACCATAGTGGCTGAATGCAGGTATGCACTTACGGGCGAAGGCGCCTGCATGGCTCCGGGAAGCCAGAAATGAAAGGGAAATATGGCCGACTTGGTAAACGCACCAATAAGCACCAGAATCATAACCGGTAACAATAATGGACTTGAGGCAAGCAGTTCAGGATTACCGATTATGGTGGCAAGTTCAAAGGTTCCGTAAACTTTATGAATCAGAATAAACCCGGCAAGCAACGCCAGTCCTCCGAGGCCTGTAATCAGCAAGGCCTGAAGGGCTGCCTGGCGCGCCTCGGGCTTTTCGTGCTTAAAACCAATAAGTAAAAAAGAACTCAGGCTTGTAAACTCCCAAAAGACAAACAGCGTAAGCAGGTCAGCAGCAAGCACAAGACCCAGCATCGAAGCCATAAAAAAAACAAGATAACCAAAAAAACGACTTGTTTTATCGTATGAACGCATGTAGTATCCGGCATAGATCAGAATAAGAGATCCTATTCCCGTCACGAGCAAAGCGAAAATCTGGCTCAGACCATCAAGTCGCAGACTGAAAATCAAGCCCAGCTCCGGAATCCAGCTATATTCTTCAGTGCTGTAATAACCACTTGAAACCTGAGGAATTTTAACCGCCAGAAGAATAAAAACAATAGAAGGAACGACTGACAGAAGCCAACCCGAGAATCTCCTGCTGAAAGTGTTGATCAAAGGAGCCAGCAGCGACAAAACAAATAAACCAAGCAATAGTGTCAGAAGCATACTCAAATTAACATTTAATTGTCGGTTTTGGTTCAACTAGTTTTTGATTGCGCTGAAACCTTCACGGGCACAAATATAATCAAGACGCCTGACATTCTTCGGTCAACGAACCGGTCTATTCAAACATTGATCGGTTGAAGATAATATATCCGATATTCAGGTTAAGCTTCCACTTTTCATCAGTACGCTCAAGATATGATGCTGACAAACTCACAGGACCTAGCGGAGAATTATAAATCAATGCACCCGACACAATATAGGCAGGATTTGGAAAAACCGGCCCCCATGAAGGTTGCTGGTTGGGGCCTGGATTACTCAACTGCCTGTAAGGCTGAAACAAATAGCCTTCAATCCTGGCTTCAAGTGATCGACTAAAAGAATACACGGTCTTCATACCTCCGGCCAGATAGGCATTTGACCGGTAACTCGAAAGATACAATGCAGCCATCTCAGGAAGAGGTTCAAACGAAGGAAATGAGAGTTGTGAAGCTGTGAAGTTATCTTTCAATGGTTGGTTTGAATACAATGCTTCTACCAAAAATCCAAAACTGAAATTCCCAGATCTTAGAAAAAAATTATCATAAACACCCTTAATGACGTAATATCCATATTTTCGTTCTACCTCAGAAATCTGCTGAAAAGTGTTTGTCAGGTAATTTTGTTCGCTGCCTTCATAATACCTGAAATACAAACCGAAAAGCGCTCCGGCACTGGCATATTGCTTTCGGTTAAGTGAGTTAATTTCGAACTGAACATGTGGATGGACAAAAGCAAATTCGGTCTGATCAGCAGTATCAAGTCGCGAAAAAGTATTGTCCTGATAATAGTTCAAACTCCGGCCAACACCTGACAGACCGAAACTGATCTTACCGTATTTTCCAAATTGATGCCCCATGTTGAGATCCAAAAAACGTTCGTCAACAATTAAAAATGAAGGACTTGGATCTTCAAAGAAGTAATTGGCATTGCGAAAGAAATCTTTCCGCGAAAGATTGCCGGTCAAAGACATAAAAAAAGGAAGCTGACCAGGGAAATCGATACGTGCCGATGCCTGAATTGATGAATAAAAACGACCGTAATACCCATTGACACCAATTCGCGATCCAAATTTTCCAAGATGCTTGTAGTTAACCCCCACAAATGCCTGATTCAATGCAGTGGATGATACATTTCCACCGAATGAACCCACCCATTTCTCCGTAAGCCTTGTATTCAGCAAGAGTACCACACAACCGGCTGCATCATAAGTTATCTCAGGATAAATATAACTGATCTTATCATCAGCGAGCAGTAAAAAATACCTGTCGCGGATATCATCAAGATGAAGCCTTTTGTTACCAGGGTTTATTTTGTTGAGAATATATCTGGCCTGATCCTTATTTACACCTGTAACATGAATTGTATCAATTATCAGTTCAGGGTTACCGGAACGAAACTTTTGTCTGGCTGATGAAAGGGAATCGGGATCAATCCTTCGTTTTGTCAGTTCCCGAATTTCCGGCATTGCCCTGATCGCTGCACTGTAGCCACTATCCACAAATACCTCAGCAGGCCCGAAGTCGAGCAATCCGGTATAGCCTACCTTTGACTCGATCATTACACCTTTGTCCTGAGGAATAGTGTAATCTGTTCTCCTCACGAGCATATTTTGTATCTGTGAGATAACATCTGCCTCATTTGCAGGGGGATAGTTGCCAGCTGCTTTGCTACCGATGATCAAGTCAGGATTAAACTCGGATATTGCGGTCTCAACCGGAAAATTGTCGATCATTCCTCCGTCAAAAAGCAAACGGTTATTTACACGAACAGGGCGCACATAGAAGGGGAATGTAGTGGAAGCCCTGACAGCTGAATTCAGGCGGCCTGAAGATAATGTGATCAGTATCGAAGAATCTATGTCGGTGGCAACACAGCGGAAAGGAATCATCAGCCGGTTAAAATCTTCATTGCTGTGCAGGGAAGCCTGCGACAACAACTCCATGAGCGCAAAATCCATCAGGAACGGTGGTACAATATTGGTCGGCAAAAACTGTTGATAGCCTCCAGACAAAGGCTCTAGTGGAATATGGGTCCAGCTTGCATCAGAATCATAAGCCTGACTGTAGAAAAACCGCTCCTCAATATTTCCTGTTGCCCAATCTCTGAATTTATTACTCGTTACCAGTTTTTCAATCTCTGCAGGTGAATAACCGGCTGCATAAAGCGCCCCTACAAATGCACCCATTGAGTTTCCAACAACATAATCAATCGGGATTTTGTATTCTTCCAGTGCTTTTAACACACCAACATGGCTGAGCCCCTTTGCTCCACCGCCGCTCAGGACAAGCGCTACCTTCTGTCCGTAAACCTGCGTAACGAAAAAAGACAGTAAAACCGCAAAAAGTATAGCGACTCTCATTAACTTCAAGAAATATGAATAATTGCTTTGAGGCAAAACAAAAGTAACTAAATAACGGATATCAGTAAATGTTAAAATTACAGGCCTTAAATCCTGTACCATAGAAAATTAAGCATTCTTTTTGGCCTTCATTCAATGACATTCAGATTTACTAAAAAAATGAACACCTATAACTCATATGTTATTACACCATATTCAGTGCCTGATCAAGGTCGGCAATAATGTCCTCCGCATTTTCGATCCCAACAGACAACCTGACTAATTCATCGGATATACCTGCTGCATGCTTTGCTTCAGAACTTAGTTTAGAATGAGTCATACTGGCCGGATGCTGAATCAATGTTTCGATTCCACCGAGCGAAACAGCCAAAAGCGCAAGTTTCATGTTATTCATGAGCACTTTGCCCTCTTCGAGCTCGCCTTTTAACCCAAAACTGATCATGGTTCCCGGCCCTTTCATTTGTCTGAGCCCGAGTTCATATTGTGGGTGTGATGGCAACCCGGGATATATCACCCAAGCTATCTTTGGATGCTTTTCGAGATATAAAGCTACTTTCATGGCATTCTCCTGTGCCCTGTCGATTCTGATTCCCAATGTCTTCAAACCTCTTCTGGTTAACCAGGCCTGATGAGGATCCATATTACATCCAATGTTTACCATTACACTGCGTAATTGCTGGTAATGCTCTTTTTTGGCCGCAACTACCATTCCAGCAACGATATCTGCATGTCCGTTGATAAACTTGGTCATGGAATGCATGACCATATCTGCACCCAATTCGAGGGGCTTCTGCAGATAAGGGCTGCAGAAAGTATTATCAACACATAATGGAATGTTGAGTTCATGCGCTATTTGGGCAATAGCCTTTATATCAGTAATCCCGATAGTTGGATTAGCCGGAGTTTCAAGAAACAAAAGTGAGGTTTCAGGTCTGATGGCATTGCGCACTTGCTCGGGATCAGTAGCATCTATGAAAGATGATGTAACTCCAAATTTTGGATAAAGACTTTCTATGATAGCCCGCGAAGGCCCATACAAAGAATTGTGCGCCACCAGATGTTTGCCTGCTGCCAGAAAAGCAAGGTAAACCACATTAACGGCCGCCATGCCTGAACTGGTGGCAATACCACCGTAACCGCCTTCGAGCCGGGCTACGGCATCTTCGAGTTCACCAATGGTAGGGTTGCCAATGCGGGTATAAATGTAACCGCTATCCGTCCCCTGAAAGCACTTCGCTCCGTGATCAGCACTTTCAAATTTAAAAGTCGAGGTTTGATAAATCGGGCTGACTGCACCTCCCAATTCATCATGGAATTTACCGGCATGAACTGCCAGTGAATCAAATCCCAAATTGTCATCATGTTGCATAATAATCTCCTTTCACAGAACATAAAAGCTCCGTAAATAATTAAATACCGGTACTTTATAAAGTTTCAAAATTACCTAGAAAGGCCAGAAGTTGTTGTCGTTCCAAACCTGCTCTTTAAGGTCTTCATTGAGGCGGTGCAGGAGGTGGTGGTGTCCTTTCTCCCAATCAGCCAGCATCTGATACATCGCCTTTTCATTGGGATCAGTGGCTTCAGCAGCCCTGTTTGAATAAACCTCAATTGCCCTGTTTTCAAAATCTATGGCAGCACTGATTGCAGCAGCCTCAAAACCGGCTGCAGAGATCTCTTTTTTGACCTTTTCAGATAAAATCATCACTGCTTCAGTGTCATCAACATCATGATGCTCCTCATTCTTCAGGAACTCGTGATTCTTTTCGTAATGAGCAAACTGCTTTGAAAGAAAGGCAACATGGGCATCTTCCTCTTCTGCCATCATTTCGAATATCTTCCGGGCAGAGGCACTTTCGGTTTGCCTGGCTACCTGCGTGTAAAAAGCTTTACCTCTGCGCTCCAGAAGAATAGCAGTTTTCAGGATGTCGGTTGCTGACTTTTTGGCTTCCATATCTAAGGGTATTGTTTAATTGCAACAAAAATAAGGTTTTTCAACCAGACAATCGCCCATTTCTTTTCGATATTTCGCCCGTAAATCCGGAAAATGCATTCAATAAACAATCGGTATATAATCCCATCTGCAAGGAATAGCCCCAAAGAAGCTAATTCTGAATTGATGCGGACACCATTCTAACCAAGCCAAAAAAGGTTACCTTTGTTTTAGAATAGCATAAAAAGATGAATTCCACATCTACTGCACATCAAATCCTGTCCGGATTATTTGAAGAACACACCGGAACAAAACCTCTTCAAATCCAGCCAATAACAGGTTCTGGCTCACAGCGGAAATACTACAGACTGTCAGGCAAAGGATTTAGTTATGTGGGAACGGTAAGCAGCAATATTGCTGAAAACGAATCTTTTTTCCATGTTGCATCGGTTTTTGAGAAAAACGGCATTCCGGTGCCTGAGATCATCAGTATTTCAAAAGACAGACAAGCTTATCTGCAGTCTGACCTTGGCAATGTCAGCCTGCTCGACCTTGTTGAACGATCGTGGCTGCAAGGCTCATTTCACCCCAGCTTACTGGATTTTTACCGAGAGGCTATTGAGAAACTATTGCAAATTCAGTTCGTGGCAGGTAAAAAGATCAACTTTTCCAAATGTTATCCCGAAGACAGATTCAGTGTCATGAGTATTCGTGAAGACCTCAATTATTTCCGGTATTACTTCCTGAAACTGCATAACATCGATTTTAATGAAAGCAGACTAAACAAATTGTTTGACCGGTTTGCTCGTAATATTAATTCCAGAGGAAATGCCGCATTCATGTACCGTGATTTTCAGGCCAGAAATATCATGGTTCATATGGGCAAACTATGTTTTATAGATTTTCAGGGAGGAAGAAAAGGACCAGCCCTCTACGACCTTGCTTCTTTGCTTTATCAGGCTAAGGCCAGAATTCCGGATAATTTCCGTCGTTTGCTGTCAGACCATTATCTTAATCTTGCAGCTACAAATGGCATGATCTCAAGAGATGAAGCCGACGAACAATATAATATGCTTGTGTATCTTAGGCTGATGCAGGTATTAGGGGCATATGGCTTCAGGGGGTTGATCCAGAAAAAAAGCCACTTCATTGAAAGCATTCCTTATACACTTGACGAGCTTAAGAAGCTGCTGATCAGAACTCCTCTAAATATTGAATTCGACGAACTGAATCAATTGCTACAACAAACTGCTTCTGTTCAAGACCAATATATAAAACCCGCAGGCGCAAGAAACAACAGCCTGATAGTCAGAGTAAACAGTTTTTCATACAGGAAAGGCGGAATACCTGATGACGAGTCAGGAAACGGCGGCGGATTTGTTTTTGACTGCCGGCCGCTTCCGAATCCCGGTCGCGACATTCGCTTCAAAAGCCTCACCGGACTGGATGAAGAAGTTAAGAATCTGCTCGGTAGCAACCAAGAAGTCGTGCAATACCTCACGAATGTTTATGCTTTACTCGAGCAAACATTGATCAACTACTCGGAAAGAAACTTCTCTGACCTGATGATTTCATTTGGCTGCACCGGCGGACAGCACCGCTCGGTTTTCTGTGCCGAACAAACTGCCTTGTTCCTTCAAAAGAAATTCCCTGACATTGAAATCATTGTACGTCACCCGGAGCTGAAAGACCTCTACTTTAACAAACTATAATATCACAATAAACAACCAAAACAGCATCCGATGTCAAAAAAACGTTGTGAGAAAGAGACAGAGAAAAAAGCCAAAAAAAAGGATCTGGGATTCAAATGCACCAAATGCGGAGCCAGGTCAGAAGTAGAAAAACAGCTATGCAAACCGGCGAAACGCAAATAAACCCAGCACAGATAACTGCTTTTATTCCTGCAGCCGGATTTGGCACCAGGCTGGGAAACCTGACTCAACAGCGGCCAAAAGCACTCGCCGAAATCAACGGAAAACCCCTGATAAAACATGTTATTGATAAATTAACGGGCTTGGGCATCACCAAATTCATTGTTAATGTGCATCATTTCGCCGGAATGATCACAAACTACCTCCAGAACAAGGAATTTGCCGACCTTGAAATCACCATCTCTGACGAAAGCTGCCGACTAATGGATACCGGCGGAGGAATAATCAAGGCTTCAAAACTGATTGGTAATGAATGCCGCTGTTTGATTGTGCACAATGTCGATATTCTGACCGATATAAACCTGTCGGAAGCAATCGCACAACATTATTCAAATAATAACGATGTAACACTGCTGATCAGTGACCGGAATACGGCCAGAAAACTGGTTTTTGACCAAAAAATGGCCTTGCGCGGCTGGAAAAACCTTATCAAAGGAGAACAACTGCCGATCAGTGCTGACCTATCTGATTGTGAGCATTTATATGCCTTCACCGGCGTTCATCTGCTCAATCCTGAATTGACTGGCAAATTACCGGATGAAATAATTCCGCTGACCAAACTATACCTTTCCCTGACAGCAACAAACAGAATTGAAGGTTATCTATGCCGGCCATCATTTTGGTTTGATCTGGGAAAACCCGACGATATTATTGCCGCACAACACTTTTTAAACAGCTCAGAATATATATATGATTGATTTCCTGCAACGTGTTGCTGAATTCACAATCAATAACACACCGTATCAACCACATGAAACAATTATAGTTCTACCCAACAAAAGAGCCTGTCTTTTTTTGCGTAATCACCTTACTGTCTTGATGAAACCCGGTCAATGGCTTCCTGCAATACATACCATCGAAGAAGCCATTGAACTATGGACGGGAAAACAAATAGCTGACCGGCTCGCATTAAAATTACTCCTGATACAGATATTCATTGAACAACAGGAAAAAACCGGCCATGACCTGAAAGCATTTATTGCGCGGGCCGATGAAATGCTGAACGATTTTGAAGATATTGACCAGCAATTGGTTGATGCAAACGTTCTTTTTCAATACCTTAGTGAGGCAAAAGCATTGGAACTATGGCATCCTGATGGATCCCCACTGACCGAAGCTGAACGCAAATATCTTGATATTTACCAATCACTTTCGGCCTACTACAACATTTTCAAAGCAAAATTGTGCGACGGTGTCTCAGGATATAAAGGTTTGCTGACCAGAATACTTGCCGAAGATGACACCTTCAACTGGTTTACTAAAAAACCCCACCTCTACTGCATCTTTGCCGGCTTTAATGCGCTTACACGAGCCGAACAGACTGTATTTGCCAATCTCACAAAACATGGAAAAGCTGAGCTTCTTTGGGATCTCGATTCATACTATATGGAACCAAACCGCTTTCAGCCTGGTCAGGCGGGATTGTTTCTGAGAAGATTAAGAGAAATGCACCCACAAATGGTCAGAAACTGGGTTGGCAGTGCACTCCTTGAAATGCCAAAAAAAGTCGACATTTTGTCTGTTCCTGGTAATGTGTCACAAGCAAAGGCATTGGGACAGTTAATTAATGATTACATTAAAAAAGGACAGCTAAAACCTGAAAGAACTGCAATAGTGCTTGCAGATGAAAAACTTCTGATTCCTGTTTTGCATTCCATTCCGCCTGATTCAGGAAGTTTCAACGTGACAATGGGACTACCGTTCAAACAAAATCCGGTTTATCAGTTGATCGATCATCTCGCTGAACTTGTTGAATCAGCAATAACGGACGATAATAAGTGCTACTTCAGAAGAAAAGCATTGGCAGCATTCTTCGACCTAAGCTTATTCAACGGATTTGTGCATCAGAATCAATCTCTGATCGCTATCAGAAATAAGATAAAAACACATTCATCTGCATTGGTTTCTGCACCTGTACTGATTGATTTCACGACAACTTTAGATCTTTCTGATGCAGGCAACAGCATTCTCTTGCTGATGAGCCGGCAAAATGCAGATATTAAAAATACGCAAATCAGGTTTATTCTTGATGTTCTAGCGGTTATTGAAGATCATGTTTATAAATCATTGCAGGGTCCATCAGCGCAGCTGATCATTGCCGGTTTGGCTGTTGCCGAAAAAATGTTGAACAGAATCGAAAAACTGTTTTCTGAGTATCAACATGTGCAGGACATTGTCAGTTTTCATCAACTAATCAGATCACTTTCATCTTCGCTTAATGTGCCGTTAACGGGAGAACCCATAAAAGGAATACAAATCATGGGTATGCTGGAAACCAGGTCGCTGGATTTTGATCATGTGTTCATCTTATCGGCAAACGAAGGAATTCTACCCCATGCAATTTTTTCAAATGGCTTTATCAGTCATGACATCCGGATTGCATATGGATTACAAGGCCGCCGCGAACAACAGGCAGTTTCAGCATACCACTTCTTTAGGTTACTTCAGCGGCCCAAACACATATGTCTTCTTTACAATTCAGAGCCGGATGTGCTTGGTGGCGGCGAAAAAAGCAGGTATATTTTGCAAATAGTTAAGGAACTCAGTGTCTTGAATCCGTCAATGGAAATCATTGAGTCACAGATGGGGATAATGGCACACCCACACCAATATGCACAAGAGATACGCATTGAAAAAACTCCAGAGATTATTGAATTACTTGAACTAAAGGCAAAAACTGGCTTCTCTCCTACCAGCCTGTCCAATTTTGTTTCATGTAAACTAAAGTTCTTTCTCAGCGAAATTGCTTCGATCAGAGAGTTCAAAGAACCGGGTTATGATACCGGAATGGAGGTTCTTGGCAATATTGTCCACGAAGCACTAAGGGTTATTTACCACCCATTTGTTCAAAGAAAAATTGAACCTAAAGTGCTCCTTGACAGGAAAAACAACATCAAAAATTATGTGACTGATGCATACACAAATGTGGTCAAACAAACAGTTTCCGGTGAAGGTAAATCGATATTGATTGTTGAGGCTGCACAGCATTATATAAGGCAGTTTATTGATCATGAAATCAAATCATTGAGTGATTCCGATGCCGAATCGTCTATTATCAGTCTTGAAGAAGAATTATCCATTCAACTGAACACAGGCTCAGGGTTAATAAAAATTAAAGGGACACCTGACCGCATTGAAAAAAGAGGAAACGAGATTCATATAATCGATTATAAAACAGGAAAAATCGATAAGGAAGAACTGAAAATCAGTGATTGGGATGAGTTGATTGAGGACGAGAAAAAGTCAAAAGCATTGCAGCTGGCTATCTATATTTTGTTGTTTTTATCCAATAATGATATTTCTTCAGAAATAATAGTGAAAGGAAAAATACTGGGATTCAGATCAGTTGCCAAAGGATATCAGGTTGCATCATTTCCAACTACACAAAATATAGACAGTAATGAATATATTCGAAACAGCATCCTCAATACGGTCAATGCCCTAACCGCAAAAATTTTCGATCCGCAAGAAACCTTTGACCAGACAACTTCCACTGATACGTGCGTTTATTGTCAGTTTCGTAACATGTGCGACAGATAGCCGAAAGGAATGGCTCGAAAGAACTTCAAGTTTGTTATGATTTAATTGCCCAAAGCATCAGAAATATAGAATGGATGTTTTATATTTGCTCCTTATAAAAAGGCTTGCTCCCAAATCAACAACATCATGGACAACTCAACCAGGTTTAATGTACTTATCGTTGACGACCGACCCGAAAATCTCCTCACCCTGGAAGGCATACTCGAAAGTGAAAACCTGAATATCATTAAAGCGCATTCGGGCAACGAGGCATTGGGCATCATGCTGGAAAACAACATCAGCCTGGTACTGATGGATGTGCAAATGCCCGGAATGGACGGCTTTGAAGTAGCCGAAATTATGAGAAGCAGCGAAAAAACTAAATTCATACCAATTATTTTTATCACTGCAATCTCAAAACAACGACAGCATATTTTCAGGGGATATGAGACCGGAGCCGTGGACTATCTTTACAAACCACTTGACCTTGAGATACTTCAAAGTAAAATAAAAGCATTTATTGATTTTTTTCAGCACAAAAATGCTCTTGAGGAAACAACCCGCAAACTGGCAAAAACCATTGATGAGCTAAATGCAGCCAAGCGAATAGCAGAAGAAGCAACCAATGCAAAAAGTTCATTTCTGGCCACTATGAGTCACGAAATAAGAACGCCTTTGAACGGTATTATCGGGATGGCAGATCTAAGTCTGATGGATGACGAAATAAGTGCAGTACAGAAAGAAAGATTGCTCGACATAAAAGCTTCGGGCGAGTCATTGCTCGAGATCATTAACGAAATACTTGATATTTCGAAAATTGAAGCCGACAAACTGGAACTTGAAGAAATCGAGTTCTCAATCAGAGAACTCATTAAAAAAGTGGTCAACTTGCTTTCTGTTAAAGTCTTTCAGGAAAAACTTGAGTTCACATGCAGAGTATCACCCGAATTGCCCGACATCATTATAGGTGACCCGCTCAGGTTACGGCAGGTGCTGATAAACTTAATTTCCAACGCGATCAAATTTACAGAAGAGGGTACGGTTGCACTCAATGTGAACATGATAGACCATATTGAAGAACAACTGAGCCTTGAATTTGCCGTCGAAGACACAGGAATCGGAATTCCTAAAGAAAAAATCGGAAGACTTTTTGATTCATATACTCAGGCCGAAACATCAATATCCAGAACCCATGGTGGAACCGGTTTGGGACTTAGCATAAGCCAGAGATTAGTGAATCTGATGGGCAGCCAGATCAAAGTTAGCAGCAGCCCTGGCGAGGGTAGCAGGTTTTCGTTCAGACTCAACATGATCACCGGCGAACAAATGGAAACCCCCTGGCAATTAAAACTCACGAAGCCCAATCAGGACTTTCATATACTGGTGATCGATGACCATGAAAAATCAGCAACAAACCTGAGCGAGTTGCTGAAAAGCTGGAACATCAGATGTACTATCGCACATGATTGCGAACAGGCCGTCAAAGCTGTCAAATCAGAAATATTCGATCTGGTGATGATTGATTTTTATCTCCACGAAATGAATGGAGCCGATGCAGCCGAAAAAATAAAAGAGCTTCTATCCGGAAAAACACTTCCGGAATTTCTACTACTTTCACCTACGAAGGCAAATATTGATATACTGAAACTTAAAAAGGCAAATCAGTATAATTTTATTTCAAAACCGATCCTGCAAAATGACCTGAAAACGTACCTCGAATCAAAATTCGGTCAACATGCGGTCACGGACAATTCACCTAAAGCTGTCGTATCATCAACTGTAACCAACCAAAAGAACATTTCAATACTTGTCGCTGAGGATCAGATAATCAATCGTAAAATTGTCACTCAGCTACTCGAAAAGAAAGGCTGGTCGGTTAAAGCTGTCGAAAATGGTAAGATTGCCTGCGAAATGGCAACAAGCCAACAATTCGACATTATACTGATGGACGTTCAAATGCCTGAAATGGATGGTTTTGAAGCAACAAGACTCATCCGGAAAGCGGAAGTTAACACAGGGCAGCACACTCCGATAGTTGCCA
>Ga0208244_100601_pt1 | contig 31098 bp, 31 predicted proteins | sample SubbioCR12Aug_5A_FD_184828 | JGI IMG/M metagenome (GOLD analysis project Ga0208244, IMG submission 184828) | Serpentinite rock and fluid subsurface biosphere microbial communities from McLaughlin Reserve, California, USA - CR12Aug_5A (SPAdes) | ecosystem: Environmental > Terrestrial > Deep...
TATGGATGAGTTCAGGGAATGGCAGGCGGTTCAAAATGCCTCCGCCGACAGCGGCCAGGTGGTCGCGCTTAACAGCTAAACAACAGGATTTGCCGGATCGAATTTACAGCAAAATTTGGACTTGACCGAGGCGCGCTGGCCTTGATCCGTGAGCATGGCCTGGAGCCTGAAGTCATCGAGTACCTGAAAACGCCACCCAGCAAGGAAACACTGAAGGCCATGATTGCGGCCGCGGGTATTACCACACGCGAGTTGCTGCGGGCGAAGGAAGATGTTTATGCCGAGCTGGGGCTGGATGACCCGAAGTGGACAGACGACGAGTTGGTGGATTTCATGCTGCAGCATCCCATCCTGATGAACCGGCCTATCGTGGTGACGCCTTTGGGTACGCGTTTGTGCCGGCCGCCGGAGTTGGTGCTGGAGATTTTGTCTAGCCCGCAGCAAGGAGCATTTACCAAAGAAGATGGCGAACAGTTGGTGGATGCAAGTGGACAGCAAATCAGAACTCCCACAAAGTAAAACTAATGTGGGAGTTTTATTCTAAATCTCGTTTAAGAATCAGTCGAATGCTCTGATTTCGGCAATCGCTCACGCAGATTATCCAAGGTATGAGATGCGCCGCGTAAGCGAAAGAAAGTTCCTTCAGTGTCTGAGCGCTCTTCTAACACCTTACAATTTGCGTAGATTTCACCGAGTAGTGGCTGGGCTGACCAAGGCAGGAAAAGCTCGGTTTCAATCAGATCCTGTTGGAAAAACGCGACGATAGCTTGGTGAAGTTTCGCGACATCTTCAGGGCGGCGGGCACTCATCACCACGCAATCCGGGTAGTGCGCTCTTAGCGCCGCCTCGCATTCAGCTTGAGCCGCAGCATCGCCGACATGGTCGATCTTGTTGAAGACACGAATGCGCGGTACGGCATCAGCGTCGATCTCCTTAAGCACGTTGTCGGTGACTTCAAGCTGGCGCTCAAATCCTGGGTCGCTGGCATCGATGACATGCAGTAGCAGCGATGCATCCAGCGCTTCATCCAGCGTAGATTTGAACGAGGCCACCAAGCCGTGCGGCAGGTTCTTGATAAAACCGACCGTGTCGCTGACCAGTACGCGCGGAACGCTCTCCGGATAGAGGGTGCGTACCGTGGTATCGAGCGTGGCGAATAACTTATTGGCCACCAGCACTTCACTACCGGTCAGCGCCCGCATCAAGGTGGATTTGCCTGCATTGGTGTAACCAACGAGTGCCACACTGGCGAGCTCTTGACGCCCTTGCCGCCGGGCACGCTGAGTTTTACGCTCTGCATCCATGGCGACGATTTCCAGTTGCAGTTCGGCGATACGGTCGCGTATCTTGCGGCGATCCAGCTCCGTCGCTGATTCACCCGCTCCACGACCGCCTACGCCGCTACGTTGCCTGCCTTGCGGGCCTGCCAGCTTGGCTGCTTCACGCAAGCGCGGCGCCATATAGCCTAGCCGGGCGATTTCTACCTGTGCTTTTGCAGCGCGTGAGCGTGCATTGCGGTGAAAAATTTCGAGAATGACCATGGTGCGGTCCATCACTTCGCAGCCGACAGCTTTTTCCAGGTTGCGTGCTTGCGAAGGCGATATTTCGTGGTCAACTAAAATAGCTTCAATGATTTTTTGATTGGGTTGGATGGCCTTGCCACCCAACTCTTCAGAATCATTTTCGATATCCACAAAATCACGAATTTCTTGCCGCTTGCCGACGCCAAGATAGGCTGTTGTATCGAAATTGGTGCGCTTCTGTATGAACGTTCGGACAACTTCATAGCCAAGTGTTTTTGCAAGATCACGTAACTCAGTCAGTGATGCTTCGAATTCGATGTCGCTTACATTGGGTAACTGCACAGAAGCGACAATGGCGTATCTGGGGTTTTCTTTAGCTTCTGTTTGCATTGGGAGATTACATGGCTTAATTGGATGAAGTGCAGATAGTACCTGTAAATATAACAGCCGCTGGATGTAATTAGCTTGAAGCATTTGTATCGGGTGATCTATTCTGAGTTTGAGCCAAAAATAATTAAAATGAGCCTCCTGTCCTGAACTCTTAATAAATTTGGAAGTTTGCAAATGTCAGACATCACCATCTACCACAACCCCAAGTGCAGTAATTCGCGCAATGCTCTGGAGCTGATACGCAATAGCGGTATTGAGCCCACGGTGATTGAGTACCTGAAAACGCCACCGACCAAAGCCAGGTTGCAAGAATTGATCAAAGCGGCAGGGGTTGCACCGCGCGAGTTGTTGCGGGCGAAGGAAGATGTTTATGCCGAGCTGGGGCTGGATGATGCCAAGTGGACGGACGACGAGCTGGTGGATTTCATGCTGCAGCATCCCATCCTGATGAACCGGCCTATCGTGGTGACGCCTTTGGGTACGCGTTTGTGCCGGCCACCGGAGCGGGTGCTGGAGATTCTGCCCAAGGTTTGATCCCGGCGTTGAATACCAAATTTAAATCACAGGCTGGAGCGGTGCTTCAGTAAACCCTGCAGCAGCAGGATCTCCTGCATCACTTCCGGCCCGAAGCCGCCGCGCTCGCCGCCACGGTTGTCCGTGAGCAGGCTTTGCAGATAGTCTTTTGCGCTGCCTTCCTGCCAGTGTTTCACCAGTTGTTCGCTGATGTGCGGAAATTCTTCCAGGCTGCTGGCGACCACCAGCGGCACTTCCATTTTTTCCCATTGCGGGGTCATGATGTTGAAATACTGATGCAACTTCTGCGCGAAGTCTTTAAATTCGGCCTCAAGGCCTTGTTCACGGCAGAGATCCAGCAGGGTGAGCCAGGCTTCCAGCGGCTGCGGAGTTTCCGAGTTGATGGCCCGGTCCAGCAGCTGGATGGCGGATTTCGGTTTGCCGCTGCCGACCATGATGCGTACATGCTGCAAAATGTCCTCAGTCTCGATGATCGTTTCCTTCATCAAGCTGGAAGGTTTTAGTGGCGCGTGCTCAGGCGCAATATCGGGCTGTATGGTATTGAGCCATTGCGTGAATTGTTCGCGATCCGCGGCAACATGCCGGCGTTTGTGCCGCATTAGCCAGAACAGCAAGAGCCCGAGCAGCAGGCCGGCAAGCGCAGCGATATAGCGCCATGTAGCGAGGATGCCAGCGAAGGCGCTACTGCTGGTAACTACTTGTGTGTCCGGGATATTGGCTGTCTCAGCCGGTGGCTGCGGGGCTGCGGTTTTGCTGCTTGTAGGTTTGGTAATAGCGGGTTTGTCAGCTGCCGGCGTTTGCAGTGGCTGCTGTGTCTGCAGTGTGAGCTCCTGCACCGTCTGCTGCAGATGGTCGAGGCGTCTATTTAGTGTATCGAGTGCTAATTGCAGTTGTTGGTTGTTCTGTTCGAGCGTTTGGTATTGTTGCCACATGGCCTCGGTGACGATGGTTGTGCTTTTTTCGTCCATTTGTCGTGCCATTTGCAGGGCGCCCGGCTTTTTCACCAGTGGGCCGGCATGGCGTGAAAGCGCTTTCAGATCCGGGATGATGATGCTGGTGATCTGGTCGAAGCGCTGGTCGGCTTGCAGTTGCGGATGCAGATCGCGGCTTATTGCCAGGGTCTGGCGGATGAAAACGGCTTGCATGGCGCTGTCATCCGGGTAGAACAGGCGAGCCAGTTGCTTGAGGTTTTCGCCTGGCAGCAATGGCCAGGTCAGTGTGGGGGTTTGTTCGCTAGCTGGGACATCAGCAGGGTCATCTGCCGCCAACAGGCTGTTGCTGAACAGTGCGGCCAGCAGCAGAAGCAGACTGCTGATGCAGGAGAAGCATGAGCGGAAAAAGAAAGACCTAGTTGAGACAGGCGCAGATGCAACGCACTGTCTCATGGCTCAGTCGGCCTCTATCCGTTGGCGGGCCCGCTGGATGGCGGCCTTGACCTGGTTCGGTGCGGTGCCGCCGATGTGGTTGCGGCTGGCCAGCGAGCCTTCCAGCGTCAGTACGTCGTAGATGTCTGCGCTGATATGCGGGCTGAATTCCTGCAGTTCTTCCAGGTGTAGTTCGGCCAGATCACAGCCCTGCAGCGCGGCCTGACGCACGGCGCGGGCGACGACCTCATGCGCATCGCGGAATGGCATGCCCTTGTTGACCAGATAGTCGGCGAGGTCGGTGGCGGTGGCGAAACCTTCGGTGGCGGCGACGCGCATGGCTTCCTTGTCGACCTTGATGCCGCGCAGCATGTCGGCGTAGATCTCCAGCGTCATCAGCAGGGTATCGGCGGTGTCGAACAGCGGTTCCTTGTCTTCCTGATTGTCCTTGTTGTAGGCCAGCGGCTGGCTTTTCATCAGGGTCAGCAGGGCGACCAGGTGGCCATTGACGCGGCCGGTCTTGCCGCGCACCAGTTCCGGCACGTCCGGGTTCTTCTTTTGCGGCATGATGGAGGAGCCGGTGCAGAAGCGGTCGGCGATGTCGATGAAGCCGAAACGCGGGCTGGACCAGAGGATGAGTTCTTCCGACAAACGCGAAAGATGCGTCATCAGCAGTGCGGCGGCGGCGGCAAATTCAATGGCGAAATCGCGATCGGAAACGGCATCCAGTGAGTTTTCGCAGACACCGTCGAAGCCCAGTTCCTTCGCCACCATTTCGCGGTTGATCGGGTAGCTGGTGCCGGCCAGTGCGGCCGCACCCAGCGGCAGGCGGTTGATGCGTTTGCGGGCATCGGCAAAGCGTGCGGCATCGCGTTGCAGCATTTCAAAATAGGCCAGCAGGTGATGGCCGAAAGTGACCGGCTGTGCGACCTGCAGATGGGTAAAGCCGGGCATGGCGGTGTCGTAATGCTCTTCCGCCAGATCGACGATGGAGGTCTGCAGCGCGCGGATTTTTTCGATGACGCTGTCGACCGTGGCGCGCAGCCAGAGGCGGATGTCGGTGGCCACCTGATCGTTGCGTGAGCGGCCGGTGTGCAAGCGCTTACCTGCGTCGCCGATCTTGCTGGTCAGGCGCATCTCGATATTGAGGTGGACGTCTTCGAGGTCCAGCGACCATTCGAATTCGCCGTTGCGAACTTCCTGCAGGATTTCTTCCAGGCCGGTTTCGATGGCCAGCACGTCTTCCTTGCTGATGATGCCCTGTGCGCCCAGCATGCGGGAGTGGGCGATGGAGCCCTGAATGTCGAACTCGGCCAGACGCTGGTCGAAGCTCACCGAGGCGGTGTAGCGCTTGACCAGTTCTGCCACCGGCTCGTTGAAACGGCCGGACCAGGTTTTGGGTTGTGCTGAATTTGTTTTGGAATTATCTTGCATGATAAAAAATGATTAAGAATAATGTACTTATATGATAAGTATAAAGCAAAACCAAGGCGTTGCCGTTAGCGACTTTCGTGAGCCGGGCAATCGACTGCCGGATTTGCGCAATCTTGGCGTCAGTTTACGCATTCTGATCGTCGTCAATCTGCTGGCGCTGATCACCGCTATTTTACAGACTTCCAGCCTCAACCAGGTCATTGTTCGTCTGACCGAGCTTTCCGTTTTGCTGCAACCGGTGCTGCTGATCAGCCTGTTGTTGTTCTATGCGGCCTGGCCCGTTTTGCGACGCTTGCCTTATCAGGGTGGGGTTGCGCTGATCATCTTGAGCGAACTCGGTCTGACCTGGATGATTCATCAGACCGGCGTCTATCTGTTCGGTCCCGATGCCTTGCCGCCATTGTCGCGGGTCTGGCTGCTGACGCTGATCGTCACGCTGCTGGTGCTGGGCTATTTCAATCTGCGTCAGCGTGCCTTGTCGCCGGCCATCAGCGAGGCGCGTATGCAGGCGCTGCAGGCGCGCATTCGGCCGCATTTCCTGTTCAACAGCATCAATGCCGTGCTTTCCATCGTGCGCAGCGACCCGCGGCGGGCGGAAACGGCGCTGGAGGACATGGCCGACCTGTTCCGCGTGCTGATGGCGGAAAATCGGGAGCTAGTGCCGCTGGCGCAGGAGATCGCGCTTTGCCGCCAGTATCTGGCGCTGGAGAAACTGCGGCTGGATGAGCGCCTGAAGATCGAATGGCAGATTGACAACATTCCGCCGGATGCGCTGATTCCGCCGCTGATCTTGCAACCCTTGCTGGAGAACGCGGTGTATCACGGCGTCGAACCGCAGCCGGATGGCGGTACGGTGACTATTCAGGTGGAGGCGAACAGGAAGGAAGTGCATATCAGCCTGCGCAATCCTTATGGTTCGCAAGGCCAGCACCACGCTGGCAACGGCATGGCGCTGAACAATATCCGCGAGCGGCTGGCCTTGCATTTTGATGCCGAGGCGAGCCTGAAATGCCGCAGCGAGGGTGGACAGTATCAGGTCGATATCATCATTCCTTATCGGCATCCCTAGTCTGGAAATGGAGTCCTGCGCGACATGAGTGAAATCCGTATCGTGATAGCCGACGATGAGGCTCCGGCGCGCAAGCGTTTGCGCGAGTTGCTGGGCGATATCGAACAGGCGTGCGTGGTCGGTGAGGCCAAAAACGGGCAGGAAGCGCTGAGCCTGGCGGAACAGACGCAGGCTGAAGTGGTTCTGCTGGATATCCGCATGCCGGGCATGGATGGTATCGAGGCGGCACTGCACCTGCAGAAACTGAACCCGCCGCCGGCCATCATCTTCACTACGGCTTTCGATGCCTATGCAGTGCGGGCTTTCGATATGAATGCGCTGGATTATCTGCTGAAGCCGATACGGCTGGAGCGTTTGCAGACCGCGATCGACAAGGCAAAAAAGCTGAACGCGACGCAGCTCAATGCCTTGAAGCCGCTACAGCACAGGCGCTCGCATTTCAGCGTGACGGAGCGCGGTCGTGTACTGCTGGTGCCGCTGGAGGAGGTGATTTATCTGCGGGCGGAACTCAAGTACATCACCTTGCGTACCCATGAGCGCGAGTACCTGCTCGATGATTCGCTGACTTCCATCGAGCAGGAGTTCGGCGAACATTTTGTGCGGCTGCATCGTAATTGTCTGGTGGCGCAGCGCAGCATCATGGGTTATGAACGGCGCCATGAGCCGGATGGCGAAACGCATTATGTGGCCCTGCTGCGCGAGCTGCCGGAAACCATTGCAGTCAGCCGGCGTCAGCAGCATGTGTTGAAAGAGCTGCTGAAAGGATGAAACCGGCCTGTAACAGGGCCTGTGCTAGAATTCGGCTGTAACTCAACTGACAATTCCCTGAAAATCACCGCCTTATGATCACTTCCATGCAAATCCCGGAAAAACTCGTCATCGCTTCGCGTGAAAGCGCACTTGCCATGTGGCAGGCGCGTCATATCCAGAGCCGTTTGCAGGCACTTTATCCGCAGACGCAGGTGGAAATTCTCGGCATGACGACCACTGGCGACCAGATTCTTGATTCGCCGCTGGCGAAAATCGGCGGCAAAGGCCTGTTCGTCAAGGAGCTGGAACAGGCGCTGGCGGATGGTCGTGCCGATCTCGCCGTGCATTCCATGAAGGATGTGCCCATGCATCTGCCGGAGGGTTTTGCCATGGCCGCCATCGGTGAGCGCGAGGACCCGCGCGATGCTTTTGTTTCCAACGATTACCCCAATCTGGCCGCCTTGCCTGCGGGCAGTGTGGTTGGTACCTCCAGTCTGCGTCGTCAGAGCCAGCTGCAGTCGCGCTTTCCGCATTTGCAGATCGAATCGCTACGCGGCAATCTGCAGACCCGTTTGCGCAAGCTGGACGAAGGGCAGTACGCGGCCATCATCCTGGCCGCTGCCGGTTTGAAACGTCTGGGGCTGGAAGCGCGTATTGCTGACCTGATCGATACCGAGGACAGCATCCCGGCCGTGGGTCAGGGCGCATTGGGCATCGAGATCAATGCTGCCAGAACTGATCTGATTGCGGTGCTGGCGCCACTGAACCATGCGGATACGGCCAGCTGTGTCGAGGCGGAACGTGGCATGAGCCGTGCGCTGGCCGGCAGCTGTACCGTACCGCTGGGCGCTTATGCCGAGAAACAGGGTGACGAGATTCATATCAAGGGCTTTGTTGCCAGTGTCGATGGGCGCGAAATGCTGCGAGAAAAGCTGGTGGGTAGCGCACAGGACCCCGAGGCGCTGGGTCAGCAGCTTGCACAGAAGCTGGTTGCCCGCGGTGCCGACCGCTTGCTGGCGGCATTGGCCGGCTGATTGCGGCAGCCATGAACAAGCCAGCGCTATCCGGCAGGCATGTGGTGATCACCCGGCCGCTGGGCCAGGCAGAAAAACTGCAATCCCTGATAGCGGCTGAAGGGGGCGAGGCAGTGCTTTTTCCGCTGATCGCTATCGCTCCATTGCAGGATTACACTGCGTTTGATGCCGTTATCGCTGAACTGGCGCAATATGACTGGTTGATATTCATCAGCTCGAATGCGGTGCAATATGGCATGCCGCGGCTATTGGAGCGGGGCGCTTTGCCGGAGCGGCTGCAATTTGCTGCTATCGGCCCGGTGACCGCGGCAGAACTAGGGCAGTTTGGCGTGCAGCAGGTGCTGACGCCGACCGACCGTTTTGACAGTGAAGCCTTGTTGGCACTGCCGCAGATGCAGGCGGTAGCGGGCAAGCGTTTTATGATCGTGCGTGGTGTTGGCGGCCGCGAACTGTTGGTGCAGACATTGACGGCAAGAGGCGCATCCGTCACATTTGCCGAATGCTATCAACGCGTTAATCCCCAGACAGATGCTGGGCTTTTGCAGGCACTGTGGCAGAATAAAGAACTGGATGCGCTGGTTGTCACCAGTTCCGAAGCCATGCGCCATCTGCTGGATCTGGCAGGGGATGATTTGCAGAAGCCGCAGAAAGACTCGTGGTTGAGAAATACCAGTATTTGCGTCAATCATGCGCGTATCGCCGATGAAGCCGCACGCCATGATTTGAATATACATGTGGCGGATGCGCCGGGAGATGCCGCCATGCTCCAATGTTTGATAAGGGCTTTAAACCACTCGACATGAGTAACGAAAAAGATATATCAGGGGAAAATGCATCCGTTGCAGAGGATGTCGTCCAGCCGGCTACAGGCGCGGAGGTTGCTAAAACCGGTAGTTCGCGCCACTCTTTTGCTGCGAGCAGTGCATTGATCCTGGTCATTATCGCGCTACTGGCATTGTCCTGGCACTGGCTCAACACCCGTCACCGTTTTACCCAGCTGGAGCAAGTGCTCACTATGCGGCTGGAGCAATACAATCTGAGTAATCAGCAATCTCTCACGGTTTCCAAGCTGGCTGATGAGCGCAGTGTCGAAGCCTCTGCCCGCATCGCCATGCTGGAGCAGCGGCTGGCCGAATCGCGCAATCAACAGGAGGCTCTGCAAACGCTTTATTACGAGCTGGCCAATACCCGGGAAGAGCGGCTGATTGCAGAAGTGGAACAGCTGATGACCATCGCCAATCAACAGTTGCAGCTGGCGGGCAATATCAAACCGGCCCTGCTTGCCCTGCAGACGGCTGAGAGTCGTTTACAGCAGATTGAAGCGCCGCAGGTGATCCAGCTGCGCAAGGCGCTGACGCAGGATATTCAGCGCCTGCAAAGCCTGCCGCTGGTGGATGTCGCAGGCATGAGCACGCGGCTGGAGAATCTGGCCGAAACCGTCGATAAGCTGCCGTTGGTCAGCGACCGCCATCCGCAGCCGGAATTGCAGCAGGCGCCGGATTGGCAGGCTAGCTCCTGGCAGAAGCTGGTGCATGAGGTCTGGCAGGATATCAAGCAGATCATCCGGCTGGAGCGCATAGATCGTCCGGAGCCGCCGTTGCTGGCGCCGGAGCAGAACTATTTCCTGCGCGAGAACATCAAGCTGCGCTTGCTTAGCGCCCGTATCGCCCTGTTGCGTCATGATGAAGTCAGTTATCGCGCCGATCTGCGATCAGCGGAGAAATGGTTGCTGGATCATTTCGATATGCGCGAGAGTGCCAGCAAGATCATGCTGTCGACCATTCGTCAGCTCTCCGCTGACAATATCGTGATCGAAGTCCCGGATATCAACGAGTCGCTGACCTTGGTCAACAAGTACAAGCTGACCTTGGAACGCAGCAAGCCTGCGGAAAAAGCCGCGCCGGCCAGGGAGCGATAGATGCGCTGGCTGTTGTGGTTTCTGCTGATTCTGCTGGTGGCGATCGGTTTGTCGCTTTTTGCCAGCAACAACGAAGGCTATGTGTTGATCGTCAGGCCGCCTTACCGCCTGGAACTGTCGTTCAATCTGCTGATCATTCTGATCGTCCTGTCATTTTTCTCGTTGCACCTGCTGTTGCGTATGCTCAATTACGCGCGTCAGTTGCCAGCCAGCGTCAAGGAATACAAGGAAAGACGGCGCCAGCGCGAAGGCCGTGCGGCACTGGTGGAAGCCCTGCATGCGCTGGTCGATGGCCGTTACACGCAGGCGGAGAAAGGTGCTGCCAAGGCGCTGGATCTGGGCGAGGATGCCGGCTTGAGCGCGCTGGTGGCGGCGCGTGCCGCGCACAAGGCCAAGCGTAAATCGCAGCGCGACTTTTATCTGGCGGAAGCCGAGCGCCTGGCACCACAGGCCAGAACCGGCAGATTGCTGACCCAGGCCGAGTTATTGCTGGACGACAAGCAGTACACCCAGGCTTTGCAGGTGCTGCAGCACCTGAGCCGTCTGGAACCGAAATATGTACCGGCGATGCGTCTGGAGCTGAAAGTGCAGTTGCATCTGGGCAATTGGGAACAAGTGCTGACGCTGCTGCAAAATCTGGAAAAAGAGGATGGACTGGAGTTGTGGAAGATCAAGCAGTACCGCCAGCAGGCCCAATTGCAAATGCTGCGGCGTTACGCCAGCGACCTGAAGAAGCTGCAGGCCTACTGGAAAAAACTGACGGCGGAAGAACAACTTAATCCGCGCATCGCCGAAGCGGCAGCGCAGGCTTTTTCAGAGGCTGGTGATGGCAATCAGGCCAGCCGCGTGCTGGAAATGAGCCTGACCAAGAACTGGGATAGCCATCTGGCGGGATTACTGGGTGATTGCGAGAGTCAGGATCCGATCAAGCAATTGCAGCAGGCGGAATACTGGCTGACTCAGCACGAAGGCGATGCCAATCTGTTGCTGGCGCTGGGCCGGATGTGTATCCGTCAGAAACTGTGGGGCAAGGCGGAAAGTTACCTTGAAGCCAGCATCAGTGTCAGGCCAAGTGCCAAAGCCCACTTCATGCTGGCCAGCATGCTGGAAAGCCGTGGTGAACATAAGCGGGCCGATCTACATTACCGGCTCAGCGCGCAGCTCGCGCAGTCGGCATAGCCGGCAAGTTATAGCCTGCAAGCTTTAGTTAGCCCGAATATTTCACAAATTTCACGCGCCCACGCTTGTCTATTGATTCCCCAGTACTTTTTCCTCAGTCGGGTGTATGAATAACTACACCGCTCCTTCATAAAAAGCACTGGAAAACCAACATCCTGCGCGATCATCGCGCGAATTCATGAAACATCCAGGCTAGCAACCTTGGGTAGCGGGTTGGAGTAGGTAAAAGCGTCGGAGAAGAACTCCTCGGCCGGCAGGCCATGAGCCTGAAACGCCAGATGGGCGATATCCACCATCTGCGGCGCACCGCAGCAGTAAATCTGATAGTCGTTCAGTTCGTCAAAATCTTCCATGACCGCCACATGGACCAGCCCGGTACGGCCTTGCCAGTTGTCTTCAGGCAGCGGTTCGGATAGCACCGGTGTGTACTTGATCTGAGGATGTGCGGCCTGCCACTGCATCGGCAGCTCGTTCATGTAAAGGTCTTCCAGCGTACGCGCACCCCAGTAGAGGTGAATAGGGCGTTGATCCTTGTGGTGGATCGCATGTTCGATGATGCCCTTGATCGGGGCGAAGCCGGTGCCGCCGGCGACGAAGATCAGTGGCCGGTCGGAGTCTTCACGCAGGTAGAAGCTGCCGAACGGTCCTTCCAGACGCAGGATGGCTTTCTCGTGCATTTCACTGAACACATATTGTGTGAACTGGCCGCCGGGTACCAGGCGCAGGTGCAGCTCCAGCAGTTCGTCATGGTGCGGTGCATTGGCCAGGGAAAAGGCGCGGCGCTTGCCGTCCTTCAGCAGGAATTCGATATATTGTCCTGCCATGAACTGCATGCGCTCGTTGCTGGGTAATTTCAGATAGAGCGCCATGACGTCATGCGAGAGTTTCTGCATTTTCTCGACACGTGCAGGCAGAATGCGGGGCTTGATGCCGTTGATCGGACTTACTTCGCGGCATTCGATGACCAGATCATCCAGTGGCTTGGCACAGCAAAGCAATGCCTGCCCCGCCTGTTTCTCTGCATCGCTGAGCGCGCTGGCCTGATATTCACCATAGTCCACCTCACCCTTGATGATCTGGCCCTTGCAGGCGCCGCAGGCACCGTTGCGGCAACCATATGGCAGGTTGTAGCCGGCATCAATCGCAGCAGTGAGCACGGTTTCGTTGCCGGCAACTGCAAAAGAATGGCCGCTGGGTTGCAGGGTGACTTGATGGGACATGCTGGAATTCCTAAATCGAACAAGCACTTAAATTGATAAATGCAAAAGGGCAAGAGTTTAGCACAGCGGCTTAATCTTCGCGTTTGAATTCGCCTTCGATGACGTCCGAACTGCTGTTTCGTCTGGTCTTGCTTTCGTATTCACGTTTGTATTCATGGCCCGCTTCATATTCAAAATCGGGCGTATCCTGCGCTTGCTCGAAGTTGAGCGGCTTGGGGGAGGGGATCAGCAGCAGAATAACGGCAAAAGCGTCACTGACCACACCCGGAATGATCAGCAGGATGCCGGCAATGATGTTCTTGGCGCTGCCGAACACCACCTTGGCAGGTGTGCCGCCGGCTGCCAGGGTCTGTGCGACACGGCTGAAGACCAGCTGTTTCTCGTCCTGAATCAGACGCCATCCGAGGATCGCCACGACGATCAGATAGCCGAGCAGTGCCCAGCCGTAGCGATTGGCCAGTTCTATCAACAGCCATATCTCCAGCACCGGGAAAGCGAGTAAAATCAACAGGAATAAAAGTACTTGCATGAAACAATCACCTAAAAAATGACAACTAATTCAACAGTGGCTATTCTGGTCATGACGCATCTGCCGGATCGTGACAGCGCGGATCGAATCGCCGAACATCTGGTCGGATATCGTCTGGCGGCCTGTGTGAATATCATGCCTGCCAGCACTTCAATCTATCATTGGCAGGGTAAAATCGAAAGGGCGGCCGAGATCGCTTTACATATCAAATCGACCTTGAGTCGTTATGCCGAGATTGAAGCCGCCATCCGTGCATTACACCCTTACGAACTTCCCGAAATTACCTATGTCCACCTAGATGGAGGCGAGCCGGCCTATATTCAATGGATACAACAGGAAACCCGAGCGTGAATTTTTCAATAATCCCTTTTAGTCAGCTGTTGCGCGCGCTGGTTCTTGCTGTTGTGTTTTCTCTGGTATTTGTGGTTTCCATGCCGCTGCAGGCCGCCGGCACTAACACGTTTGGTGGCGGAGTCAATGCTTTTCTGGATGATGCCGGCGATGATGAGGTGCTGCCGCCGGAAGTGGCGTTCAAGGTCGAGCTGGCGGCGCAGGACAGCCGTACATTGCGTGCGGATTTCCTGATTGCGCCCGGACATTATCTTTACAAGGACCGTTTCAAATTCGAGCTGCTGTCTGCCGGTTCGGAGCTGGTCGGTGTTGAATTGCCTGACGGCGTTGCCAAGGAAGATCCGACTTTCGGTCTGACGGAAGTCTATTACGATTTCACGACGGCATTGATCCATCTGGGCGAGGCCAGCCGTTTTCCGCTGGATATTCGTTTGACCTATCAGGGCTGTAGCGCCAGCGGTCTGTGTTATGCACCGATGCGGACGAATTTCACGGTGGGTGCCGATGGCAAGGTTGTCGTCAATACAGGGGGCGAAACTGCGGTGACCGCCAGCGGTGCTGCTGATGTCAATGATAATGACCGTATAGCAACGCTGCTCAAGGACGGCAAGCTGTGGTTGATCGTTGCGGGATTCTTCGGTTTCGGCCTGCTGTTGTCGTTAACTCCTTGCGTCCTGCCGATGATCCCGATTCTTTCAAGTATCATCGTTGGCGGCAAGAAGTTCAGCCGGCTGCATACCTTCAATCTGTCGCTGGCCTATACCCTGGGCATGGCGCTGACCTATACGTTGATGGGTGTGGCGGCCGGCCTGTCCGGCCAGATGCTGAGTGCTGCTTTGCAGAATGTCTGGGCACTGGGTTTTGGTGCTCTGCTCTTTGTGCTGCTGGCGTTATCCATGTTCGGCTTCTATGAATTGCAGCTGCCAAGTGCGTTCGAGAGTCGTATTGCCGCGTTGACCAATCGGATCAAGGGCGGCCACTTCCTCGGTGTCTTCCTGATGGGTGCGTTGTCAGCCCTCATTCTCAGCCCCTGCGTTGCTGCGCCGCTGGCTGCAGCCCTGCTCTATATCAGTCAGACGCATGATGTGCTGCTGGGTGGTATCGCGCTGTTTGCCTTATCCATGGGCATGGGTGTGCCGCTGCTGCTGCTTGGGGCCTCAGCCGGTGACCTGTTACCAAAGGCCGGTGCCTGGATGAATGCCGTGCGCAACTTCTTCGGTGTAGTCATGCTGGCGATGGCGGTGTGGCTGGTCTCGCCCTTGTTGCCGGCGGCGTTGCAACTGCTGCTGTGGGCGGCATTGTTGATCGTGCCTGCCATTTACATGCATGCGGTGGATACGCTGCCGGTTAATGCGCATAAATGGCTGAAGTTCTGGAAGGGCATCGCCCTCATCATGCTGGTGCTCGGCATCACCTTGCTGATCGGTGCCATGTCCGGAGCCAAATCGCCCTTGCAGCCGTTGGCGGGCTTGCGTGGCGGTGTAGCAGAAGCGCAAGTCTCACATCTGCCTTTTCAGCCATTGAAAACTGTGGCGGAGCTGGAAGAAAAAATACAGGCGTCTGCCGGCAAACTGGTGATGCTGGATTTTTATGCCGACTGGTGTGTGGCCTGCAAGGAGCTGGAGTTGTTTACCTTCAGCGACTCGCGTGTGCAGGCCAGACTGCGGGGTGCCGTGCTGTTGCAGGCGGATGTGACGCAGAATTCAGCAGACGATACGGCCCTGCTCAAGCGCTTCAATCTGTTTGGTCCGCCCGGCATCATATTTTTCGATGCAAATGGCGAGGAAATACCGCAAATGCGCGTGATCGGCTTCCAGAATGCCGACAAATTCCTGCAGAACCTCAAGCAGACAGATATCTAGCGCATGCTGAAAACAATCCTGACTTATCTTTTCTTCGCGCTGCTGATCGTCATCTCAGGCCTTGCCGTGCGGCACTTCGTGCCGGATCCTGCAGTTCAGCCACAGGCGACATCGACAGAAGTCTTCTTTGCCGCAGCTTTCTCCGGCCTGGATGGCCAGTTGCAGCCGATAGAACAATGGAAAGGCAAGACCATCATTGTGAATTTCTGGGCGACCTGGTGTCCACCCTGTCTGGAAGAGATGCCGGAATTATCCAAACTGCATAGCCAATATGAGGACCAAGGGCTGATAGTGCTGGGTATCTCTTCTGATGAGCTGGATAAAATCCGGGAATTCGCACAGAAAACACCGGTGAGCTACCCATTGCTTTCAGGCGATCTGGATGCCATGAGTCTCAGTGAAAGCCTGGGTAATAACAAGGGCATATTGCCTTATACTGCCATCATTGCGCCGGATGGCAGTATCGTAAAAACCTACTTCGGGCTCGTAAATCAGTCTTTGCTGGAACAAACATTTCTGCCCCTGCTGGCTGTACCGAATTGAGTTGCAGCCGATATCGTCAGAAAAAGCAATTTCGCTAAATTTCGTCTATTCTATAGACAACATCCCCCTATTTGCGGCAAACTTGCGGTCATGAATCACAGCGCCCGGACCTTCCGGGTAACAAAAAATGGCTGAAAATCACTCGAAATCCATATTGGTCATCCACGGTCCCAACCTCAATCTGCTGGGCCTGCGGGAGCCGCATCATTACGGCAATGATACGTTGGAGAGTATTAATCAGCGTCTTGCCGGGCAGGCGGCTGATGTCAATGTGCAGCTGGAGTGCATCCAGAGCAACAGTGAAGCTGAGTTAATCAATAAAGTGCAGTCATTGGCGGTTAAAAGCGTCGATTTTGTCATTATCAATCCTGCAGCATTTACCCATACGTCCGTTGCGCTACGCGATGCCTTGTCTGCAGTCAGAATTCCGTTCATAGAAGTTCATCTTTCCAATGTGTATGCGCGCGAGTCATTCCGCCATCACTCTTATTTCTCTGATATCGCAGTTGGTGTGATCAGCGGTCTTGGTGCCAAGGGTTATACGTTTGCACTGGATTACGCGATTACATTTTTATCGAATCAACCCGCCTGACATTTGTCAGGCGATTAACTTGTCACAGAGGTATCCCATGGATTTACGCAAACTGAAAAAACTGATTGATCTGGTCGAGGAATCAGGCATTTCCGAGCTTGAACTCACAGAAGGCGAAGAAAAAGTGCGTATCAGCCGCAATCATCAAGGCGGTGCGCAGGGCATGATGCATTATCAGCCCTATATGCAGATGCCCGCGCCTGCCGCTCCGGCGCAGCAGGTTGCACCAGCAGCTGCTCCGGCGGAAGCGGCCGTGCCGGTAATCGAAGGCCACGTCGTAAAGTCACCGATGGTCGGTACCTTCTACCGGGCGCCCTCTCCCGAATCCAAGGTGTTCGTTGACGTAGGTTCAACAGTTGCTGTCGGTGATACCTTGTGCATCATCGAGGCGATGAAGCTGCTGAACGAGATTGAGTCCGACCAAGCGGGCGTCATCAAGGCGATTCTGGTCGAAAATGGTCAGCCGGTAGAATACGGCGAACCGCTCTTTATTATTGGCTAAGGATGCAAAATGTTTGAGAAGATCCTGATTGCCAATCGAGGCGAGATTGCACTGCGCGTGCAGCGCGCCTGCCGTGAACTTGGTATTAAAACTGTAGCGGTCCACTCCGAAGCAGATCGTGAAGCCAAATATGTGCAACTGGCCGATGAGTCAGTCTGTATCGGTCCTGCCCCCTCCGGCCAGAGTTATCTGAATATACCTGCAGTCATCAGCGCTGCTGAAGTGACAGATGCGGAAGCGATCCATCCCGGCTATGGTTTTCTTTCGGAAAATGCCGATTTTGCCGAACGTGTTGAGCAGAGTGGTTTTGTATTCATAGGCCCACGTGCGGAAACCATCCGCCTGATGGGCGACAAGGTCAGTGCCAAGGAAGCGATGCGCAAGGCCGGTGTGCCATGTGTACCGGGTTCCGAAGGGGCGCTCGGCGATGACCCTGAGGAGACTCTGCGCGAGGCCAAACGCATCGGTTATCCGGTCATCATCAAGGCCGCCGGCGGTGGCGGTGGCCGTGGTATGCGTGTGGTGCACACTGAAGCAGCACTGTTGGCATCGGTCAACATGACCAAAGCAGAAGCGCAAAGCGCTTTCGGTAATCCCATGGTCTACATGGAGAAATTTCTTGAGCAGCCACGCCATATCGAGATTCAGGTGCTTTCTGACCAGCATGGCAATGCCGTCTATCTGGGTGAACGCGACTGTTCCATGCAGCGCCGTCACCAGAAAGTGCTGGAAGAAGCGCCGGCGCCTGGTATCAGCACTCGCCTGCGTGACAAGATCGGCGCCCGCTGTGCCGATGCCTGCCGTCGTATCAATTATCGCGGTGCCGGTACTTTCGAGTTTCTTTACGAGAACGATGAGTTCTATTTCATCGAGATGAACACCCGCGTGCAGGTGGAGCATCCGGTCACTGAAATGATTACCGGTATCGACATCGTGCAGGAGCAGATTCGCATTGCGGCCGGCGAGAAACTGCCTTTCCGTCAGCGCGACATCGAGTTCAAGGGTCATGCCATCGAATGCCGCATCAATGCTGAAGATCCTTACACTTTTGTACCGTCCCCCGGCCGTATCACGACGTTCCACATGCCGGGCGGGCCCGGCGTGCGTGTCGACACCCACGCCTATCAGAACTACATGGTGCCGCCGCACTATGATTCCATGATCGGCAAACTGATCACTCATGGCGCCACACGGGAGCAGGCGATCGCCAAGATGCGCATCGCCTTGTCCGAGATGGCGGTCGAAGGCATCAAGACCAATGTCGCGCTGCATCGCGATCTGCTGGCAGATGCGGCATTCCATCTGGGCGGCACCAGCATCCATTATCTCGAGCAGAAGCTTGGGATGAACTCCAAGTAACGATTACCGAACATCATTAATGGCCTGGATTTCTCTCAAGATAGAGGCGCATGATAATACCGCGGAGTTGCTCAGTGATGCGCTGATGGAACTGGGCGCATTGTCCGCGACCATAGAAGATGCCAATGCGGAAACGCCGGATGAGCAGCCGATCTTCGGTGAACCGGGCGATCCGCCTCCTGGCATCTGGCAGCAGAATATCGTCAGCGCGCTGTTTAATGCCGATGCCGATGTTGCGGCGGTGATGGCAGACCTGGCAAAGGCAACGGGTTTGCAGAACCTGTCCTGTGAGGTCGAGCAGGTTGCGGAACAGGACTGGGTGCGGGCAACACAGTCGCAGTTCGATCCGATTTGCATTCGTGATGATCTCTGGATTGTGCCGACCTGGCATGATGCGCCCAATCCCGCAGCCCTGAATATCATTCTGGATCCCGGCCTGGCATTCGGCACGGGCAGCCACCCGACGACACATCTCTGTCTGGCCTGGTTGGCCGATAACGTCAAGCCCGGCCTGCATGTGCTGGATTATGGTTGTGGTTCCGGCATTCTGGCGATTGCAGCGAAAAAGCTCGGCGCGCGTCGCGTGGTCGGCACCGATATCGACCCACAGGCTATCGTTGCCAGTCACTACAACGCAGAGCAGAACCAGGTGGAGGCTGAATTCTATCTGCCGGACCAACTGGCACCGAATCAGCTACGTGATGAACCGGCCGATCTGGTGGTTGCCAATATCCTCTCCAGCGCACTTTCAGTGCTTGCACCTGCATTGGCGGCAGCCTGCAAGCCGGGCGGCAGCATCGCCCTGTCTGGCATACTGCGCGAGCAGGCTGAACAGGTCTCGGCAATCTATGCCGAGTGGTTCGATATGCAACCCCCGGTCTATATGGAGAGCTGGGTTCTGCTCACAGGCGCCAGAAAATGCGTCTAGTCACTACTTGTCCTCAGTGCGATGCGGCTTTTTATATCGGGCCGGAGCAGCTGGCGGCGCATCGGGGGGACGTGCGATGCGGAAAATGCGAGCAGGTATTCAATGCACTGGACAGGCTGGCTGAAGTTGAAGATGAAGCGGTCGTCGAGGCTGTAGCGCCGATACCGTTCGCAGGAGCGGAATTCGTTCCGGAAACCATACCGGAACCAGAGTCAGAGCCAGAACTTGAACCAGAACTTGAGCCAGAACCGCAAGTCCCCGACGTTATTTATGATATAGAAATTATTACGGAGCATGATGAACCGCTTGAAGAGCCGGCGGCTGAATCACAGTCAGCGACATTCAATGAGGGCGAAGCGGCTGACAATGAATACAAAAGTCCTGAAATAATATCCACCGAACCTGCACAGCCGGTCTTCAACATTACCGATTTCAGCGTCCCGCCAGCGGCAACCGTTCTCAGTCCGACCATGATGGACGATGCAGCCAGAAACAAGACTGGCGCAACGAAAAAGAGCGGTATCGCAAAGTTCCTGATTGTATTCGTCGTGCTGTTGTTGATCCTGTTGACGCTGGCGCAAAGCGCTTATTATCTGCGCTCGGACATCGCAGCCCGCTGGCCGCAGGCAAGACCCTATCTGGAGCAGGCCTGTACATTGCTGCAATGTGAAGTGGGCTTGCCGAAAAAGGCCGATCTGATTGCGATTGATGATTCCGACCTGAAGGAAGATACCGAGCGCCAGGGCTTGATTCATCTTTACACAACGCTGGTCAACAAGGCCGACCATAGCCAGGAGTTCCCATTGCTGGAATTGACCCTGACCGATGTCAATGACAAGCCGTTATTGCGGCGCACATTCCAGCCCGAGGAATATCTGCCGGCAGGCGCTGATATCAGGCGCGGCATATCGGCAAAAGGCAAGATTGATATCAGATTGTCGATGTCGGCAGGAGACGATGCAGTTGCCGGTTACCGCTTGTTTGTTACTTACTGAGCGCAGGCACCCGAATTTCAGTCGCGCATTCTAATGAAAATCATGAGCCGGTATTCATGACTATCGATACAAGAATTGTTCACAAGCGCTGTATGATTTGATTCATGCACTACACATTGTGTTTGCAATGTGCTCAAAATCAGACAGGAGAATAAATCATGTGGACAAAACCAGCAGCTACTGAAATGCGTTTCGGTTTCGAAGTAACCATGTACGTTTGCAATCGTTAATAGCGATTGATACGGTTTGAACCAGTGCATCACTGGTTCAAAAAACAAAAAGGAGGCGACTGCCTCCTTTTTTATTGCCCTGGGTTGGCAGGCTGAATCGCTAATCCAGAGGCTCGGTCTTGGGTTTGTTGCAGATATGGATATCAATGCCATACTTGTCGGCGGCAGCCTGCACGATCTTGGACACGTCTTCCCACTTCAGGCCGCCAAAACCGCAGCCGATTTTGGTCATATAGAGCGGAATCTTGAGAAAGCTGGCAAAATCGGCGGCGTGGTTGACCACACGCTCAATTGCATTGACATCGGCATAGACCTTGCCATCCACTCCGTAGTCTTTTTGCGTCAGGCCGTTCAATACATAAAGGTCTTTATCTTCGATTTGCACCTCAACTACGCGCCCCAGTATGTTGCGCCCCATTTTGTTCGCAATCTGGCAGTAGGATCGATAAGGCGGAAAGATCATGGGAAAGGCGGAACGCAATGCGAGGGACTGGCCGAATCCCATCACGCCTTTGGTGTTGCAGCCGTGAAGAATCACACCCTGCTGGATCTTGGTGAGATCCTGTTCGATTTCAATCAGCTTGCCCATGAGTTACCCTGCTGTGTTATTGATGGATTAAATATCATTATGCTACCAAGTCGCCACAAGATAAATGCAGCAATTTACATACCAAAATCGCACTTCATGCAGTAAGCTTCATCTTTTTCCTAAGCAAGTGTTCTGACCATGGCTCAATATGTAATGTCCATGCTCCGTGTGAGCAAAGTCGTGCCGCCCAAGCGGCAAATCATCAAGGATATCTCGCTGTCCTTTTTCCCCGGAGCAAAGATCGGCCTGCTCGGTCTGAATGGTGCAGGCAAGTCCACTGTGCTACGCATCATGGCCGGCGTCGATAAGGAATATGAAGGCGATGTGCAGTGGCAGCCCGGTATCTCTATCGGCTATCTGCCGCAGGAACCGCAGCTGGACCCGGACAAGACCGTGCGCGAGGAAGTGGAATCCGGTCTGGGCGCCGTGATGGAAGCGAAACAGAAGCTGGACGAAATTTACGCTGCCTATGCCGAGCCGGATGCCGATTTCGACAAGCTGGCTGAGGAACAGGCCAAATACGAGAATATCATCGCTGCCAGCGGCTCCGATGTCGAGCATCAGCTGGAAATTGCTGCCGATGCGTTGCGCTTGCCGCCGTGGGAGGCGAAGATTGGCCCCTTGTCCGGTGGCGAAAAGCGGCGCGTGGCGTTGTGCAAGCTGCTGCTGTCCAGACCCGACATGCTGTTGCTGGATGAGCCGACCAACCATCTGGATGCCGAATCTGTCGAATGGCTGGAACAGTTCCTCGTGCGTTTCCCTGGCACTGTCGTCGCCGTTACCCATGATCGTTATTTCCTCGACAATGCGGCGGAATGGATCCTGGAACTGGACCGCGGCCAGGGCATCCCCTGGAAGGGCAACTATTCCAGCTGGCTGGAACAGAAGGAAGCCCGAATGGAGCAGGAAAACAAGCAGGTCGATGCCCACATGAAGGCGATGAAACAGGAGCTGGAATGGGTGCGGCAGAACCCCAAGGCGCGCCAGGCAAAATCCAAGGCGCGTTTGAGCCGCTACGAGGAAATGAGCTCGGTTGAATACCAGAAACGCAACGAAACGCAGGAAATCTTCATTCCGCTTGGTGAGCGACTGGGTGACCAGGTCATTGAGTTTGGCAATGTCAGCAAATCCTTTGGTGATCGCTTGCTGATCGACAATCTCAGCTTCAGTGTACCGCCGGGTGCCATCGTTGGCATCATCGGCCCCAACGGTGCCGGTAAGTCGACCCTGTTCCGCATGATCCAGGGCAAGGAACAGCCGGATAGCGGCGAAATCAGGATCGGCCAGACCGTGAAGATTTCCTCGGTCGACCAGAGCCGTGAAGGTCTGGAAAATGACAAGACCGTGTTCGAGGCTGTTTCCGGCGGTGCTGATATTCTGACTGTCGGCCGTTTCGAGATGTCATCACGGGCCTATCTGGGGCGCTTCAATTTCAAGGGCGCGGATCAGGGCAAGAATGTCGGCAGTCTGTCCGGCGGTGAGCGCGGCCGCCTGCATCTGGCCAAGACGCTGATTCAGGGTGGCAACGTGCTGCTGCTGGATGAGCCGTCCAATGATCTCGATGTGGAAACCCTGCGTGCGTTGGAAGATGCGCTGCTGGAATTTGCCGGTTGCGTGCTGGTCATTTCGCACGATCGCTGGTTCCTTGACCGTATCGCCACACATATCCTCGCAGCCGAGGGCGATTCCCAATGGACCTTCTTTAACGGCAACTATCAGGAATACGAAGCTGACAAGAAGAAACGCCTGGGTGAGGAGGGTGCGAAACCTAAACGCATCCGCTATAAACCTATCACCCGTTAGGTTGATATTGCGAACCAATAAAAAAGGGAGCCCAGGCTCCCTTTTTTACTTCAACGGCTATTTGAATTAGAAACCGTTAGGAAAGTCGTAGCTGTAGTGCTTACGCAGCGGCTTGACGACTTCCCACTGGCTGTCGAGGCCGGCGTGGAATGCAACCAGGTCGCCAGCAACGACGCGAACCGGCTCGCCACCCTTGGGGGTGACCAGAATTTCGCCTTCCAGAATGTAGGCACATTCGGTGGAGCCGAAGTCGATCGGGAACTTGGAGACTTCCTTCTCCCAGATGGCCCAGTTGGAAACGCCCAGATCTTTCAGACGCTCTTCACTCGGATTCTTTTCGATAACAATCTTGGACATGGATATCCTTTCAGGGTATGGCTGAAACTCAGCATACGGGTTGTGTAATGACAAAAAGGGATTGCAAAACAGGCGTACAGAGTGTTCTGACCTACTTTACGTAGGCCGAAGTATAAGGGTTTTTGCTAGCCGAGGCCAGCTAAGCGAGGTCTAAACCGAGTGCGGTTTTGTCAGGCTTTCAGCCGAACTGGTAATGCTTGCGTAGCGGCTTTTTCACTTCCCAGGTACAGGACAGGCCGGGCGAGAAGGTCACCAGATCGCCGGCACCAAAACTGACGGGAGCGCCGTCTTTCGGTGTGACCGTCACTTCGCCTTCCAGGATATAGGCGACTTCCTGTTCGCTGTAGGACCAGGGGAAGGTGGAAACTTCCTTGGACCAGGTGGGCCATGAAGATACGCCCAACGCTTTCAGGCGGGCATCATCCGGATTATGTTCAACCTTGATTTGAGACATGTTGTGCTCCTTGTCCATGTTTTGCGCCTCGCATGCAACGGGTGCAAGCAATGGGCGGCGCAATATGTCAGACAGTGAACTGACATGATAAAACTTTTGGCAGACAGAGTCCAAGCTGAAGATGGATAGACCGGTTTAGCCTATGTCAGCAGGTCGCTGAGCGCTTGTTCAAGATCGGCAATCAGGTCGTCCGGGTCTTCCAGGCCGATGTACAGACGCACCAGATCTCCCTTGTAGGGCCAGGATTTACGGATTTTTTGCATCTCGAACGGCAGCGCCAGGCTATGACTGCCGCCCCAGCTGAAACCGATGCGGAACAGCTGCAGTTGATCGACGAAGTGGTCGATAGCTGCTTGCGAAATATGCGGATGAAAGATGATGGAAAACAGGCTGGCGGCACCGGAAAAGTCGCGTAGCCAGACATCATGACCCGGAGCGCCTGCCAGTGCCGGGTGCAGCACTGCTGCAATCGCCGGATGCTGTTGCAGCCAACTGGCGATTTTGCGTGCAGAAGCGTCCTGTGCCTCATAGCGCAATTTGTAGTGAGGCAGGCTGCGCAGCACGATGTTGCAGTCTTCCGGGCTGACGCCGGTGCCGGACTGCATATGTGTCAGTGCCAGTCGCTGATGCAATTGCTGGTCGCGAGTGACGATGCTGCCCATCAGCACGTCGCTGCCGCCCGATTGATATTTGGTCAGCGCCTGAATCGAGATATCTGCTCCCAGCTCCAATGGTCGCATGGCGATACTGGCAGCCCATGTCGCATCGACGGCCACCAGCGCACCATGTGTCTTGGCCAGACTGCTCAAGGCGCGCAGGTCGGCTACCTCCATGGAAACCGAGCCCGGGGTTTCCACCCAGAGCAGACGCGTGGTTGGCGTGAACTGTACGCTGGCGGTATCGAGCGGGTCGTAGAAATCCAGCCCAACGCCATATTGCGATTGCAGAAATCTGGCGAACTCAATGATGGGTTCATAGGCGTTTTCCGGCAATAGCATACGATCACCCGATTTCAGCAGGCTTAGCATGGTCAGGCTGATGGCGGCGAGGCCGGAGGGAAGTAGCAGGCAATGTTCCCCGGCTTCCAGCATGGCGATCTTGCGAGCCAGGCGGCGGGTGGTCGGGGTGCCGCTGAGGCCGTAGGCATATTGGGTTTCGTCGCGCCAGTCGCGCTGGCGCAGTGCGGCGACATTGGGGAAAATAACGGTGGAGGCGCGCTCGACGGCGCTGCTCAGGCTGCGAAAATTGCTGCCGGCATGATGCTCCGGTTGCAGCAGCCTGGTTTGTGGCTTGTTTGCCGGGTGCTTAGAATCCGCCATGCTCAGAGCCAGTCCCAGTCAAGATGCGCCTTTTTTGGTGCATTCTTCATGGCCCAGTCCCACATCAACGGCGGGATGAAGCGCATGAATCTGGCGAGCCAGCCCATCTGCCAGGGCACGACGACAAAACGCCGCTTGTTCGCTATGGCTTTGGCCATTTTGGCTGCCGCGACATCGGCATCCATCAGGAACGGCATGGAGTAGGCATTGACGTCGGTCATCGGAGTTTTGATATAGCCGGGCGCAATGGTGGTGACATGGATGCCGTACTGCTGCATTTCCACCCGCAGGCTTTCCAGATAACTGATGGCAGCGGCCTTGGAGGCGCTGTAGGCGCCTGCGCCGGGCAGACCGCGGATACCGGCGATACTGGCAATGCCGGCCAGCGTACCCTCGCCGCGCGTTTTCATGCCGGCGATAAACGGCTGGAAAGTATGCAACAGCCCAAGCACATTGATTTCAAGGATGGCCTTGAAGGCAGCGGTATCTTCTTTCTGCTCGGTGAGCGTGCCGCGGCTAACGCCCGCATTGGCAATGACGATGTCCGGAACCCCATGGCGCTGTATGAAATCGTCCGCTGCATGGGCCAGGGCATCGGCATTGCGCACATCAACGGCATAGGTGGCAACTGGGGTGTCGAGACTGGCGGCAAGTTGTTGCAGCAGTTCGCCGCGGCGGGCGACCAGACCGAGGGTGGCGCCTTGTGCGGCATAGTGTCTGGCGAAAGCTTCGCCTATGCCGCTGGAGGCGCCGGTGATGAACACTTTCATGCTTCAGCACCGGCCGGGGTTTTGTTGGATTTTGCAATGCTCATTGCTTGAGCAGAAGCCGTATTTTTTGTTTATGATTTCGCTGCTTATTTCTTTTCGGCGCGAGCCTTGGCGATCAGGTAATCCGCTACATTCAGCACCTGGTGATTGCCGCCAGCCATGCTGCTTGAGGTGATGTACTTGCCGTCGATAATCAGTGACGGTACACCGGTTGCGCCGGAAGCACGGAAGATCTGGGCAGCGCGATTGAGGCTGGTGTTGGTGGAGAAGGATCTGAAGGCTTCCTCAACCTTGGCCTTGTCCAGCCCGCCTTCCTTGGCTACCCAGTTGATTGCAGCTTTTTCGTCGGTCGGATTCAGAGTTTTCTGCTTGTGGATGGCGGCAAACAGCTTGTTGTGCAGTTTGTCGAGAACGCCCAGAGTTTCCATTGCGTAGTAGGCCTTGGCCATCGGTGCCCAGTCCGGGCGTGGCAGTCCTGGAACACGCTTGAAAACGACATCTTCAGGCAGTTTATTGGCCCAGGCATGCAATTGCGGCTCCAGCGTATTGCAGTGGCCGCAGCCATACCAGAACAATTCGGTGACTTCGATCTTGGCGGCATTCTCGGTCGGGATGTTCTGAGCGGTAGTGTTGTATTCCACACCGGCCATCGGGTCCGCCATCAGGCTGGTGGAAGCTAGCAACATCAGAGCGGCGAATAGCTTTTTCATTATGGGTTTCCTTGTCTTGAACTTGATTATGGATAGCCGATTGACTTTAATCGGCAAGTAAAGTTTTCAACGCGTCAGCCATGCGATGCGCTGACGTTGCCAGTACATATTTACTGATTAGGCACATTGTTGTCGACCTTGATCAGGTCAGCGGTAAAGCCGTTGTCCAGCAGTTGTGCGCGGGCGCGGTTGATCTGGTTGATGTCGCTGAACGGTCCGACACGCACGCGGTGCCAGGTGCCTTTTTCCGGAATCTCGGCGGTTTGCACGATAGCCTCCATGCCTTGCAATGCCAGTTTGGCCTTCATGTTGTCGGCTTCCTGCTCGGTCTGGAAGGCGCCAACCTGCAGGAAGTAGGTCTCCGCAACCTTGACGGTTTCAGCCTGCTTCTGCTGGATTTGCCGTTCAGTGACTTGTGTTTCGCTGCCCGGCAGGATGGTATAGAAATCGAATCTTGGCTTTTCTGCCGTTTCTGCTGGCGCATCTGGAACCGCGGCCGGAATTTCTGCAGGGCTATCGCCTTCAATCACTGCCGCAGGGGTCACCTTGTTCTCAAATGGCGTCTTGCCGCCAGTGATGAAAATTGCCAGCACGACCGAGATGCCGACACCAAGCAACAGGCCGACCAGCAGGCCGGAAAAGAACGGGCTGCCCTTGCTGGTTTTTTTCTCGCGGGAAGGCGTGGGGTTTTTGTAATCGCGGGTCATTGTGTTTTCCTGTGGTTTGCCATTCGTCTGCTACATTTTTTCCGGCGCACTGACGCCAAGCAGCTGCAGACCGTTCTTTAATACCTGCTGTGTAGCCTGTATCAGGGCAATGCGTGCGAGTTTCAGCGATTCATCCGCCACCAGAAATTGTTCTGCATTGTAATAGCTATGCAGGCCGCTGGCTAAGTCTTTCAGATAGTTGGCAATCATGTGCGGCGCCAGTTCCTCGCCGGCATGGTATACGACTTCGGGGAATTCGCTCAGGCGCTTGAGCAGCGCCGTTTCATGCTCAACCTGCAAAGAGCTGAGGTCGGCAGATGCCAGTGTTTTTACATCACCGTTCCACTGGTTCAGCACACTGCAGATACGGGCATGAGCGTACTGGATGTAATACACCGGGTTGTCATTGGTTTGTGCACGAGCGAGGTCGATATCGAATACCAGCTGCGAATCGGCACGGCGTGCAGCGAGGAAATAGCGCGTGGCATCGCAGCCGACTTCTTCGATCAGGTCGCGCAGCGTGACGTAGCTGCCGGCACGCTTGGAGATCTTTACTTCCTCGCCGCCGCGCATGACGGTCACCATCTGGTGCAGCACATATTCCGGCCAGACCTTGGGGATGCCGATATCCAGCGCCTGCAGACCGGCGCGCACACGGGTGATGGTACTGTGATGGTCGGCGCCCTGTTCGTTGATGACACGGACAAAGCCGCGTTGCCATTTGCCGGCGTGGTAGGCAACGTCCGGCACGAAATAGGTGTAACCACCTTCCTTTTTGCGCATGACGCGGTCCTTGTCGTCGCCGAACTCGGTAGTGCGCAGCCACAGCGCCTCGTCCTGCTCATAGGTGTGGCCACTGGCAATCAGTGCCTGCACCGTGCTTTCGACCTTGCCCTCGGTATACAGCGCAGATTCCAGCGAAAACACATCGAACCTGATCTGGAAGGCCTGCAGGTCGAGATCCTGCTCATGGCGCAGATAGGCGATGGCAAAATGGCGGATGGATTCGCTATCTTCCGGGTCGCCGGAGGCGGAGTATTTCATGTCGTCGGCAATGACGGTTTCTTTTGCCAGGTAGGCCTTGGCGATGTCGGCGATGTATTCGCCGCGGTAACCATCCTCCGGGAAATCCGGATGTGACGGATCAATGCCCTTGCAGCGCGCCTGTACCGATTTGGTCAGGTTGTCGATCTGAGCACCGGCATCGTTGTAGTAAAACTCGCGGGTGACATCCCAGCCGTTGGCGGCCATCAGGCGTGCCAGGCAATCGCCGACCGCCGCACCGCGGCCGTGGCCGACATGCAGCGGGCCGGTCGGGTTGGCGGAAACGAATTCGATTTGCAGCTTGCGGCCGCAGCCGGTCTGGTGATGGCCGAAGCGCTCACCCTGTTGCTGAATCTCGCGAACCACCGCCTGTTGAGCCTTGGGACTCAGGTGGAAGTTGATGAAACCGGCGCCGGCAATCTCGATGCGCGAAATGTATTCGGAGTCAGGCAGTGCCTTGATCAGGCTTTCGGCGATCGCGCGCGGGTTCTGGCGCAAGGGCCTGGCCAGCATCATGGCCAAGTTGCTGGAAAAATCGCCATGGTCGGCATTCTTCGGGCGCTCCAGCTGAATATCGAGCGGCAGGCTGTCCGCGCTGATGCTGTCCGTGTTCAGGCTTTTTGCGGCGACGCTGAGTAATTCGGTAAGATGTGCTTTCAAGGCAAAATCGACTATTCGTTCAAAAACGCTATTTTAACCTACTGAGCCCTCAAGCCATAACCGATTTCATGACCGCACCCATCCTCAAAGTTGCACTCGACGTGCCACTCGACAGCCTGTTCGATTATCTGGATGGCGGCTTTGATGTGGCGGTCGGCCAGCGTGTGCTGGTCAGTTTCGGCCGCCGCCGGCAAATCGGTCTGGTGGTCGCGCGGGTGGCAGAGTCCGAGCTGTCGGCGGATAAGCTCAAACCGATCGAGCACGGCTATGTCGATGAACCGGCGCTGGATAAAAGTGTGTTCCGTCTGCTCAAGTTCTGTGCCGATTATTATCACTATCCATACGGGCAGGGCCTGCTTGCCGCTTTGCCCAGCCGTTTGCGGCAGACAGAGCCGGCGGTCAGCCGCAAGCAGTTCGCTTATCAGTTGTCAGCGGCTGCCGGTATCGATGCTATCCCCAGGCGCAAGGTCGTGCAGCAGAAGATCTTTGCCGCACTGCAACAGCAGGGCGAGCTCAGCGAAACCGCACTGGCGCAGATTTCTGCAAGCTGGCGCAAGGCCGTGCAGGAGATGCAGGAAGCTGGTCTGCTGCAGGCGCGTGAGGTGCTGGCCGGCTTGAAAATGGGCGCCGGGCAGTTGCAGTCACCAGCGCTGAATGCAGATCAGGCGCAGGCTGTGGTCGCTATCACAGGCGCAGCCCGGCAATTCAAGGCCTGGCTACTATACGGCATTACCGGTAGCGGCAAGACCGAGGTCTATATCCAGTTGATTGATACTTTCCTCAGGGAAAGCGGGGGGCAGGTGCTGGTGCTGGTGCCTGAAATCAACCTGACACCGCAGCTCGAAGCGCGTTTTCGCAGCCGTTTGCCGCATCTGCCACTGGTCTCATTACACAGCAATCTGGGTGAGGGGGAGCGTCTGCAGAACTGGCAGCTGGCGCAATTGGGTGAGGCACGTATCGTCATCGGCACGCGGCTTTCGGTCTTTGCACCATTGAAAGACCTCAGACTCGTTATTGTCGACGAGGAGCATGACGCCTCCTACAAGCAACAGGACAGCATGCGCTACCATGCGCGCGACGTCGCGCTGGTGCGTGCACAGCAGCACAAGGTGCCCATCGTGCTCGGTTCTGCTACACCGGCGCTGGAAACCTGGCATAACGCCCAGAGCGGCAAGTATGAGATGTTAGTGCTTACCAACCGTGCCGTGGCACAAGCGCAACTGCCGCAGATTCGTTGCATAGACACTACACGTAACGCCTTGCAGGACGGGTTATCGCAGATTCTGGTGGACGCCATGCGCGAACGGCTGACGCGCGGTGAACAAAGCCTGCTGTTCATCAACCGGCGCGGTTATTCCCCCGTCCTCTTATGCAGCGCCTGCCACTGGATAGCGCCCTGCATGCGCTGTAGTGCGCGGCTGGTGGTGCATCTGCGTCAGGGTCGTCTGCGTTGCCACCATTGCGGGCATGAACAGAAAATCCCGCCGGCCTGTCCCAGTTGCGGCAATACCGATCTGCATCCGACCGGCCACGGCACACAAAGGCTGGAGCAGACCCTGGCCGCGTTGCTGCCGCAAGCACGCATTTTGCGGGTGGATCGCGACAGCACGCAGCGCAAGCATGCCCTCAGCGAGATGCTGGATTCGGTGCACGCCGGCGAAGTTGATATCCTGCTTGGCACACAGATGCTGGCCAAAGGTCACGACTTCCCCAATTTGACGCTGGTCGGCGTTATCGATACCGACAGCGCCTTGTTCAGCCCGGATTTCCGTGCGGCGGAAAGGCTGTTTGCGCAATTGATGCAGGTCGCGGGCCGTGCCGGCCGTGCCGATAAAGCCGGAGAAGTATTGATTCAGACCGCTTTCCCCGACCATGTGCTGTTCAATGCCCTGCGTGAGCACGACTACGCTGCCTTTGCCAATAGCCTGTTGCAGGAGCGCGAGATCATGCAGTTCCCGCCATACAGCCATGTCGCCTTGCTCAAGGCTGAGGCCAACGACTATGCGCTGGTGCAGCGTTTTCTGCGGTTTGCCGCAGATACTGCCTGTGCGCTGACGCAGAAAGTCACCGTCTATGATCCGGTGCGTCCGCAGATGGAGCGATTAAAGGGCATGGAACGCGGGCAGCTGCTGATGCATGCCGCTGAACGATTGTCCCTGCAAAGGCTGTTGCATTCGCTGGTGGCGCAGTTGAGAGAATATCCGCTCAATGCCAGAATACGCTGGGCAGTGGATGTTGATCCGCTGGAGTTCTAGATAGTGTCGTCACAAGATTGTAAAAATCGTTCATAATTGAAGCGTCTTTACAAAACTGCTCGAACCAATGACCAAATCAGCCCTGAGAAGACACGACATTACCGATCGCACATGGGAATTGCTG
>Ga0208244_100602_pt1 | contig 31034 bp, 28 predicted proteins | sample SubbioCR12Aug_5A_FD_184828 | JGI IMG/M metagenome (GOLD analysis project Ga0208244, IMG submission 184828) | Serpentinite rock and fluid subsurface biosphere microbial communities from McLaughlin Reserve, California, USA - CR12Aug_5A (SPAdes) | ecosystem: Environmental > Terrestrial > Deep...
TTCTTCGTTCATGTTGATCACCATCTCCAGGATGATCAACCCACTGACCCCGGGCCTTCGTATTCTTTGCTTCAGGCTCATTCCAGGTTAGAAATACGCACCTCGTTCAGGCTCATACCACGTTGGACAAGGCTTCACATCGCCTGCTTTGTCGGCTTCGCGTAAGATGAGAACTTTGTCTCCCTTCCCCGCCATTCCATGAAAAGCGCTGAAATCCGCGAAAAGTTTCTCAGGTTCTTCGAATCAAAAGGCCACCAGATTGTCGCCTCGTCGTCGCTGGTGCCGTTTGACGATCCGACCCTTCTGTTCACCAATGCCGGCATGAACCAGTTCAAGGACGTGTTTCTCGGCTTCGACAAGCGCCCTTACAAGCGCGCCGCCACCGCGCAGAAATGCGTGCGCGCCGGCGGCAAGCACAACGACCTGGAGAACGTCGGCTACACCGCGCGGCACCACACCTTTTTCGAGATGCTCGGCAACTTCAGCTTCGGCGATTATTTCAAGCGCGATGCGATCAAATATGCGTGGGAGCTGCTGACCGAAGTCTACAAGCTGCCCGCCGACAAGCTCTGGGTGTCGGTGTATGCCGAGGACGACGAGGCCTACGACATCTGGACAAAAGAGATTGGCGTGCCCGCCGCGCGCACCATCCGCATCGGCGACAACAAGGGCGCGCGTTACGCCTCCGACAATTTCTGGATGATGGGCGACACGGGTCCCTGCGGCCCCTGCACCGAGATCTTTTACGATCATGGCCCGGAGATTCCCGGCGGCCCGCCCGGCTCGCCCGAGGAGGATGGGGACAGGTACATCGAAATCTGGAACAACGTGTTCATGCAGTTCAACCGTGACGAACACGGCGTGATGCATCCCCTGCCCAAACCTTCGGTCGACACCGGCATGGGCCTCGAACGCGTCGCGGCGGTGTTGCAGCACGTGCACAGCAACTACGAAATCGACCTGATGCAGACGCTCGTCAAGGCTGCCGCCCGTGAAACCCACACCAGCGACCTGCGCTTCCCCAGTCTGCGCGTCCTGGCCGACCACATCCGCGCCAGTGCCTTCCTGTTGTCAGACGGCGTGATCCCTGGCAACGAGGGACGCGGCTTCGTCCTGCGCCGCATCATCCGCCGCGCCATCCGCCACGGCTACAAGCTCGGCGTGCGCACGCCCTTCTTCCACAAGCTGGTGCCCGACCTCGTCGCCGAAATGGGGGCCGCCTACCCCGAGCTGGTAAAAGAGCAGGCCAAGGTGATGGACACGCTCAGACTTGAGGAGGAGCGCTTTTTTTCCACCATCGAGCACGGCATGGCCGTTGTCGAGGCCGACCTCGCGGAGATGCTGCGCTCCGGCAGCAAAATTTTCAACGGCGACACCGCCTTCAAGCTGCATGACACCTTCGGCTTTCCGCTCGACCTGACAGCCGACATCTGCCGCGAACACGGCGTGACGGTGGATGCCGCCGCCTTCGACAAGGCGATGGCGCAGCAGAAGGACCAGGCGCGCGCGGCCGGCAAGTTCAAGATGGCGGCCGCCCTCGACTACACCGGCCCGGCCACCACTTTCCACGGCTACACGATGCTTGAATCCACGGGCAACGTTCTGGCGCTCTACAAGGACGGCGCGCCGGTCAATGAACTCGCCGAAGGCGAAATGGGCGTGGTGGTGCTCGACGACACCCCGTTCTACGCCGAATCCGGCGGCCAGTGCGGCGACTGCGGCACGCTGCAATCGGTGCATGGCATCTTCGCCGTCGAGGACACGCAAAAAATCCAGGCCAGCGTCTTCGGCCATCACGGCGTCGTCAAGACCGGCACGCTGAAAGTCGGCAATGGCGTGACGGCGAGAGTCGACATCCAGGCACGTGCCCGCACGGTTCGCAATCACTCCGCGACCCACCTGATGCACAAGGCACTGCGTGAAGTGCTGGGCGACCATGTCCAGCAGAAGGGTTCGCAGGTCGATGCCGACAAGACGCGTTTCGATTTCGTGCACCACCAGCCGCTGACGAACGGGCAACTGCGGCGCGTCGAGACCCTGGTCAATGCCGAGATTCTTGCCAATGCCGCCACCGAGGCGCGCGTGATGCCATTGCTTGAAGCGCAAAATACCGGCGCGATGATGCTGTTCGGCGAAAAGTACGGTGACGAGGTGCGCGTACTGTCGATCGGCTCGTCGAAGGAGCTCTGCGGTGGCACGCACGTGACGCGTACCGGCGACATCGGTTTCTTTACCATCGTGGCCGAAGGTGGCGTGGCGGCCGGCGTGCGGCGTGTCGAGGCGCTGACCGGCGACAACGCGCTGGCTTATGTGCAAGGCATGGAGCAGGTGCTGGGTGGCATTGCCGGCACCCTGAAAGTAGTGCGTGCCGAGGCGCCGGCGCGTGTCGCCGCCGTGCTCGACCAGGTACGCAAGCTGGAACGCGAACTGGCGGGTTTGAAGGGCAAGCTGGCCTCGGCGCAGGGCGACGACCTCGCCGCGCAAGCAGTCGCTGTCAAGGGAATCAAGGTGCTTGCCTCAACGCTGGCCGGTGCCGACCTGGCAACATTGCGCGAAACCATGGACAAACTCAAAGACAAACTCAAGAGCGCCGCCATCGTGCTGGCCAGTGTCGCCGAAGGCAAGGTGAGCCTGATTGCCGGCGTGACCAATGACCTCACCGGCAAGTTGAAGGCCGGCGAGCTGGTCAATAGCGTCGCCCGGCAGATCGGCGGCAAGGGCGGCGGCCGCGCCGACATGGCGCAGGCCGGTGGTACCCAGCCCGAGCACCTGCCGGCAGCACTCGCCGGCGTCAAGGCCTGGGTCGAAGAAAGACTGTAGAGCAAAGACTTGCAGCAGTTGAGTGTTTCGTTTATAACGTCGTATTTTTTTGGGCGGATCAAAAGATGGCCGAAGAGGTTCTGCACAAGCAATTCTCCCCCTACGTTCCCAAGAAGAACGAGGAGTACATGAGCGCGAAGCAACTCGCGCATTTCCGGAAAATTCTGGATGCCCTCAAACGCGAACTGGCGGGTGATATCGAGCGGACCGTGCATACCATGCAGGACGAGGCAACGGTATTCGCCGACCCGAATGATCGCGCCAGCCAGGAGTCCGATATCGCCCTCGAACTGCGCAGCCGCGACCGCGAGCGGCGGCTGATCAAGAAGATCGACGAGTCGATTGCGCTGATCGAAGGCGGCGAATATGGTTACTGCGAGAGTTGCGGTGTCGAAATCGGCCTGAAGCGTCTCGAAGCGCGCCCCACCGCAACCATGTGCATCGACTGCAAGGAACTGGAAGAGCGGCGCGAGAAGCAAATAGCGAAATAGCGCCGCAAACAAAAAAGGACGCCGCGGCGTCCTTTTTTGTTGTTGCGAAAACCCCCCGCTTACTGCGCGCCAGCCTCGCCAGCCGCATCGATCAGCAGCGCCTTCATGGACAAACGCACACGGCCCTTGTCATCGGTCTCGATGACCTTGACGCACACCAGTTGGCCTTCCTTCAGATGATCGGCAACGGCATTGACCCGCTCGTTGGCGATCTGGGAAATGTGCAGCAGGCCATCCTTGCCCGGCATGATCTGGACGATGGCGCCAAAGTCCAGCAGACGCAGCACCGTGCCCTCGTAGATCTTGCCGACCTCGACTTCGGCGGTGATGTCCTCGATGCGCTTTTTGGCGACCTGCGCGGCGTCGGAATTGACCGAGGAGATGGTCACGGTGCCGTCTTCGCCGATGTCGATGACGCAGCCGGTTTCTTCAGTCAGGGCGCGAATCACCGCGCCGCCCTTGCCGATCACATCACGGATTTTCTCCGGATTGATCTTGATCGTGATCATGCGCGGCGCAAAATCGGAAACTTCCTGGCGATGCCCGCCCATCGAGGTGTTCATGATGCCGAGGATATGCAGGCGGGCTTCCTTGGCCTGGGCCAGCGCGACCTGCATGATTTCCTTGGTGATGCCCTGAATCTTGATGTCCATCTGCAGCGCGGTAATGCCACTGTCCGTGCCGGCCACCTTGAAGTCCATGTCGCCCAGATGATCCTCGTCGCCGAGGATGTCGGTCAGCACGGCAAAGCGGCTGCCTTCCTTGATCAGGCCCATGGCGATGCCGGCGACGTGCGACTTGAGCGGCACGCCGGCGTCCATCAGGGCGAGCGAACCGCCGCACACCGAAGCCATCGACGAGGAGCCGTTGGATTCGGTGATTTCTGATACCACGCGCATCGAATAGCTGAACTCTTCGGCGGACGGCAGTACGGCAAGCAGCGCGCGCTTGGCCAGGCGGCCATGGCCGATTTCGCGCCGCTTCGGGCTGCCGACACGGCCGGTTTCGCCGGTGGCGAAGGGCGGCATGTTGTAGTGGAGCATGAAGCGATCACGATATTCGCCCTGCAGGGCGTCGATGATCTGCTCGTCGCGGCCGGTGCCCAGCGTGGCGATGACCAACGCCTGGGTTTCGCCGCGGGTAAACAATGCCGAACCGTGGGTGCGCGCCAGCACGCCGTGGCGGATGGTGATCGGGCGCACGGTGCGCGTGTCCCGGCCGTCGATGCGCGGCTCGCCATTGAGAATCTGGCTGCGCACGATCCTGGCTTCGATTTCAAAAATCAGGTTGCCGACATACGTCGCATCGGGGGCGCCCTCGCCAGCACAAATCGCCGCAATGGTCTTGCTCGTCACTTCGCGGCACGCATTGGTGCGCGCCTGCTTGCTGGTGATGCGATAAGCGTCGCGCAAGGGAGCTTCGGCCAGCGCGGCGACCTTGGCGATCAAGGCCTCGTCCTTGGCCGGCGGCTGCCAGTCCCATTCGGGCTTGCCGGCCGCTTCGACCAGTTCGTTGATGGCATTGATGGCGGTCTGCATCTGCTCGTGGCCAAACACCACCGCGCCGAGCATGACCTCCTCGGACAATTGCTGGGCTTCGGATTCGACCATCAGCACGGCGGCCTGGGTGCCGGCGACGACGAGGTTGAGTTGGCTCTCGGTCAATTGGCTGAACGTCGGGTTCAGCACATACTGCCCGCCGATGTAAGCCACGCGCGCGGCGCCGATCGGGCCGCTGAAGGGGATGCCGGAAATCGCCAGCGCCGCCGATGCACCGAGCAGCGCCGGAATGTCCGGGTCGACTTCGGGGTTGGAGGACAGCACATGGATGATGACCTGCACTTCGTTGTAAAAGCCATCGGGAAACAGCGGGCGGATCGGCCGATCGATCAGCCGCGAGGTCAGGATCTCCTTCTCGGAGGGACGGCCCTCGCGCTTGAAGAAGCCGCCCGGGATACGGCCGGCGGCATAGACCTTTTCAACGTAATCGACGGTCAGCGGGAAAAAGTCCTGCCCCGTCTTGGCGACTTCCTTGGCCACGACGGTGGCGAGCACGATGGTGTCATCGACATTGACCAGCACGGCGCCGGTTGATTGGCGCGCGATCTCGGCGGTTTCCAGCGTTACGGTATGGGCGCCGTAGGCAAAGCTTTTCTTGATGGGTGTCAGCACAACAATTCCTTTCAAAAAGGAAGCCGGTACAGCCTGCGGCCGCACCGGCAAAGCAATCGGGTAAGGGGCAAGGAGTCCTTACTTGCGGAGGCCGAGGCGCGCAATCAGCGCACGGTAGCTGTCGGCGTTCTTGCCCTTGAGATAGTCAAGCATCTTGCGGCGCTGGCTGACCATCTTGAGCAGGCCGCGCCGGGAATGGTGATCCTTGACGTGGGCCTTGAAGTGACCGGTCAGGTCGTTGATGCGCGCGGTGAGGAGCGCGACTTGCACTTCGGGGGAGCCCGTGTCGCCCTGGGCACGCTGGAAATCGCTAACAACTTTCGCCTTGTCGGCGGTAGTAAAGGCCATGGTTCTTTCTCTCATCAAACGCTGGGTTAAAAAACAGGCGCGGCCCCGGTTTGATAGAGCGCTGCACCCGCAGAAAAAAGAGGGCGGATTATATACGAATCAATTTGTTGCGATCAGTCTTTTAGCTTCTAGCCAGCCGTCGGCGGTCACCTCGCCCAGCCCGATGAAACCTTGTGGCCCGAAGAGGCGATATTGGCGGGACGACGCCGCGCTTGCCGAGTTCCAACGAATCGGCTGGCCTTGCAGCAGGCGCGCCGCCTCCGGTTCATTCAGTTTGGCGACTGGCAAATCGGCTAGCAGCGCGTCCGGCGGTTGCAGCAGGCTATCGCGGGTTTCGGCCGGCAAAGCTTCGATGGCCTCCAGCGTGATTGCCTGCGCCAGATCCAGCATGCCGACCCGGGTGCGGCGCAAGGCGGCCAGATGCGCGCCGCAGCCGAGTGTATTGCCAATATCCGCCGCGAGGGTGCGCACATAGGTGCCCTTGCTGCAATCGACTGCAAGGTCGAAGGTATCACCGCGCCAGCCGAGCAGATCGAGCGCGTGGATGGTCACCCGGCGTGGCATCCGGTCAACCTCGATCCCCTGTCGGGCGAGTTCATAAAGCGGCGTGCCGTCCCGCTTCAGGGCCGAATACATCGGCGGCACCTGCTCGATTGCGCCAGTAAAGCGGGCCAGCACGGCGCGCAGGTCGGCCTCGGTCGCGGTGACGGGATGGGTCGCGAGCACCTGGCCTTCGGCATCGGCGGTGGCGGTGACCACGCCCAGCTTCACCGTTGCCAGATAGGTCTTGTCGGCATCCAGCAAGGTGCTGGAAAACTTGGTGGCTTCGCCGAAGCACAGCGGCAACAGCCCGGTGGCGAGCGGATCGAGCGTACCGGTGTGGCCGGCCTTGGCGGCATTGAACAGCCAGCGGGCTTTTTGCAGCGCGGCGTTCGAACTGATGCCCAATGGCTTGTCGAGCAGCAGCACGCCGTCCACCTTGCGGCGCGGCGCACGGCGCGGTTTATTCACCGTCGGGCTTTTCCAATACGTGGTCCGACCGGACAGCCGCGTCGATCAGATTCGACAGGCGCGTGCCACGCTCGACCGAGGCATCGAAAACGAAATGGAGTTCGGGGATGTGATGGATGTGCAGGCGGCGCCCCAACTCGCGCCGCAGAAAACCGGCGGCGTGCGCCAGTCCCTTGGCGATTTCCGGCCCGCGCTCAGGCACGGCCAGCGAGGTGTAGAACACCTTGGCATGGGTGTAGTCGGCGGAAAGCTCGATGTCGGTGATGGTGACAAGCGGCAGGAGTTGCGCCAGGCGCGGGTCCTTCACCTGCCGCAACAAGTCGACGAGATCGCGGCGGATCTGCTCCGCCACGCGCTCGCCGCGCGCAAAACCCTGAACCTTTTGCCGTCCCGCCATCGCCGACTTCTTAGACTAACGTCCGGGCGACTTCCTGAATCTCGAATACTTCGAGATGATCGCCCTCATTGATGTCATTGAAGTTTTTCAGGGACAGGCCGCACTCGAAGCCTTCCTTCACCTCGCGCACGTCGTCCTTGAAGCGCTTGAGCGAATCGAGTTCGCCGGTATGCAGCACCACGTTGTCGCGCAGCAGGCGCACCTTCGCGGAACGCCTGACGACGCCAGCGGTCACCATGCAGCCCGCCACCGCGCCGACCTTGGAAATACGGAACACCTGGCGAATCTCGACCATGCCGATCACGGTTTCGCGCTTCTCGGGCGTCAGCATGCCCGACAGGGCCGCTTTCACTTCATCGACGGCATCGTAGATGATGTTGTAGTAGCGAATATCGACGCCGAAATTCTCGGCGGCCTTGCGCGCGCCGGCATCGGCGCGCGTGTTGAAGCCGATGATGACGGCCTTCGATGCCTGCGCCAGGTTGACGTCGGACTCGGAAATGCCGCCCACCGCGGCGTGGATGACATTGACCTTGACCTCGTCGGTCGACAGCTTGACCAGGGACTGCGCCAGCGCTTCCTGCGAGCCTTGCACGTCGGACTTGATGATCAGCGCCAGGGTCTTGACCTCGCCCTCGCCCATCTGCTCGAAGATGTTTTCGAGCTTGGCGGCCTGCTGCTTGGCCAGCCGCACATCGCGGAACTTGCCCTGGCGGAACAGGGCGATCTCGCGCGCCTTCTTTTCGTCGGCCAGCGCCATCGCCTCGTCGCCGGCGGAAGGCACATCGGACAGGCCTTGAATCTCGACCGGAATCGACGGGCCGGCAGTCTCGATCGGCCGACCGGTTTCGTCGAGCATGGCGCGCACCCGGCCAAACACCTGCCCGCACAGCAACACGTCGCCGCGCCGCAAGGTGCCGGATTGCACCAGCACCGTCGCCACCGGGCCCTTGCCCTTATCCAGGCGCGCCTCGATGACGAGACCCTTGGCGAGCGAGTCCACCGAGGCCTGCAGTTCCAGCACCTCGGCCTGCAACAGGACGTTTTCCAGCAACGCATCGACGCCCTGTCCCGTCTTGGCGGAGACCGGCACAAACGGCACGTCGCCGCCGTATTCCTCGGGCACCACGCCTTCGGCGACCAGTTCCTGACGGACGCGATCGGGGTTGGCGTCGGGTTTGTCGACCTTGGTCAGCGCCACCACCAGCGGCACGTTGGCCGCCTTGGCGTGATGAATGGCCTCCTTGGTCTGCGGCATGACGCCGTCGTCGGCGGCAACCACCAGAATCACGATGTCGGTCGCCTTGGCGCCGCGCGCGCGCATCGCCGTAAAGGCCGCGTGGCCCGGCGTATCGAGGAAGGTCACCATGCCGCGCGGGGTATCGACGTGGTAGGCGCCGATGTGCTGGGTGATGCCGCCCGCCTCGCCCACCGCCACCTTGGTGCGCCGGATGTAGTCGAGCAGCGAAGTCTTGCCGTGGTCGACGTGGCCCATCACCGTCACAACCGGTGCGCGCGGCAACATTGCGAAGTCCTTGTGTTCGGCCGACGTCTCGTCGAGGAAGGCATCCGGATCGTCGAGTTTGGCGGCGAACGCCTTGTGGCCCAGATCCTCGACGATAATCATCGCCGTTTCCTGATCGAGATGCTGGTTGATGGTGACCATCATGCCCATCTTCATCAGCGCCTTGATGACCTCGGTGGCCTTGAGCGACATCTTGTGGGCCAGATCGGCCACCGAGATGGTCTCGGGCACATGCACCTCGCGCACCACCTGCTCGACCTGCTGGGGCGCGGCGCGCTCTTCCTCATGATGACGCCCAGGGCGCCCACCCTGTTTGGGCCCGCCACGCCAACCACCCGTGCCGCCCTTGGTATCGCCGCGCGTCTTGATGCCACCGCCACGACGATTGCGCTCCGCCTCGCTCTTCAGCGTGGCCGCCGATTTGCCGGCATCGGCTTTCTTGCGTGGCGCGGCGGCGGGACTGCCCGCCGGCTTGTGCAAGGTGCCGGAAACGCCGACGGCATCCGCCGGCGGCGCGGCGGATTTTTTCAGCTCGGCGGCTTCGGCTTGCGCCTGTTGTTGCTGCAAGCGCGCCTCGGCTTCGGCGCGGGCCGCGGAGGCCTTGGCTTCACGCGCCAGCTTCTCTTTCAACTCGGCCGCCTGGATCGCGGCAAGCCCGGCCTGACGGCGGGCTTGCTGCTCGCGCAGCGCGGCCTGCTCGGCACTTACAACCACAAATGGCGCGGCTGCGTCTGCAGGCGCGGCCGTAACCTGTACTTCCGGAGCGGCTGGCGCGGCCGGAACGACTTCGACGGTCGGCGCCTCGCTGACCGCCTCAACAACCGCCTCGGCGACCACCTCGGCTTCGCGCTTGACGAAGGTGCGCTTCTTGCGCACCTCGACCTGGATCGTCCGGGCCTTGCCCGAGGAATCGGCGGCCTTGATTTCAGAGGTCTGCTTGCGGGTCAGGGTGATCTTTGCCTTGGGCGCGACTTCGCCATGCGATTTGCGCAAGAATTCGAGCAGGTGGGTCTTGTCCTGTTCGGTCAGCGTATCACTGCCGGATTGTTTGACCACACCGGCCTTGGCCAGTTGCTCGATCAGTGCCATCGGCGGCATTTTCAGCTCCGCGGCAAATTGGGAAACGCTCATCTGGGTTGTCATATCGCCTCCTTACTTATTTTCATCGGCGAACCAGTGAGCGCGCGCGACCGTGATCAAAGCCTTGGCCCGCTCCTCGTCAATATCCGTCATTTCCATCAATTCATCCACAGCCAGGTCGGCCAGTCCATCGCGATTCAGCACCTCATGCTGGGCGAGTTTCGCGGCCAGCGGCCGGTCCATGCCCGCCAGGTTGAGCAGGTCTTCCGCCACCTTGCCGAGCTCTTCTTCGTTGACGATCGCCTCGGTCAGCAGGATGTTGCGGGCGCGGTCGCGCAATTCGGTGACCGTCGCCTCGTCGAAGGCCTCGATTTCCAGCATTTCGGCGAGCGGCACATAGGCCACCTCTTCCAGGGTGGCGAAGCCTTCCTGGACGAGAATGTCGGCGACTTCCGCATCCACGTCCAGCTTGTCCATGAACAACTGGCGGGTGCTGGAGGTTTCTTTCTGCTGCTTTTCCTGCGATTCCTCGACCGTCATCAGGTTGATCGTCCAGCCCGTCAGTTCGGAAGCCAGGCGCACGTTCTGCCCGCTGCGGCCGATGGCGATGGCCAGATTGGCCTCGTCGACCACCACGTCCATGCTGTGTTTTTCTTCATCGACGACCAGCGAATTCACTTCGGCCGGCGCCAGCGCGCCAATCACGAACTGCGCCGGATCGGCGGACCACAGCACGATGTCGACGCGTTCGCCCGACAGTTCGTTGGTCACCGCCGTCACCCGCGAGCCGCGCATGCCGACGCAGGTGCCGATCGGATCGACGCGCGGGTCGTTCGACTTGACGGCAATCTTGGCGCGCACCCCGGCGTCGCGGGCGGCGGATTTGATCTCCAGCAGGCCGTCCTCGATCTCGGGGACTTCCAGCTCGAACAGCTTCATGATGAACTGCGGCGCGGTGCGCGACAGGATCAATTGGGGACCGCGCGCACTGCGGTCGATCTTCATCAACCAGGCGCGCACGCGGTCGCCGGGACGCAGATTTTCTTTCGGGATCATCTGGTCGCGCGGCAGCAGCGCTTCGATGCGCCCGGCCTCGACAATCGCGTTGCCGCGTTCCATGCGCTTGATGGTGCCGGTCACCAGATGTTCCTTGCGCGCCAGGAAGTCGTTCAATACCTGCTCGCGCTCGGCGTCGCGAATCTTCTGGAGAATGACCTGCTTGGCCGCCTGGGCGCCAATACGACCGAAGTCGATGGGTTCGAGCGACTCTTCGATGAACTCGTCGATCTGCACGTCGGCAACCTGCTCGCGCGCTTCGGTCAAGCCAATCTGCTGGGCGGGAATTTCAACTTCCTCGTCATCCAGCACCAGCCAGCGACGGAATGACTCGTAGGCTCCGGTTTCACGGTCGACCTCGACGCGCACGTCCGCTTCGTCGTGGATGCGTTTTTTGGTTGCCGAGGCGAGCGCAAGTTCGAGGGCGCCGAAGACGATGTCCTTATCGACGTTCTTTTCGCGCGCCAGCGCATCGACCAGCATCAGCAATTCACGACTCATTTCAATCTCCCGTTCAAATTCCGAATTCAGTTAATACTTGTTTAAAACTTCGGCACCAGCCGTGCCTTGTCAATGTTGTCGAGCGCAAATTCACGCTCGACTTCGCCCGTTTTGAGGCGCAGGCGATCCCCGGCCAGACCAAGGATGACGCCGGAGAAGTTTCTCTGGGGGCTTGATGCCCCCTGCGTGTTATGGCTTGATGCCCCCTGCGTGTTATGGCTTGATGCCCCCTGCGTGTTATGGCTTGATGCCCCCTCAGCGACGCCCTCGGGGATACGCAGCTTCAATTGCAATTCGTGGCCAATGAAGCGCTCGTAGTCGGCGGGCTTTTTCAGCGGCCGATCCAGGCCGGGCGAGGAAACCTCAAGGCGGTCGTAGTCGATGTTCTCGACCATGAACAAGCGCGACAATTGATGGCTGACGGCGGAGCAATCCTCGATCGTCACCCCGCCAGGCTTTGCCCCTGGCTCTCCAGCCACATTAGCCTGGGCCGGCCGGTCAATAAAAACCCGCAACAACCTCGCCCGCGGACTGGTTTCATAGTCCACGAGCTCATAACCCAACCCTGTCACTGCCTGTTCGATCAACCCTGCCAAATCTGCCATACGCGTCCGGACACCCCAAAAAAAAATGGGCGACTGCCCATTTCTTCATTTCCCGCCTCGCGCACCGCCACAACCAATGTGGCCGCGCGCTGAAAAGTCCGAAATTATACAAGCAGATGGCCCGCCAAGTAAAGCCTGTCAGAGCCAGCCCGGTCAGACCGCCTGTTCAGCGCTTTCCTCACTGACTTTCAGGGCTTTCAGCAGCGCCTGCACTTCATCGGCCGTCAGTTCGCGGCTTTGCCCGCGCTTCAGGTTGGCGGGCAGGACGATCGGCCCGTAACGCACGCGCATCAGCCGGCTGACGGTGACGCCGACCGCTTCGAACATGCGCCGCACCTCGCGGTTGCGTCCTTCGTCGAGCGTCACGTTGTACCAGTGATTGGCGCCCTCCCCGCCCGCCGGCCGGAGCCGAATGAACTTGGCCAGGCCGTCTTCGAGTTCGATGCCAGCGGTCAATTGCTTCAACGCCACCTCGCCCACCTCGCCCAGCACGCGCACTGCGTATTCGCGGTCGATGCCATAGCGCGGGTGCATCAGGCGGTTGGCCAGCGCGCCATCGGTGGTGAAGAGCAGCAGGCCGCAGGAATTGAAATCCAGCCGGCCGATGGCGACCCAGCGGCCGCCCCGCAAGCGCGGCAGGGCGTTGAACACGCTGGGCCGGCCCTGCGGGTCGTCGCGCGAGACGATCTCGCCCTCGGGCTTGTGATAGAGCAGCACGCGCGGCGTACGCAGAGCGAAGTGCAGATTGACGAGCCGGCCATTGACCTTGACCTTGTCGGTGGAAGAGATGCGCTGCCCCAGATGCGCCGGCTCGCCATTGACGGCGATGCGACCGGCGGTAATCCATTCCTCGATCTCGCGACGCGCGCCCAGGCCGGCGTCGGCCAGCGCTTTTTGCAGCTTGACGGTCGGCTGCTCCGTGGCGCCCGGCACCGGTGCTTGATGCGCCGACCGCTGGGCTGGATGCGACGACCTCTGGGCTGGATGCGCCGACTTCCCCGCCGGGCGCGCCGGCGGCTCAGGCCGTGTCGGCGCTCTGAAAGGCGTCGCTTTGCGCGGGGTTTTTTTCGTTGGCGACACTTTGGTCGTTGGCGACGCCTTGCCCAGCGGACTGCGCGGCGCTTGCGGCGAGAGCGGCTTGCGCCGTGGCGGGGGTTTCTGTGGGTTGGGCATCAATCATCCGTTCAATCTCGGCCAGCGGCGGCAATTCGGAGAGGCTGCGCAGGCTCAAGTCATCAAGAAACTTGCGGGTTGTAGCATACAGGGCGGGGCGGCCGGGCGAATCGCGGTGGCCGACGGCATCCACCCAGCCGCGGCCTTCCAGCGTCCTGATCACGTTGGGCGACACGGCGACGCCGCGAATGTCCTCGATGTCGCCGCGCGTCACCGGTTGGCGGTAGGCGATGATCGCTAGCGTTTCCATGACGGCGCGCGAATACTTCTGCGGCTTTTCATTCTTCAGGCGGTCGAGGAAACCCTGGTATTCCGGCCGGGTCTGGAAGCGCCAGCCCGACGCCAGTCGCACCAGTTCCACGCCGCGATCCGCCCAGTCGCGGCGCAAATCATCCAGCAGGGTACGCCAGGTATCGTCGTCGAAGGGCTCGTCGAAGAGTTTTTTCAGCTCGGCCAGGGACAGCGGCTCGGCGGCCGCCAAGAGCGCCGTTTCGAGGACGCGCTTGTAGTCTTCAGGCTTGTAGAGTTGCAGCATCGCTTAATCTTACATAAATGGGCGCCAGCGCTTCGCTCTGGGTCAGTTCGACGAGGCGCTCGCGCGACAGTTCGAGGATGGCCAGAAAGCTCACCACCAGGCTGGCCAGGGTGCTGTGCGCGCCGCCGACTTCAAACAGGTCGTCGAAGACAACGTAGTTGCGGCCCTGCAACCGGCGCAGGATCAGCCCCATGTGTTCGCGCACCGAGAGTTCCTCGCGCTGGATGCGGTGATGCCGGTGCATCTTGGCCTGGCGCATCAACGCCAGCCAGACCACCTGCAAATCATGCACGCTGACTTCCGGCGCATGCGTGGCCACCTGGTCGGCGATCCACACCGAGGCCCATTCGTAATCGCGATGCACCTGCGGCAGGGCGTCGAGCCGGGCGGCCGCCTGCTTGATCCGTTCGTATTCCATCAGGCGGCGCACCAGTTCGGCGCGCGGATCTTCCGGCTCGCCGCCGTCGGTGCGGGGCGGGCGCGGCAGCAGCATGCGCGCCTTGATCTCGATCAGCATCGCCGCCATCAGGAGGTAATCGGCGGCCAGTTCGAGGTTGGTGCGCCGCATGGCTTCGACATACACGAGATATTGCGCCGTCAGCGGCGCCATCGGAATATCGAGGATGCTGAGGTTGGCCTTGCGGATCAGATACAAGAGCAGATCGAGCGGCCCCTCGAAGGCGTCGAGAATGATTTCCAGCGCATCGGGCGGAATGTAGAGGTCGCGCGGCATCTCCGGAAACGGCTCGCCGTAAAGCTTCGGCACATGTGCCGTCCCCATCAACGCGGCGGATCCGGCTGACGCCGTCCCGCCAGCGCCGACTTTTGGCGTTGGCGGGACGCCCAGCCCACCGCCAGCGCCGACTTTTGCATCGACAAGTTCCACCGTCGTCATGACACCGTGTATGCTGCGGTGCCGACCGCGATCAAGGCTTCCTGGTCGTTGAACAGTTCCATGCGCGTCACGGCCACCTTGTTGCCGGTGCGCAGCGGAAAGCCGCGCGCCAGAAACCATTCACCCGTGCCCGGACGCAGATAGTCGATGCGCAGGTCGATGGTGCCGATGCGGGAAAAGCGTTCCACCACCTCGGCGACCGGCTTGCCCTGCAATTTCTTCTGCACGCCGAGAAAGGCCACCAGCCCGCCGGTAACATCGAGCACCGAGGAAATCACGCCGCCATGCAGGATGTTGCGGGTGTAGTTGCCGACCAGTTCCGGCCGCATGGCGAAACGCAGTTCCGGCTGGTCGTGATGCAGCGACAGCAACTCGATGCCGAGAATCCGGTTGAACGGCATGCGCTCGAAAAAGCTCTCGCGGATGATCGCGAGCAGTTCTGCTTCGTCGGCCGGGACGGTTTCAACAATCTTTTTCACGAATAATCGAGCCCGATGGCCTCGCGCACATCGCGCATGGTGTCCGTCGCCAATTTTCTGGCTTTTTCGCAACCGTCGGCGATGATGCTTTTCACCAGTTGCGGGTCTTCCGCGTACATGCGGGCGCGCTCGCGCATCGGTTCCTGTTCCTTCAGCACGCCCTCGATCACCGGCTGCTTGCATTCGATGCAGCCGATGCCGGCCGAACGACAGCCCTGTTGCACCCAGTCCTTGACCGCGTCATTCGAATAAATCTGGTGAAACTGCCAGACCGGACATTTGTCGGGATCGCCGGGATCGGTGCGGCGCACCCGTTGCGGATCGGTCTGCATGGTGCGAATCTTGTTTTGCACCACTGCCGCGTCTTCGCGGAGCGCAATGGTGTTGCCGTAGGACTTCGACATTTTCTGGCCGTCCAGCCCCGGCATGCGCGACGCATGGGTGAGCAACGCGGCCGGTTCGGCAAGGATCATCTTGCCGCCGCCTTCGAGATAACCGAACAGCCGCTCGCGGTCCCCATGCGAGAGGCTTTGCGCTTCATCGAGCACGGCGTGGGCCTGCTCCAGCGCGGCGGCCTCGCCTTTTTCCTGAAAGCGGATGCGCAATTCCTCGTAAAGCTTGGCGCGCTTGCCGCCAAGCTTTTTCACCGCGTCCCTGGCCTTTTCCTCGAAGCCGGGTTCGCGACCGTACAGGTGGTTGAAACGCCGCGCGATCTCGCGGGTAAATTCGATATGCGGCACCTGATCGTCGCCCACCGGCACCTTGTCGGCGCGGTAAATCAGGATATCGGCCGCCTGTAGCAGCGGATAGCCGAGAAAGCCGTAGGTCGTCAGATCCTTGTGGCTCAACTTTTCCTGTTGGTCCTTGTAGGTCGGCACGCGCTCCAGCCAGGAGAGCGGCGTCATCATCGACAGTAGCAGATGCAATTCGGCATGCTCGGGCACCCGCGACTGAATGAAGATGGTCGCCTGCGCGGGATCGACGCCGGCGGCCAGCCAGTCGACCACCATGTCCCAGGTGTTCTGCGTAATGGTGCCCGGCTCGTCATACGCCGTCGTCAGCGCATGCCAGTCGGCGACAAAGAACAGGCAGGGGTACTCATGCTGGAGCTTGATCCAGTTTGCCAGCACCCCGTGGTAGTGGCCCAGATGCAGACGCCCGGTGGGGCGCATGCCGGAGAGAACTTTTTCAGCGAACATTGTTTGAAAATGAGTTGAAAAACGAGTCAGAGAAAAAACAGGCTTTTGATGAGAGAAAGGAACACCCGCAAGAGCGGTGTCAGGATATTTTCGAGCACCCCCAGAAACAGCAGCGCGAGCAGAATGAAAAATCCATACGGCTCGACCCGCGCCAGGCGCCAGGCGGCACCGTGCGGCAACAGGCTCACTGCGATGCGCCCGCCGTCGAGGGGCGGCAACGGCAGCAAATTCAGCAACATCAGCACGCCATTGACGGTGATGCCGGCGCGCGCCATTTCTGCCAGCGGCAGACTATACGCATTCGCCGGCATCACGACCGCCAGTTTCAGCAACAGCGCCCAGACCAACGCCATGAACAGATTCGCACCCGGCCCGGCGGCCGCCACCCAGAACATGTCCTGCTTGGGTCGCCGCAGCCGGCCAAAATTGACCGGCACCGGCTTGGCCCAGCCAAACATGAACGCGCCCTTGCTGAAAAACAGGATCAGGGCCGGCACCAGCAAGGTTCCCACCATATCGACGTGCTTGATCGGATTGAGCGTGATGCGCCCCTGTTGCCAGGCGGTCGGATCGCCGAAGTGACGCGCCGCATAGCCGTGCGCCGCTTCGTGCAGGGTGATGGCGAAAATCACCGGCAGGGCGTAGATCGCCAGCGTCTGAATAATGTTTTCCATGGCAGCGCCTGATTCTATTCGACGCTCAGCCCAAAGGGCTTCAACGGCCCGCAACCGGCTCGAATCAACTCGGGAGCGCCACCCACCAGATTGATGACGGTCGTCATGCCGCTGCCGCAGGGTCCGGCGTCAATCACCACATCGACCAGCTTATCCAGCCGCTCACGAATCTCCCCGGCATCGCACAGGGGCTCGGCTTCGTCAGGCAGAATCAGTGTCGAACTCAAGATCGGTTCGTCGAGTTCGGCCAGGAGCGCCAGCACCAGCGGATGATCCGGCACGCGCAGGCCGATGGTCTTGCGTTTTGGATGCAGCACGCGGCGCGGCAGTTCCTTGGTGCCTTCGAGAATGAAGGTGTAGCTACCCGGCGTGGCGGCCTTGAGCATCCGGTATTGCGCGTTGTCGACCCGCGCATAGGTGGCGATTTCCGACAGATCGCGGCACATGATCGTGAAATGGTGACGCTCATCCACGCCGCGAATGCGCCGGATGCGATCCAGCAGCGCGGCATCGCCCAGATGTCCACCCAGCACATAGGCCGAATCGGTGGGGAACACCGCCAAGCCGCCCCGGCGCATGATCTCCGCCACCTGACTGATCAGCCGCGGCTGCGGATTCTTGGGATGGATTTCAAAAAATTCCGCCATCAGGTCCACGCTTCCCACACTGGCTTAAGATCGGGCGGCAAGGCCGCCGTGCGGCCCAGGTCGATATAACTCTCGCCCGGCCCATGAAAATCCGAGCCGCGCGAGGCGAGGAAACCGAACTCGCGGGCGATGCCGGCGAACTCGCGCACTTCGTCCGCGTTGTGGGAACCGGAAATCACCTCGATGCCCTGCCCGCCCAGTGCCTTGAAAGCCACAAACAGTTCGCGCCGCTCCGTTGCTGTCAGTCTATAGCGCGCGGGGTGAGCGATGACCGCCACGCCGCCGGCCGCCTTGATCCATTCCAGCGCCTCGGGCAGCTCCGCCCAGACGTGGCTGACATAACCGGGCTTGCCCTTCGCCAGCCAGTGCTCGAACACGGTTTTGACGTCCCTGGCAAAGCCGCGCTCGACGATGTAACGGGCAAAATGCGAACGCGAGATCAGTGCCGGATTGTCGGCATATTTGATTGCGCCAGCATAGGCGCCGTCGATGCCAACCTTGGCCAGCTCCTCCGCCATCCGTCCGGCGCGCGCATCACGACCACTCCGCACCCGCGCCAGGCCGGCGGCCAGCGCGGGATGGCGCTGATCGAAGTTGAGACCGACGATATGCACGGTCTGGTCGTCGCCCCATGACACCGAGATTTCGGTGCCGGTAACGAAGCGCAAGCCCGCCGCGTCGGCCGCCTGCCGCGCCTCGTCCAGGCCGCCGACCTCGTCGTGATCGGTCAGTGACAGCAGGTCGACCCCATTCGCGCGGGCTCGCTCCACCAGCGCGGTGGGCGACAACAGGCCGTCGGAGACATTGGAATGGCAATGCAGGTCGGCGTTCATTGCTTGCATCACGGCAGCTTGTTCAGCGCGCGCAGATAATCGCCGAACGCCGCGCCGACCTCGCCATGGCGCAGCGCATATTCAACGGTGGCCTGCAAATAACCCAGCTTGGAACCACAGTCATAGCGCACCCCGGCAAAGCGATACGCCAGCACCTGCTGTTCTTCCAGGAGTGCCGAGATGGCATCGGTCAATTGAATCTCGCCACCGGCGCCAGCCTGCACATTTTTCAGGTGATGAAAGATGCGCGGCGTCAGCACATAGCGGCCGACCACGGCCAGCGTCGATGGCGCCACCGCCGGCTGGGGCTTTTCAACAATCGCGCTGATCTGCTCGACGCGCTCGGCCAGCGGTTTCGCAGCCACAATGCCATAGCTCGCGGTGTCCTCGCGCGGCACGTCCTGCACGCCGAGCACCGAGCAGCGGTAGTAGTCGTAGGCATCCACCATCTGCTTCATCACCGGCGTGCCGTTATCCAGCAAGTCATCGGCCAGCAGCACGGCGAAAGGTTCGTCGCCGACGACCGGCTGGGCGCACAGCACCGCATGGCCCAGCCCCAGGGCTTCGGACTGCCGCAGGTAAATACAATTGATATTTCTGGGTAACAGATGCTTCACGAACTCAAGCAGTTCGGTCTTGCCACGCCGCTCCAGCTCGTTTTCCAGTTCGTAAGCCTTGTCGAAATGATCCTCGATGGCGCGCTTGGAACGGCCGGTAACAAAGATCATGTCGGTGATGCCGGCGGCCACCGCCTCCTCCACCGCATACTGGATCAGCGGCTTGTCGACGATCGGCAACATTTCTTTCGGGCTGGCCTTGGTCGCCGGCAAAAAACGCGTACCCATGCCCGCGACGGGAAAGACGGCTTTGGTGACTCGCTTCATTTCAGTTTTCCCTTGTTAGCGGCAAGATCGGCAGTAAAACCGATGCCGCGAGGCTGCGGTTCAGGTAGCACCATCAGGCCACGAATGGCATCGATCAACCCGGTAATCACTTGATCGTGCCCGGCTACCTTGCGTTCAAGTTGATCGAGCTTTGCCGCCAAATCTTTATGGGTCGAGAGCATCTCGCGCAACTGAACGAAAGTGCGCACCACCAAGATACTAACTTCAACGGCGCGTGGAGCGTTGAGCACGTTCCCCAGCATCAAGGCGCCATGTTCCGTAAAAGCGTAGGGGAGGCTGGGCGAGAATTTTAGCTTGGCGAGGTGGTCACAGTTTGTGACCACCTCAGCCTTCTCTTCCGACGTCAGTTGAAACATGAAATCCTGCGGAAATCGATCCGCATTCCGTTTCACGGCCTGGTTGAGCGCTTTGGTTGCAATGCCATAAAGCGCCGCCAGATCGGCATCGAGCATCACCCGCTGTTTGCGCATCAGCAGGATGTTTCGCGCGACGGTTTCAGGAGTGTCAGGTTTCATCGTTCTTGCCGTTCGAGTAAGCGGCTATTGTTTGAAATCACCAGCGCTGCGCGGTTTTATCGCGAAGCATAGGTGGACTGATGGTCTGGGCTTTGCGGTGCAAAGGACCCACAATTGCTCCGTGGTGGCGGTGAAGGCAATCGACGGCGACGGCAGTTCGTGACAGGCCTTGAGGTAGGCCTCGATGCTTTCAAGAACCTGCGACTGGTAGGTTTTCGGGGTGAAGCCGCTCATCGCTTATCCCCGTAAGACGAAGAGGGCTCCTGCACCGTTGGCGCAGGCCACGGTTGCGGCGGGAGGTGCTCGATCACGCCTTGACGACTGACCACGATGGCAGTACCTGTTTGCCATGCCACTTCGCGTGCACGCTGCGCCGCACGTTGCAATGCGGGCCAGGAGCCGCGCAGATCGGCGCACTTGGCTTCTGAAATAGATCGGGTATTACTACACATGATTCACACCTCCGGCGCGCAAGGGATTTGCTTGAAGGTGATGTCCTTCAGCAATCGCTTGAATTCTGCTTCGTCGAGAATGGTAACGCCCAATTCTCGTGCTTTTTCCAGTTTGGAACCCGCTTCAGAGCCCGCCACGACATAGTGTGTTTTCTTCGACACCGACCCCGCCACCTTGCCGCCGCGTGCCTCGATCAAATCCTTGGCTGCATCGCGCGTCAGGGTCGGCAGTGTACCGGTCAGCACAAAGGTCTTGCCGGCAATAGACGAAACTGCGGGCGAATTAACCAGCAGCGAGGACACGCCTTCCTTCCACTGCACACCCGCCACACGTAGGGCTTCGACCACGGCAACGTTGTGCGGTTCGGCGAAGAACCGGATGATGGATGCAGCCACCACCGGGCCGACATCCGGTACCTGCTGCAAGCCTTCGACATCGGCGGCCATGAGCGCAGCGAGTCCGCCGAAATACCGCGCCAAATCCTTTGCCGTCGCCTCGCCCACATTGCGGATGCCCAACGCGAAGATGAAGCGCGCCAGCGTGGTTTGCCGACTCTTGTCGATGGCGGCCAGCAGGTTGGCGGCGGATTTTTCCGCCATGCGTGGCAAGGCAGCCAGCGCAAGGCCATCGAGTGTATAGAGATCGGCCGGCGTCTTGATGAGGGCATTATCGACCAGTTGGTCGACCAGCTTGTCGCCCAGCCCTTCGATATCCATTGCCCGGCGGGAGGCGAAATGCAGCAGCGCCTGCTTCTGCTGCGCCGGACAGAACAGGCCGCCGCTGCAGCGGGCGATCGCCTCGTCCTCCGGCTTTTCGACCGCCGAACCACAGACCGGGCATTCTTTCGGCATGACGAATTCGGCTGTAAAAATCGGCCGCCGTTCCGGCACCACCGCCACCACCTCGGGAATCACATCGCCGGCTCGCCGCACGATCACCGTGTCGCCGACCCGCACGTCCTTCTTCCGCACTTCATCCTCGTTGTGCAGGGTGGCATTGGTCACCGTCACGCCGCCGACAAACACCGGCGCCAGCCGCGCAACAGGGGTAATCGCTCCCGTGCGGCCGACCTGCACTTCGATGGCTTCGACCGTGGTCAGCGCCTCCTCGGCGGGAAACTTGTGGGCGATGGCGAAGCGCGGCGCGCGCGACACAAAGCCCAGCGTTTCCTGGTCGGCGATGCGGTTGACCTTGTAAACCACCCCGTCGATGTCGTAGGGCAGCGCGCGCCGCAGCGCGCCGATGCGTTCGTAATAATCGAGCAGACCGGCCGCGCCACGCACCACGGCGCGTTCGGCCGCCACCGGAAAGCCCCAGCCGGCCAGCCGGTCAATTATTTCACTGTAGAAAGTCGGCGCTGGCGAGACGGCGTCAGCCGACTCGCCGCGTGAAATGAGGACGGCGCCAAAGTCGGCGACACCATAGGTGAAGAAACGCAGCGGGCGCTGCGCGGTGATTTTCGGATCAAGCTGGCGCAGGCTGCCGGCGGCGGCATTGCGTGGATTGGCGAATTCCTTTTCGCCATTGGCGCGCTGTCGTTCGTTGAGCGCGGCAAAATCACGGCGCGGCATCAGCACCTCGCCGCGCACCTCCAGTTGAGCGGGCACGGCGGCGCCCGCCAGCCGCAAGGGGATATTCCGCACGGTACGCAGGTTCTGCGTCACCTCCTCGCCGGTAAAGCCATCGCCGCGCGTGGCGCCCTGCATGAATACGCCATCCACATAACGCAGGGTGACCGCCAGCCCGTCGTATTTTGGTTCGCAGGCATATTCAACGCTTGCCGCGTCCAGCCCTTCCCGGCAACGGCGGTCGAAGGCGGCAACTTCCTCGGTACTGAAGGCATTGTTGAGCGACAGCATCGGCACGCCATGCGCCACCTGCCGGAATGCCGCCAGCGGAGCGCCGCCCACCCGTTGCGTCGGCGAATCGGCGGTGCGCAGTTCCGGGTGCGCCGCCTCGATTTCCTGCAATTCCCGAAACAGCCGGTCATATTCGGCGTCGGGAATCGTCGGCGCATCCAGCACGTAATAGGCGTGGTTGTGGCGCTCGAGTTCGGCGCGCAGGAAAGCGGCGCGCTTGCCCGGACTTTCCTGCATCAGGCGAACAGACGCAAGGCGCGCACGTCTCCGGCCGGGATGCCGTTTTGGGCCATCTGGGCCTGCAATTCGCCGATGCGGGCGCGCAGCGCGGCGATGGTGGCGTCGGCCAGCGGATTTTTGTTGGCATCGGCCAGTTGGCCGCCCACGGCGGCGGCGCATTGACGGGCAAAATCGATCAGGCGATCAAAGGCCGCGGCGCCATCAGCGACGCGCGGCACGTCGAGAGCCAGGCTCAGTGCGGTCAAGGACTGCGTCGCGACATCGGCCGTCGCCAACCCGGTGGCGGATTGACAACTCAGCGCGAAAATTTCCGCGCCGTTGGTATCCATGGCGACAAAGCGTTCGCCTTCGAGCTTCAGTCCACAGGCGTCGATCACGGGTTTGAGTTGGGCGCCGGCCATTTCGTTCAGGCTGCCCTGGCGCGGCAAAACATGCAGCGCCAACTGCAAGTCGACTGCGGCGCAAAAGGCGTCGAGTTCGTGCGCCGCCGCCAGCAGCGGCGCGGGCTCGGGCAATTCGACCAGACCGGAGAAACGCCGGGCCAGGCGGCGCATACCGTCGAGGAAGGCGGCCAGCGTTACTTCGCTCACCGGTCCCTTGCGGTCGACTAGTTGCAAGGCGACGGCGACATGAGCCACCAGGCCGGGGTCCTGCGGCAACAGTGCCCGCCAGCGTCCGCTCTTTTCATCCAGCCCCAGCCATTGCACCGGCTTGTCGATGAGTTGCGACCAGCCGGCATGTTCCACCCACAGTTTGGCGACCGGCACGGCAGCGACGAACTCGATCTTCAGCAGGCAGTCGGCGCGGGCATCCGCCCATTCGGCCGGCACGGGCGCGGTTGGCGTCGATTCTTCGGCCGGAATTTCTGCCCGGGGTGCGGCCTCTTCGCCAAAAGTCGGCGCCGGGCCGTCCCAAGCCGACGCCCCCCCTGTGGGGGGCAGCGAGCCGGGGTTGCGAGCGTGGGGGGCCATTAAAGTCGGCTCGCGCGGGACGGCGACAATCGCCGGCTCAGCGCGCCCGGCCATCAGCACATCCGGTTGAGCATCGGGGAAAACCGCTTGCGCCATGCGGCGCTGCTTGCGCGACTGCCAGAGGTTGTAGCCCCAGACAACGACGACCAACAGCGCGCCAAAACCGATCATGGCGATTTGTAATTCGCTCATACCACCTCCGTCATCCGCAACGCTTCTTCGATATCGACCGCCACCACGCGCGACACGCCTTGCTCCTGCATGGTGACGCCGATCAGTTGTTGCGCCATTTCCATGGTGATCTTGTTGTGCGTGATGAAGACGAACTGGGTCTGGCGCGACATGCGCTTGACCATCTCGCAAAAACGCACGGTGTTCGAATCATCGAGCGGCGCATCCACCTCGTCGAGCATGCAAAACGGGGCGGGGTTCAACTGGAACAGCGCGAACACCAGGGCGATGGCCGTCAGCGCCTTTTCACCGCCCGACAGCAGGTGGATGGTGGAATTGCGCTTGCCCGGCGGCTGCGCCATGATCTGGATACCGGCATCGAGAATTTCCTCGCCCGTCAGGATCAGCCGCGCCTCGCCGCCGCCGAAGAGTTCGGGGAACAGCGTGCCGAACTGACGATTGACGATCTCGTAAGTCTCCTGCAACTGCTCGCGCGTTTCCCGGTCGATGCGGCGGATGGCATCTTCCAGCGTGCCAATCGCCGTGGCGAGGTCGGCCGATTGTTCGTCGAGGTAACCCTTGCGTTCGCTGGCCGTCGCCAGCTCTTCGAGCGCGGCCAGATTCACCGGCCCCAGCGCTTCGATCGCGGCGGCGATCCGCGCGATCTCGCCCTGCATGACAGCGTCTTTCAAGCCCGGCGTCAGCTCCGCGGCCAGCGCGGCCTCGTCTTCCGGGCTGACCACGCCGGCCTCGGCAAGCCGCTCCTGATATTGCTCGACGTTCAACCGCGCCGCCTGCTGCCTGAGCTTGCACTCGTTGATCTTCTCGCGCGCCGGTTGCAAGCCCTGCTCAAGCTTGAGCCGTTCCTCATCCACCGCGCGCAACTGGCCGGCCGCCCCTTCCAGCGCATTGCGCCGTTCCGCCAGCGCCGACTCTTGCGCGCCACGCTGCGCCAATGCCGCCTGCAACTGCTCCTGGATCACCGCGTCGCTGATCGCCGCCAGGTCCTGACTGGTCGCCGCCCGGTCGGCAGCCGCCTGCTCAAGCTGGCTATGCGCCGTTTGTGCGGCGCGCGCATTGTCGGCCAGCTTGGAATGACATTCCTTCTCGGAGAATCCGGCGTCCTGCGCTTCACGGGCCAGCTGATGTTCCAGCGCGCGCACTTCGCGCAGGGCAGTATCGCGGCTGCGTTGCAGTTCCAGCGCAGCCTCCATGCGCGCACGGGCCACGGCGAGCGCTTCGCGGCAGTTCGCCGCCTCGTCCTCGGCACGGACGAGCGCTGCTTTTTCTTCTGCCTCCTTGCCCGCAATCTCGGCGAGTTCACGCGCAATCTGGCCGGCACGTTCGTCGTGGCGCGCCTGTGCCTGGGTCAGTTTGAGCGCCTCGACCTGCGCGGCATGCAGACCTTGTTGCGCGTCCTGCAACAAGCGCCGCGTCTCGGCCAGACCCTGCTGGCCGGCGGTAACCGCCCGCTCGGCCTCCGTCTGCGTCTCGCGCGCCAGCATTTCGGCATCTTCCAGCGCGGTGATCCGCGCGGCCAGTTCGTCGATCTCGCGCTGTCGTTCGATCACGCCATGGGTCTTCGCATCGGGGGAATAGAGCGTCAGGCCGACTGGAGTCGCCAGGTGTCCGGCCCGGCCGACTCGCCACCCTTCACCGCTGAGCAAGGCAGCGTCATCATCGACCACCCGTACATCGCCCAGCCATTCGTCGAGCACCATCGTCCACTTCGGGTCATGGCAATGCACATGGGCGCGCAAGGAAATCAAGGAAATAGGGGACAGACCACGGTTTTGAGATTCATAAAACCGTGGTCTGTCCCCTATTTCCTGTGCATAAAACCGTGGTCTGTCCCCTATTTCCTCCCCTATTTCCTCGTTCAGCACCAGAGCTACAGTGGCGGGCGGCGGCGCGGCCAGCGCCCGTTGCAGCGTGGCGGCATCGCCCGGCACCGCCATCAGCCGCTCGCGCAGCACCGCCTCAACCGCAGTTTCCCAGCCCGGATCGACCTGAATCGCGCGCCAGAGCGGCTGGGCATCGGCCAGCCCCAGGGTGGCGAGCCAGCCGGACAGGTCGCCGCCCTGCCCGACCCGCGCCTGCAACTGGGCCAGCGCATCGTGCCGCGCCCGCGCAGTCGTGACATCGCGGTGGGCTGCCTGCAAAGCTTCGCGGGCGCTCTTCAATGCCGCCTCCAGCGTCGGCTGCCTGACTTGCAAAGCGGCAAGTCCCTCCTGCGCCGTGTCCAGCAAAAGCTCGGCCTCCCCTGCGGCCTCCTGCGCGATGGCCAACTGCACCGGATCGGGCGCGACCAGACCGGCACCTTCGGCATCCATGCGTTGCCGGCGCTGACCCAGATTATCCAGCGCCCGCACGGCATGGCCGCGATCGGCTTCCGCCAGGCGCAGGCCCTGTTCGGCGGCGTTTTGCGCCTTGCGGGCGTCGCCTGCCGCCACTTCCGCCGCGCGGACGGCCGCTTCGGCCTCGGGCAGGCGCAGCGCGGCTTCTTCATGGCGGGCAGCGGCCGTGGCAGCGCGTTCGCTGGAGCTTTTAAGCAACGACCGCCAGCGAAAATCCTCTTCCTCGACGCGCCGCATCTCGCCCGACCAGTGCTGCTCCTGCGCATCCAGTTGTGCCAGTCGAGTTTCCAGCCGCAGCCGCGCATCGCGCAGATGGGTAATCTCGGCTTCCAGCCGCTTCACCTCGGCATTGGCGGCATACATCTCGGCCTGGGCGGCATGCAGGGCGTCGGAGGTGGTGAAGTGCGCCTCGCGCGCCTGCTCGACACGCGCCTCGGTGGCACGGAGCGCAGCGGTTTCGGCCTCGACGCGGTTGATCGCCTCGGCAACCTGGCGCTCGAGCTTCAAAGTTTCAGCCTCGGCATCCTTGCGTTTCTTGTACCAGAGCAGGCTCTGACGGCGGTTGAGCTGGAACTGCAGGTCGCGGTATTCCCGCGCCACCGCGGCCTGAGCTTCCAGCCGGGTAACCTGATTGCCAAGTTCGCCGCGAATGTCATCGACGCGCGCCAGGTTTTCGCCGGCGTCTTCGAGGCGACCCTGGGTTTCCTTGCGCCGTTCCTTGTATTTGGTGACACCGGCCGCCTCTTCGAGGAAGAAGCGCAGTTCGTCCGGCTTGGCCTCGACGATGCGCGAAATCATGCCCTGGCCGATGATCGCGTAGGCGCGCGGCCCGAGGCCGGTGCCGAGGAACAGGTCGATCACGTCGCGCCGGCGCACGTGCAGGTTGTTGAGGTAATAACTGGAATTTCCCTCGCGGTCGAGGATGCGCTTGACGACGATCTCGGCGTACTGGCTCCACTGGCCGGCGGCGCGTCCCTGGGCATTGTCGAAATGCAGCTCGACGCTGGCGCGCCCCACTTCCTTGCGCCCACCCGAGCCCTTGAAGATCACGTCCTGGATCGACTCGCCGCGCAGTTCTGAAGCCTTGGATTCGCCCAGCACCCAGCGCACGGCGTCGATGATGTTCGACTTGCCGCAACCGTTGGGGCCGACCACGCCCGCGAGCTGGTCGGGAAACAACACGACGGTCGGCTCGACAAAGGACTTGAAGCCGGCGACTTTGAGCTTGATCAGGCGCACAGGAGGGAAGACATGAATGATGAATGCACGATTATAACGGCGCTGCCACGTAGAATCCCGGCTGGCCGCTTCCCGAAACTCAATGACACCCTCTTCCGCCTTCTGGCTTGGCGTCCGCGCCCTGTTGCCCATGTTGCTGGGCGTGGCGCCGTTCGGGGTGATTTACGGCGTGGTCGCGCTGCAAAGCGGCATTCCGCCGTTGGCGGCGTTTTTGATGTCCTCGCTGGTCTTTGCCGGATCGGCGCAATTCCTGCTCGCGCAACTGATTGGCGTCGGCGCACCGGCCCTGCTGATGGTCGGCGCCGTCGGGCTGATCAACCTGCGCCATGCGCTCTACAGCGCCTCGGTCGCGCCCGTCCTCCATGCCCTGCCACGCCGCTGGAAACTGCTCCTGGCCTATCTGCTGACCGACGAAGCCTACGCCGCCGCCATCCCCCACCTGCTTGCCGAGCCGCGTTCACCCCAGGCGCACTGGATCCTCTTCGGTTCCGGCTTCGCCCTCTGGTTCGGCTGGCAGCTTGCGACGCTGGTCGGCGTGCTGATCGGCGCGCAACTGCCCGCCGACCTCGGCCTCGACTTCGCCCTGCCGCTCACCTTCATCGCCATCGTCGTGCCCTTGATCGACAGCCGCGCCCGCCTGATCGCCGCCCTCGTCGCCGGCGTGGTTGCCGTCTTGCTTGTGCCTCTGCCCTACAAGACCGGCCTGTTCGTCGCCGCGCTGGCCGGACTGGCTGCCGGCGCCTTCATGCAAGGCAGGGGAAAACCATGAGTCAGACCACCTTGCTGCTACTCTGGCTCGTCTGCGGGTTGATCACTTTCGCCATCCGCTACTCATTCATCGCGCTCGAAGGCCACTACCGCCCGCCAAGCTGGTTCATCCGCTGGCTGCCCTTCGTGCCGATCGCCGCCCTCACCGCGCTGGTCACTCCCGAGCTGCTGCTGGTCGCCGGTCAGATCGATCTGGGTGCCGGCAACCCGCGCTTCTGGGCCGGACTCGTCGCCATCGCCGTCGCAGCACGCTGGCGCAACACGCTGCTCACCATCGCCAGCGGCTTCGTCGCGCTCTGGTTGTTGAACTGGCTGGTTTGAAAGTCGGCGCTGGCGGGACGGCGTTAGCCGCCAGCATGGGGACGGCGCCGGGTTTGCCTTGCCAATAGGCCTTCCCCTCGCCCCTACTGCCCGCCAGATCCCCGCAGCGCCGAACGCAGGCCAAGGTGTTCGACGAATGGATCGAAGTCCCTGTCGCTGTACAGAAGAGGCAAGCCGCTCTCGATGCAGCGTGTGGCAATCACCGTATCGATTGTCTTGCGCACGGTTATCCCGAGTGATCGCAACACACGAAAATTTTTTGCGGCCTGAATGGCCAGATCCTGTCCCGCCAGGTCCAGGATCACCAACGAAGTCATAAGTTTCCTGGCCTGGCTGAAGTCCCGGTCACTGACAAAGCCTTGCAGCACCTCGGTCAAGACAAGGTCGCCCGTTGCAATCGGCTCGATGCCAAGCAGCGCGTCCAGCTTTTCCGCCTGTGGCGTGGAGGTTCCCCGAAAATAGTCGATCCAGACACTGGAATCGACCAGAATCACTTGTCGGTCCGCATCGCGTCAAGGTCGCCCTGCCAATCGAGCTTACCGCGAAAGCGCTTGATCTCCTCCTGTTGCCGCAGCCGCAGCAAGGTGCGAAGCCCGAGTTCCACCGCTTCCCGCTTGGTCTTCAACCCGGTCGCCCTCAGGGTGCTGTTCATTAGCTGGTCGTCAATCACGATATTCGTGCGCACGGTGTGTATCCTTTCAACTTTGATTACACATTCTAGGCCGGGATCGCTCATCTCGCAACTACTGAAAAAGTCGGCGCTGGCAGGACGGCGCCAACATGGGGACGGCGGGTTTAAAACACCTCGTCGCCCATGCCGGCCAGCGCCGCATCACCCGCCTTGACACTCTCGGCATACGCTGCCGCTTGCGGCAGCAGATGGTCGGCATAGAAATGAGCGGTGGCGATCTTGGCGCGATAGAAGGCAGGGTCGCCCTCTGCCTTGTCCAGATGGCCGGCGGCAGCCAGCGCGGCGCGGCCCATCTGCCAGCCGCCACACACGGTGACGGCCAGATGCAGATAAGGCACCGCCGCCGCCAGCACGCCGGACAGGCCGGTTTTCACATTGGCGGCCAGCCACTCCGATGCGCCAATCCAGGCTTGCAGGGCGACGCCCAGCCGTTTGCCGATGGCTTGCAGTTCCGGCCGGCTGGAGGCCGCCAGAACCTTGACCGTCGCATGCACCTCGCCGAACACGACCTTTGCCGTGGCGCCCTGGTCGCGCATCAGCTTGCGGAACAGCAGGTCATTCGCTTGTATCCCTGTTGTGCCTTCGTAGATGGTGGTGATGCGCGCGTCGCGCCAGTGCTGGGCGGCGCCGGTTTCCTCGATGTAACCCATGCCGCCATGGATCTGGATACCGAGCGAGGTAACGTCGATACTCATCTCGGTGCTGCCGCCCTTGACGATGGGGATCATGAATTCGGCGAGATACAGGTTGCGCTTTTTCTCGTCGGGATCGGTGCCGGCATGAACGCGGTCGAGCAGGCCAGAGGCCAGGTAAGCCAGGGCGCGGCAAGCTTCGACGCGCGACTTCATCGTCATCAGCATGCGGCGGATGTCGGGATGCCGGTCGATGGTGACCAGCTTTTCACCGGTCAGCGCGTCACGTCCCTGCTTGCGCTCGCGGGCGAAGGCGAGCGCCTGCTGATAGGCGCGTTCGCCGAGGGCGACGCCCTGCAAACCGACCCCCAGCCGCGCCTCGTTCATCATGATGAACATATATTCGAGGCCGAGATTCGGCTGGCCGAGCAGATAGCCGACCGCCCCGCCCTGGTCGCCAAAGGCCATCACGCAGGTCGGGCTGGCGTGGATGCCGAGCTTGTGTTCGAGCGAAACGCAAACGGCATCGTTGCGCGCGCCCGGCGAACCATCCGCATTCACCAGAAATTTCGGCACCAGGAACATCGAGATGCCCTTGACGCCCGGCGGCGCGTCCGGCAAGCGAGCCAGCACGAGATGCACGATGTTGTCCGTCATGTCGTGGTCACCATAGGTGATGAATATTTTCTGGCCGAAAATGCGGTAGCTGCCGTCGGCCTGCGGTTCGGCGCGGGAGCGTATCTGCGCCAGATCGGAACCGGCCTGCGGCTCGGTCAGATTCATCGTGCCGGTCCACTCGCCGGTGACCATTTTTTCCAGAAAGATGGATTTGAGTTCGTCGCTGGCGCAGGTGAGCAGCGCCTCGACGGCGCCGGTCGTCAAGAGCGGCCCCAGCGAGAACGACAGGTTGGCCGAGCAGACCATTTCCTTGACGGCGACGCCGAGCGCGTCCGGCAGGCCCTGGCCGCCGAACGCGGGCGGCAGGACGATGCCGTTCCAGCCCGCCGCGCAAAAGGCCTGGTAAGCCTCTTTCCAGCCGGGGGGCGTGGTGACGCCTTGCGGCGTCAGCGTGCAGCCCGCCTTGTCGCCGACCTTGTTCAGCGGCGCTAGCACCTCGCTGGCGAATTTCGCCGCCTCGTCGAGAATCGCATCGGCCATGTCCGGCGTCGCATCCTCGAAACCAGGCAGTTGGCTGATCTCCGGCAAGCCGGCCAGCTCGTCCATGACGAAACGCATTTCCTTGATGGGTGCGCGGTAGCCGCTCATTGCCTGTTCCCTTTGTAACTGCTCAGATAGGCCGGGATACTACACTCCCCACCCTTCAAGGGGAAGGTTGGGAGGGGGATTGGGCAGGGCAATCGCATGAATGAGCTTCCCCCGAAATTTCGTCTTCCAGGAGAGCAGGTAGGATGACGGAAATGGAGGGAAGCGATGTTCAAGATACCGAAGCAGGAATACACGCCGGAGTTCAG
>Ga0208244_100603_pt1 | contig 31003 bp, 34 predicted proteins | sample SubbioCR12Aug_5A_FD_184828 | JGI IMG/M metagenome (GOLD analysis project Ga0208244, IMG submission 184828) | Serpentinite rock and fluid subsurface biosphere microbial communities from McLaughlin Reserve, California, USA - CR12Aug_5A (SPAdes) | ecosystem: Environmental > Terrestrial > Deep...
TCTCTGATTCAGGTCGGGCTGTTCATTTGCGGCTGGCTGGTCAGTTTTGGCGGGGTTTACCTTGCCAGTTTGAACAGCTTGGCGGCCAACGACTTCCTGATGGCTTACTGGCAGGATTACTTCATGCCCATGTCGCCCTGGGACGCCCCCGGCTGGCTGGCTGGCACGATAGCCACGACACTGACCTATTTTGCGCCGGGACTCCCATCCTGGCTGGCGCTGCTTCTGGTTCTAGGCGGTCTTATTGCCCTTTGGCGATTTCACCCCTCCCTGGCATGTGTCTTCGCCCTGACGCTGCTGGCTGCCTTTGGCGCATCGGCGCTGGGCAAATACCCGCTCGGCGGGCGGATGCTGCTCTTCGCAGCTCCGATCAGCATCGGGTTGGTTGGGGCGGCTTTCGATGGGTTGTTCCGGACCCTGGGGCGATTGCGCTGGGGGGCAGGGCTGGTCGTTTGTGTGCTGATGGTTGCCCTTTTGGCTGAACCTGCCATATCAGCCTGGCAAAACTTCATCCAGCCGCGCAGGCAGGAAAACCTGCACCCGGCCATGCGCGTGCTGCGCGCCAAACACCAAACTAAGGATGTAATTTACCTCTATCCCTGGGCTGAACCGGCTTTTCGCTATTACGCCCCGTTTTATGGTTTTGCCGAAAACCAGTTCACCAGCGGCCAGGCCGACCCGCCCCAGGCGCTGGCCGATACCCTGGCGGATATGGACAAACTGCGCGGTCAACCGCGAGTCTGGGTTTTGTTTTCACACGTTTTGGAAAAAGACGGGGTCAACGAACATGAAGCCGTCATAGCGCATATCGATGCACAAAAACTGGGGAAATGCCGGCTCGAATCGCGTGAGCCGGGCACATCGGTACTGCTTTACCTGTGCAACTTTGCCCCCTGAAAATTGGTCTCTTTACCTGCGCCGTTCCCAGACCAGGTAGCGCTCATCGCGGTAAATCACATCCCATTCACGGGTATCCCTGATTTCAAGTTCCAACCAGCGCTTGGCGGGACCAATCAGCAGTTTGGGGCTGGCGTTGTGTTGTTCGAGCAGGGCCTGCATACAGGCCCAGTCCTTGTGATTTTGGCAGGCGCGCAAGGCTATCATGGTATCGAGTTGCTCAGCGTATGTCCCTTTCCACTCACTTCCCCACATGGCAACAACCGGCGTACGATTGAGCAGGTAGGGGAACCACTCGGCTTCGTTGATTTTTCCGATGTAGTAATAAGTCACATCTGGGCCGGTTTCTTGGCGCACAAATTGCGCCATCTTGAGGGAATACACATCGATTTCCGGCTCATACCGGTAAATCTGTGCAATCCCGCCCCATGCAGACAAACCGATTGTTAAAACAGCCAGCAAAGCCAACCCGCCTGAAATCCAGAGCGGGCGATTTTGATGACTTGCGCCAAAGATAAATTGGAACACCCAGGCGCAAAAGGCCCCAGCAAGCATCCCCGCAACGATGACCGAATAGAACGAGGCTTCTCCCATCAGCATGACCATCAGCATGACGAGCGGCAAGTGGAACTGACGCCGCATCACCAGCAGGACAAAGCCAGGCAGGGCCAGGAGCATCAGGAAGAAGTTGTCGGCAATATGGCGGAAGTTTTCAGCCAGAAAAGACAGCGCGGCGCGGGAATCCTGGAAAATCACCAGGAACTCGACATTGCGGTGCGAGGAGGAGGCCGCCAGGATGCTCTCCAGCCCGTGACGGGAAAGTATCAATCCCAGCCAGGGAGCCGCCAACAGCAGGGCGGTCAGCAAAATCCCAAGGGATATCTTTATGTGTAGAGGTTTCCAGTTTGTAATCAGGTATACCACCCCAAACAGGGCGGCGAAGGCAACGTACATCCAATGGGTTGCCAGCAGCAAGCCCAACAAAATACCCGAAAGCCAAAAACTGACCCATGAAAAGTTCCTGAGCGCGCGCACATAGAAGAGCAATCCGCCAAAGCACAGGCCGACCGCCAGCCCGCGCACAATTCCCGCCGACCAGACGTGTGTATAGTAAAAAGCGGGCGCAGTGGCAACCAGGATGATTGCCAGCATGCCCGCAATTTTTGAATCAAGCAATTCTTTTACAAGGTAATAGAACGGAATAAACGCCAGCAGGGTAAAGAGGGCCGGGACAAGCCGCAGGTAGGCCCAGATTGGAAATCCCATTTTCATGGCGGCGGCAAAGAGATAAGCCGCCAGCGGCGGATAAACAAAGGGAATGCCGCCCGGGCCATAATGCGGGATGTTTTCTGGCAGGCCAAACCCCGCCCCGGCCACCAATTCAGCCATCAGGGTAAACATGCCCGCATAGCCGAGCGGCAAAGAAAACCGAAATGCCTGGAAGAACAGTACCGGAGCAACCAGCAGCAAACCAGCAAGGAGCGGCAACAGTTCTTTGTAGCGGAGAACCCGGCTTGAAAGGAAGCGCATTACATTAACAAACGTTGTCCGCTAAACCCTGCGGCGCTGGATGATGCTGTAAGCCGCCAGGCCAAGCGCAAGCACAACAGCCAGCCAGGCGCTGGTTGCCACCAGGGCAAATTCAGCCTGTTTGAGGGCGATACCGACAAACGACCAGGCCAGCACAAACAGGTAGCCCGAGTCGCGGCGGGTGAGGGCCATCAGCAGGCCCAACAGGCTGGCAACCGCTATCATGATGGCGGCCCAAGCCTGGGCCGGGATGCCGAATCCGCTCCAGTTAATGGAGTACAAATAACTGGTTACATTGGCGACAGTGGCAACGGTGATCCAGCCCAGATAAACGCTAAAGGGAATGTCCACGCACCAACGTTCGGCGGCGCTTGCAGATGCGCGTCCCACATCCAGTTTGAGGTAACTGCCTATGAGGGTAGCAAGCAGCGCCAGCATGACGATAACGCTCAGTCCAAACTGGTTGTAATGCCAGCAGAACAACCAGGCTGCGTTGAACACCCCGCTCAGGGCAAACAGGTAGCCCAAGTTTTGCAGGCGCGGGTTTTCCTTTTGGGTGGGCAGAAACTGATAGACGACAAAAGCTATCCAGCCGATGTAAATAATGCCCCAAATGGCAAAAACATACCCCGCCGGGACAAAGTAAACCTGGAAGCGGTCTGAAATTTCGCCGGTGTTTTGTCCGTTGAGCGGCAAAGTACTGGCAAGGATGTTGACGGTCAGAGCAAGAACGACCGAAAAGGTGTTGGCAATTTGGCGCAAGGTATCTTTGGACATCATTTTCTCCGTTTTTTTGGGAACGCTCAGGCTGTCCGATAGTAGCCGACATCGACCGAATAGACTCGCCCGCGCTTGACAACCTGTTTGACCAGGTTGGTTCCGTAGCGATAGCCGAGGTGGCGGTAATCGGGTACGGACAAAATCAGGATATCGGCCTGTTTGCCGACTTCGAGCGAGCCGACCCTGTCGGCTCGGCGGATGGCGTGGGCCGAATTAATCGTCGAGGCGGCAATGGCCTCGGCGGGGGTCAGTTTCATGGCGCGGCAGGCCAGGGCGATGACGAACTGCATCGATTCGTTCCAGGTTGTGCCGGGGTTGCAGTCGGTGGCCAGGGCCAGGATTCCGCCCGCTTCGATGATTTTGCGAGCCGGGGTGTAGTGGTGTTCGGCCAGGCCAAAGGGCGTACACGGCAGCGAAACGGCGACCGTGTCTGAACGTCCGAGCGCTTCGATGTCCGCATCCGAAGTAACGACAAGGTGGTCGGCGGAGGCGGCTCCCAGTTCGACCGCCAGCTGCGCGCCGCCCAGGTTGTCGAATTCGTCGGCATGGATTTTGAGCGGGAAATCGAGTTCTTTAGCCCTGGTCAAAACCTGGCGCGATTGGGCCAGGTCGAAGGCTTTATTCTCGCAGAAGACATCCACAAACGGCAGGGGCTGGCCGGGGGCATGGGTTTCCCACCACTGGCGCACGATGGGCAGCATGGTATCGCAAACCAGGTCGGTATAGCCCTGGGGGTTATCCTTATATTCGGGGGCAATGGCATGCGCACCCATAAAGGTGATGGCGAGGTCGACCCGGTTTTCGTCTTCGAGAGCCAAAAGAGCTTTGAGCAGGCGCAGTTCGGTGGCGGTTTGCAGGCCGTAGCCGGTCTTTGCCTCGACGGTGGTGGTTCCGTGTGAGAACATGCGCAACAATCGCGGACGGGCCTGGGCGACAAGCGACTCAATGGAGGCGGTGCGCGTGGCGCGGACGGTGGAAAGAATTCCGCCGCCGGCGGCCAGGATGTCGAGATAGGGCGTGCCAGACATTTTAAGTTCGAACTCTGCCGCGCGGTCGCCGCCCCAAATCAGGTGAGTATGCGGGTCGACAAATCCGGGCATGACCACGCAACCCCCGGCGTCGAGGGTCGGGTCGTTGGGGTAAGCAGCGCGGATGTCGGCGGTTTTGCCGAGCGCGACGATTTTTTCATCACGGATGACGATTGCGCCATCTTCGATGATACCCAGTTTGCCCAGGTCGCCGCCCCGCTGCGGGCCGCCCTGCAAGGTTAGCAGTTGGGAGGCCGAGTGGATAATCACGGTCGGCTCCTCTCCGGGATGGGTTTTCGCCTCCGCCTGTAGATTACTTCGTGAAGTATCGAGCCGGCCAATACCAGCCCGGTGATGAAAATAATGACCCTTGTGGCGTCGTCCTGGTAAGCGGTTGCGCCGGAAGCGTCAGACAACATCACTCCAATATACAGGGCGTACAGGGCGACAAAAAGGCCGCCTTCCCAACGATGAATCATGTGGCCGCCGGTGAAAAAGATTGGCAGGGTAATGACCGCAACCGCCACCATAACAGGAATATCAAAAGCCAGGGCCGGGGCAGGAATCGGGATGCCATTCGGGGAGATTAACCCGGTCAGGCCGAGCACGGCCATCAGGTTGAAGATGTTGCTGCCAACCACATTGCCAACCGCAATATCGCGTTCCTTGCGAATGGCGGCGACAATCGAGGTCGCCAGTTCTGGCAGGGAGGTACCTATCGCCACAATGGTCAGGCCGATAACCAGCTCACTGACGTTAAAAATTTGCGCCAGCCGGACAGCACCATCCACCAGCCAGTCTGCTCCAAAGGTCAAGCCAACCAGGCCAACAACAATCTGGCCGATATTGATGGCAATGCTGCGCGGGGTGTGCTTCTCCTTTTCAGCATATTCCTGTTCGTATTCCTCGCGAACCTCGATGCTGGTTTCCTTGCGACTCTGGACAATGCTGAAAACCAGGTAGATGGCCAATCCGGCAAACAGGATAAAACCGTCGAGGCGGTCAATCATGCCGTCTGAGGCCATCCACCAGGCCAGCAGGGTAATGGCAATCATGATTGGCACATCCTGTCGCACCAACTGCTGGTTGACCACCAGGGGAATAATCAGCGCAGACAAACCCAGGATGACCAGCACATTCATGATATTGCTGCCGACAACATTGCCAAGCGCAATACTGCCCTGGCCTGTAAAGGCAGATTGCAGGTTAATTGCCAGTTCGGGCGCGCTGGTGCCAAAAGCAACCACCGTCAGGCCGATGACCAGCGGGGAAATGCCCACCGCTGCGGCCAGGCGCGAGGCCCCGCGCACCAAAATTTCTGCGCCCAACATAAGCGCTACGAAACCAGCAACCAGCAATGCAGCAATCATCCAGTCCATAAATGATTTCTCCTGTTCAGCAACATATACCTAAGTCTTGTTATACCCCGAATAGAAATTATATCTTTTTTGGGGAATTTTTACCACGAGTTATCTTTTTCGTACCCCAGCCGCACCAGCAAATCCCCGGCCACTTCTTTGAACAGGGCTGTGTGCTCGTCCTTGAAATATTTGGCCCATTCGCCGGTTTTGCCGGAGCGAAAGGTTTTCGACTTCTTCGGTTGGATGGTTTCGAGCAAAATCCGAATCGATTCTTCACGCGCGGTCGGGATGCGGTAACCAGTCTGCTCCACCTGGTCGAGCATGGCATTCAGTACTTGCTCACGCTGATTAAGCAAATCTTCAAAGCGGATGCACATTACCGAAGGCTGTTCCAGCCAGGCAAAAACACCCTCGTAACGCTGGCGCACATCGACCATGAAAAGCCCGTCACGGTCGATTCCGGTGATGGCGACCTTCAGGCGCTCATCGAAATCGATGAGCGCCTGGTAATGCTCGTGCATCCCGTGACCTTCGTGCATATCCGTTGCATAAAAGACATGCGACACGAGCATATCGCGCGGGTCGCGGTAGATGAAGTAGTTGACTCGTCCCGGCTGGCACAGGAAAGAGATATTTTGCGGGTTGGAATCGACATAACCCCAGCCAATCACCCCGCGCGGAATGCCCGACAGGTGGTTGAGCGTCTCCTGCTCGCTGAAGCGTCCACCGCCGGCCTTAACCGTCCGCACCGGGTCAGTGGCGACGTAGGCATACGGCGCAAGCTGGCAAAAGCCAGCCAAAATCTGGGTCAGCAAGTGCGATCCGCTCTTGGGCTTGGCGTTGCCAAAAATCGGCGGCGCATCGCCAAAGGCCAGCCGCTTCCAGCGCAGGGCAGCCTGGGCGTATTTGTAAATCGGGCGGAGGGTGCGGTAAAAGGGTTGGGGAACAGGCATGGTGGTAAAACTATCCTTCCCGGCGGCCTTCTTTAATACTTTCCAAAATCTCATCACGGGTCATTTGCAAATCCAGACCGGGAACAGCCAAAGGAGAACCTTCCTGTTTTTGGGGACGAATCACAAAGACCTGCCCATCGCGGCGTTTAATCCGCGCTTCACCGTATTTGGCGGCCTGTTCCAGTAGCGTTGCTAATTTTTGTCGGGCTTCAGTGTAGGTATAAGTATTCATGGCTATACCTCGAGTACTTGAATTTTCTTGATTTTGGCCATTTCAGCCAATTTTGTATCCAGAGTCAAAAGGGGTAAACGATATTTCTCTGCACAGCGAATCAGATAGGCATCATACGCATAAAGGTTAAGTTCATCGGCAAGTTGCAGGGAATCAGCCAACTCAACTTCAACAAAACGAATCGGGATACCGAGATAAATTTCTATTGCCTGCAACGCCTGTTCCACATTGATACGCTTACGCCGCAGCATGGCAGAAAATGCATTACCAATCTCCCAATGAACAGAAAGCGGCGCAACCAGTTCAGCGCTAGACGTGACGGCAATCAAGGCATCTTTCTCTGCCTCGTTGACAACAACCGCAATCAAAACAGAAGCATCAACAACGATTTCCATCTTGCGCCTTTCTCACCTGTACAAATGTACAACCCAATTATACATCAAAACCAGTCTCCTGAAACCGGAGACTGGTTACTGAATACTGGTTACTGGTTACTGGTTACTGAAAACTGATTACTCACTCACCCGCACCCGGCGCAGCTTCTTCAACGACGACATCTCACTCTCGTAAACCTTCTTGACACCATCGCCCATGGCCTGCTCGGTCACGCGGATGTATTTGACCAGTCTCTCGAACCCACCCGGCTCGACCGAAGCGGCCTGGTCGCTGCCCCACATCGCCCGGTCAAGGGTGAAGTGGCGTTCCACCGAGCAAGCGCCCAGGGCCACCGCCACCGCCGAGGGGACAAGGCCGACTTCGTGACCGGAATAGCCAATCGGCGTGTTCGGGAATTCAGCACGCAGGGTTTCAATCATGCGCAGGTTAAGTTCATCCGGGTCGCACGGATAGGCGCTGGTCGTGTGCATAATTAGCAGGTTGTCCAGCCCGACGGCCTCGATACCGCGATGAATCTCCTCCATCGTCGACATGCCCGTCGAGACGATGATGGGCTTGCCGGTCTTGCGCACATGCTTTAGAAGGTTGTGGTCTGTCAGCGAAGCCGATGGGATTTTATAAGCCGGAGTTTCGAACTGCTCCATAAAATCAACCGACTGCTCATCCCAAACCGAGACCAGCCAATCAACGCCCAACTCACGCGCCAGGCTGTCGATTTCAGTATAGGCTTCCTTATCAAACTCGACCTTGTAGCGGTAATCCAGATACGAGATATAACCCCAGGGTGTCTCGCGCATCTGCTTTTGCTGTTCGGGCGGGGTACAGACCTCCGGCGTGCGCTTCTGGAACTTGACCGCATCGGCGCCAGCATGGGCCGCAGCCCGCACCATCTGCTTGGCAATCTCCAGGTCGCCGTTATGGTTGATACCGATTTCGGCGATGATATAAGCAGGCTGCCCATCGCCGACCAGTTTGTTACCAAGTTTTATTTCACGAGTCATTTTTTCTCCTTAAAATCAAATCACACACTTCGCGCACCGCTCCATGCCCGCCGGGCTTTTGGGTCACATAATCGGCGGCGTGAATTACCTCCGGCAGGGCATCGGCCACCGCCACCGTCCAACCGGCCACCTCGAAACAAGGCAGGTCGTTGATATCGTTGCCAACATAAACCACATGCGCCGGGTCAATCTCCCGTTCTGCCAGCAAATTTGCCAGCACCTGCGCCTTGTCGTGAATGCCAATTCCCTGAATGGCCTCCACACGCATCTTCTTGGCACGCGCCGAAACCACCGGGTTGACCTCCGACGACAAAATCAGCACTAGAATGCCCGCCGCGCGCATCTTCGACATAATCAGGCTGTCACTGCGATTGGCGGCCACCATCTCATGGCCCTCCTCGCTGACCCACACGCGATTATCCGTCACCACGCCGTCAAAGTCGAGGGCCAACAGTTCCACCTTGTCCGGCAGCGGGCGTTTGCGTCCGGGTGTGACCATCTTCAGCACGCCGAAAGCCGCCAGCCACTCGGCCCGCCCCCAGTCGCGCAGGTTGTCCAAATCGACTGTGTAGTCCGGGTCAATCAGGATCGGGTAAATATTTTTGCCGCTCATCGAACCGCCCAAAATCACAGCAGAACGGATGGCGTCGATATGCCCGGTTTGCCAATGGATATCGGGAAGAATCTGACGGGGAGCGTTATACGGTTCTTCGATTCCCTCTACTGCAAGCAGATTCTGCATCGGCCCGCTGCCACCCTCAGCCAGCCGCCACATTTTATGCGGGTTTTGCCCGGCTGGAACCACGCCCCGCACCGAATCCGCTTCAGCGTTCTGAAGCAGGATTCGCACCGCATCATCCACCAACCTGACCGGTCGGATTGGCGACGTGGGCCGCAGTTGCACGACGACGTCCGGGCGGTAATTCTCGTTCTCTGCCAGCCACTCGAGCGCATGGACAAAGACCGGCAAATCGGTGGTCTTGTCCTCGGCAAACTGCGCCGGACGCAGGAAAGGCGTCTCCGCCCCCCATTCGCGGGCAACGGCAGCAATCTCCTCGTCATCGGTGCTGACAACCACGCGCGTCACCAATTCAGCTTGTTTGGCAGCCGCAATGCTCCAGGCAATCAGCGGATAGCCCGAAAAATCACGAATATTCTTGCGCGGAATTCCCTTCGACCCGCCGCGCGCGGGGATGAGTGCGAGTACTTCTACCATGCCGTCCAGCCGCCATCCACGACCACGTTATTGCCGGTCATATAAGACGAAGCATCCGAAGCGAGGAATAATAAAGCGCCGTTCATCTCGTCAATTTTGGCCATGCGCCCCAAAATCGTTTTGGCGGCATAGTTTTTCGCAAAAAGTTCATCGTGGTTGTTATACACACCGCCCGGCGTGAGCATATTGACGCGGATTTCGGTTTCCATGTAATACGCGGCCAGGTACTTGGTAAAGCCGACAATCCCGGCTTTGGTCACGGTGTAATAAACCGGCTTGAAAGCGGGCTGGGAGCCGTCCGCTTTGCGGTAGATGCGCTGATCGGGACCGTTCAGCCCGTAGGTCGAGCAGATGTTGATGATACTGCCCTTCTTGCCCTGCACGACCATTTGTTTGGCAACCGCCTGGGTGACGAGGAATGTCCCGGTCAGGTTGACGTTCAGGGCGGCGTTCCACTGATCGAGCGGGTATTCCTCGAATTTTCCCGGCGCAATGCCCTTTGAGACAGCGTCCGGGTCGAATTTGGGGTCGAGCGCGGCGCTGTTGACGAGGATATCCACCCGCCCAAAGGCCGCGATAACTTTTTCGAGCATCGCCTCAACGGAGTCCGGGCTGGTGATGTCGGTCGCCACGCCGAGGGCTTTGTACCCGGCCCCGGCCAGGTCGGCGGCGACGGCGGCGCACTTTTCAGCGTTGAGGTCGACTACCGCAACGGCAGCCCCGGCTTCGGCCAGTGTGCGACAAAATTCCACACCGAGCAAACCCACCCCGCCGGTTACAATCGCCACGCGGCCAGTCAAGTCAAATTTTTCCTGAATTTTTGGCATCTAATGTCTCCGGTAGGGGCGCAGCAATGCTGCGCCCCTACAACACGATCATGGTATTCCGTAAAGCACATTTCCCTGCGATTTTTCGAGCAGGGTCAGGCCGTCGAATTGTAACGCGATTTCTTCGCCAAAGGCGTCCTCGATGCCGGATGTGTCGAACAGGGCCAGCACAGCCCGCCCGGCGAGCAATTCGGCGCGCATTTCAGCCAGGGATTCGTCGTATCCGCTGCGCGGCTGGCGACTGACCGGGTTGACTGGGGTCGGGATGACCCGGCTGGCCCGCCCGGTGACGAGGTACACCGCCGGGGGCGAATTGGTGTAAACCGCGACATCCGGCGGCAGATCGCGGATAATGGTCAGCACATTCATCTGCCGCCAGCGCCAGGAGGCGTAGCCCAGACCGTCGATTTCACGCAATTCAGTCATGGAGCCTTGAAAGTTGAAGGTTGAAAGCGCGAGGATGAGAACCGCCAAGGCCAGGGCAAATGGAGCGCGGATTTGACGGATAACGCGAATGAACACGGATTTTTTTTCTTGCTCTTCCTTCGTGCCCTTTGTGTTTATGCTCTGTAATATAGCCACCAGCAAAATCATCCACGAAACATACAACGGCGAAAGAATGCGGTGCTGGAATTTGGTGCTGGCATCGAAGAAACTCATCGAGAACAGGACCGCGCCGAGGTAACCGAAGATATACAGGGCAGTCGTAAAGGTGAGCGGATCGGTGATTTCGGTCAAGAAAAAAGAGCGGTGAGCGTGATAGGCCAGCCAGGACAGCAAACCCAGTCCAATGACAACCAGCATGGCACTCAACGCGCCCGACCTGAACAGCCATTCCTGCAAGCCCTGGACAGGAGTCAGGAAATCGGCGATGTTCCATAATCCCGCGCGCACGTTGGAAATTTGAATTGGGTTGAACTGGATGACCCGATTGGTAGCCGAATCAGCCACCAGGCTGTTGCGGATGAACCAGGCCGCAATCGGCGGAATGGCTCCGGCCAGGAAGAAGGCTATCCGTTTCAGGCGGGATTGTGAAAAAAGCAGAAAAATGGCAATCAGGAAGGTGGCGATGAGCGCGAGGGCAGAGTAGCGGGTCAGGAAGGCGAGGGCGGTCAGGAGTCCGGTGAGCAGTAACCAGTGTTCAGTGTTCAGTCGCCAGTTTTTTGGGGTGGGTTCAGATTGATATTCAATCGCGGCGGAAAAGGTCAGGAAAGAGGCCAGGGAAAAGAAAATAAAGAGCGGTTCGCTCAAGACCTGGGCGTGGATGCGTAGGAGTTGGGCGTTTGCCCCAAACAGCAGGGCCTGGAAGATGCCCGCAGCCTGTGACTTTGTCATCCGGTAGCCAAGCAGGCCCATCAGCCCGGTGTTGGCGGCAAAAACAAATATATGAAGCAGGCGCGCGCCGCGATAGGGGTCGAGGCCCAAAAGGCCGAGTCCGCCCAGAAGCAGCGACAAAAGCGGCGGGTAGTGCGTAATGGCTTCCAGTTCGCTATCCAGCCAAATATCGCTGTAACCGGTTCCGGCCAGGAGTGAGCGAGCGCCGCCAATATAGGCGGTGGAATCGTTCGTCAGCCCAAGCCCAGCCGGAGTGGCATACGAGAGCATAAACCCGGCGGTGAGGGACAGAATTATGAGTGGAACGTAAAAGGGGCGGAGCATGGTTTGCAATGTGGCAAAAACACGCCCGTCCCCAACCCAGTGGATCAGGGACAGGCTGTTGAGTAAAAATCCTACTCGCTCAGTAAATAACCCTGCTCAAGCAGGTATCCAATTACCTTGCGGGCGTTTTCTTCGGGAGTAACGCCGGAGCCTTGCAGGCTGATTTCGGGGTCGATCGGCGGTTCATAGGGGTCATCGACGCCGGTAAAGCCCATCGGTTTGCCATCCAACATGGCCTGGCGGGCTTTGGCATACAGGCCCTTGACATCGCGCTGTTCGCAGACTTCGACAGGAGTGTCCATATAAACCATGATGAAGTTCTCGCCGACCATCTTGCGGGCTTCGTTGCGGGCCGAGCGATAAGGGCTGATGGCCGCGCAGATGACCGCGCCCCCGTGCCGGGAAATTTCGCTGGCGACAAAACCAATGCGCAGGATGTTGGTATCGCGGTCTTCCTTGCTGAAGCCGAGACCCTTGCTCAGGTGGGTGCGGACGACGTCGCCATCCAGCACAGATGCTTCGCGGCCATGCTCAAGCATCAGTTCGGTCAAAATCTGGGTGGTGGCGCTCTTGCCAGAACCGCTCAGGCCGGTGAACCACAGGCAGAATCCCTGTTTGTGGCGCGGCGGATAGGATTGGCGCAAGATTTCGGCCGTTTCGGGGCGGGTGAACCACTCAGGCAGCAGTTTGCCTTTGACGAGATAATCGTCACGAACCTGGGTGCCGGAAATATTGAGGGTCTTCGCGCCAGCCGGGATATCTTTCTGCTCGACATAGCGATCTTCGTCGGGCAGGTAGACCAGCATTTCAAACGGAACCATCTTGACGCCCAGTTCGGCTTCATGCTCGGTCATCAGGGTTTGGGCATCGTAGGGGCCATAGAAGGGCTTGCCAGCGCTGTCGTTGCCGGGGCCGGCATGGTCGCGGCCAACGATGAAGTGATTGGCGCCATGGTTGCGGCGAATGATGGCGTGCAGCAGGGCCTCCTTGGGGCCGGCCATGCGCATGGCCAACGGCAGCAGGCTAAGCAGGGTGCTGTTCTTGTCGTAGTAGTTCTCGACCAGGGCTTTGTAGGTGCGGGTGCGGGTGTAGTGGTCGACATCACCAGGCTTGGTCATACCGACGACCGGATGAACAATCAGCGAACCGTTGACCGCAGCGGCGGCACGTTTGGTCAATTCTTCATGGATGCGGTGCAGCGGATTGCGGGTCTGGAAGGCGACTACATTAGCGTTGCCCATCGCTTGAAGTTTTTCGCGCACCTGGGCCGGGGTGTGGCGCAGTTCGACAAAGTCATAATACTTTGGCATATTCAGGACTTTTATCGACCCGCTGATGCAAACCTTGCCCCAACGCGCCATTTCAGAAACCATCGGGTGCTTGGGGTCGTTGCTGCCGTAAGCCAGGTTGGCCTCGGTCTGGGCATCCCAGTGAAAGACTTCGTCCAACTCCATAACCGCGACGATGTCGTTGTTGGCATTGCGCAGGACGAGCGATTCGCCCACGGTCGGCAGTTCGGCCGGGTCGGCAGTCAGGGTAATGGGCAGCGGCCACAAGGTACCATCGGCGAGGCGCATCTTGTGCAAGACGCTCTCGTAATCGGCTTTACCCATAAAAGTGGTCAGGGGTGAAAAACCGCCGCTGGCGAGCAGCTCCAGGTCGCACAGGGCGCGCATGGAAATTTTGATGGAAGGAAGTTGGGCAGCCCGGGCAAGCAGTTCTTCACGCTCTGCGCCTTCTGCAACCAAATTGACCAGTTTGCCGCCATAAGGGGCGATGAGGTTGGCTTTCGACATGAATTATTCTCCTAAATTTCAATATTCAGTTGTTGAATTTTGAATATTATAACAGACCTTCTGACGTTCCCCACTATTGGATTTCCTGGTTTATTGCTCGTAGAAATACACTGACCATTTTTTCGATATTGATTTCTTCTGACACGATGCGATAAGATTCCGCGCCCATTTTCCGCAGGCGGGGCGCATCAGACAGGGCTTCCTGTAAGGCAAACAGGAGCGCAAATTCGTCGTCGGGCGCGATTTGCCAGCCATTTTGCGGGCGGACGAGGTCGTCCTGCGTCCCGTCTCCACGGGCGACGATGACCGGCAGGCCGTAGGTCATGGCTTCCTGGACTGCCAGTCCGCCGGTTCCGGGCAGGACGAACAGGTCGGCGGCTTCAAAATATGGGGTCAGTTCCGGCCCATGCAGCGCGCCGGGAAATTCGGCAGCAGGATAAATTTGGGCGGCGAGGCTCTCAATGTTTTTTCGTTCCGGCCCGTCACCGATGATAATCAATCGGGGTTTGAGTTGCTCCGGTAATTCGGCGCAGGCCTTCAGCAGGGACGGGATCCGCTTGCGGGTTTGCAATCGCCCGACGAAGAGCACCACAGGCTGAGGGCCGAAACGTTCCGCGCGGGCAGGCATAGGGTGGGCCGGTTTGGCGGCGACAGCGTTGGGGGCAACGAAGATACGATTTGACGGGAATCCGAGGTCCGCGTATTGTTCCGCGCCGCGCGCGCTATAGGCTACCAGGGCATCGAACTGCCGCAGGAAGTTGGCGCGCAGACCCGCCAGCGGCCCCCGACTGAGCGGCGCACCCAACCCCCAGCCGATGACCGGGCGGCGGCGCTTTTTCATCCAGTGGATGGCTGCCAGGCTGGACAGGTAGCGGAAATTGGCTTCGACGATGAGCGCGTCGGGGTTCCAGGCTGTGAGCCAGGCGGTCAGGCCGCGCTGGTAGCAGAAGTAGAGCGGATTCTGGGGATTGAAGATGTGAATGTTTTGGGCCGGGGCGAGCTGGGCGCGGTTAAGTTTTTCGGTGACGGCGATTGATTCAACCGGCAAGGGCTGGCCCGCAAAAACGGAAAGCCCGCCCGCACAGGCAGCGGCCAGGGCGTCGAAAAACGGGACGCGATAGGAGGGGACAACGCGCTGGATCAGTCCGAGCCGGTTGGGGGAGGATGGTATCATGGTTCAGTTTTCGAACACTCAAATTATCGAATATCGACTCTCGCCATCACATAGGCCTTCCAGCCCAGGCCTTCGGGGCTTTCGATGGGCGGGTAACCGCCGGTCATCTGGTGCAGGCTGTACCCGGCATCTTTCAGGATTTTCCAGGCGACCTCCTCCGACTCCGGGCCGTGCAGTTCGAGCAGCAATAAGGGCTGGTGTTCTGCAAGGATGCGCTTCATACCCGGCAGGGCCAGCACCTCGCCGCCTTCGATGTCCATTTTAACGACATCCGGCGCAGGGTTGCCCTGCTGGTAGACAAACTCATCCAACGAAAGTGCTTTGACCGTGATTTCAGCCTGGTACTGCTCCTGGGGCCGCCCGGCAGACCCGGCAACTTTGCCCATACCAACCGATTCGTGAACGTAAAAGGTCAGTTCGCCGCCTTTGTCGGCAACGGCCCGGGGTATCAGACTGATGCGGTTTTCGAGGCCATTAAGTTCAATGTTGCGGCGGATGCGCTCGATGTTGGCTGGCAACGCCTCGAAGGCAAACACCTTTCCGTCTGGCCGGGCGGCGTGGGCAAGAAGCAGCGAGACATAGCCAATGTTCGCGCCGACATCGTAAACGATCATGCCGGGGCGGATAAACTCGCGCGCGGCGTCGGCCAGTTCAGGCTCGTAAGTGCCAAGCCAGCGGCTTTTTTCGGCCTTCAGGTTGAGCAAGATTTTGTAACTCTTCAGGTCGCCAGCGGCAATCTCGACTTCGGAGAGTCCGCCCTCGACCGAGGCGTTAATCGAGCCGCGAATCAGGCGCGCCAGGGGCGGAAAGCGATAAAGCCCCTGCTTAAGCGGCAGGGGCAGGATTTGGGCAGCCAGGGCAGAAAACCGCAGGAAAAATTTTCTCACTACCCGCGAGGTTCTTCGTCTAGCTTGGGCGCAGGTTCGCCAACGCGAATATCAGCGCCCAGACTGGCAACAGCCGTTTCAAGCACTTTTTCGCCGACCAGATTCATCAATGAAAGGCCGAGCAGGAGCGATTTGACACGGTTGTGCATCGGCGCAGCAGACAGCAAGGCCACCTTACGCCCAAACTTCTCCTGCTCTTCTGTGGGCAGGTTTTGCAGCAAGCCAAAACAATAAGACGGCAAAGCCTGCGACGCTTTGTCAAAATCGACATCTTTCATGATTACGCTGACTGATTCAGCGCGCTGCTGGGCCCGTTTTCGGTCTACCGCGCGATCGACCGTACCAAGAATGGAATCAAGAAAACCACTCAAACCAATCGGGATGCTCTGTTCGCCAACCTGCACAGTCCACAGCGAGGCGCGCAAGATTGCCATTGCGCCGAACCCGGCCACCAACACCTGGGCCCAGGCGGCTTGTTGGCCTGCAAGTCCAAAAGTCCAGTCAAAGGCGCGAATACAAATCAGGGTTAGGGAGGAAGCAGCAGCATTGACAAACAGGTAAAAAATGCTCGGCACGGTTCCCAGGGCATCGTCCGGTTCATCACGGTAGCGCGAAATGATGTCAGTAATCCCAATCAAAGCGCCAATGCCGATCACTGTCAGCCATTCATACCAGAGAATACTCACAATTCATCCCCATCATCATCGTAGTCGATCATGGTCTGCGCCCAGCGTTGGCCCTCGTCGGTCAATTCAATCACGCTGCCATCGTCTTCATCGTCCACTTTGATGAGGCCTGCCTCGCTCAGTTCGCGCAAGCCATCGCTAAACTCATTGAACGGTGCGCGCACCTGCATCATAATGCTCTCGATACGGGCATCGTGGGTATGGGCCAGGTAGCGCACAATCCTGATAGATGCCTGGCTGCTGCCATTCTTTTCTTGTTTCATGGCCCGGTTGATGCTGGATAAAAACGTGCCGAAATCATCTTGCGGTTGTTGAGATTTTTCCATAATACACCTCGTAAAACGATTCTATCCTGTGCAAAAACAGGAGTCAAGCGCGGCAGTTCAACGCTTGCGGCGCACCTTGAGACGCAAGCCGTTTATTTCGACAACTTCTATGGACTGTCCCTTTTGGATGCGCTTCTCGCCCTCGGCCAGTTCGGCGCTCCATTGTTCGCTGCGCACCTGAACCTGCCCACGCGGGGCGATGTCACCCAGGGCTGTGCCGCTAACCCCAGAGAGGGATTCCCGGCCTGTACGTTGGGGAGCGCGCAGCGCGCGAATGGCAAACCCGACGATGACCGCGAACATCAGGCCAGTGGCGATTCCCGTCCCAACCACGAGCGGGATGGAAACCTGCTGGAACTGCGGCACACCCGGCGAATTGAACAAAACCAACCCGCCAACGATGAACGCGCCGACCCCGGCGGCAGTCAAGGCCCCAAAGGTGGGCGTCTTGATCTCCAGGATAAACAAGATAAAGGCCAGCGCCAGGAAAACGAAGCCGAACCAGTTGACAGGCAGGACACCCAATCCGTAAGCCGCCAGGGCCAGGCAGACCGCGCCGACAAATCCGGCCACCCAGCCGCCCGGGCTGGAAATCTCAATCAAAATCGCCTGCACGCCGATGGTCACAAGCAGGAAGGTGATATTGGGGTTGACCAAAATGTCGAGCAGTTGCTCGATAAACGACATGCCAAAATCCTGCACCTGGGCATTGGCGGTATTGAGCGTGCGCGGCCCGTCGGGCATTTGCACCTGGAATCCGTTTAGTTGGCGGAGCAGTTCGTCAAGGTCGTTGGAGATAAAATCGACCAGGCCGACTTCGATGGCCTCGCTGGCAGAAACCGCCTTGGCGATTTCAATCATATCTTCGGCCAGGGCTATCGCTTCGGGGCTACGGCCCTCCGCCAGGGCGCGCATCTGGGCGCGCAAGGCTTCTTTCTGCTTGCGCTCCAGTGTTTCAGGAATATCCTGTCCGTCGCCGCTGATGGGGCTGGCCGCGCCGATAATCGTCTCGGGAGCCATGGCCGAGGCGTGCCCGGCAATGGTGATGACCGCCCCCGCGCTGCCCGCCGACCCACCACGCGGGCTGACATAAACCACCACCGGCACCTGGCTGGCGCGAATGGCCTGCACGATGACTTCCATCTCACTAATCAGGCCGCCGGGGGTGTTCAGTTTGATGACCAGCAGTTCAGCATTGCGCTGTTCGGCAGATTTAATTCCGCGCAGGACATATTCTTTCATGGCCGGGGCGACCACGCCTTTGGCTTCCATGACCAAAACCAGCGGCGCGTCAGACTGCGCCTGAACAGATTGGAAAACCAGGGCAAGCGCGGCAAGCGCGATAAAAATCAGTCTAATCAATCTCATAGTTTTTCTCCATCAAAATCATTATATCCTTGATGGATTAATAAAACATAAACTTGCCATGCGCGGCTTTTGGGGTATAATACGACCCTGTCCATCGGGGCGTGGCGCAGCCCGGCTAGCGCGCTTGCATGGGGTGCAAGAGGTCGGAGGTTCAAATCCTCTCGCCCCGACAGATTTTATCTCGCTTACCACGCAGGGCGAGAACACGGTCGCCCTGTTTTCAGGCGACCGTGTCTTTTTGTCAAACAGGAGATTAGCCATGACACTCCATGTACCTCGTTATGTTCCCTTGACCAAAGCCGCGATAATGCTCAATACCAGCATGTCGTCCTTGAATCGCATGATTCAATCCGGTAAAATCAAGGCCGTAGAGATTGCTGGAGAAATTGCCGTGAGCGAAAATAGTTTATTGTCCAATATGAAGAAGGAAGACCTGCCAGAATACAAGAAGTTTACACACTTGGCAGGCCAGACTATTTGGGTTGCTGAAGCCGCCAGAAAATACGACACCGAACATTCCAACATTATCCGATGGACCAACAGAGGTTTCATCAAAGTTTTAGGAAAACAAAAAAACCGCACTCTTTTGGATGAACAAGATGTAGCTTATTGTGCCGAAGTCCATAAATCTCGCGGAGGCCAGGGCAAGTGGATTTTCAACCCAGACGGAACGCCTTACACACCAAAAACCCAAGAAGACGAAACACTCGCCTAAAGGCGGGTGTTTTTTTGTTGGTAAAGTTCCATCACAGAAGAGACACAAAAGCCTGGCAATCCCGCATAAACTATTCACTTGTGAGCCAGGTTTCCGGTCTATGAGTGGCGCACGTATTCAAGCCAAATGGAGTGCTTCACGCCACATTCTCCTGTTTTCGGCATAGATTTTTTTGATAGTTGTCTTCGACATTTGGTGAATTTGCGTAAGGGCGGCCTCCCACACCTGCAAAGCATCCTCGTTCAAGGTTTCCAAGACATCATCATGCCAATACGTTTCTGAAACATACCTGTTCGGGCTAAAGCCAACTGGCGAAATCCCAAGCGTTCTAAGGCTGAACCAGATATGTTGTTCAAAAAAATCTGCCCATCGTTCCATGATGAAATCATCAGTTCCACCATCCCGAGTGGCAATAATCGCAATCGCATTTGCTCGTATCTTCCTGTCCTCTGCCATCCTGGGCGAGCAAATTATTTTCAGGAGGGTCAATCCGTACCCTCCAAGATTTTCAAGATTAGCTATGAACTTCTTGCTATCAAAATCCTGAAAAAGACTGCCATATATTCTCTGTATACTGAAAGGAACCTGGCATACAAAGCCAGGAACATGGCTCCAAGAACCAAATCCCGCCCAAACATCCAGCAAATGGGCGCATTCATGTGGTATAGATTTCTCTAACCCGGCATCATCAAAAAATACAGATAACTTACGACGCGAAAAACACGAGGCTGTATCTTGTGCTGCGTTGTCAAAGGATGGGTCGCTTTTTAGCCATTCTGCTTGGGGGTCATAAATAAATTGTGTCTGTGTAAGAACCAACGCTTCCATGAATCCAGGCAAAATCATCTCAATTTGATTCAAAACAGCATCAATACGAGTTTGGATATCAGGTGGCGCGGCTGTTTTCTTGCCTTTTTTGAGCATACAATACTGGGACGGTGCTAATCTGCTCATTGGCCTATCCACCCATCCATGCACAAAAACGCTCGTCTCGCGTACCGTGATTCGCCATTTTTGCTTTCTCTGGTGTTGCGCCAAAATTAACACAATCACCAGCACAGGCTTCACAGCAGTAAGGCCCATCGAAATTGCCATCCGGTTTTTTTGCTGACCGAATCGGTTTTCGGCCAGGGGTGAAAGGGCGCTCGCCTTTGGCATCAGGTATATATTCAACGCACCAGCCATCAGCAATCAACATTGTTGTCATTACAACCTCCTGGTATCAAGAAACAAAAAACTGTCATTCCTATTATATCAAAATCTGTGCAAGTTATTGACATCATGCACAGTTTAACGATATACTAACCACACGAGACCCCTCCCCACTCTCACTTACTGGTATCGGCCGGGTAGGGCACCCCTACCCGGCTGGCAACCAGGGGAGGCCAGCACCCTAAAAACTTAAGCGCAAAAAATCCCGCCTGCGCTAACAGGCGGGATTTCCACTACGAGGCGGTTTTGACACTACCAACCGCCTCCATTCTACCAAACTGGAGGCTCTTATGCAAACCCCAAATTTTCGCGCAACTCATAATGGTCTGCCAACACGCGGCACAGCGGCGCGCCTGCTGTGCCTTCCTTGGCGCGTTTGGCTAAAAATAATCGCAGCCATCCCGGCATTGGCTGTCACTTCCGGCCTGAATGTTCCTGACCCGGTTGTCAACTGGATTTTGAGTGCCATTGTGCTTGCGTGGGTTAGTGCCTACACCATCTGGCACATTAAATAGAGGCGAACTATGAGAACCGCTGTTCATAAACGCCTCAATGCTCGACCTCGAGTCTCGCGCCAAATATCCCCTGCATTTCAAAAAGCCATATTGAAAAGCCGCTTGCAAGCCAGTGGCCGCGCACTACAAGATGTAGACTTGGACAACATGACGCTTGAACACCGCCGCGCTGCCCACGAATACATCCACGTCGCTGAACGCCTGGAACGAGAGCATGGTTACGTCATCTCGTTTTCTGGTGTTGAGAGTCTGAAAAGAGCATTAGCCAGATAAAAAATCCCTGCCCTGCTCGTGTCAAACGCGAAGAGTTGTTCCCCCTACGACAGCCCGCGTTCATTGGCGGCAGGGCGGGGAGTTTTTACAAAGACAGGAGGTAGGCAGATGTTGCAACCCGTTATCAGCGACAAAACTACAACCGACGTTCTCGCCACCCTGGAAGTCAACAGACGAAAGCACGAAACCATTCTGCGCAACTTGCGCGCATATCAGCAAATGAAGCCATCTTTCCGCCAATCGCAAGCCATCCGTGACAATGAAAAAACATTGGCCGATATCACCGCCGCGATTGCCCGGCTACGCAAGGCAGGCAGTCATAGCGGAAGCATTTTGGAGGCGAGGTGACAAAGTTCCCTGTGCGCGGCTCCCATCCCTGGGAACTCGATCCGCTTCGACAACCCTCGCGCGCCAATGATTGGATGTGTATCGAGGACCCCACCGGGGAATTCCTGAATGGGAAATTCCAACTGATTGATATTCGCACCAGCGCGGAAGCGCGAGTCTGGGCAGATGGAACAAAATTTGTCAATTTGGAAACAGGTGAACACAAAGTCTACCAGAATGGAGCGATATACGACTTACCCAAGCCTAAAAAATGGGTGCTGTACCACAACGGGAAAATCATCTATCAGGGAACCTTTTCTGGCCCACCCATCTGCCCAAACTCAATATTGGAACGCGAATGCCCGGAGATTGCCAATGATTCAAAAGCACTCGAAGCATTGTTTGCAAATCAAAGCATCGAACAAGCCAATCACCGCCTGGAATGGGTTGAACACCAATCGTAAGGAGAAAAAATGCAATTAAGTGAGTTTTTCCAAAGCAACTGGGACTATCGCACATTGCAAATCGCAGCGAGATAACTCCCCCGTACACGGCGCTGCAAAAAGGCGCGGACGCCCTCACCTTTGACAAAGCGGGCGTCCGCGAGAAACGGCGAAGACCGTAGCCTTATGCCGCGCCTCCATTTTACCAAAACATTCTGAATGGAGGCACCTTTGTCAACTATCAATTTTTTATCCCCTGCAGGAGGTATACCCGCCAGGCAGCAGCACATTATTGCATCCCAGCCCGGAAAAGGGATTTCATTGCAAGACATCTTGAAATCCCTGCCGCGCGTACGGGGAGGTAATTACTGGCTGGGTACTGCGGATGTACATATCAGGATAACGCAACGGCAGCGCATTGTCCTGGCTGTTGCAAAAGCCGTCAGGTTGGACAGCCTGCTAGACCTGGCTGTTACCGCCGCCGCAACTGGTCAACATGCGTCAGATATTACTCCGCTTGTCGTAACAGAATCTCTGGGTGACTGGCAAGAGAAGATAAAGGTTTGTGACCGAATGCCAAAATTTGTCTCACCTGATGAGTTTCTGCGCATGTGGCAATTCAACCCCCGGTGGCTTCATATCGGCGCAAGATACACCTTGCTTATTCTGGACAGAGTGCAAAGAGACTGGGACATTACGCCACATATTATTGTCAACCTGGCATCACAGCCCAGATTTAGTGCGCTAATTACTACAGAAACCGAATATGGCATCTACCTTGCGCACATTATTCAGTCAGCCCAAATGGTAATTGGCGCAATAACGGCAGAAGACGCTCAAACCCTAATTGGGGAAGCTACTCCTGCTGATATTCAATCAGGCAATGGCCGATTCTGTCTGCATGATGGCATTCGTTGGCGGACTTTTGATACCGCCACACACCCGTAGGAGGAGGAACGATGAAAAAAAACATCATCACCTTCGCCCTCATTTTTCTTCTTACGATAGCCTGTTCGCTGACATCATCCGTCCCCAAAAACGACCTGGCCGTTTCTGCCATCGAACAACCAACAACAATAGAAATGCCCACAATGTCCCCTGCCAGCCAGGTTATCCCGCAGCCAGCAGCTTTCGCCCTGCCAACCTCACCCACCTCCCCTACCTGTTGGGTAAGCGCAGAGTACCTGAACGTGCGTAAATGTCCTGGTGTCAGATGCCCCGCAATCGGACATCTGCAATACGGGGAAATCGTCACTGTCAACATGATCGAAGGCAGCTGGCAGGAGGTCACGCTCATGAACAACAAAACCGGTTGGATTCATGCTCACTACTGCCTGGAGACGCCACCATGAGGCAAATACCAACCACCCAACCTGGCTCTTATTGCCTGGGATATGACACCCGGGACGGCCTGCCAGTCATTGTGACACCCCGAACCCGCATCTTGCTGGCTACCAGCAGTAATACAGGCAACCTGGGCAATTTGGGGCTAACGGCTTACGACAGCGCCGCGGAACTACCCAATAACCAGATGGCTCTGGCCGTCGTTACCAGAAATTCATCATCCTGGCCCCACGGCGCTTTCACGGTTGCGCCAACAGATTTTGGCGAATTTGCATATCAGGTGAAGAAATCACAACCTGACGCAAAGTATCCGCACGCGTTGATTATTCTGGACAACCCTGACCAAACCTGGAAAGTTGGAGCCAAAGACATCCAAGGACTCGCCGAAGAGCAGCAGGCAGTAAGCATCCTGGTTCTTGCGAAGCCCGAATATGCTCAAGACTTGATTAGGCAAACTCCAGAAACTTACATGCGAATATGCAACCGGCGCGAGCGAATGCGGGCTCCTTTCCTGTTGACTGTATACGGGCAAGGCAGCGAGAAACTTGCAAAGATTGGCGATGTTCCCTCTCCCCTGCCCTATGGCTGCTTTGCTTATCGGCGCACATCCAGATGGCAAACGCTGGCAGTAGATTTACCTGCCCTGCCAGCCAGAGTTCGGCAGAGGGAACTTGCTGTTGCTGACCAGGAATAGCAAGGGTACGCCCCATCTTCACAAAGAACCTGAACAAATCGGCAACCATGATTGAACATCATGGAGATAACAAATCTCGCAAAACCGGGTGTTCCGGTTTTGCAGTAACCCCTTTTCTCTTTATTCGGAGGTACACCATGAAAACTCTTTGGAAAACTGTTGCAAAAGTAGCGTTTTATTCAATCGCTCTTGGATTGATGGGGTATGCCGCCATGCGCACGCTCCATTTTATCCAAGCTACCTTGCCTGCCGACAAGCAGATTCTCGGCTATCTGGCCCTGTTAGCCACCAGCGGCGGCGCAGTTGCCTGGCTGTTGGTATTCCTGCATACAGCCGAGGGTGTCCTACAGAAGGCGACCTCAATCATCATGGTTTTGGTTTGCCTGGTTGGTGAGTTCGCCTTGTTTGCTTTCGACACCCTGCTCGTGACCGGCGAGGCTGGCCTGATTACGGGGATGAGCGCCGATGAAATTCGGGCCGTTGTTATTGGTATGTCTGGCCTGATTGCAATCAATATCGGCGCGACTGTCGCCTATCACCTGGTTGACCCTCACAATATCAAGACCATGAAAGAGGGCTTTGTCAAGGATACGTTGGAAGACGAGGCGATGAAACTCATCGAAAAGAAGGGAGAAGAAATCGCTCGTGAAATGGCGCCCCGCCTGGCCGAAGAATGGGCTGAAGAATTCCAGGAACGGTTCAAAAGCATTCGCGCTCTTGGCATCGGCAGCACCATGCGCGAGGAAAAGAAACAGAACAAGAAATTGCCTTCCCCGCCGCTGTGGGCTGAACAGGACTACACCCCTTACGAGGAACCTGAATGGGGCGAGGCATGGAGCGAAGAACGCGAACCAATGCCGGTACAAGCTCCACCCACTGTCCCTGCCAATAATGGGCATTTTGGCCCCAATGGTCACAAGCCGTCTGGCAAACAGGAAAACGGTACGTCCTCGGATTTTTCGTAAGCCAGTCCACTCCCCTGCCCTTTCAGGGCAACCTGCACCTGGATGACGCCAAGCCGCTCATCGCCGAAGGTCTCCAGGTGCAGGTTTCGCGGCGACGCGGTGGAGGAAAGCGAGACGTTGAACTCGACGAATCCACCGCCCTTGCCCTGGCCGCCCTGGGCGCGGTCAACCGGTGGACTGGCGTGAAATGGAAAAATGCCCAAGACATGAACGGCAATCCTATTGCCATCGCATACATCCCTCGCGCTCGTTTTGACGATAGCCAGGGCAAGACCACACTGGACATCATTCAATAGACGAGATGGATGAGTAAGTCACGCGGCTACTTCAACAAGGCTAATCAAACGATGAGACAGACAATACTGCTGATTCTCTCCACCCAACTTTTATCCACCTGCAAATTTCATATCATCTGCCAGGAGGGGCTGGAGCAATGACTCTCCTGCTAAACCCGTTATCAAAAATCCCCGACCTGGTTCACAGAATCAAAGAGACAAAACCAGGCATAGATCACACAACATATTGCGGCGAAACTATCCCCTTTCTAACCGCGCGACGTCCCAACCGGCAGGGCCTACCAAAATGCTCCACTTGCTATCGACACTACAGCACCAACCTGGGCAATCCACCAGTAGAAAATGCCATCACCCACACGATAAACCAGAGACATCAATGAAGCAACCATCAAGCCGTTGTTATCAGCTCTTCAACAAAACATCATTGCTAATCGGCTGGCCCCTCGAAAGAGTTCTCTGGCCGTCGCGTCAGCAAGTACGGGAGTAAACATGAAAATTATCACCATCACCAATCAAAAAGGTGGCGTGGGGAAAACAACCATCGCCATCAACCTGTCTGCTGCCCTGGCCGGGAAAGGGAAAAAAGTCCTTTTGGCTGACTTCGACCCCCAGGGTAATGCAACCACCTTTCTCAACGTCCTCCCCGCTCCGGGCGCATACACGTTATTGGCATCTGGCATTCCCAACCTGGCGGCCTTGATGTCTGGCGATTCGGGGCGTCAGATTGCAAACCAAGTTTTGCAGGTGAGAGAAAACCTTGATGTTTTACCGGGAAATGAACAGACCGCAGTGGCCCAAACCTTCATGCTGCAAGGAGAGCGCGACATCAATTTGATTAGGCGCGCCATCATCGAGCATTTTCGCCAGTACGATCTGGTTGTGCTTGACACTGCTCCTTCTGTGGGCGGCATTCTGGAAATGGCAATGTGGGCAGCTGACAAGGTGCTTGTGCCTGCGTCTTGCGAGACAGGCAGCATCGATGGCTTGATACAGACCATCAGGAAACTCACAGCCCTGACCGAGAAAGGTTGGCAGGGACAAATCACAGGCATTATCCCAACCTTTCTTGATGAACGAACAACAGAACGGCGGGAAACGCTGGCAAACTACAAATCTGCCTTCCCCGAAGCCTGCCTGCCCCCCATCCACGAATCGACTGCCCTGCGTGAATTGCCCAACAATCGCTTGACCATTTTCGAGAAAGCCGAAGCGGAGGGTCGTAAGAAAACCGCATCCCGCGCAGCCCAGGAATTTGAAGACCTGGCTCGCATCGTTCTTCGGAGGTGACCATGACCAAAAAGAAACTACCAACCTTTGGCGCGCAAAGCCTGGGCCTGGCCCCCGATGGCTCTGCACCTGGCACTGTGCTTGATATGCTCAATGTCGGTAAACCTGCTCCCAAACGCGGGCGCGAGTGGGAAAAGAGAAATTTATCTCGAAGCTTTCGGATACCAGGAGCGCTGATAGCAGAATACGAAACAGTGCTCGACGAAATCCTGGAAATCATGGAGTTTGACGAAAAAGGCAATCCTCGCAATGACCAGACCACGGTAGACCGCGTGCTATCAATTCTTTTGGACTGGGGAATCAATGAGGTTGAGAAAAATCCAAGGCTCCTGCCTGTCAGCAGTAACCCGCACGGAAAAGGCGCAATGACTGTTCACATCGAAGCATGGAACACTTGGGCAACAGGGCCTGTCCGCCGTAAGCACAGCAAGCACAAAAGCGAGAAGAAGCAAAAGAGCCGCGTCATATCTCACCGCATAGAAGAATCGCTATACAAAAGGCTGATGTCACTGACAGACCTAAATTCTGGCGTAACCAGCGGGCCTCAAAAGTACAGCATTCCGCCAGGTGAATTATTGCTAAAGATTGCGCGAATTGCGATTGACGCTTACTTTCAACATCGCGCATTTCGGTTTGTTATCAAGCACACCGCAACGCAGGAAATAGCCGGATGGGAAAAAACGCAAAAATGAAGATCGCATTTTCCGCGAAAACCGAGTTGTCTTTCAAGAAGAAAATCCTATGTAAGCGGCACGCCTTACATAGCCGCTTACATAGGATTACAAGCCGCTTACATTCCCGCTTACATTGACGCTTACATAAGCACAACAGAAAGCCCCCTGCGCCCCGCAATCAAGGCGAGCCATAGCACAGGTCATCCTGAAAAAACTGCCTCGCAGAAGCCTTCCTGTTGATTTTTATCAAAACCGTCATAGAAATTATTTTGCCCAAGGAAAACGCCTATGAACCTTGAAGATGCTTGGGATTACGCAGTCGAAGAACTCGGAAACTCGGTGCTGGGGCGAGCCTTCCAGGGATGCAAAATCACCGCCTACGAGGAATCGATACGCAAGAAAACAGTGACCATCCGGGCGCCAAACAAACTTACAGCATGCGTTCTCGAGTGCGATTCCATCACAAATCTTTTTCAGCAATTCTTTGATTCTTCCATCCTGGAAGTGATTATCGAGGTCGATGAGCAGGACACCGCTGCATCAGCAGACCCACTCACAAACGCCTGGGAGCAAGTGCTTGAACATTTCCAGGCAGAGATGCCGCGTGCTTCCTTCGACACCTGGGTGCGCGAAACTTGGGTTATCAGCCTGGGGAACGGCATCCTGACCATTGGCGCGCGCAACGCCTACTCTGCCGATTGGTTGAAAGAGCGCATCCAGGAATCCAGTTCCCGGATGGTCTCCACGCTGCTTGGAGAAACGGTCAAAGTAAATTTTATCGTTGACAAACAGCCTTTCTGGCTCGACGAAGACGACGAGGCCTCGGACGACGGACAGGATGATGCCGATGCAAACAGCGAAACCGAAATCATTCCGGCGTATGACACGGCCTATGACCAGGAGGTTAAACCTGAACAGCGGATTGCGCTGCCCGGATACGCGCTGCGCTTGCTGCGGCACGGTGACCTGTCCCCGAAAGAGATGACTCTGTGGGTGGCTTTTCGCCAAGCAACCTATCATCGTTGGAGCAGGGGCAAGCCCGCAGTCAAAAATATCCCGCATTGGGATGTCTTGCGCTATGCCAATATGAGCCGTTCCAGCCTGGAGCGCGAAATTGCAAAAGACAAAGACGGTCATTTGGCCGGCGGGCTGGTCTCTATTCTGCCCGAAGACGCGAGTGCGTTTACCAAGGACCCCCGGTTTGATTACGCCAGACGTTACCAGGTGCAAGTCAACCCACGCCTGACCCGCCGCGATTGCAATGCCATCCATAGCATTTTGTATCGTGCCGTTTCCATGACGACCAGTATGGCTGATGCCCTGGCTGTTACTGAGAAAACCCTGAACGAACTGACCGAACGCCAGCCAACCAGTTACCTGGAAGACTCCCAGAACCAGGAACACCCGGTCAACGGCTGGCCCCGGGGTGTCATTGAGATTGTGCGTTTGGCAATCGGATACAAGGGCGACCTTCCCGAAGGCGTGCATAAAGCCGCCGAGCAGTTACAGGAACGCATCATCAGCGGTTTTGGGTTGGCAATGGTCCCGTTGTATTTCCTGCACACTGTTGCGCCTCGCTTGAACTTGACCCAATGGCAAATGTGGGCAGTAATTGTCCTGCGGTATCGTTGTGCCTATGACCCGGAAGAAAATGAGAACCTGGGCTATGCGCTTTTTCATGGCGGGCTGGACGAACTCGCAGAGAGGAGCGGCACATCGGTCAAATCACTTCGCCGCTGGATGAATGACCCCAGTTTCAGCATGTTTGCGGCTGTTGAGCATGTTCCTGACGAGGATATCCCTGAACATTGGACACCTCGCAGCTTGTTGTTTGATGTTTACCAAACGGAGCCAATCATCACAGAAGGGACAAAATGCTACACGGGTCGGGACAAAATGACACATGACCAGGGACAAAATGACACACGGGTCGGGACAAAATGCTACACGGGTCGGGACAAAATGACACACGACCAGGGACAAAATGACACACGGTTAAAAAGATTCAATAAGCTCCCACAAAGTACCAATAAGATCCATGAATCTCCACAAACCCCGCGCCTTTCGGCGCAAAAACCTGGGAGGGTGGGGAGCCGGGCTTATTGGGATTGGGATTCTTTGGTCTCTCGAAACACTGTCAGTACCCCCATGTCGAAAAAACTGCTTATTGCCAGCAAGAAAGCCGGCCACGACATTGCCCGTCTGTGCCAAAGTTTTGTTTCCTGGCTGTTATACGCCTATTCTGACGCCGGGCGCGGAATCGAAAACCCGGTCAGTAATGCCCTTGCCCGCCTGAATGAAAATATTTACGCCAGCGCCGGGGGCGATTTTGACCGCCTGGCTGCGCAACCGCCAACAACCCTGCGCGCCTTTATCGATTACGACCTGGCCGGAAAGGATCTGCCCAACAACCATTTCGCCAGCATGTACGAGTATTATTTCGCTGACCTGCCAAAAGCGGCAAAACGCGAATTACGTGAGCGACTTTTTGAAATCTAACCCATCAGAGGTGCGATGAATCGCAGAGAATTTGGCAAATTATTGGCCGCGCTACGAAAAAGCAAGGTGGATGATAACATGCAGCCGTTGACACAGAGACGGTTGGCCGGCCTGGCCGACATTTCTGAGCAAGTTTTGGGAAATATCGAAAGGGGAGACAAGGTTTCCCTGGACCGCCACCTCCTGTCCCGGCTCTCCGATGCGCTTGGCTTACCTACCCGCGAGCGACGTAAATTTTTCCTGGCTGCCACTGGAATTTCAGAAGGGGAGTCAAGCCAACTGGATGGTCATCTGGCGCTTGATGAACTGCTGCGCAGGCTCTCAAAAATTTCACTGCCAGCATTTATCGTCGATTCGTATGATGACATCGTCGCAGCCAACAGCATCATTCTCCGAATGTTCGACTTCACCGAAGAATTGATTGAAACCGCGCCATTAATACCCGGAGGCTACAACGTATTGCGATTTGTCTTTTCGCAAAAATCTCAATTCAGCCGTTTTGTTATCAAGAATCATGAAAAATATCTAGAGCAAAGCATACGCTTTTTTCGAGCGATTAGCCTCCCGTATCGCGCAACACCGTATTATCAACACTTGATAAGCGCCTTTCATGCTGACCCAGACATGGGTTTATTCAGCAAGTATTTTTACCGGGTCAATCAGGACAAACAGGCTGACTATTATTTTGAAGGGGAACATTTTTGCATAAGCCATGCAAAGCTGGGAAATCTTGAGTTTTACTCCCCACCACTCTCTCCAGTTCATACCAGCAGTGGCAGCCTTTATATCATTCCGTATCTTCCTGCCAATCCTCGCACAACCAAAGCGTGTGCATTGCTTGCGGAACACGGCGAGCCAAATGTTCAAAGGCTGGCTCTTTGGCCTGAAAAACCGGCGCATCAAAATTACCGCTGGGCTTTTGATGCAAATCTTCCAAAATCCGAAGATTTAAACCTTGAGACTCACAAAATGCCCTGACATAATAACATCGCGCCAAATATGGCAGCGCGACATAATTTTAATGTTTTGGAGGGCATCAATTGTGAGCGATAGTAAATTTATCCTTGTGGGACGCTTGGTGGAGTATGAGAAATATTATCGGCAAGAAGCACCCAGCGAACCCGAATATTTGGTCAAGTCCGATACGCCATCTGACCAAAGGTTTTATGCCATATTTGTCGTGGTAGCAGGAGACCCGGAGAAAGGAGGAATCCATGAAGTCGTGGCCGCCCCATCTGCCGCAAACTCGGCATACGCCTGTATTCGAGCAGGAGTGTTTGGACTGGTTATCGGTAACATCAAATCCTTCCGAGGCAAGGCCATCCTTCTTGCGACATTCATCACATCGTTTACGCCAAACAACATTGTCGCCCAGGAATATTTCCCCGACGTAAAAGAATGGTCTGTGCCCGTCCCACAAATGCGCGTGATGCCGGGAACAGAACCGGTATCAGAAATGCCCTGGGTTGGTATCAATGCCTATCCTGCGCCTGAAGCGCGACACCAGGGAATCGCGGGAGTGGCTAAACTGGTGGGTAAACGAAGTGGATCAAATGAGCCGGGTAGTTAGGGTAGCGCTGCTTGTAAAGTTGACGGCGATTGAAGCAATCGACAAACAGGTGAATGGCGCAACTGAGAGCAT
>Ga0208244_100604_pt1 | contig 30954 bp, 25 predicted proteins | sample SubbioCR12Aug_5A_FD_184828 | JGI IMG/M metagenome (GOLD analysis project Ga0208244, IMG submission 184828) | Serpentinite rock and fluid subsurface biosphere microbial communities from McLaughlin Reserve, California, USA - CR12Aug_5A (SPAdes) | ecosystem: Environmental > Terrestrial > Deep...
TGGAGTCCTGCGATACCAGAGCATGTTGGTCAACGTTGAAGGGAGAAGCTCAATGCCTAACTCTTTTCACCTCAGCCAAAACTACCCCAACCCGTTCAACCCATCCACGGTCATTTCGTTCTCGGTGCCGCAAGAGGGAATTGTGACGCTCAGAGTTTACGACCTTTTAGGCCGCGTCGTGGCTAAGTTAATGAATGAGCAGAAAGAACCTGGGCAGTATTCCGTCACATGGGATGCGAGTATGATGCCGAGTGGGATGTATCTATATCAGCTGAATGCTGGTGGTGTTAGTCAGATCCAAAAGATGCTGCTGGTAAGATAGTGCCATTTGTCCTCCCACTTTTGCCTGATAAAGCAGACAGGGTTTTTGGATTTGGAAGTAGATACCTTCAACTCCAAAGCAATACTAAACGATACGGAGAACGAATGTAAACAACGAGACGCTGGAGATCACTCCATCGGCAAGCGGAGTACAAGCGACTCAGTTCGAAGTATCCCTTCGGGAGAAGAAGACGCACGAGCATGAATTTGTCAATCGAAGAGAACAATCTCGGCAAGGTGGGAGCAGAAGGGATCAATAATAGAATTTCTCCCAACGTGTCTCCTAATAGACACAAAAGCCGCGATCCTTTTGACCGCGGCTTTTTTATTAAACCATACTCTATCATATCGAAGAAATGGACTTCCATCCCCACTATCTCACAGAATATAACACCCTGTCTGTCTGAAACTCTTGATGGATCGTTGCCAAACAGCGTCTCCGATTTCCCGTGCGGTTGCTTGCAAATAGCAGCCGTTAACAAATTTAAGGCATTCTTTACGAATTCACTTGACTCTACCCCCCCCCTTTTCGTATATATTAGCGGCAGGGTGGTCGAAGAATTGGATGTCATCAATTTCAGGTGTGCTTATGAGAAAGATGCTTTGGTTGGTTGCTTGCATCGCGGCGTTGGTGATGTGTGGGAGATGCAAGGACAGTGCAACCGAGCCCGTGATTCCTCTGCCTCCTGAAATGAAAGTGGGGAAATGGGTGTTGATCGGACTTGAGGGTGAGCGAGGAAAAAGACATCTATGTAGATCCGAAAGGACGTTGATTCTATGCGAGCGATCATATTAACGTTTGGTCTCGTTGTTTTTTCTCTCCCGCTACGAGCACAGCTTGAGCCGTTCGGGCTGGAAGGGAAGAGAGTTACGTCCCTTACTATCTATCAGCAAACTCTTTTCGCTGCTACTGATAGTCAAGGTGTGTACAGGCGAGATCTCAACAATCCGGCCGCCGGATGGATTTCACTGGGATTGACGGGATTGCGACTCTCGTCGGTCTTTCCTTACCGAATCGATAGCGCTCGTTTCTTTCTTTTTGTGGGCGTGAATCCAGATCGAAGTGCGGGTGACTTCACAATGGTTTATCGACTGAGCTCCGAGACCGCACAATGGATTCCAAGTGACAGTGGCATGATTCGAACGCATTCGGGAGTTTCCACGATGCATGGAATTTCCGAGGAAGGGATCATATATGCAGGTGGGCCAACAATGTACGGGATGGGAGTCTACAAGTTTGAAAGCAACCATTGGAAAAATGTGTTTGAGTCACCGCCACCTTTTTTTCTCACAGTCTTCAGAGTATATGTTGATCCACAACATCATATTGTTTCAGCTGGTGGAACTACGGCTTTTCAAACACCTTGTCTGGCAAGATCAACTGATGGTGATCGGAACTGGAAGAGGCTTCCAGTAGGGTGGTGGGGATATCCAACGAGTGTATATTCGATCGCGATAGATCCAGACTCTCCCTCATCACTCTATGTCGGTGTGGGCGACAAGCTCTTACGAACAAGAGACGACGGAACGAACTGGGAAACGCTGTTTCAACAAGAAGCTGTGTTTGGCCCGATAACGATCAATCCACTGAATGTGAATCATATGTTCGTCGGGCGCGATTCAGCAAACACATTCAGACTGTTGGAGACAACTGATAGGGGGATGTCATGGTCACATTTCGAGCCTCAGCCACAGCGAAAAGCAATCTCCAGCCTTGTATTTGATCTTCAAGAGGGAAGGATGGCGTACGTTGGTACGAAGGGGGATGGTGTCTTCCGCTATCGCAGCCTTTTAATGAATGTAGAAGAGAGACATGAAGTGCCTCTTACATTTCATCTCGGTCAAAACTACCCCAATCCCTTCAATCAGATGACGACGATTGATCTGTATGCGGAGGGGAATGGTGAGTCAGTCCCACTGGAAATCTATGATCTACTTGGGCGTAAGATCCGCACGTTGGAGGATGGTAAGTTTACGCAAGGACTCTACCGCTTTCGGTGGGATGGGACGGACGAACAAGGGAAAGATGTACCAAGCGGCGTGTATCTTTACAGAGCGCAGATCGGTGAGCAATCAACCACGCGAGCACTCTTGCTCTTGCGATAAACAAGGGAGGGAGAGTGACCGCTCATAGCCAACATACACGTCATACAAAAGGGGGATTCGCATGAAGAGAGTGACGTATCATAGCATGTTTTCGGCTGTACATTGAACGCAGAATTCTAAACAGCATTGAATCCTCCGGAGAGAACGATGATTGACGAAGGAGAGCATGAAGATGCTCAGCGAATAACGTTTTCATGCTTCATCGGACTTTCCAGTATTTGATGATTCAGAAGAGGAGCTTGATTGTATGAAGAAGATCATTTTGACCTTCCTTTTGATTCTGTTTTCGTTCCAACTCCGGGCGCAACTTGAACCGTTTGGGCTTGAGGGAAAGAGTGTAACAGCCCTCACAATCTATCAGCGGTCGCTCTTTGCCGTTACCGATGGAGAAGGTGTATATCGACGCGATTTGGATAAAGCGTCAAGCTCGTGGAAATTTCTGGGACTGGATGGATTACGTCTCAGATCGGTTTTTCCCTATCGACTTGACAGCACTCGTTTCTTAATTTTTGTTGGAGTAGTTCCCACGTATAGCGGGGGCGATTCTGTCTTGGTCTATCGATGGGATTCAAAGGATGAGGTGTGGGCGCCCTCTGACTCAGGAATGTTTCGACGATACCCCTTGGGCATCTATGGAATGCATGGAGCAATCAATAAACAGATTGTCTATGCAGGTGCACCCGTCCGTGATCACACTGGACTCTACAAGTACGAAAACGGCTATTGGAGTACGGTGTTTGATGCCGCTCCCCCTCTTATCCTGCTCATCAACGCTATTCATGCTGAGAGGGATGGTGAGGTTGTTTGGATCGGAGGAGTTCTCAAGCACCAGGCTGCGTTTGTTCTTTTTTCAACAAACGGTGGAGCCACTTGGCAATATCGATCGCTTGGACTTTCGGCAATCGGCAATTCTGTGCGATCGATCGCTGTTGATCCTGATACATCATCGAAAGTCTATGTTGGTTTGCGTGACTCGCTTTTGTTTACTCGTGACGATGGGATGAATTGGCAGACAATCCTTCGGGGGGATGGTCCGTTCCGCGCAGTCGTGGTCAATCGGACAAATCCAAAGCACGTTCTAACAGGACTGGATTCGGCCGATGTGTTTCAACTACTGGAATCAATTGATGGTGGCAAATCATGGCAGAAAATCGTCCCGTCTACTTTGACCAAAGGAATTCTTGCTCTACTAATGGATCAGTGGGAGGAAAAGCATGTCTATGTCGGAACGCGAGGAAATGGGGTGTTTCAATATCGCAGTCTGATCTCGCGAATCGAAACTCCGGAATCACGGCCAGAGTACATTCACCTCTCTCAAAACTATCCAAATCCGTTTAACGCTATCACGACTATCACTTATCATGTATCACCTGGTAGAGAAGTGGCGTACCTGACTGTCTTTGATGCCCTTGGCAGAAAAATCAATCAATTCAAGAATGATGAATTCACGGGGGGCCTTCAAAGATTTATTTGGGATGGCAGAGATTACGAAGGCCGACAAGTTCCAAGTGGTGTTTATTTCTATAGGTTGCAGATAGGAGTCCACGCAGCAACGCGGGGTGCAGTTCTCTTGAGATGAACTCTCAGGAAAGAGGCTTCAATCCAAATACATACATCATACCAAAAAGGGGGAGTTATGAACAGCACTAAGTATCGTTATCTCTTTCTGTTGTGCATTATTTCTCTTCTTCCGTTGTTGGCAAGCGCACAATTGACAAGGTTGACTGAGAAGAACCTTATCGCAGAAAGAGACATATATGTGGATTCAAAAGGAATAAGATACTCAGACCTCATCACGGTGGAATTCAAAGGTCCAGTTGTGAATATCCCACGGGGTGAAGTTGAATTAGCGTTTGAAGATGTTGGGCCCACATACCGGTCACTCCGACAGATGTTGCAGAACTTGTATGAAACTCACGGTACCTTCACAATGAAGAAGAAATACCCTGGTTCGATCTGGGGCGAGAACACGGCAGTCAACAAAAGGACACAAAAGACCGTGGTCGTTCCGGATTTCTCTCAGATCGTAGCCATTTTCTTCGAAAAGCTCGTACCCATAGATTTGGTGTCTGAGCAACTGAGAAGTCACACGCAAATTCTATGGGCTCAGCCGCCAGCAATTACTTACTTGACAACATCTCCAAACGATCCCCGCTTCACCAACGGGGAGCAGTGGGGACTTTCGGCTGTGGGCGCCCCCAATGCTTGGGGCATCACAAAAGGCCTAAGTGCCATAAGAATATCCATAAACGACTATTTCGCGGGCACTGGCCGAAGGGATACCATTGTTGAACTGGCTTCAAAGCTTACAGGAGGTGAGCATGTTTTCGGGATTGTGGATGGAGAGAATGGGGATCACGGAACCGTTGTCTCCAGCGTCGCCGGAGCAGTAACGAACAACGCTTATGGAATTGCGAGTCTTGGATGGCTGCCAGAGATATGGCCTTCGTATTATCCTCGGCTCACCAGCATCAAAGAAGCAGTTGATGCCGGTGCTGATGTAATCAATATGAGCTGGATTGGTGGTGACATCGAAGAGGTGAGAGATGGTGTTATCTATGCACTCCTAAGCGGTGTCATATGCGTCGCCGGGGCGGGAAATAACCATCCAAATGCGCCTGCCGTGTTTTATCCTGCTTCGTATGCGTTTCGCGGTGACACAGGTCAAGTGATCTGCGTGACAGCGACGAAACTTGTTGCAGGTAATGAAAAGTGGATTGAACAGGGATACAATTACAGCGTTGGATCGGATCCGCTGAATGATCCAGTGAATTCTTTCATGGATGTCGCAGCTCCCGGAAAGAACATTTTCGTTGCATTGCCAAATGGTGCTTTCGGTACTACTGAGGGTTCGTCCGTTGCAGCTCCTATGGTAAGCGCACTGGCGAGTCTGATCTTGTCACTCAACCCTTTAACCAGTTGGCCGTCACCTCCACCGCGCTATAGTTCGGAGGTAGGTGACGGTCAACTGAACAATCTGCACACTTCGGAAGCGTGGCTGAGCGATCCTTCCGAAGGTTGCTAAGTCAATGCTTCATGTACTTTGAATCTTTTTCCCCCGCCCGAATCGGAACTTGAAGATGGTTTGCCGGCGGAGGAATCGGGCAGTTGTAATGCTCGGAGAACGCGCAGGCAGGATTGTATGCGCGATTGAAATCGAGGACAAATCGACCGTCCGGCAAAGCTTCAACATCCAGATATCGTCCCAACTCATACGTATCTTCGCCGCTCGTCCCATCCCGGAAAAAGATGCTAAAACTTTGATCTCCGACACCAGGCTCCAGTAGTCGAGATACCTCTAGTCGAGCTTTCTTACCCTCAACGGTGAACTCGAACCAACCGGCACGCAAGGCACGACGCTGGTTTCCGCGGGTGGAGAGGATGATCATGGTGTCAGATTCTGTGTTCGGAATGAGTGGAAGAACAAACCGATAGGAGGGATCGACAGGATAGTACGAGAGCCCTTTGTATTCTTTGAATCTCGGACTCTCCGGATCAAAAACGATGAGACCGGGAAAGCGTTGATGCGAGAGACGGAGTACGTATCTGCCGATCTTGATCGAGGAGGGGGGGACCACGGCCTCAAGGGCTGACTCGTCACGATAGAGAAACGGATACGAAGGATCGAGACTCTGGACTCGAAACGAATCCCCGACCACAGTCACGCGGAGATGCTGAGAGGCAACCGATTGATCATCAATCCGGAGATCGTTCATCTCTCCGCGCCCTACGGTGAGGGTCGATCGGTCTCCGAAATCCTTCCGCAAGATCGTTGCCAGGTACGAAGTGGCTCCGCTTTTCAGCCAGTCCTTGGTTTCCTTCCGCTCTTTCTCGATCACCTGGATGAGAGAGTCGGATTCAGACTTCACGCTCTTCTGTTCAATCAATTCCCCTTCGTGGGTGAAGCACGGGACGTCGTTCCATGCGTCTAGCGTCGGCGTACATGTTGCAGTGATCGCAAGAATGAGGAGCAGGCTCCCAGGGATGTTCATGTCAATTTCCTTTCGCGAAAACTTGTCTGCGACAACCGCCGGTCAGTCGAATCTGCAGCCATAAGATCGCAAAACACTTCCCCCTCAACCCCCAGATCTTGATTCGCTGCGAAGGAGTTTCGTTCTTCTGTTGCAGGCTTGAAACTCAAATGCTGCGGGAGCGGAACTCCCTTGCAGCTTCAGGTGATTGCAGCAATCAGGACCATGTTTCCCAGGATGTTCATGACTTTTTTTTCGTGATACGAAGTCACTTCTTTTTCTTGATCACCTTCTTTTCCTTGGAACCTTTCTTCTCTACCTTCTTGTGGTCGCAGTCTGAGTGCTTCATGTGTTTGTGGCGTTTTTCCGCTTCCTCTCCCTTCAAGGTCTTCACAACCTCTTTCCCATCCTCAGATGCTCTTACCTCGACCTCGACCTGCTCGCCCGCCTCATGCTTACCCTTGCTTGTCACACGAATCTCTTTCGTGATTTTCTGGCCTTTCTCTTCGGCCTTCCCTTTCTTCAATTGAATGTCCAGATCCTTGAACTCCCCATTCTTCTTCATCTCTTCAAATTCTTGTGGGGTGAGTGCCTGTTCCGTCATGGTCGTATCGCCATTCTCCACCTTCACCTTCTTGATCTTGATTGTCGTTTCTTCCTTTGTCTGTGCCGTCGCAAGCGCATTGACGATCAAAAGCACAATCACGACCGCAAGGATGTGCAGGGCAAATATTCGTTTCATTGTTCTATGCTCCTTCTATTCGTATTGAAGTGATTACAGCGCTATATCCGTTCGACGTTGGTTGAAGAGACCCATCCCACCTTTCCATCTGCGAGAGTGATCTTGACCCAATCACCAACCGCATCGCTGAGTCGGACTTTCAATCCCTCATGAATCACGAACGCATTCACCGCCTGTTCGTCAGGAGAATTCTTAGCCGTCACGACTTCCCCCACAACGATCGCCTCCTCCCGAGAAGCCGTTTCATAGGTCTGCACTGCAAGAAGCGATCCGGTGACAATCACAACGAGAGTGGAAATCAGAAGAATAATCCTCGTCGTTCTTAACACAATCTCCCTCCTTACGAGGAGCAGGATCGAGAGTGAGAAAAAGACTGATGCCCACGAAAGAAGAAGGGCGGATGTCGTCGCTGTGGATGAGAAGAGGGATGCAAGGCTGCGCATCCAGCTCACAAGGAAGAACTCTGGAACGGCATCGATGCGATCGATCGTGCGCAGATTCGTAAGCTTCAGATTATGGATAATATCGGGATCGTTTGGTTCCAGCCGGCGCGCGCGTTCATATGCAAGAATGGCCGACCCGAGTCTTCCTGCACGATAATAGGAATTACCGAGATTGAAATAGAGCGCCGCGCTCCTATAACCCGGTTTAAGAATCGATTCAAATTCACCGGCCGCGGCCTGGTAGTTTCCATCCCTGTAGAGAGTGATTCCGCGATCGAATGCATCCTGCGCCGTCTGAGCACCCGATGGAGCCGCCGCAACAAGAGTCATAAACAACGCACAAAACAAATGTCGATTTCGGAGGTTCATTGCTTGTTCAACACCTCCTCGACAAGATTAATCGCCTTGGCCGCGCCATCAAGCAAGTCCTGACGCGCCTCCTGAGTGTCTCCCCCGGGCGCAAACCGCGCATATTCTGCCCGCTGGATACAAGATTCTATCGCCTCGCTGTGTGTTGACTCCACCCCGCGATCCTTCAGCCGAGCGACAGCGGATTCAATTGAAAGAGACGCTTTGGGGATGCTCAATTTGTCCTGGAGGTACCCGAGAAGCGCCCGTGAAATTTCATTGTGAAATTCGATATTGTTTCCGGTTGAGAGGACTCTGCGGGCGATCTTCAACCGTTTCGTCGCTTCCTTCCCCGCCTTCTGGGAGCGCCAGTATGTCACATTACCACTTATCGACTCAATCCTCTTCCGGTAGACAAACGCCCCAACCAGAACCAGTGGCGGCAACATCATGCCAAGCACAAACCAGAGATTCGCAAACGGCATATCGTCGTGCCGGACGATCGATCCAAGTTCCAGCTTGAGGTAACGGATGTCCTCGCCGAGAAGTCTCACATCTTCCTTCGCGGCATACCCGGCACTTCCACTCGCTAGTTCTCTGCCCGGCGTAACGGTAATTTCAAATCTCTGTGAACGCTGGGTGGCATAGCTGTTTCGTTCAAGATCGAAGTACGTGAAGGCAACCGGGTCGATGGAGCGCTCGCCGGCGTTCCGTGGAATGATGAGATACTCTGCGGTCTTGCGACCGCGAATCACCCCTCCTTCGCGCGTGATCTCATCGGAAATTTTCGGCTCATAGACCTCGAAGTCTGCGGGGAAGACTGGCTTCGGCATGACAAGAAGCTTCACATTTCCCTTCCCCGAGATCGTGAGTTTCAGAGTCAGGGGATCACCGGCTCGCGTTTCCGGCTTGTCAAGCGAGGCTGTCAAGGTGTATTGGCCAGCGGCTCCTGAAAAAGTCTCCGGTGCCCCTGCCGGCAACCGATCGACTGTAATCGTAAGCGCGTTTGAGGATACCTCCTGTTCAACCGTCTGAAACCGGCCGAAAAATGGATCGTTGAAGATATCAAATGGATCGTTCGAACGACGACGCGATTGCACCTGAACGGCGCACTTCACCTGCAAAGGGGCGAGTTTCAATGAACCACTCTGAGTAGCAAACAACGCCGTTCTCTTGAGTGTCACCACCCGGTATTGATTTCCTTCGTGCACCTCCGACGTGACTTCCGGATTGCGCGACATCTCGAAATCCTCAGCCCAAAAGCCTTCGTACGTCGGTACTTTTGAAAGTGAATAATCAGACATGCTTACCCGCGTGTAGAGCTTGTACGTGACGGTGAGCTGCTCTCCCTGTCTTACACGCTGTTTGCTGGGAATCGCGCGGATGAAAAGATTATCTCCGATCTCCGCTGCGGTCGATGTCTGTTCCTCACGCTGAGGCGATCGTGGCTTGCCAGCGACGATGTCAATCTGTACCGGCTCGGTCTTATATGTTTTCCCCTTGACATCTACCGAGGCAGACCCGATCGAGTATTTTCCCGCTTCCCGTGCATACAAGTAGTAGGTAAACGTGACGGAGGCGGACATCCGTCCGTTGATGAACTGCATGTTCTGTGAGATGTTCGGTCCGCTCATCACAACAAAACGTCCAAGATCAGGCCCCTTGAAACTCCTCGTATCGGGCATATCAGAACCGGAGGAGGTAAATGACACGGCAAACTGTTCACCCGCCGCCGGGTTCGGTGGCTCAACGGATGTCGTAAACGTCGCGTCCTGGGCAACAGCCGCAACAAGCCACAATCCAACAGAGAACGATATGAAGAGTAGTCGCCTCATCACCAATCCTTCTCCACTCTGATTTTTGCTCCTTCCCGCTTGCGAAGCTGTTTCTGAATCTCTTTCTCATTGTTTCGAAGCGCTTCAAGGATTTGTTCGGCCTGCTCTTTCGGCAACTGGTTTTTCTGTTGCGCGGCTTTCGCCTGTTCCTCGCGAGCCTTTCGCTCCTGCTCTTGCTGTTGTTGCTGGTTCTGCTGGTTTTCGTTCTGTTGCTGGTCCTTCTGCCGGTCTTGTTGTTGATCCTTCTGCTGTTGATCCTGTTTCTGATCCTTGTTCTTATCTTGGTTCTTCTGCTGATCTTTTTGCTGCTGCTGTTTCAGGAGTTCACGAGCGTACTGGTAATTGTATCGCGTTTCATCATCGGTAGGATTAAGTTTGAGCGCCCGTTTGTACGCTTCAATGCTTTCCTGGATCTTCCCGGACTTCAGCAGGGAATTGCCAATGTTGTGCAATGCAGCCGACTGTTCCACCGGATCTTTTGCCGCTGGTCCAGCGGTCGAAAATGCCCGAAGAGATTCCTCGTAGCGTTCCTGCCGGTAATATGTGTCACCGAGATTGAATTGTGCTTCACGGGAGGCGGGGTCTTTTTCCTGTGCCTTCTTGTACGACGCCTCCGCATCACCGTACTTCTTGTCGGCATAAAACTCATTTCCACTGGCGATGTGCGAGCGGACTGTCTGCGCCGACGCACGTGGGGAAAGGAAGAGGCAAAGCAATATGAGTATTACCGCAGCAACCAGACCACGGAAACGCGAGAGGAGTCTTCCCCGTCGCTCTGTCAGGAGAAACTCTAAGAGAAGCAAGAGAATCCCCAATCCAAGCGGATACTGAAACTGCGATTCGTACCCAGTGATTTGCTTCACCCCAAACTCAGTTTTTTCCAGAGTGGTGAGGTCATTGTAAACATCATTGATCTCATTCCCACCGCTGGTTGCGCGCCGATATGAACCACCACTGACCGATGCAATCTTTTGAAGTGCCGATTCATCCAGACGGGTGAGAACGATATTGCTTGCGCGATCTCGCTTGTAATCGACACGATTTCCCCGTGAATCATACACCGGAATTGGTCCCCCCTCGAGTGTTCCCATGCCGATGGCAAAAATCTTGACCCCTGCCTTTTGGGCCCTTTCCACGGCTCCGGCGACATCTCCTTCCGTATTTTCGCCGTCGCTCACGACAATAATCGCCTTCTGCGTCGGCAAATCGTTCGAAAACGATCCGAGGGCTTTGTCGATGGCGCTGGCTATCATCGTTCCGGGTGTTGGTACTGATTCCACATCGACGGCTGAGAGAAAGAGATCCGCTGCTGAATAATCAGCGGTCAAGGGAAACTGCACGAAGGCATCACCGGCGAAGACAATCAGTCCCACCCGATCGCCGGAGAGCTTCTTCAGAAGAATCGAGACATCGCGTTTCGCTTTCTCCAACCGGTTGGGGCGCACATCCTCGCATTTCATGCTGAGTGAGACGTCGAGGGCAACGAAGAGATCAATCCCCTCTCGCTTCACCTCCTCAAGACGGGTTCCAACTTGCGGATTGGCAAGTGTGATGATCAGGAGTCCGAGTGCAAGGAGGATGACCATTTGTCTCAATACACGTTTGGCATTACTTGAGTGAGGAACGAGTTGCTTTAGGAGATGATGATCGATGAATCTATTCAAGAGTCTCGCGCGCCGAATGTTCGAAAGCAGCAGGACTCCGGCCAGAGCTGGAAGGGCCAACAGATACCACAAGTATTGCGGATGTTGGAACTCGAGCATCTTCCTCCCTCTACGGAATCTTCCTGAGGATTGTTGAGTGCAGCCCCACTTCTGCGAGAACAAGCGCGATCCCCGCGAAGAGCCATCCGAAGAACAATTCGGTGTATTTCTTATAGGCGGTCACTTCGATTTTCGTCCGCTCCAACTTGTCGATCTCACCATAGATTGCCTTCAGCTTTCGATTGTCCGTCGCCCGGTAGTACGTTCCCCCCGTCATGCTGGCAACCGCCTTCAACGTCTGCTCATCGAGTTCTACCTTCATGAGCTGGCGTCTCATCCCGAAGGGAGTCTGAACGGGAAAGGGGGCTTCTCCTTCCGCACCTACACCGATGGTGTAAACCCGGATTCCGTACGTCGCAGCGACTTTCGCTGCCGTGATGGGATCTATTTCCCCCCTGTTATTCACTCCGTCGGTAAGCAGAATCATCACCTTGCTCTTCGCTTTGCTGTCTTTGAGACGATTTGCACCGTTGGCGATTGCCAATCCTATGGCCGTCCCGTCCGCGATCATTCCGTTCTTGACTTCCCTCAGCAGGTTGCGCAGAACCACGTAATCGGTCGTGAGCGGACATTGCGTGAAGCTCTCGGCGGAGAAGATGACCAGACCAATACGATCATTCGAACGCCCCTGAATAAAATCGGACGCCACTTCCTTTGCGGCCACAAGGCGATTCGGCGAGAAATCCTCCGCCAGCATACTGCCTGAGATATCAAGCACAAGCACGATATCGATCCCTTCGGTGGTGATATTCTCTTTGCTCGAAATCGACTGCGGTCGCGCGAGCGCAAGAATCAAACACGCCAGTGTCAGAAGTCGAATCGCAACGGGAACGTGCTGCAGACGCTCTCTGAGACTTGAGCCGGCACTCTCGAATGGTTTCAGCGATGAGTACCAAAGTTCAACCACTCGATTTCTCGAGTGCCGCCAGTAGTACACTGCAAGCGCCGGCAGCAACAGGAGCAGCCAAAGAAATTCCGGATTTCCAAACAAATCACCGAACATGAACGACCTCATTCATCTGCTGCTGCTGCGGTTCCGTTTCCACTGAGATCATAGTCGCCCTGACAATGGCATATGCGTACTCAATCTCCGCACTGTTTTCCTCAAGCGTTGGGATGTATTTCGCGAACTTCACAAGGTCTGCCGTGAGCAATAACGATTTGAACTCACGAAACACCCCTTTTGCCCGTTCAACGTCTTTTATTACGGTCAAGATCTCATCAGAAGTTGATTCCAGTGCGGGGACACCAAACTCAGCCTCAAGATAAACCCGGATTATTTCCGTAGCGATCGAATAGTACTCTTTGATTTTTCCCTGCTGCCACAGCTTCGCATCCTCGAGGTTTCGTAGGGCGCTCAGTGCGGCCTCGTGGGGCGGAATGCTTCTGACAGATCGTTCCGGCTCAAGTTCCTTTGTTTTCCTCCGCCTCCAATAGTATAGCGCTCCCCCGAGTGCGAGGATTCCCAGAAGCGCTAGAATATATGGGAGGTAGTCCTCGAAGAGCCAGGGAGCATCAAGCGGCGGCTTAATATCTTTGATATCTCCCTGAAGGTCAACCTCAATTCCGGCGATCATGAGCGTGACTGGCGCGCTGTACGCGACTCTCTGCGACGTATCTCCTTCAACTCGATAAAGAAATTCAATCGGTGGAACAAAGACGCGACCGGTGTCAAACGTAATAAGACGAAAATTCCACGTCTGTCGGTTTTTGCCGTCAGCACGATCCAGCGTTCCTGGTTCGAGCTTCAGCAATTCGAAGCTTCCGATGCTGTCCTTCAAGGCTGGCTTGATGACCTCGATGGTCAATGGCATCTCCGCCACGACTTGAAGGTTTACCCACTCGCCAATCTTGTACTGGTTAAGCTCCGTGCGGGAGGAAAATCTGATCTCCTCTCCTTTGGCGAGGAGGGTCACGAAAAACATCGCTATGAAAGTCATTCTCCGCACTATACTACCACCTCTGCTCCCTTCGTCTGAAGAAATCAGTTAGTGGTTTCATATATGGCTGCTCGAGAGAGATTTCGATCGCGTCAAGTCGCGCTTTTTGGAAGACCGAACGCCGTTGGTGGTGCTGCGAATCCCAGAAGATCCGATGGGATGCGCGAATTCGTGGATCCGAAGTGTCGATCGTCCGCATCATTCCGTTCTCGGAATCGCGCATCGTCAGAAGTCCCACTCTGGGCAAATTCCGTTCTCGCGGATCAATCAGACTTATGCCAATAAGGTCATGGCGTTTTCCGGCAATGCGGAGAGCTTGTTCATATCCGCGATCGATGAAATCGGAGATCAGGAACACGATGCTGCGTTTCTTGAGCACTTTGTTCAAGTATTCGAGAGCGACATTAATGCTCGTTCCCGGCTGTTGCGGCTCGAAAGAGAGAAGCTCCCGGATAATGCGAAGGGTATGCGTGCGTCCCTTGCGGGGGGGGATGAACGTTTCGATTTTATCAGTGAAGAGGATTGCTCCGACTTTGTCGTTGTTCTTCATCGCGGAAAATGCAAGAATCGCGCTGATTTCCGCCGCCACGTCCTTCTTGAGCGAAGTCTTCGAGCCGAAGAACTGCGAGCCACTCATATCGACGAGAAGAATCACCATCAGTTCACGTTCCTCTTCGAAGACCTTTACGAAGGGATGGTTGAATCGAGCGGTCACGTTCCAATCGATCATCCGAATCTCATCCCCGGGTTGATATTCCCTCACCTCCGAGAAGGACATCCCACGTCCCTTGAATACGGAATGGTATTCTCCCGAGAAGATTTGATTCACGAGTCCTCGCGTTCGAATTTCAAGGTGACGTACTTTCCTCAACAGCTCGCGTGTTTCCATCTTTCTACCAAACAATTCTGTTGCGCATTGCGGGTGGGGGAAATTGCATTCGATCCGGGCTTCGAGGCGTGTGGAAGTGTTGCCTCACGGTACCTCGACATGATTCAAAATTTCCTGAACGATATGTTCAGACGTGACCTCTTCCGCCTCTGCTTCGTAGGTCACTGCCACGCGGTGGCGCAGAACATCCATCGCCACTCCCCGCACATCCTCCGGTATGACATAACCTCGGCGTTTGACGAAGGCATGCGCCTTCGCTCCGAGTGCGAGATTGATTGTCGCTCGGGGTGATGCACCGTAGCTGATCATCGGCGCAAGTTTTTCGAGCTTGTGCGCGCCGGGCTCGCGTGTAGCAAACACGATGTCGAGGATGTACCGTTCGATCTTCTCATCCATGTAAACATTTTTTACCGCCTCACGCGCGGAGAGAATCTGCTGCGGCGTCATCACTGACGTTCCCGGGGTCGGCATCCCATTGAGATTTTGCCGCATGATAGTCACTTCCTCGTCGCGCGAGGGATAGTCAATCTTGATCTTGAGCATGAAGCGGTCAACCTGCGCTTCTGGCAATGGATACGTCCCCTCCTGCTCGATCGGATTCTGTGTGGCAAGCACGAGAAAGGGCTCGCTCAGCTTAAATGTCTCTTCTCCGATCGTCACCTGGCGTTCTTGCATTGCCTCGAGAAGAGCGCTTTGGACCTTTGCCGGAGCGCGGTTGATTTCGTCGGCAAGGATAAAGTTCGAGAAGATTGGTCCTTTTCTCGTCTCGAACTTCCCCTCTTTCTGATTGTAGATTAACGTGCCCACCAGGTCTGCCGGAAGTAGATCAGGAGTGAATTGGATGCGCTGGAATTTGGTATCGATGGACGCCGCAAGCGACCTGATTGTCAGGGTTTTTGCGAGTCCGGGAACTCCTTCCAGCAAGATATGGCCATTACAGAGAAGCCCGATGAGCAATCGCTCAATCATATACTTCTGTCCGATAATGGTCTTTCCCACCTCGGACGTGAGCGTATCGACAAACGCGCTCTCTTTCTGAATCATTTCATTGATGGCTTTGATGTCCACGCCTGATCTCCTTTTTGAGTTCTTACCTCTTCAAACAACGAGTTTTGACGAACGTTCGGCATTTGATGTTCCCTGCTTGATCGGTCAGAAAGAGAGAGAGCCACCCGACGAATTCACAAAACGAATTGGGAGCGGCTCAATCGTATGCCTCAGGGAGGCCTGCATCCTCGGGAGAGCGAGACAGGATTCGCCTGCCCGCCTCGGAAAATCAATTGAGGCAGACCTTATGATAAGCAGGCGGGCCTGCCCGGCCTCTGGCGGGAAACCCGCGACGTTCAGTCCCGTCCCGATCCAAGACATCGGGACGAGTATCCTCGTTCCAACGTGCGAACTCGCAAAGCGAGTTCGGTCGGAACGGGACTTGGGAATCTGACCTTACCCAAGAGCGGGAGACGGGACTCGCTTGTCCCGCCTCTGGCGGGGAACCCGCGACGTTCAGTCCCATTTCGGCACGCGAACAAAGTGAGCGGGATACGGGTCTCGAACCCGCAACCCCCAGCTTGGGAAGCTGGTGCTCTACCGATTGAGCTAATCCCGCTTGTTACGCCGAAATGAGGATCCTCGTTCCGACGACAAACTTGTTACACACGTTTGGTCGGAACGGGACTTGGGAAGCTGACATTCTACCACTGAATTACTCCCGCAGAGTTTGCGTAATATAGATATTTGATGCAAATGGTTCAAGTGGAGCCAAGCCCCCACAAATTGACTTTTCGACGCAAAGTCAATACTTTAGCTATCAAGCATCTCTACCGAACACGATTATTGCCTCCCCCGTCATATCAGGAAATGTGACGGTTCTAGCCAATTCTGTGCTACGTGGCGCTCTGCCATTCCACAAGGATTGCATTCTTCGAATTAGTCACAAAAGGTATCGCACTGCATGAATAGTGAAAAAATACGGGTACTGATTGCCGATGATGAGGAATCGCTCCGACTCTCGATCAGCGCGTGGCTCCAAGATGAAGGATTCGAGGTTGACGAAGCAGCCGACGGTGATGAAGCGATTCAGAAGTTCCAATCGGCCTCCTATCACATCGCTCTGCTCGACATCAAGATGCCCGGTCAAAACGGCCTTGAGGTGCTGCGGTACGTCAAAAAGAACATTCTCGAGACCGAGGTCATCCTCATGACGGGTATGAGTGATATCAGTATGGCTGTCGAGGCGATGAAACTCGGAGCCAGCGACTATCTCACCAAGCCGTTGGATATGAACCTCCTCGGTACACAGATCCGGTCTATCATACGAAAGCGGGAAGCCGAAGAGCGGATCCAGAGCCTCCAGGCCGAACACACAGCGCGATTGTTGTACGATCTCCGGAATCCTATCAACGGACTCAAACAGAGTACAGGGTATTTGCTCAAGGGAATGGCCGGCCCGGTGGGGGATCAACAACGGGAACTCTTGACTTACATGACCACAAACATTGATAAAGTGATTCACCTGCTTGATGATATGATGGATTTGACGAAACTTGAGGCAGGGCGCGTTCGATTGAACAGGGGGATCAGCAATCCCAATGATTCGATTTCGAAGGTTCTGCAGGAATTTCATATTCCTATCGAATCAAACAAACTCAACCTCGTTTTTGAGCCAGATCCCGAAATCACCCCCATTGAATACGATCAGGGAAAAATCGAGCAGATTCTCGAGAACCTCTTAAGCAACGCGATCAAGCACACCCCCCAGGGAGGAACAATCGAGGTGAAGGCACAGGCTGTCGCGCTTGTGCTAGAGGAGGGAGAGAAACCCTCGGACTACATCATGGTTTCCCTCATGAATACAGGGGAGGGAATTCCCGCCGAGGACATTCCTCTCATATTCGACCGCTTCCGCATCGTCGAGGACAAGAAAGATGACAAGAAGGGGACCGGATTAGGGCTTATGATCTGTCAGAGGATCATCGAGGCACACAACGGCAAAATCTGGGTTGAATCGGTGCCCGGACAGGCTACAATATTTCACTTCGCCCTTCCCATTCGTTGAACCCGGAACCCGCATGTCCGCATCGAACCAAATGATATCAATTCTTGCCGTCGACGACGAGGAATCCCTTCTCGGCCTCCTTGAGGGAATCCTCACTCAGGAAGGATATCGCGTGAAGACCGCTGATGACGGAATTGGCGCGATCAATTTGCTGCAAGCGGAGCCGTTCGATCTTGTACTTCTCGATGTAAAAATGCCGCGTGTCGATGGAATCGAAGTGCTCCAATTCATCAAAGACAATTTTTTTGACACACAGGTCATCATGCTCACCGGAGTACACGAACTCAAAGTCGCGGTTGAATGCATGCACCTGGGGGCTTATTATTATCTTGCGAAGCCGTACGCGGCCTCTGAGCTTCTGCCCATTATCGATCGAGCCCTTGAGAAGCGAAAGCTTGTGATCGAGAACAAAACTCTGAAGTCAGAACTCAAGCGACATGCATTTTCTTCCGAGATGGTCGGAAACAGTGATGCGTTCCTTAGGGTCATCCAATTAGCATCAAAGGTTGCCCCCACGGATTCCTCCGTGCTCATTCAAGGAGCAAGCGGAACAGGAAAGGAATTGATTGCCAATTACATTCACAGATACAGTGAACGAAAGGACCTCCCGTTTGTCGCTCTGAACTGTGCATCGATTCCGGAAACGCTGATTGAGAGCGAATTGTTCGGGCATGAAAAGGGAGCATTTACCGATGCGTTCGCGGCAAAACAAGGAATTGTTGAAATCGCCAGCAAAGGCACGCTCTTCCTCGATGAGATCGGTGAGATCAGCTTGATGGTGCAGCCGAAGCTCCTGCGGTTCCTTCAGACGGGCGAGTATCGAAGGGTCGGGGGCAACAAAACGCTGAAGGCGGACGTCCGCGTGATCTCGGCTACCAATCGTGATATTCGTTCGGAAGTTGCCGAGGGACGATTTCGGGAAGACCTGCTCTACCGCATCAATGTCATCACCATCACCCTGCCGACGCTGCGCGAACGTCCCGACGACATTCCCTCACTTGTCGAGTACTTCCTGAAGTCGAAGGTCAAATCGAAGACTCCGGTTAAGATTGATCCACGCGCCCTCGACGTTCTCTCGAATTATCATTGGCCAGGAAACGTTCGCGAGCTGGAGAATGTGATTGAACGTGCAGCAATTCTTTGTCAGAATAATATCATCCGGATGGATGATCTCGCTCTTCCGCTGGGGATACATCTTCGGCATGGTGCCGGCGGCGACCGCCAAACTCCGGCGACCCACCTGGGAACCGCTCTTCCGATGCGCGAGATTGAAAAGCTTCACATCAAGGGCGTCCTGGAACTTGTCAAGTGGAACAAGAGTATGGCGGCAAAGATTCTTGGAATTAGCCTGAAAACGTTGTACACGAAGATTCAGCAACACAATCTTACTCCCAACTGATCTATCGCTCATCGCATCGCGCCAAGTAACCAACTCCTGATTACGTGAGGTATACACATGCTCCTCTATCTCCTACGCCATGGCGACGCAGATTCTTCACCCCTTCTCGCCGATCACGAACGACCGCTCAGCATGCGCGGTCAAAAAGAAATCGAAGGTGTTGCGCGATTTCTCGCCGTGTCAAAGACAACGATCAGCCTCATTGTTTCGAGTCCCCTTCTCCGCGCGCAGGAATCGAGCGCTATCATCCAGCAATCGTTGCAGAACGCGGAAATCCTGACGTCCGATTCTCTTGTTCCGGGCTCCAATCCCACAAAATTATTCGTTGAGCTCAGTTCGCGTGCGGAACCTGCCGTTCTGCTCGTGGGACACGAACCGCTGCTTAGCGTCTTGATATCGATCCTCATATCTGGATCAGACGCTTCTCATATCGAGCTGAAGAAGGGATCACTCGTCTGTTTGGCCGTTCAGAAGCCGCTTCAGGGGGGTGCTGGGGTTCTTCGCTGGGTTCTTCCCGTATCGTTCATGCAATTGGCGACAGGCCCCTGAACCGAAAACCTGACGTTAATCTGCAGAGAGAGTCAATTGCAGAAATGGAGTATCTATGGAACTGACGACCGTTAAGATCGAGAAGCCTGAAAGCACGAATTTCATCCTCGGTCAAAGCCACTTCATCAAGACCGTGGAAGACATCTATGAAGCAATTGTCCAGACAAATCCGTCAATGAAATTTGGACTCGGATTCTGTGAGGCATCGGGCCCGGCACTCGTCCGGTGGATCGGAAACGATACATCCCTGATCGAACTCGCGAAAAAGAATGCGCTCAATCTCTCCTGCGGACATTGCTTCATTCTTTTCATGGAGAACGGATTTCCGGTGAGCATCCTCAATGTGATCAAAACTGTTCCTGAAGTTTGCCACATCTATTGCGCTACCGCAAATCCCACCGAGGTGATTATCATGGAGACGGACCAAGGGCGCGGGATCATGGGTATCGTCGATGGTGTGAAAAGCAACGGGATCGAAACCGAAGCTGACATCCAGAAGCGAAAAGAACTCCTGAGATCGATTGGGTACAAGCTCTAAACAACGCCAACAGGCATTTGGGAGGTGCGACATGCGGTCTGCTCTTGTTATCGCAATGGCTTTTGGCCTAAGCCTCGCGGTTATTGGCTGCGGGCCCTCGGATGAGGACATTCGGGCGACTGTTCAGCAGGAACTCGTCAGAACTGCGGAGGTGACGTACATTACCGATGCGCAGGTAATAGGTCCCTATTCCCCTGCGGTCAAGGTGGGCAACTTTCTTTTTGTTTCCGGGCAGCTTGGACTCGTTCCCGAAACGATGCGCCTCGCGGGGGACGACATTGAAAGCCAGACTCACCAGACTCTCAAGAATCTCCTCGGGGTGCTCTCGAAAGCAGGATACGATTCAAGTCATGTTGTCCAATGCACGATATTCATGAAAGACATCAACAACTTTCAAAAGATGAATTTGATCTACGGCGGATATTTTTCTGAAGGGACATACCCTGCCCGCGCCACAGTCGAGGTGTCAAACTTGCCTCGGAATGCCATTATCGAGATCGCCGCGATCGCCTACAAGGAACCATCGAATGAGTAAGTTATCCACACGTGTCGTCCGCTCCCCACGGGGCCGGGAGATGTCCTGTAAGGGATGGATTCAGGAAGCCGCGCTGCGGATGCTGATGAACAATCTTGATCCGGATGTCGCGGAAAAGCCACAAGAACTGATCGTGTACGGCGGCACCGGAAAAGCTGCGCGCAATTGGAAGTGTTTCGATTCGATAGTCGATGCGTTGAGAAACCTTGATGATGATGAGACTCTCCTCATTCAGTCCGGCAAGCCGGTGGGAATTTTCAAGACGCACCTGAATGCCCCTCGCGTTCTGATCAGCAATTCGATGCTCGTTCCGCACTGGGCGACGTGGGACGAATTTCGGCGTCTCGAGGCGCTCGGGTTGACGATGTACGGCCAGATGACGGCAGGGAGCTGGATCTACATCGGCACACAAGGAATCCTTCAAGGCACGTACGAAACATTTGCATCGTGCGCTCAACAACACTTTGGGGGATCGCTCAGCGGCAGGTTTGTTCTGACTGCCGGACTCGGGGGAATGGGTGGCGCACAGCCCCTTGCCGCAACAATGAACGGCGCTGCATGCCTCGTGATCGAGGTCGACAAGAGTCGGATTCGTCGGCGGCTGGAAACGAAGTATCTCGACCGCATGACGGAAAATCTTGATGAGGCGCTGGCAATGATCCGCGATGCCAAGGAACATCGAAAGCCTCTCTCGGTTGGCTTGCTCGGCAACGCGGCAGAGATCATTCCGGAGATCGCGGCGGGCAAATTCCTCCCCGACATCGTCACCGACCAGACATCGGCACACGACACACTCAATGGGTACGTTCCTGCCGGTATGGAGTATCGGAAGGCACTCGAACTTCGCAAGAAAAACCCCAAGAAATATGTCGCCCTTGCGCGACAATCAATCGTTGAGCATGTGCGGGGTCTCCTTCGCTTGCAGAAACGAGGTGCGATCGTCTTTGACTACGGGAATAATATCCGCGGAGAGGCTTTCGCCAATGGTATGAAGACCGCATTCACGATCCCCGGCTTCGTGCCGGAATACATCCGCCCCCTCTTCTGTGACGGGAAGGGTCCGTTCCGGTGGGTCGCGTTGTCCGGTGATCCCGAAGATATCTTCAGAACCGATCGCGCGATTCTCGAGACATTTCCTGAAAACACTCAACTCCGAAATTGGATCGAAAAGGCTCAACAGTCTGTTGCTTTTCAAGGACTGCCCGCCCGCATCTGCTGGCTCGGGTACGGCGAACGCGCCAAAATAGGACGGATATTCAATGAACTTGTCGCTCGTGGTGAGGTCAAAGCGCCGATCGTGATCGGACGCGATCACCTTGATTGCGGAAGTGTCGCGTCTCCAAACCGGGAAACAGAAGGGATGAAAGACGGGAGCAATGCCATTGCCGACTGGCCGATTCTGAACGCGTTGTTGAACGCAGTCGGCGGTGCGAGTTGGGTCAGTGTACACCATGGAGGTGGTGTGGGAATGGGCTTGTCGATTCACGCGGGAATGGTGGTTGTTTGTACTGGATCTCACGAAGCTGAAGCGCGGCTTCAGCGCGTGTTGACCTATGATCCCGGGATGGGAATCGTACGTCATGCCGATGCAGGCTATGAACGCGCTCTCGAAAACGCAAGAAAATGGGACATTCCCATTCCCATGTCGAAGTGATATTTGCCTTGTGACCTCAATCGTTTGATGGGCACTGAATGTGCCTCGTGATGGAGCTTTATGACCCGACCGCGGAAGGAAACCGGAAAGACTCCAAAACCGAAGTTACCCAAATCGAAATCCGCACCGCCATCCCGCTCCTCCGCCAAGACTTCGGCGAACTCGAGGAGCGAAAAGGGTACGCGGATCGAGCAATCGATATATCCCCCCACCACGCCTCTTGTCGAATCCGACGCCGAGTTCAAGCACCTCGTTGAAGCCGCAAACGATATTATCTATCGGACCGACGAAAGCGGAAATTTCGTCTACGCGAATCCTGTCGCCGTCCGCATTATGGAGTACCCACTCGAAGAGATAATCGGAAAACATTTTTCGTTTCTTATCCACCCTGATTTTCGCGATTCCGTCCGGAAGTTCTACTTCCGACAGTTCTCCGAACGTACTCCGAACACCTACCGCGAATTTCCTCTCGTGACAAAATCTGGACGCTTGCTTTGGGTCGGCCAGAATGTCCATCTCATGCAGAGGGATGGCTGGGTTTCCGGATTCCAAGCCATCGTCCGGGACATCACATCCAGAAAACTGGCTGAAGAAGAGCGCGATCGGTTCTTCGACCTTTCCATCGACCTCCTTTGCATAACCGGCTTCGATGGAAAACTGAAATCGGTGAATAACTCCTGGCAACTGATTCTCGGTCATCATCTTTCGACCCTCAAGGATGCTCCATTTTTGGATCTCATTCATCCAGATGACCGGGATGTCACTCATAGGAGTTTTGTGCAGGTCATGAGCGGGCTGCCGCTCATTTCATTCGAGACACGATTTCGATGCGCGGACGGCTCGTACCGGTGGACGGAATGGACGGCCGTTGCCTATCCCGATCGGGAGCAGATCTACGCCGTGGGGAGAGATGTCACAGATCGGCGAAAAGACCGCGAAGAACTTCAACTCCAGAAAGCATACTTCCAGCAGCTTTTTGAACAAGCTCCGGAAGGAATCCTGCTTGTCGACAGCGATGACATCGTCGTTGACGCCAATCGGAAGTTCACGGAGATGTTTCAGTTCGAACGAACCGAATTGATCGGCCACAACATCAATGAACTCATTGTCCCGGAGAAATACGAAGAGGAGGCAAAAGCATTTATCTCCTATGCCAAGAGCAAGCGAATCTTGCGGGCTGAGACCGTTCGAGCACGTAAGGACGGTTCCCTTATTCACATCTCTCTCCTTGCGACGCCGATCACGACCGGGGATGAGCATGTCGGCATCTATGCCATCTACCGGGACATTACCGCAGAGAAGAAGGCCGACCAGGATCTGCGAGAGAGCGAAGAGAAGTTCCGCACCCTCTTCGAATCGGCGCCGATTGCCATTATCATCATCGGTGAGGATGGTCGTATTGTGCTGACGAACCGGGAATGTGAGCGCATTTTTGGATATGCAAAAAAAGAGATGATCGGCCAGGATCTTGAGATCCTCGTTCCTGAGAGATTCCGTGCCGACCACAGGCAACACCGAAACCAGTTTAGTGAAGCTCCGTCAGTGCGGATGATGGGGTCGGATTTGGTGCTCCGTGGCTGTCGAAAGGACGGTTCGGAATTCCCGATTGACGTGAATCTAAGTTATCTTCACGGAAGTCCTCGCTTGTTCATGAGTTTCGTCTCTGACATCACCCAGCGGAAGCAAGCCGAGGAGGCAATCATCGAAGCGAAGGAAGCCGCTGAAGCTGCGACGCAGGCCAAATCTCTCTTCCTGGCCACAATGAGTCACGAGATCAGAACACCCATGAACGCCGTCATCGGCATGACCGAATTACTTCAGCGGACAGCTCTCACGAATGAGCAAACAGACTTTGTCCAGACCATCCAGATCAGCGGAGAAACTCTCCTTGCGGTCATCAATGATATCCTCGATTTTTCAAAAATCGAATCAGGAAAAATCGAGCTCGAACTCAAGCCATTTGATCTCCGGAACACTATTGAGAATGTGTTCGATCTTCTTGCATCGCGCGCCCTCGAAAAGAACCTTGACTTACTCTATAACGTCGATGGACGTCTCTCAACCTATGTGATCGGCGACGAAACCCGCGTACGGCAAGTCCTCCTGAACCTTGCAGGGAATGCCGTGAAATTCACGGAACAGGGGGAAATACTCGTCTCCGTTCGAATTGTGGAGCAGAAGGGCGCGTCCGTTGAACTCGAAATCTCCGTACGGGACACGGGAATTGGCATTCCCGAAGACAAGCGCGACCGTTTGTTCCAATCATTTACACAGGTGGATTCATCGACAACACGCAAGTTCGGAGGAACAGGGCTGGGTCTCGCCATCTCCTCGAAACTCGTAGAGCTCATGGGGGGACGAATTTGGGTGGATAGTGAGCTCGGCAAGGGCTCAACCTTTTCCTTTTCGCTTCTTACCTCTCTGTCTGATCTCGCCGACGCTCTCCCAAAGATCTACCTCAAGGGAAATGCGCCCGAGCTTACGAGCAAACGCGTCCTTATTGTTGACGACAACTCAACGAACCTCCAGATTCTCCAATTTCAATGTCAGCAGTGGGGAATGATCGTTCGCACGACGACTTCACCGCGTCAGGCTATCGAATGGGTCAAGCGGGGTGACCCGTTTGATCTGGCGATTCTGGATGGGATAATTCCCGAAATGGATGGCCTTGATCTCGGAAGAGCGCTCCGCCGACTGCGAAATCCGAAGTCGCTCCCGATGATTCTTCTGACATCCGCAGGAACGTTATCGCTCGATCAGCCGGGGGACGAAAACCTCCTTCAGGCGAGTGCGTCCAAACCACTGAAACATGGACAACTCTTTGATGTGATTCGGAATGTTGTTCTTGGAGCGCAAGATCGGATGAGTCGAAAAGTGAAAAGGCCAGACATTGGAGAGGGTACACCATTGACACTAGAGATCCTAATTGCCGAAGACAACGCGATCAACAGGAAGCTGCTTCACCGAATGTTGAAGCAACTCGGTTATGAAGCCTCGGCCGCGTCGAACGGCCGCGAAGTGCTCGAAAAACTGTCACACAAGTCGTTCGATATTGTATTCATGGATGTCCATATGCCGGAAATGGATGGCCTGGAGGCTTCACGCCGGATCGTATCGACGATTCCCGCACTTGAGCGGCCTAAGATCATTGCCCTCACGGCCGCGGCGGCCGAAGGAGACCGTGAGCGTTGTCTCGAGGCCGGAATGGATGATTACCTCTCCAAACCCTTCAAACTTGACGATCTTAAGCGTGTAATCCTTAAATGGGCTAATCCTTCCGATTCATCGGAGCGGAATGTGGTTTCCACACGTGACGTGCGACAATTGGACGTTGATCCCGAAATTGCCGAACGCATCAACACCCTCATCGAGCAGACCGAACTCTCGTTCGTAATCGACATTTCAAGTCAATTCCTCAGCAGCATTCAGACGCATCGTAAGGACTTGATTGACGCCATCGAAAAGAAGAATTCGAAAAAGGTCGAATATGCAGCGCATTCATTGAAGGGGACAGCGGCAAATTTTGGCGCTTTGGCACTTTCTGAGATATGTCAGGCAATTGAGCTCCAGGGTTTGCGGAACGAGTGGGAGTCTATTCAAAACGCAATCCCGAAGCTTGAAGAGGAATTTACCAAGGCCATAAGCGCCCTTGACAAAATCGTCTCTGAACACTCAGGGAGTAAGACATAGAGAACTCAAGCGAGCATGAACGAGTTGGACTCTGCTTCCAATGCCGACATATGATTCGCATTCAGAGTCGTCGTAATGCAAGATTCTATCGGTGTGCGCTTGCTGACACCGATTCGCGCTTCGCCAAGTACCCCCGACTTCCAGTGATGACGTGTGAGGGATTCGAGCTGAACGATGAACCTCTCTCCACATCATGAAGTGATATGCCTTTCCACGTCGACATACGATTGCACCCTTAAATTCAAGAAAAGTACGTGACTGCATCCTACTCCGACATCGTCATGAGAATTAAGGAGGCCGCGCGAATAGCGGCTTCCACTCCCAATCGCCCCGAGGCCAAACTCCGCGAACTTGTTGCGCCCCTGATCAATGAACATCTTGCCACGAATCAACTCGACTTCGATTTCGAAGTTCGTGATGAATTGGTGCTTGCAAACGGCAGACCGGACTCGGTGTACCGACGGTTGATTCTGGAGTACAAGAAGCCGGGGGAGATCAAGCCGAACAATGAGAAAAACAGAGTCATAATTGCCAAAGTTCAAGGGTACATCGAAGACCTAGCCAAAAAAGAGGGCTGGAAGCAGGAGCGCCTGCTTGGTATAGCGTTCGATGGACTGATGTTTCTATACATCCGTAAAGTACGCCGCTGGATTGTTGAAGAGCCCGTTATTGTTACTCCGGAAAGCGTTGAACGGTTTTTCCTCACTCTAAGAAACCTCGTTGGCAAATCTGCCCTCGTTCCCGAAAATCTTATCCGTGACTTTGCTGTCGGTGCAGGCTCTCTTAACTATATCGCTTCCAACGCAATCAAGGCATTCTACTTTGCCTTGACCAAGAACGTAGATCCGAAAGTCGGGGTGTTCTTCAAGCAATGGGCGAACCAGTTTGCCGAAGTCCACGGCGCTATCGAATCAGTAGTGTCCCAAGAAAGCCATTCAAAATACTTGTAAGCTATTATTCACAAAGCGATGACGGTAAAAAACCATTGAAATCGATTTGAATTTTGAATCCATCATTTACCCCCTATATTAAGCCATCACATAGAAAATTGTCATTATTCAACTTTTAATGGGACACTACTGATCGAGAATAAGAAGTTCGATGCCGAGACGCTGTTGAAATCGTACGGTTTCAAGACGGACGAGCAGTCCGCCAAAGGCGGATTCAACTTCCTTGCTTTCTTCTTTGCACTCGACACCTACTACGGCTTGCTGATGAAGCTACTTGCTTATCAGGTTGTCGGATTTTATACGCTCAAGAATATCACCAGATTTCCACTCGCCGACTGGGAAAAACTTGATTCCGATTCCTTCAAAGACAAACTTGCTGCTTTGGAAGAGGGGGGTATTTTCCGAGCTGAGCCCCTTAACATCCGCAACTTCCTCGAAGGCGACTTACTCTCGTGGTACTTGAACGACTGGAACGAGGCGATTGAGAAAGCAATCCGAGGAATCATCGAACGGCTCAATCAATACGACCCTGAGACAATGGAGTTGGTGCCCGACGAGACTCGTGACATTCTCAAGAAGCTTTACCAGTTCCTCGTCCCCAAACAGATTCGACACGACTTAGGGGAGTATTACACACCTGATTGGCTCGCTGAGCGATGTCTCAACCAAGTTGGGTATGGCGTGAAGGAGCGAGATTTGCCGCAAAAGCGAGTGCTCGACCCCGGCTGCGGTTCAGGCACGTTCCTGATTCTTGCAATCAAACGAGCAAAGGAACACGCACGACTCAAAGGCATCGATCCAGCCGAAACGCTAACACAGATTACCAAGAACATCGTCGGCTTTGACCTGAATCCATTGGCTGTCATCTCAGCACGCACGAACTACTTGCTCGCCGTTGCCGATCTCTTGAAACACAAAAAAGGCGAGTTGACCATTCCCATTTATCTTTGCGACAGCATCAACCCGCCGAGCGCGAAACATCAGGATGAGTTGTTTGACAAGGAAGCTGGACATTACCAGATTTCGACAAGTGTCGGACTCTTCCGTTTTCCTGAATCTCTTGTCGAGAGGGATCTGATCCAAAAGGTAACCGTGCTTCTCGAAGACGGCGTGAAGAAGAAACAGTCCACCAAACAGTTTCTTGAGCGCGTACACGGTGAGATTCAGTCCCGACAAGTCGGCACTGATGCGCCTTTGGCGCAAAAGACTGAGCCAAAGGACATCAAAACGCTCGATCTTGTTCTCGGCGAAACGTACGAGAAACTCGTTGAGCTCGAAGCGAAGGGCATCAACGGTATTTGGGCAAGGATTATCAAGAACGCCTTCGCTCCCCTCTTCGTTGGCACATTTGACCTCATCGTTGGCAATCCGCCGTGGGTGAATTGGGAAGACTTACCTCAAAGCTACCGTGACCAAACGAAGGTTCTTTGGCAGAACTATGGCTTGTTCTCTCTATCAGGACACGAAGCTCGGCTCGGCGGCGGAAAGAAAGACATTTCAATGTTGATGATGTACGTCGCCATTGACAGGTACCTTAGAGACAAGTGTAAGCTTTGCTTCGTCATCACTCAAACGCTATTCAAGACACAAGGCGCTGGGGATGGATTTAGAAGATTCCGACTCGGACAAACAGGATCGTTCTTCAAGGTCGAACAACTGGATGATATGGTAGAACTTCAACCGTTTGAAGGAGCAACGAATCGTACTGCGTTGGTTCTTTGTCTTAAGGGAGAAAAGACCAAGTACCCGTTGCCGTACACACTCTGGAGGAAGAAAGAAAAAGGCAAGATCGAACTTGATTACACTTTTGAGGAAGCAAGCCAAGCAACGGTCCGGTCAAACCTTAAAGCCCAACCCGTTGGTGAGAGTGATACTTCTCCGTGGATGTCCGCAAAACCGAAAGCGTTGAATGCGATTCGGAGTGTGATTGGACAAGCTGAATATCGTGCCTATGAAGGTGCGAACTCAGGGGGCGCAAATGGTATATACTGGATACAAATTATCGGCAGTATCAGAAACCTTCTCAAGATTGAAAACCTCAATGACATCGGAAAGAAAAAGATTAAATCGGTTCAAGTCGAGATCGAACAAGACTTGGTCTATCCACTTCTACGAGGGAGAGATGTAGAACGCTGGAAAGCAGTACCATCCGCTTGGCAGATTGTCGCACAAGATCCAAAGACTCGAAAAGGATATGAGACAAAATGGATGGACAAAAACTGTCCAAAAACGAAAGAGTACTTTCTGGGTTTTGAAAAGGAGTTGCGTGCCCGTTCGGCATTCAAGAAGTATCAAGAAGATTCTGCATTGTGGTCTCAATACAACGTCGGCCCCTACACCTTCGCCCCGTACAAAGTGGTGTGGAAAGAACAGTCTTCAGAACTTCAATGCGCAGTCGTGTCTTCCTTTTGATGGCAAGGTCGTAGTTCCCGACCATAAACTAATGTTAGTCGCCTTCGATAATGAGAAGGAGGCACATTACGTTTGTGCGGTCTTGAATTCCACGCCCGCACGATTTATCGTGGCCAGCTATGCGATAAGCATTCAACTTGGTCCCCACGTGCTTGAGAACATCAAAGTTTCCAAGTACGACCCGAAGAATAACACACACAAAGAGTTAATCCGTCTATCAATGCAATGCCACGAGAAAGTCGCCGCCGGCATCAGCGTGGGTGATCTGGAAGAACAGATTGACGAGCTTGCCGCTGAATTGTGGGGGCTAAGCAGTGAAGAGCTCAAGGAAATCAAGCAGAGTCTTGACCAGTTGAAATAGGTTCGTTTTCCTGCCGTTTTCCCAAACCGCCTTGGGATATGTCAACAACTACTTGACCTTGTCAACGAATTGTGACATATTGGATGCCAGAACGACACATAGTTGACAAAAGGCACAAGACCATGAAGACTCCCGATCCAAAGCGACTCCGTGAACTCCGTCAGCACGCAGGGCTCTCCCAACCCGATCTGGCCAAAAGTCTGGATGTGGACAAGACCGTCATCTCGCGCTGGGAAAGTGGCGACCGTAAACCGTCGATTGACCAGCAGATTGCGGTGAGCCGAGTTTTGGGGATAACGTTGGACTATCTTCTCAACGCGAAGCTCGATGTGCATTTTGAATTTCGTGCAAGGAAAAAGGGGCTGGATGAGAACGCTATCAAGCGGGCACTCCTCGACGCTGAGATGCAGATTCATTATCTCGACTCTGCTTTTCAACAGGCCGGGCGACTACCACAACCGTTTGCTGTCAGGATGGATTTCCTGGAAAACCAGCTTCCGGTGCTCGCACAGCAAATGCGGATGACGCTCAATCTTAACCAACGCGTTGTGATGGAAGAGTTCAAACAAGCGCTCGCCGAGTTCAACGTGCACGTCTTTGATTGGGCGTTGCCTTGGGAAATCTCCGGCCTTTCACACCGGGATACTTATGCCGTTGTTTTTATCAACAGCATGCATTCACGCGAGCGTCAGCTCTTCACACTGGCGCACGAGTTTGCCCATCTTCTCTTTCATCTTGGTCGTGATGGGAAACAGAATCGCACGAGGGGCATTGTATCTATCATTGGATCTAGTCGCCAGCTGGAGGAGAAGAACGCGAACGCGTTTGCAGCAGAGTTGTTAATGCCGGGGGAAATGCTGGCAGATATTCTGAAGTCAGTCGGCAACAACATACAGCGGCTCGAGGTTTTGGCCTCGATTGCACGGTATTTCAATGTTTCCAGTGAGGCAGTCTTTTACCGCTTGGTAGAGAAAGGCGTCTTTTCGTGGGAGGAGAAACGACGCTACTTTAGCAAACCGATGTCATGGCCGGCACCTCCTGAAACCCGGGTCCAAGACCTTGATCGTCAGATTGATCCTGAATTCCTGAGTCTGGCGTTGCAGGTTCATGATCAGGGGAAGGTATCGACCGGAAAGTTGAAGGAGTGGTTGTTCACAGATCGTATCACGCTGGATGAGTATCTGGCGGTTCGCGTGCGAGAAACTGAAGAAGTTCTGGATCTCGGGGGAGAGTAGGGGTGGCAGGCGAGATACCGGGGATTCTTGGTCCTCTGATTTTCGACACCTCTGCGTTCTTTAACTTTGGTCATCGCGGAGAGCTCGATTCACTTCTAGCAGGCTGTTGAAAAAGGAGGCATCGACTGAAGTCGACGCCTTTCAGTCAGCGAAACCCTTCGGGTTTTGTCGAAAAACTAGCCGTCCGATTTATCGGATGGCGTGAAGGAACGGTTTTT
>Ga0208244_100605_pt1 | contig 30886 bp, 30 predicted proteins | sample SubbioCR12Aug_5A_FD_184828 | JGI IMG/M metagenome (GOLD analysis project Ga0208244, IMG submission 184828) | Serpentinite rock and fluid subsurface biosphere microbial communities from McLaughlin Reserve, California, USA - CR12Aug_5A (SPAdes) | ecosystem: Environmental > Terrestrial > Deep...
ATCAAGGATGATAACAATTCTGGGGATATCCGGAATGATGGCAGCCTTGGGATGATTGCATGAAAAAATACAGGCACAGGTTCCCTCTATATAATTATCAGGTGAAAGAAGCCTGCTTTCGATAAAATAATGGGAGTAAAGTTCAGAAAAACAGGACAAAAGGAATGTTTAATATTAAAGGCTCTATAAATTCAGTGGTGATAGGTAATTGTGACACAGTCTGTTCGCGGGTATGACGACTTTATACGACGCGGTTAAGTTTTGTTGTAAGAAGTGAGTAGATTGCAATACGGCGATGGAGTTCGCCGAATAACCGTTCCGGCAATGGGAACTGATAACTCCTGCTGAGGCAGCTTGGCAGGAGTTTTTTAGTTTAAAAGGTTGCTCCTACCAATAAAACTGATAGGAGGTAGAAAATGGTTCTCGATAAATACTCTCATCTGAAGGAAGAACTCATAAAGTGTACGGACTCCGTGTCGGCGATCGAAAGTATTCCCGCCGGTATCTGCGAAGAACTCAGGCAGGATTTTGATGTGTGGCGGGGTATCGAGGATGAGAAACTGGCGAAGACCTTTGAAGCTGCATGCAAACGGTTCATTCACAGAATAGACGATACTGTTGATTCTCTGCTCAAGTTCTCGGCGGAACTCTTTTCCGTGCCCTTCGATATAGTCAAGGCAGAAGCCATCTGGTCGACAAAGTCGGCATTTTATTATAGATTTCAGGAGCAGCCGGTGGGTCTTGAGATAGTGACGTCGTCGCTGACCTTATTACTGCCAAAGTTCATCGGAGAAAAAATAATCCTCAAAAAGGTGCATGAGTATGTCCACCGGGTAATCGATTTGCAGACCGCCAAAGTCGGCTGTGATTTTGAAGAACGTTTGAGTAAAAGCAAGCTTATGTTCAGATGGGAGATGTTCCAGAGGATTGAGGCGACCCTGAAAGGAATATCACAGGCCATAGAAAAGGGACTGGACATGAAGGACAAGGGTGAGCAGGCTTTTGAAGAGCGAAAAGCGGAACTTATGGAAACCGAAAATAAAATGAATGAAATCAGGGAAAGACTGATTCAGATACGGCAGAAAATATCCGGGTAAAAGTATGGAAAAGAAATTGTTCGGTTTCGGCAGAAATGTCTTTGTTGCCCGGGCTTGTGAGTTTTTTCATGGATGTTAGTTCCGAGATGATCTATCCTCTTGTGCCCCTTTTTTTGGCCAGTGTCCTCGGAGTGAATAAATCTGTAATCGGTCTTATAGAAGGCATCGCGGAGTCAACCGCCAGCTTGCTCAAGGTATTTTCCGGATGGTTTTCAGACAGGATCGGAAACCGCAAGTGGCTTATGGTTGCCGGATATGGGATATCCACATTAAGCAGACCGATTATTGCGCTTGCAACAGGCTGGCATCATGTTATGGGGTCGCGCTTTATGGACAGGTTTGGCAAGGGAATCCGGACAGCCCCGCGTGACGCCGTCATTGCCGAGTCTTCAGAAAGGACGCATCTTGCAAGGGCGTTCAGTTTACACCGGTCTCTCGATACAATGGGCGCCGTTGTAGGTCCCGCACTCGCTTTTTTCTTTCTCGGACTGTTCGCAAACAATTATAGATGGGTATTCTGGCTTTCGATGATCCCCGGAGCTATAGCGGTTCTCCTGATTATTCTTTTTATATCAGAGAAGAAGAAGGCGTCTCTCCCGAAGGCTGTGAGACCCAGGCTTACTCTCAAACATTTTGACTGGCGATTCAAATTTTTCGTTGCAATCGCAGCCTTATTCGCCATAGGCAATTCCAGCGACGTATTTCTGATTCTGAGGGCTCAGCAGACAGGGATTCCAATAATAATGATCCCCGTGGTCTATCTCGTATTTAACCTCGTCTATTCCTTATCAGCTATCCCTGCCGGCATTGCAGCGGACAGGTTCGGGAGGAAGAGGGTTATACTGCTTGGCTTTATTCTCTTTGCCGTACTCTACTACGGTTTCGCAACGGCAAAAGACGCGACAGCCATATGGGTCTTATTTGCCTTCTACGGTCTCTTCAAGGGGCTTACGGAAGGCATTCAAAAGGCATATCTTGCCACCATCATACCTCAGGATTTCAAGGCAACGGCCTTCGGTGTCTATAATACGGCGGTCGGATTTGCGCTGTTTCCGGCCAGCCTTATCGGCGGCTGGCTCTGGGACTATGTCTCCCCATCTGCAACATTCTATTTTGGAGCGATAACAGCGGTTTTATCGGCCACGCTCTTTATTCTGTTCATAGCGTGTTCAAAAAAGACTCCCCTTAACCCAAAAAGCGCAGACATTGCTCAGAAAATTAATTAACTCGATGATTTAATTAAATTATTCTTTGTCATTTCGGGGGTAAAAATATTCGTTTAACCATCTGCAGAAGGTGCACTAAGGTATCGAAGAATAATTTTTCTAACAACATCTGCGCTTTTCACATGAATTTTCCGGGTTAACAAAATAAATATTTAACCCGCAATGGTAGTGCTTTCACGGTAATGCTGTGCCTGCAGAAATAGGGGGGACAGACATCCCGGAATACATTGAATAATATTAATTTGCTTCAGACTTGTACAATGGCCTGGTAACTACTACAATAAAATATGACATTATTTCTTCTTATGTTTTTCCTGGTTTACGGCGGGATGCATTTTTATGCTTTTATGAAAGCCCGCTCCGCATTAGCATTTAATGTTCCGACAGGCATCGTTCTGGCGATATTCATGCTTTTCATGATAGCTGCACCTTTTATCATAAGAATTTCCGAGAATGCCGGATTTGAATCCTTTGCGAGAGCGATATCTTATATAGGTTATACATGGCTGGGTATTCTTTTCCTGTTTATTTCAATATCCGTTATTTTCGATATTTACCGTTTTCTGGTCTGTTCAGCCGAATTTTTACTGAAAAAAGATTTTTCCTCTGTTTCGGTGAAGGCGAATCATGCTTTTTTTATATCTGCTTTACTTGCAATCATGATTGCGTCTTACGGGTATTTTGAAGCGAAAAATATCCGGACTGAAAAGCTTGTGGTCAAGACATCCAAAATTCCGAGAGAGGCCGGCAGGCTTGTGATAGTGCAGATCTCGGATGTGCACCTTGGCCTGATCGTTAGAGAGGAACGGCTGAGACTTATTCTGGACGAAGTCCGGAAGGCGAATCCTGACATCCTTGTTTCAACAGGCGACCTTGTCGACGGGCAGATTGACAACCTTTCCGTCCTCGCGGACAGTTTAAATGAACTCAGGCCGAGGTTCGGCAAGTATGCGGTAACCGGAAATCACGAGTTCTATGCTGGTCTTGAGCAGGCCATGAATTTTACGGAAAAAGCCGGGTTCACTATTCTCAGGAATCAGGCAGTTACGATCGGAGGACTTATCGATATTGCGGGTGTTGACGACCCCCAGGCAAAATCTTCCGGTTTTTCAAAGAATAGTTCAGAAAAAGAAATTTTGTCCATGCTGCCCGGTGATAAATTCACTGTTTTGCTGAAACACCGTCCATTGGTTGATCCGGAATCGTCCGGACTATTCGACCTGCAGCTTTCGGGACACGCCCATAAGGGACAGATATTTCCGTTCAGCATAATTACCGGGCTTTATTATCCTACCCAGTCAGGCACCGCAAAACTGCCTCGAAATTCAATGCTGCATGTCAGCAGGGGCTCCGGAACATGGGGCCCTCCGATACGCTTTCTGGCTCCGCCCGAAGTAACTGCGATTGAACTCATTTATGATGGTGAATGACCTCACTGTATATTTTTGGTAACCTGATTTACAATATGACATGCGTAACATTCTGATAATATCCGACCGGGCGAAAGAATTTTCTTCATTGTTCAGGCAGTCCGGTAAAATGGACCGAAAACTTATGAATATCTCCGTTGGAACAGACTCTCTGAATCCAATGAAATACGACATCGCATTTCTGGATATTGACGGTGAGAACTGGCAGAGGAACCTTTTGAAGCTCAGGCATTACATGCCTGTGATAACCTTCTCTAACACCGATGTAAAAAAGGCGGTGGAAGCTATGAAACTCGGTGCAAGCGATTATTATGAGAAACCGCTTACACCTGACACCATAGGCGATATCATAAAAAGGCATAAGAAGAAAATTCTTAACAACGAATACGGTTTTGACGAGACTATAGGAACGAGCCCGCTGATGCAGGAAGTTTACGGCCTGGTCAAGAAAGCCGCTGTCAGCGAAAGCAATGTTTTGATAACAGGGGAGAGCGGCACCGGCAAAGAACTGGTTGCAAGGGCTATCCATAAGTGGAGCCCGAGGAATGAAAAGGCCTTTGTGATAATAAATTGCAGCGCAATACCCGACACACTTCTGGAATCCGAATTGTTCGGTTTTGAGAAAGGAGCTTTTACAGGCGCCAATTACACCAAGAGAGGGCTGCTCGAATTTGCAGACGGCGGCACAGTGTTTTTTGATGAAGTGGGTGACGTATCCCCTCTGTTTCAGACCAAGATCCTCAGGGTCATTCAGGAGGGTGAAATAATGAGGATCGGCGGCTCACATAACATCAATATTGATGTAAGGATAATCGCGGCAACCAACAAAGACCTCAGCGTTGCATGCAGAAAAGGCATGTTCAGGGAGGACCTTTTTTACCGCCTTAACGTTATAAATATCCACCTGCCTCCGTTGAAGAACAGAATGGAAGATATACCCTCCCTCATCAACCATTTTATAAGTAAGCATGTATTGAAGAGGAAAGACATTATGATAAAGGGAATAACCGATGAAGCACTGCATTTATTGGAGAACTACTCTTTCCCCGGCAACGTTCGTGAACTGGAAAATATCATTGAAAGAGCTGTTTCGCTTGCAAATAGTCCCACCATACTTCAGTCAGATCTTCCCCCCCAGCTTTTACTAACTCCTTCGCAGAAAGTTGTTCGCTCGCTGAAGTTGAAGGAGGCCCTGGCGGACGTCCAGAAGGAGCTGATATGGAATGCCCTCCAGAGATCCGGAGGCAATATCTCGAAGGCAGCCGCAGAACTTGGTATTTTTCGCCAGCAGCTTCAGAGAAAGATAAAACAGCTGAAGTAGTAGCAACTATTGGTTGCTACGCAACATAATATTGCACCACTTGAGCTTTCATTTCTTGAGTAAGCCATTTTCTTCTTAGCATCATTATATTGCAATGCGTTCGTTACAAAAACACATAAATAATAAATATCAAAGCCTTATGATATTGGCATGGCTGTTGCTTTATTGCAAAAGATTATAAAGACATGAATTAATAAGCATATGAGGATTGAAAAAACAGTAGACAGAGGCAGCAAAGAGAAGCTTTATGTCCAGATCTATTCAATATTTCTGGAAAAGATAATCAGTGGAGAATGGCCTGACGGAGCGCAGATTCCTCCTGAAGACGAACTCTGCCGGATATACGATGTCAGCAAGGTTACTGTCAGGGAGGCTATCCATGAACTGGTCAGGGAGGGTTATCTTAGGAGGCAGCAGGGCAAAGGCACATTTGTTACATATTCGATAGCGCATCCGGGTATCCTTGTCAGAACAAGATTGCTGGATGCCATGCATGGAGAGGAGGTGACAGTAAGAAGAGAAATACTTGACAGGGGGATAAGGGAGTCTTCTGATGAGGCAAGGAAAGTTCTAATGACGGACGAAGAGATTTATTATATTTCGTCCAGAAAAATATTGAATGACGAGCCTTATTATGAGGAATTTTTTATTCCGTTATTTATTCTTCCCGATATCGATAAAGAGAATATAGGCGACAGATCACTTTATGACCTCATCGAAGAAAAAGCCACAAAAAAGATATTCAAGGTCATGCAGACAATGGAAGTTACGATTGTACAGGAAAACATGGCTGCCGTGCTCAGAATGGGAGAGGGGTCTCCTGCTTTGCTCGTCAGCAGAATTCACAGCAGCCTGGACGGAAGTCCCATTGCGTATTCCAGGCTCATTGGAGGTGGGGAAAAACATAAACTTCAGATGGAATTTGAAAGGATCAAATGACAGTTTTGAAAATAAAGAGAAGGAGGGTTTGAGATGAGTTTTCCGAGAAGAATGTACGAGTTTCTCAAGATGGCATCCGTTGCTCATGCCAGATGGGATTATGAAGTTTCGATGAATATCATTAAGAATCGAAAAAAGCTTCTTATCCTTTTTATTCTCCTGATGCCGATTCTGGCTGTGACGTTTCTGCAGGCAGCGGACATGATTGGAGGCAAAACCGCATATGCCCCTGCACACTATACAAATCTGATATTTGCGGTTTCGATAGCAGTGGGCTTGGCGGCAGGTCTCATTACGGGTTGCATCGGCGCCGGAGGCGGGTTTATAATCACACCTGCGCTGATGGCGGCGGGCGTCAAAGGCATCCTCGCTGTGGGAACCGACGTATTCCATATCTTTGCGAAGGCAATTATGGGAACCACTGTGCACAAGAAACTGGGGAACGTTTCCGTTAAGCTGGCAATAGCATTCCTCATAGGTTCCAGCGGCGGAACATTTATAGGCGGCGCCATTAACAAGGGACTTTACAACAAAGATCCCCTGTTGAGCGAGGCGTTCATCAGTACGGTTTATGCCGTATTGCTCGGTTTCCTCGGATTCTATGCTATGGCCGACTTTATAAAGTCTACGAGGAAAACGGCAGGAGGAGGCGGAGGTGGTCACGACGCTCATGGAGGGCCGTCGGGCATGACTTCCCTGTCTATAAGCATTCAGAAGATCAATATCCCTCCAATGATAACCTTTGATGAGGACTTTGGCGGAAGAAGGATATCCTGGCTTTTTGTGGCAATTGGTGGCGTGATCGTAGGAGCTTTGGCCGCGATAATGGGGGTAGGCGGAGGCTTTGTAACCTTCCCGATGTTCGTTTACATCTTCGGTGTTTCGACTGCCACGACGGTCGGCACTGACATTTTGCAGATCATCTTTACCGCTGGTCTCGCATCCATAGTTCAGTATGCCATTTACGGATATGTCTTCTACACACTCGCAATGGGAATGCTGATCGGCTCTCTGATCGGTATCCAGGTGGGCGCCCTCACGACAAAAGTCGTCAAGGGTATACATATCAGGGGATTCTATGCCATGTCCATCATAGCAGGTTTTATCAACAGGGCCTCAACCCTTCCGAAAAAACTTACGGAGCTTGAGTATATACACTTGGACAAGTCCCTTACATCGGGCATAGAATTTGCGGGTAATATCATATTCTGGATTGTCGTAGGGTTCTTCGGTTTCTGGGTTATGAGCAAGTTCTTTGCAAACATCGGGAAACTGAGAGAGGAGGGATAGAAATGGCAGGAGCACACAAATCACATATGGGTTTTGGTATAGCGCTTGCGATATCGTTTTGGGTGGTGTTGTTTCTGATGTTTTCACCCATTTTCCCCAAGACAGTGGATGGAAAACCGCAAAACGGATTGCAGTGGGCTGATGAGTTGTTCAACGAACTTGCCAAAGGTTCGTCTTATTTCATACCCAAGGTACAAAAAGATAATGAGAAGTTCATGGGCAGGATGTTTGCAGTCACCGTGGATGTAAGCAAGGAGGAAGACAAACCCGGAGAGTCCGAGCAGAGGGCTGAGCGGGCGTCGAAACTGTTTACAATCAATCCGGGAGCCACTGTTGCGGTAAATGGAGCAGAGCTTAAGATAGAGGGAGACCTCGGAATGGTGCTTAAGGCTGCTCTGGACGATTCGGATGCTATGTTCAATAACGAGGGTGAAAAAATAAAGACCAAATATGCGGCTGCAATGGGAACCGATGACGAGAAGCAGATATACAGACAGTGGAATAACATACTTCCAAAAATAGACAAGGCATTCAAAAAAGAGAAGATGGTTGAAGAAGCAAAGATCGTCTCCGACGTTACCAAGAAGGCGGTTGAAGCTTCATACAACTTCTACAAGACCAATCCCAAAAAGGTGAAAGATGAGGTAGGTCTTATGACTTTCCTGCTCGTATTCTATGTGGCCTATACGATGTGGTGGGGCTTTGCGATCTTCTACATTTTTGAGGGACTGGGTCTGAGCATGAAGAAGGCTAAAGTTAAGAAGGAAGTCTAAGGAGGAAAAAATGAAAATACTTGTTCCTGTAGACGGATCCAAATATTCGATGGAAGCCGTTAAGACAGCGGCTGATTATGCCAAAAAAATGAAAGCGGATGTTATTCTTATTACAGTCGCCCCTTTTGTTTCCGGGATAGACCTTGAGATATCCGCTAAAGACATGGCAAATCTTAAGGATGGCATGAAACGCCGGGGCGAGGAGGTTCTCGAAAAAGCAAAAGATATATTGACGGCAGAGGGCGTTTCTGCATCCACGGTTATTTCTTCAGCAATCTCCGCTGCCGACGAGATTATCGGACTTGCAGAAAAAAAGAAGGTGAATCTTATTATGATGGGGAACCGCGGTCTGGGCGGAGCTGCCACGAGGTTCTTCATGGGCAGCGTGGCTTCGAAGGTGATAAACCATGCTCCATGTTCCGTGTATATTGTAAAGACGGCTTAAGATTGCACTTCATAATCACAGGGCCTCTTCGTGAGGCCCTTTTTTTTTGAGTGGAGCTATAATATTCTCATGAAAAGAATTCCTTTTTTGCATATCCTTCTTTTTATTCTTACGATTTTTTCGACTCTTATTGTCGGCGCGCTTCAGGCAGGAGCTGATATCTGGAAAGAACCCGGGCAGATTTATAAAGGGCTTCCGTTTTCACTGACATTGATGATTATACTCCTGAGCCATGAATTTGCGCATTTTTTTTCGTCCAGAAACCACGGGGTTAAAGCGACACTGCCTTACTTCATCCCCGCGCCGAATATCATTGGGACATTCGGTGCGTTTATAAAAATGAAATCTCCTATTATTACCAGAAAAGCGCTCATTGATATAGGAGCTTCAGGTCCTATTGCAGGTTTTATCATCTCGGTAGTCGCGTGTATTGCCGGACTGAACATGTCGGATGTAGTTTCAGTATCTGAAACAAGAGGCCTCTTAAGACTTGGAGATTCGATATTGTTTTCGTTCCTCACGGGAGCGATCCTGGGTGTCACACCGGTGGACCAGGATATCATGCTCAACCCCGTCGCGTTTGCCGGGTGGATCGGACTTTTCGTCACATCAATCAATCTTATACCCGTCGGCCAGCTTGACGGCGGGCATATCGCATATGCACTACTGGGAGAAAAGCAGATGCGGTTTTCAGTAATCCTTGTTGTTGTTCTGGCCTGGCTCGGTCTTTTCATATGGGAAGGTTGGGTTTTATGGGCTGTTTTATTAGTGATTCTTGGAGTCAGACACCCTCCTGTTATCTATTGGGAAGTTCCTTTGGACAGGAAAAGGAAGTTGATAGGAGGTATGTCACTGATAATTTTTATCCTTACTTTCATCCCGGTTCCGTTTAAGATTTTATGAAAAAGAGAGTTAAATGCAGTAGATTTCTGTCTTGCGGAAACTTATTCCCGAAGATTATAATTACGGATAAAGAGGGGTAACGCTTTAAGAATTGCAGTTAATTTTCTCCACCTTTTATCTGGAAGAATAGTGGGGAGCATTGTAGTACATCCGACAATTCTATTGATTATCTAAATTTTGCGAAAAGGAGATTATGAATGAAAGTTATTCTTAAGGAAGACGTTAAAAGCATAGGTAATATCGGTCAGATTATCGATGTGGCCGACGGTTTTGCGAGGAATTATCTGGTTCCTAAGGGGTTAGCTGTGGAGGCAAATACTAAAAACATCAAATCCCTTGAGCATGAAAAACGGGTGATTCAGGAAAAGGCAAGAAAGATCAGGATGTCTGCCCAGGATCTCGCCGGAAGGATTTCCAATACGGCTGTCATAATAAAGGCAAAAGCCGGTGAGGAGGGAAAACTCTTCGGTTCCGTGACCAGTATGGACATCGCCGAGCAGCTGACCAATGCGGGCATCGATATAGACAGGAAGAAAATATCCCTTGATGAACCTATAAGAAGAATAGGTTCGTATACGGTAAATATCAAGCTCCACTCAGATGTTTCGGCACAGGTTAACGTTCAGATTGTTGAGGAATGAAAAATCCTGAAGTACAGCTGGACAAGCTGCCGCCTCAGAACCTGGAGGCGGAGCAGTCTATTCTCGGCGCTATCCTGATAGATAATGACGCCCTGCCGAAGACCCTCGAAATACTCGACCCCGAAGATTTTTATAAGCTGTCCCACAGAAAAATCTTTAATGCGATGTCGGAACTATTTGAACGAAATGAGCCTATTGACCTTGTAACACTTACGGATTATCTCAAGAAGAAAGATGAATTGGACGGTACAGGCGGAATCTCCTATCTTTCATCACTTGTAAACATGGTCCCGACTGCTGCAAATATTAAATACCACTCGCATATAGTCAGGGAACGAGCCCTCGTGAGGGGTCTGTTGCGGTCTGCGAACGATATAGCCAGCAAGGTATATGAGGACAATCTCGATGCCGAGGACCTTGTAGATTACGCAGAAAAATCGATTTTCGACATATCGGATAAGAGGGTAAAAGCCTCTTTTTCAAAACTGAAGGACGTCATTAAAAGCAGTTTTGATATGATCGAGCATCTCTATGACAAAAAAGAGACAATCACAGGGGTTCCCTCTGGTTTCAAGGACCTCGACAATTATACGACAGGTTTCCAGAAGGGTGATCTTGTAATAGTAGGCGGCAGGCCGTCGATGGGCAAGACCGCATTTGCCCTGAATGTGGCTCAGCACGTAGGACTTGACATGAAAGAGCCTGTTGCCATATTCAGCCTTGAAATGGCAAAAGAGCAACTGGCATTCAGGATGCTTTGCGCCGAGGCCATGGTAAATGCAAATGATATCAGAAAAGGATTTATAAAAAAAGAGGACTGGCACAAATTAACAAGTGCTGCAAGCAATCTGACAGGTGCTCCTATCTTTATTGATGATTCATCAGCAATCACCGCCCTTGAACTGAGGGCAAAGGCAAGACGCCTGAAAATGGAGCACGGCCTGAGTCTTGTTATTGTGGATTATCTCCAGTTGATGAGAGGAAAAGGCTCGTTTGAGAGGCGCGAACAGGAAATATCAGATATATCCCGCTCGCTGAAGGCCCTGGCAAAGGAATTAAGCGTTCCTGTAATAGCGGTCAGCCAGCTTAACAGGAGCGTTGAATCCCGCAGGCCGCCGAAACCCATGCTAGCGGACCTGAGGGAATCCGGGGCAATAGAACAGGATGCCGACGTTATACTCTTCCTGTACAGGGATGAGGTCTATAATAAAGACAACCCTGCCAATAAGGGAAAGGCGGAAATAGATATCGCCAAGCAGAGAAACGGACCTGCCGGAGTTAATGTCCATCTGGCGTATATCTCCCACTGTACAAGGTTCATGAACAGAAGCGACAGGGAATATGAGGATGCGGATGAGGAGGTCTTTTGAAGAGAGAGCCTGCCGTCGCCGGACAATTCTATTACGGGGATTCAACAAGGCTTTCGGATCAGGTCCGGCAGTATATTGATGACAACGCCAGGAAAGAGAGGGTTATTGCGCTGGTATCTCCCCATGCAGGCCTGATTTATTCAGGACCGGTTGCCGGGGCTGTATATTCTGCTATAGATTTTCCGGATACATTTGTGTTGCTCGGACCAAATCATACCGGACTCGGCGCCCGGATATCTCTTATGGATTCAGGAGAATGGGCTATACCTACCGGAACTTTCGGGATCGACAAGACCATAGCTTCCAGGATAGCGATGAATGTACCACTGGTAGACAGGGATGCAAGGGCCCATATGTTCGAGCATTCGATTGAAGTTCAGCTGCCTTTTATTTCCTGGTTCTCAAAAAAAACAAAGATAGTGCCTATTGCCATGCTATCGGCCTCTGTGGACGAATGCAGGACAATAGGGGAAGGCATTGCGGAAGCGATTAAAAGTGTCAATTATCCTGTAGTGGTCGCAGCAAGTACGGATATGAGCCATTATGTGCCGGAAAATGTTGCGAAGCAGCAGGACCGGAAAGCTATTGACATGATATTATCGCTCAATCCTGAGGGACTTTATGATACTGTGGTGAGGGAGAGAATTTCGATGTGCGGCTATCTCCCTGCGACGACGACGCTTTTCGCTGCAAAGGCCCTCGGCGCAAGTTCGGCAAGGCTTGTTAAGTATGCTACTTCGGCCAGCGTCAGCGGTGATTACGAGCATGTTGTCGGCTATGCCGGAATAGTCCTGAGATGATGCAGTTACGGGACCTGCCTGCGCTGCGGAAAATCAGAAAGAGGGCAAAGTATGAGTGACGGCAGAAGACACAGAAGATATGAAGTTGAGGAACTTTCAGGGAATGTGCTCTACACGTCCGACATCGAAGTCCTTAATATAAGCATCGATGGCGCGGCAATTGAGACTAAAAGAAGGCTTGAGCTTAACAGGGAGTATACCTTTAAGATTAAGCATAAAGATGAATTCCTTAATCTGCGGGGCCGCATAGTCTGGGCGGTGCTTGTATCCCGTCTGAAAAAAGATTCTGAGGATATCGTGCCTGTATATCGGGCCGGCGTCAAATTCGTGGACACCCTTAGCGCAAAGGCAGACGCCCTTCTCAGCTTCATCGAGGAAAACAGGATCAGGAAAGTCGAGAGCAGATTCGGTGGGATACGCTTTAAATTGGCAGACTCCGGGGAAGTCAAATTGGATATGCCACGCGGGTATGAGGTAAAAAAATTAAGCCTCTCCGGCATGCTGGTTGAAACGGGATATCCGATGGAACTCGATGCACATCACGAAATAGAGCTTTTTATTTCGGGTAATACGCTAAGAATTGCCGGCAGAGTAGCCTACTGCAAGGAAAATCGGGAGCGCGATTCTGTCAGCTACGATATAGGCATGGAATTTGTCAAAATAGCCGAAAACGACAGGGAGTTGTTGACGGGTTTCCTGGAAACGGTTGAATAGGAGTAGCTTGTTTTTTATCGGAATTTTGTGATATGATAAAAAGCTCAATGGAGGTCAAAATGTATGCGATAATAGAAAATGGAGGGAAGCAGTATAAAGTTTCCCCGGGTCAGACAATAAAAGTCGAGAAGATTTCTGAGGAAAACGGTTCAGAGATAAATCTCGATAAGGTACTTATGGTTAACAAAGACGACGGTAGCCTGTACGGTACACCCTATGTGAGCGGCGCCAGAGTGACCGCATTAATCGAGGGTTCCGGAAAGGCGGCCAAAGTTATTGTTCACAAGCAGAGGCCCAGGAAGGTTTACAGAAAGACGAACGGACACAGGCAGTCTTTCACCGCTCTGAAAATCAAAGACATAATTCTGGAGGGGTAGATATGGCACATAAAAAAGGCGTTGGCAGTTCACGCAACGGAAGGGACAGCGAGTCCAAACGGCTTGGCATCAAACGCTTTGGCGGACAGCTTGTCAGCGCGGGGAGTATCCTTGTGAGGCAGCGCGGGACGAAGTTCCACCCGGGAGCGAACGTCGGCAAGGGATCCGATGACACTCTTTTTGCGAAGGTCGACGGCGTAGTAGCCTTTGAACGGAAGGACAGAATGAGATTGCAGATAAGCGTTCACCCGGTTTCACAGTAAATAGGATATTTTATCAGGAAGACGGAAGGCGGACCCGGTGTCCGCCTTTTTTATTTATATTAACCCGAAAAATGCACTTCAATTTAATTCATGCAGGCATGTGTGCAGCAAAAGCTCTCCGGAAGTTCCTTTGCAGGCGCTTATATATACGGCTTCCCTGCACGTTTTCATTCCGGACGATTGGCTTTTATCGAACCCAAATCCTGCGTTGGAGAGGTTTTGATGCGCATAGGCCTGCATGACCGGAGTCATGCAGTTATTTAGTGCGCCGCGCTATGTTTAGCAAGTAAATATTTCGTTTGTGTGGGATAATTAAAAATGCAATTTGTCGATTATGTAACATTATATATAAAAGCAGGAGACGGCGGCAGGGGCTGTGTCAGCTTCAGGCGCGAGAAGTATGTACCGAAAGGCGGTCCGGACGGCGGAGACGGCGGCCGGGGCGGACACATCATTTTCAGGGCAAGCGGTGAATTGAACACGCTTATTGACCTTCGTTACCACCGGGAATACAGGGCCCCGAAAGGCGGGCACGGCATGGGAAAGAAGATGCACGGCAGGAACGGCGAAGATCTTATAATTCCCGTCCCTGTCGGTACAGTTATCAGGGATGAGGATACAAAAGATGTAATAGCAGACCTCGATGCGGATGCAATGCAGATTATTGCTGTAAGGGGTGGAAGGGGCGGTCTGGGCAATTCTCACTTTGCAACATCGGTCAGGCAGGCGCCCAGGTTTGCACAGCCGGGAGAGCCCGGAGAGGAACGCCGTCTGATACTCGAACTCAAGCTGCTTGCAGACATAGGGCTTATAGGGCTGCCCAACGCCGGGAAATCAACCCTTTTGTCCACAATATCCTCCGCACGTCCCAAGGTAGCAGCGTATCCGTTTACGACTCTGAGGCCGGTCCTCGGTGTTGTGAAACTTGAAGACTACCGGAGCTTTGTTGTGGCTGACATACCCGGACTTATTGAAGGAGCCCACAGAGGTGTAGGCCTCGGCTTCCAGTTTTTGAGGCATGTCGAGAGGACGTCCATGCTTCTCCACCTGATAGACATATCAGAAACAGGCGAGGGTGAACCGGTAGATAGTTTTATTAAGATAAGCATGGAAATTGCCTTGTACAATCAGGAGTTGGCAAGGAAGCCCCAGGCGGTTGTCGGCACTAAACTCGATATCGCGGGCAGCGGCGAAAAGCTTGAACGACTTGAAGAATATTGCATAAGCGAGAATATTGACTTTTTCCCTGTATCTGCGGCAACAGGAAAAGGTATTAAAAGTCTTTTATCTTCCGTTTCTGAAAAGCTGGAGGCTATGAAAGGAAAGGGTTGAGTTGAAGAAGCGGGTGAAACAACCGCCTGTGCCTGCTGAAAGGCAGGAGACTCTCCGACAGCAGATAAGTCGATTGCTCGAGGGTCAGACGCTCTCTGCCCGTGATATATCCACAAATGTCCGAATCTCGGAGAGGGAAGTCTTCGGCCACCTCGAACATATCCAGCGGACGATTAACAGGGACGAACAAAAATTCCTTGTTACGCCGTCAGTATGCAAAAAATGCAGTTTTGTTTTCAGAAAGAGAGACCGACTGAAAAAACCCGGAAGATGTCCGGTCTGCCGCAGTGAACTTATACAGGAGCCTCTATTTTCGATAAGTGTGAAAGGAAGCTGAACTGTTGACTGCAGATTTTGTTGCTGATAATATTACCGATGTCTTTGCATGAAGCTGATAAGTGCATATGCCATCATAAGAAATTTTTTCTCTTGTCTTTTTTTATGCAATGAAATATGTTATAGTATCTGACATCGGACAAGCTCGAAAGCTTAAAGGACGTAGTGCCTTTTATTTCATCAAGCGGGGTTAAAATATGGGTAAAAAACTGTACGTGGGAAGCATCTCGTTCAATGCTACTGAGGAGGCTCTGGGAGAGCTTTTTTCGGGCATTGGAGAAGTTGAGTCAGTGAAAATAATCACTGATGCAGACACCGGTCGTTCCAAGGGTTTTGGCTTCGTCGAAATGTCATCCGAAGGGGATGCAAAAAAAGCCATAGAACAATTAAACGGCAAGAAATTTATGGAGCGCGCCTTGATCGTGAATGAGGCGAGACCCCAGCAGCCCAGGGAAAAAAGAGGTTTCGGCGGCGGCGGAGGCCGGGGCGGCTTTGGACAGGGCCGTGGATCAGGTTATGGAAGAGATAGGAGATAAGCCATTATAGAGATAAGAGTAGTCGGCAACGATATAGAAAAAGCCATCAAAACTCTGAAACGCAAAGTTCAGCTTGACGGTCTTCTTAAAGAGATCAAGGCGAGAAGTTCATATGAGAAGCCCTCGGTAAAAGAGAAACGAAAACGGGCAGAGGCGCGTAAGAAGAGGGCGAAGGCTCAGAAATTCAAAAGGTTTTGAGAAGATTCCCAGAGTCATTTTATATCTTATTCCTGTTTAAATACCGGAGAAGCATTTATATGATGACATCTGATTGCTGCAGTATGTTCTGTAACGGGCTTCCATCCGCAATCAAATACCATGCAAAAAGGAGAAAAACACAATAGCAAATCAAAGAAGAGTATTGCCGGGCAGGGTGGTTGATCATACCCGCATAAACAATCAGATAAGGCTTATCAAAGCCAAACAGGTTCGTGTTATCGGCGATGAGGGTCAGATAGGCATCATGGATGTCGAAGCGGCACTTAAGCTTGCCGGTGAGCGGGATCTGGACCTTGTGGAAGTCAGCCCTGATGCTGATCCCCCGGTCTGCAAGATCATGGACTACAGTAAGTTCAAGTTCGACAATGAAAAGAAACTTCAGAAGTCCAGAAAAAAACAGGCGACGCAGACAGTTAAGGAAATCAGGATGCGACCTTTGATCGATACCCACGATTATGAGTTCAAAAAACGCAACGCGCGTAAGTTCATCGAGCATGGAGACAAGGTAAAGGTGACTATACGTTTTAAAGGCCGGGAACTGAACCGACAGGAACTTGGGGCAAAGGTTCTCAACAGGCTTGTATCCGAGCTGGAAGATATCGCTAAAGTTGAGATACAGCCCAAGATGGAAGGCCGCCAGATGGTTATGGTTTTAATGGCGCTCTAACAGTAATTTTTTTAAGAACGCACTCCCGGCGCAGAGGAGCTGTTGCATCCATCCACAGGACGGTTAACCTGATGAATTTTCGGAGGTGAATTTATGAGTATTCTACCGGAAGGCGAGCAGCTGAGAAGGGCAGTCAAGTGGATATCCGACGAACGGGTCGAAAATCCAGGAGCCGACCTCTCCAAATTGGTCGGCGAAGCAAGTTTAAAGTTTGATCTGCCGCCCAAAGAAGCTGAATTTCTGCTTCATTTTATTGCGGAAAAAGGAACGGATAAACCGGAGTAAAAGCTTTAAGGATAAAGCCTGCCAAGGTTTTACCTTTTATAACGGCAGGTAATTTATCGGCTTATCCGCTTCAAATAAATGACTTCCTCTCAAAGAACGTAAAACCGGACCTTTCCTTTATCTCAAGGTTATCAATGCCGTTCCTCTCGAATTCCTCTTCATATTTATCGATGAAGGGCTGCTCTTTTTCGATCAATTCATCCGTGGTCATGGTGAACACACCGGCTTCACCGTATGTCCTGATCAAATCGCGCCTTGCAAGTCTGTATATCAGTTCGTCCCAAAAGGTATTGTCATCGTATTCCTCCCTGAATCGCTCTATATCCGTATCCTCTTCAAACTCGCGGGTCGGAAAAAACCTTTTAAGTTCTTCGTCAAATTCTGCAAATCTCTCTGTGCCGAAATCTGCGGAAAAAGAGAGCAGGTACTCTTCAAGCTCCTCGTATTTGTCGACAACATCTTCTGTACGGTGGGAGTTGATCATCCATACGCCCAGGCAGACCACCTTCAATAAATCCTCATACTGACTTTTTGTAAAATCAATTTTCACGATTCAGATCACCCCCCTTTCGGATCGCTTATATTTTATTCTTCACGTTATTTTAATCTTACAGTCTTGCTAATGTCGATATTTTAGTTATCCGGAGAAACTTTCATATTATATAATCTTATGATTGAATGCTGTGTTATAATTTATGCGGATCAAAAAGGGAAATATCTTTTTCAAAGAAATTTGCCTGCCGATAACCGGAGGATGATGTCTATGTCATACCGAGCATGGTTTCAGTGCATTAACCGGGAATGCAGCTCCCGGTATCCGCTAAACTCGATCGTATATCGCTGCAGGACGTGCGGTTCTTTGCTGGAGGTGCAGCATGACCTTCAGGCCCTTGCCGAAAGCGACGCCAAAACGTGGATAAAGCTGTTTGAAGACCGTTACAAGTCTACCCAATGGCCATATGGCTCAGGCGTGTGGGGTAAAAAGGAGTGGGTTCTTCCGGAGATTGACAACGAGAATATTGTTTCTCTTTACGAGGGTGGCACCAACCTCTTCTGGTCTGATCGTTTCGGCAAGATGCTTGGTGTGGAGGACCTCTGGATCAAACTCTGCGGAAACTCCCACAGCGGTTCATTCAAGGACCTCGGAATGACGGTGCTTGTGTCACAGGTCAAGCAGATGATCAGTGAGGGTGCGCCGATAAAAGCTGTTGTTTGCGCCTCTACGGGGGACACCTCCGCTGCACTGGCTGTTTATTGTGCAGCAGCGGGCATCCAGTCTGCTGTGCTGCTGCCGAAGGGCAAGATCTCGGTTGCTCAGCTTATTCAGCCGATTTCTAACGGAGCCCTGGTTTTATCGCTCGACACGGACTTCGACGGCTGCATGAGCATTGTTCAGGAAATCACCAGGGACGAGACAATATACCTGGCAAATTCGATGAACTCTCTTCGCATCGAAGGGCAGAAGACAGTCGGAATCGAGATTGTCCAGCAGTTCGACTGGGATGTGCCCGACGTGATAATAATACCCGGCGGCAACCTCGGGAATGTTTCAGCCCTTGGCGGAGGGTTGCTTATGATGCGCGACCTCGGACTGATATCAAGACTGCCGCGCATTGTTGTTGCCCAGGCAGAGCGCGCCAACCCGCTTTATCGTTCATATCTGAACAATTTCGAGACGTTCGAGCCGATACAGGCGCAGAAGACACTGGCCAGTGCCATCCAGATAGGCAACCCTGTTAGTATCGAAAAGGCTGTCCGCACCCTGAAACAGTTCAACGGGATTGTGGAACAGGCTACTGAACAGGAACTTGCCGATGCGGCGGCACTGGGTGACACTACAGGCATGTTTAACGATCCGCATACAGGCGTGGCGCTTGCGGTCCTCATCAAACTGCTTGGAGCGGGCAAGATTGATAAGTCGGAACGTGTAGTTGTTATTTCTACAGCACATGGGCTGAAGTTCACCGACTTCAAGGTACGTTACCATGAAGAAAAACTGGACTTTCCAAGCCACTTCGTCAATAAACCGATCGAACTTCCGCCACGTGTGGACGCGGTTAAGGAAGCTCTCCGGCAGGCTTTGCAGAAGAGGAGGAAACCGATGTCTAAAAAGTCATCAAAAAACAGGGACTGGAAAGCGGCTACGCTTGCGATCCATGGGCTGGGTCGAACTTCAAAAGCTCATTATTCCGTGTCTACGCCGATTGTCCAGACCTCCAACTACTATTTTGATTCTACTGCAGAGGTTCTGGAGTTCATGAAGTCCAAGAGTAAGGGACGCGTTGTGCGTGAACACGAGTACGGCCGCTATGGAAACCCTACACAGCAGGAATGCGAAAGGAAGCTTGCGGCAATCGAGGGTGCGGAGCGGGCGTTGCTTTTCTCAAGCGGCATGAGCGCGGTAATCATGACATTGATGGCCTATATGCGCCGAAACGGGCACATTATATTCACGAATGATTGCTACCGCCAGACAAGGGACTTTGCCACGAGTCTGTTGTCAGAGTTCGGGATAGAGGTTTCGCTGGTTGACCCTGATGCCGGAGCCATAGCCGGAGCAATACGTTCAAATACCAATATAATCTTTACCGAATCTCCGACAAATCCTTACCTTCGCGTGCTTGACATACCGGCCGTCGTTAAAGTCGCAAGGAAACACGGGGTGCTGACAATGATTGATGCTACGCTGGCAACTCCATACAACATCAGGCCACTGGAGATGGGTGTGGATATTGTTATTCACTCTGCCACCAAGTATCTCGGTGGCCATAACGACCTTCTTGCAGGTGTCACCCTCGGAAAACATGAACTTCTTAATGATCTGAACCGTATTCAGCGCATGATCGGCGCCACGCCCGGACCTTTTACCTGCTTCCTTCTCGAACGGGGGCTTAAGACCTTTGCCCTGCGTATGGAGCATCATAACCGGGCAGGGCTGGCTGTCGCGCTAATGCTGGAGGCGCATCCTAAAATCGAGAAGATCTGGTACCCCGGTCTGGAGTCACACCCTGACCACCGGATTGCAAGCGGACAGATGCGGGGTTCGGGAAGTGTTATCACCTTTCTGGTCAGAGGAGGGGACAGGGAGACACGCAAGTTTATTGATTCGCTGGAACTTTTTCTGATTACTCCCAGTCTTGGCGGAACCGAGAGTCTTGTGACACAGATGGCAACGATGTCGTTCTTCGATTATCCCGAGGAATACCGAAAATCGATCGGAATGGTGGACAACCTTGTTCGTATCGCACTTGGGCTGGAGGATGTGAACGACCTCATGGCCGACCTGAAGCAGGCACTGGACAAAATCTGAATGCATTCCCTTCGAATAAGAAAATGAAGATATTGCTGCCAACAGACGGTTCCGAATATTCTGAGGCTTCGGCCAGATTTCTTGGAAGGCTTCAGTTGTCAGGCAATGATGAAATATATGTTCTGCACGTTGTCGGCGATGACCCGTTTCAGGATAAAGAGGACTATTATTATGTAAAGATCAGGGAAACCAAGCAGATGATTGCGCCTAAAATAATCGATTCCGCCCTCCATGTCTTAAAATCTGTTCCCGCACGGATTAATACTTTATTGATGAACGGATACCCGGATAAATGTATCGTTGACGCAGCGGTCACCTCGAACTGCGATTTGATAATTATGGGGCCGAAAAGACTGAAGGGGGTCACATCGCGCATCGTAGGCAGTGTTACAAAATCGGTTTCTATAATGTCACCTAAACCGGTACTTGTAATTAAACCTTCTCAGGCAGGACCGTCAGAAAGAATAAAGATACTTTTCGCTACGGATGGCTCTGAATATGCACGGAAGGCGGGCGAAACCCTTGCTTTAATCCCTTTTCATGACGATACGGAAATAACAGTACTCCATGTAGTTGCCCCGGCTTTTTATGATATCCCGGACAAATTTATGGCAAAAATTGATGAAAATGTAAGGGAAGACCTGAACAGGCACAGCTCCGCAGAAATTAATGAGTCTAAAAGAGTTATTGAGCAGACCGTTCAAAACCTCGGCAGCAAATTCCGGGAAACAGTCAGACTGACAAGGACCGGCGACCCCTCGGATGAGATACTCACCGCTGCGAAGGAATTAAATGCAGATATAATTGTGGTCGGCAGCAAGGGCATGGGGGGATTCAGAGGTGTGGTGGGCAGCATATCCAGATACATCCTCAGCGTTGCCGACTGCTCCGTTCTTATTGGAAAGACCGCAGCCATTTAGAGTCCGTCCATCAATTACGGGATTATGAAAAAGCAGTAGTTCCCGCTGATATCGGAATCCAACTTTTAAACCGGCACGCCTTGATCAGGTATAATGAAACTGATGACTAAAACCCGCAAAACCACGATAGCGTTCATTTTACTCTCAGTGCTTATCGGTATTCTCGGAGGCTTTCTCTACTGGACCATCTCTGACCTTCCGAATGTGAGGCTTCTTGAAGAGTATGCCCCGCTTGAGTCTTCGAAGGTTTTCTCGAGCGACGGGAAGTTGCTCGCAGAATTCTATCTTGAAAGAAGGACGTATATCCCGCATTATCAGATACCGGATCATGTAAAAAATGCGTTCATATCTGTTGAAGATATAAGGTTTTACAAGCATTCGGGTGTAGACATCATCGGGATAGCAAGGGCGTTGTGGAGCGATATAAAGGCCGGTGAGATTGTTGAGGGAGGAAGCACCATCACGCAGCAGCTTGCGCGGATGCTTTTTCTGAAGCCCGAAAAAAGCCTGAATAGAAAGATAAAGGAAGCCGCGCTTTCACTGCGAATAGAAAAGCGCTATACAAAGGAAGAGATACTCGGAATGTATCTCAACCAGGCATATTTTGGTACAAGGGCATACGGCATCGAAGCTGCTTCGCAGACGTATTTTGGAAAGTCAGTGGGGGACCTCACAATTGCAGAGGCCGCTCTCCTTGCCGCCATGCCCAAGGCGCCTTCTCTGTACACGCCTTTCAGGAACCCCGGCAGGACGAAGGAGAGAAGGGCGAAGGTTCTAAGGCAGATGCTGGCTAACAGATTTATCACTGAATCCCAGTTCAGCGAGGCCGCAGGCACACCGCTTCCGGTGAATCCCCATTTCAGAAAATATGAAGCCCCGTTCTTTATTGAAATCCTGAGGCAGAATCTCGAAGCCAAATACGGTAACGATCTTTACACCTCGGGCTACCGGATCCATTCCACTGTCGACTACAGGTTGCAGCAGGCTGCTGAGGAATCGGTTAAGTCAGGAATTGCAGCAATAGAGAAAAGGGTTAAGTCCGGGGTTGAGGCCGCATTGCTCGCAATAGATATGCGGACAGGACATGTAAAAGCAATGGTTGGCGGGTCTGATTTCTGGCGAAACCAGTTTAACAGGGCTACGCAGGCCTTAAGACAGCCCGGGTCTGCGTTCAAACCTTTCGTATATATGACTGCTATCGAGGAAGGAATGAGGGCTGATGACATGATAAGTGATCTGCCGATATCGTTCAGGGGCGCTAAAGCAGGGCAGACATGGACGCCCCGGAACTACGATGGAACGTACCATGGCGTTGTTACATTGCAGACCGCCATTGCGAGGTCTCTCAATGCAGCAACAGTCCGTCTTGCCGCTAATGTAGGCATACGCAACGTCATCGAGACGGCTAAAAGGCTTGGTATAAGAAGCAGTCTTCAGCCGTATATGCCGCTCGCGCTCGGAGCATCCGATGTAACCCTGCTTGATATGGTATCCGCGTATTCTGCATTTTCTTCAGGGTTCAAACCTAAAATTCTATACTATGAACAAATACTGAACAGGGATGGCGTGGTATTCAGTGAGACAGCGCCGGTTTTTGAAGAACTTTTATCTGCTGAAGATGCTGAGCAGATGAAGACCCTGCTGAAGGCTGTTGTGGAAGAGGGTACGGCTGTGAAGGCAAAAGCACTCGGCAGGCCTCTGTACGGCAAGACAGGCACGACAAACGATTATACCGATTCCTGGTTTATCGGATTCGACGAGAGGCTTGTTGTAGGTGTATGGGTTGGAAGGGACAACCATAAACCGATCGGCCCGGCGGAAACAGGCGCCAGGGCTGCACTGCCGATCTGGATCGACTTTATGAAAAAAGCGCCTCTACAAACTCTTTTGGATCAAAATCCCTGAGGTCGTCTATCCCTTCACCTACCCCTATCAGACGTACGGGTATGCCGAGTCCCTTTTTAATCGCGAAGACTATACCGCCTTTCGCAGTGCCGTCAAGCTTAGTCAGCGCTATTCCGGTTATTCCGACTGAATCATTGAAAAATTCTGCCTGCCTTAAAGCATTCTGGCCTGTAGTCGCATCAACTACCAGCAGGATTTCCTGAGGGGCACCGGGCATTGCCTTATCTATGGTTCTTTTCACTTTTTTCAGCTCTTCCATAAGATTGCTTTTTGTGTGAAGCCTTCCGGCGGTGTCGACGATTACAACATCTATTCCCCGGTTCTGTCCGGCCACAACAGCGTCATAAGCTACTGCAGCCGGGTCTGACCCTTTCTGGTGCTTCACGAACTTTGCATCTGACCTTTTAGCCCATATTTCGAGCTGTTCGATAGCGGCAGCCCTGAATGTATCCCCTGCTGCAAGCAGTACGGAAAGCCCCTGAGCACGAAACCGGCTTGCAAGTTTTCCTATAGTAGTAGTCTTGCCGACGCCGTTTACGCCGACTGCAAGGATTATAAATGGTTTAGCTCCAAAAACTACAAGAGGCTGTGGCTTACCGAGCACCTGCGTCATTTCGTATTTCAGGAGGTCCCTGACGTTGTCGACATCATTCGCTTCACACGTTCCTGCCTTTTCGCGTATAGCGGACATTATCTCCGATGAGGCCTTAGTGCCGACATCAGACATTATCAGTATTTCTTCAAGCTCTTCAAGGGTACTCTCATCGATTTTGCGGCCTGTAAATATAGTCTCCACCTTTTCGATGAAACTCTTCCTTGTCTTCGATAGACCTTCCTTTAACCTGTCAAAAAAACCCATTCGTCCTCCTTTGAAACTGATTGTAAGTTTAAATTTTTTGTGAATGATTTATCAATAATGCAGAGTTATGGGGCAGTATCCGCATCAGAGAAAATGAGCAGATATGGGTTAATCTTGTCCCATAAGTTGTGCCGAACCCTGCCGAATTTGTTTATTCCCCCTTAATAAAGCGGGTGCAGGGGTTTGTTTCTTACGGGAATGGCATGCACTACAATAATGTATCCCTTAATCTTCTGTCACCTTTTTCCATGTTCCATCGGGATCGAATGTTTTCATTGTTTCTGCAATGCGTTTCGTTTTTTTGCCCAGATTCTTCTGGTAGACAATTCCGTCCTGATTTACAATAAAGGTCATAACCCCGGAGTTACCGTACTCCGCCGGATAAGCTGCAATAGCAAATCCGAGGATCATCTTATCGTTTACTATATAACTATATGCTCCACCGTTGGCGTGTTTTCCCTGACTTTTAAGTATCCTGAAAAAATATCCGTGGAAAGGCTGGAGGTCGGGATTGGCATATCCCTCCCTTGCTGCCTTCGCAACCAATGGCCCGAGGGGGCTATCTTCTTCGCCTTGCCCGGCCTCCCAGTAAAGGCCGTCCCGTTTGCCTTCAGAACTGATTAATCTCTGGGCAAATTCGACTTTACCTTCGCCCCTGCAATCCCTGGTTGCATATTCATGCTGTGCATCCACATAGGCATCGAGCACATCGATTACATGCAGCTCGTTTCTTCCTATCCTCCTGTTAAGCATCTCATTCTTACCTTTGTCTGTGTCGAAAAACCATAAATCAGCCTTCTTTGCTAACGGAATGGGTAGTGTCCAATCGTCTTCGCCTATGTGGACGATCGCTATATCTTCGGATATCTGATCGATTTTGTTCATCTGATCATATGCCTTTACGAATTTTTCACGCCCTGTCCTGTCGGCTGCCTCATCGCCGGATGAAATCAGTTCCACGCTTCCTGGACCCAGAATAGCAATCATTTCTTTTTGATCATGTGCTCTGACTGCGGCAACGAGGGACTTTACCGCCTCTTCAGCCGAGGAGAAAGTCCTTTGAGTTATCCCTGAGGCTATCGAATCTGAAGACGCCCAGAAAAGGAGTATGGCTGCTGCAATGATAAAGGCCGGTGAAACGAACCTGCTTTTCCGCACCTTCTTATATGATGATGTCATTTTCATCTTCCCTCCGTTGTATGAGTCATCTCATGGTAAAAAATAAACCACGGAGATCACAGAAAAGCAGAATATTTTTCAAAAAAATAAAAATAACAACTCTGAGTTCTCTGTGGTTTCATATTTTCCCTATCGCCTGAATCCGCCACCGCTGCCGGGGGTTCTTCCACTGCCCCTGTCTCCCCCGCCCGGACGGACCGCATCACTGCCCGGGCGGATTGTGTTACCGCCAGAACGTCTTATCTCAACGCTCCCACGGCTTTCGCCTCCGCGCTGGCCGGCTCTCCGCTCAAAACTTCCATCGCCTATTCCCCTGAAAGGCGTGTCGCGGCTCGGAGCACGCCCAATTCTATCCCTGTCGGGTCTGACACGGGTAGGGGCGACACTTTCCCGCCGCCCGATACTGCCACGCGCCGGTTCCCCTGTCCTTCTTTCTAAGCTTCCTGGGGGGAAGCCGCGCGTTGCAGGGCTTGCCGGTGACACACGGGTAGGTCTCGATCCAAAGTTTGCGCTGGTTCTCTTGTCCCTGTAGGCAACACCCTTTCTGTGGAAGGGGTCATGTCTCCATACATGCCTTTCTGAAGACTGCCCATCGCGGTGCCTGTGAAAACGTTTTGTCTTGTGTCTGTCTACATAAATGTAACGGACAGGCCAGTCAAACCAGGCCCATGAAAAACCGAATCCGTAATAATATGGGCGGCTGAAGCCAATAAAACCACCGGTGACAACATAACCGGGCGGATAATACCAGTAATATGGAGGATATGCAGGATACCCCCACGGGCCGTATACATAGAGCGGGTTGTAAACCGGAACATAAACAACCTCCGGACGGGATGGTTCTATTCTGATTATCTCACGTTCGATAATGACTTTCTGTTCTTTAGTGGTTGTCAGATTACCCTGGTCCCTGGCTTCCCGGCGCAACTCCTGAATGGTATTCATAACATCGTCCTGCTGACCCAGGTAGGCGTCTCCAAGTTTTCTTGTCTGGTCAAGTTTATCACTCAGTGCGATCAGTATATAAGGGAAGTGACATAGCGATTTAACGCTCGGGTCCCAGGCCTTATCCTGCAGCGCAGCGTCAAGCTTTTCGCCTTCAAGGCTCTTGTTCTGTCGCAGCCAGCGCTCAGCTTCGACTATTTCGAGAGGATATGTTGAAGCCATCAGTATCTGGGCGATAAGGGAATCCGGATACAGGGCGATCGGCGCAAGCATCTGGGTCAGTTCCTCTTTTTTGAATATGCCGGACTGGTCGGCTTCCCGGTAATCCTGGGCAGACGTCCCTCCTGGAATAACGAGCATGGCGATTATCATCCATGCCAACCTACGCAAAATTATCGCAGCAGCTTTCATAGTGCCTCCTTATTTGTGGCTGCTAATTGTAAAAGTTTAACCACAGAGATCACAGAAAAAAATTCTTACGTGAACATTGAGACAAACCATAAGTTCTCTGTTTTTTATTTTATCATCTCTTCTATAAAGTATAACACCATCACATTACTTTGTTTTTTCGAAGGCAATGATTATAATACGTAAAAATGCTTTCAGAAGGATGAATGGAGGGTACCTCTAAATGCTAAAAAAGAAGGAAAAGTATGTAGTTGCCGTTGTCGGCGCAACGGGCGCAGTCGGCAATGAGATGATTAAAACGCTTGTGCAGAGAGACTTCCCTGTAGCCAAATTAAGGCTGTTTGCATCCGAGAGGTCCGTGGGAAAGGTAATGGAATTCCGTGATGCCAGAATACCGGTTGAGACGCTGCATGAGAAATCATTCGAAGGCATCGACATAGCGCTCTTCTCTGCTGGAGCCGAGAGGTCAAAAATCTGGGCTCCGGTTGCAGCGGGTTCAGGGTGTGTAGTTGTGGATAACTCAAGCCAGTGGAGGATGGACCCTACGGTGCCACTGGTGGTCCCTGAAGTAAACCCGCATGATCTTAAATGGCATAAAGGTATTATCGCAAATCCGAACTGTTCAACTATACAGATGGTGGTAGTGCTTAAACCTATTCACGATGCAGCCGGTATAAAAAGGGTCGTAGTCACGACTTTCCAGTCGGTATCCGGTACCGGGCAGAAGGCGATCGACGAGCTGATGCAGCAGACGAGCGACCTTCTTAATTTCAGGGAGGTCCAATGCAACGTCTATCCGCATCAGATAGCGTTTAGCGTTCTTCCCCACATAGATAAGTTCCTTGAGAACGGTTATACCAAAGAAGAGATGAAGATGGTCAATGAGACAAGAAAGATTATCGGCGACGATTCGATCAGGGTTACGGCAACTACAGTTCGCGTGCCGGTATTCAGATGCCATTCGGAAAGCCTGAACATAGAGACCCGGAAGAAACTCACTGCGAACGAAGTCAGGGCCATACTCTCTGCTTCGCCCGGCGTAATCGTTTATGACGCGCCCGAAAAGAATATCTATCCGGTCCCGATATATGTTGCAGATAAGGACGAGACATATGTAGGGCGCATACGCGAGGACGAAACCATCGAAAACGGTATCAACATGTGGATCGTAGCCGACAACCTGAGAAAAGGGGCAGCCCTCAATGCGGTTCAGATAGCGGAAAAACTGGTTGAGATGGCATAGCGCCGGATCGATGCTGAACGTTGATTATATATTATACGGCGATTACGTCCTTCCTGTCGATGAACCTTTTTCTCTTATACAGGATGGGGCTGTAGCTGTCAGGGGCCGGGAAATAGTTGCTGTCGGGACCTCGGAGAGTATTTCAAAACAGTATGCGCCCCGTAATGTAATAAAAAAAGAGAAGAGCGTTATATTACCCGGCCTGATCAACACCCATACTCACGCAGCAATGGTCTATTTCAGGGGTATAGCAGACGACCTGCCCTTAAAGGAATGGCTGGAAGGTCATATATGGCCTGCGGAGAACAGGTGGCTCAGCCCTGAATTCATCTCCGATTCGATTGAACTCGCCTGTCTCGAAATGCTTAAGGCAGGTGTTACGACATATAATGACATGTATTTTTACGAAGATGCTGCAGGACTGGCTACGAAGAAAATAGGTATGCGCGCTGTCCTGGGAAGCGGGATTCTGGACTTCCCGTCGGTTTCGGCGAATTCCACAGAGGAGTATCTTGAAAATGCCCGGAATTTCATAAGGGACTGGAACGGCGACGAATTAATTACCCCCTGCATTGCTCCACACGCGCTCTATACGTGCAGCCCTGAAACCCTGAAAAAATCCCGGGCACTGGCCGATCAGCTCGACGTTCCGCTGCATATACATCTGTCCGAAACTCAGTGGGAGGTCAATGAAGTAATGGTCAGGCACCGGAAGAAACCAGTTGAATATCTGGAATCCCTCGGCTTTCTGGATGAAAAGGTTCTGGCTGCCCACTGTGTCTGGATTGAAGATAAAGAGATAGAACTGCTTGCAAAAAGAAAGGTGGGAGTGTCGCATTGCATGGAGAGCAACCTCAAGCTTGCATCCGGATTTGCGCCCGTGGTGACAATGCTTATGTCGGGAGTTAAAGTGACTTTCGGAACCGACGGCGCTGCAAGCAACAACGATCTGAACATCCTGAGCGAGATGTCGACTACCGCCAAAGTCCACAAGGCCCTCTCGGAAAACCCCACGTTCCTTGATTCGAAAACAGCCATCCGTATGGCTACGAAATGGGGAGCTGAAGTCCTTGGGCTCGGCGACAAAACCGGCTCACTGGAAGAAGGCAAGCTTGCCGACATTATAATCATGGACCTTAACAAACCCCATTTAACCCCGCTGTACGACGTCTCCTCCCATATCGTCTATTCGGCAATGGCCTCTGATGTTGATACGGTTATGGTAAACGGAAAAGTGGTTGTCAGCAGCGGAAAGCTCGTAACAGCCAATGAGACCGAGATTCTCCATAAAGCCCGTTTGTGGAGTGAGAAGATAAAAGCCGCAGATAGGGGGTAGATAGATGTCGCCGGCCAAGTCCGGTTGATGTGATATAATCTCTCTGATGCCGGATATTGAATCCTTCAGAGAAAAGCTTTGGATTCTGATCTCGAAATTCGAGAAGGACAAACCTCACTATCTTTCAAAGGGCTACCCGGAAGCGCAGGTAAGGCTCGATTTTATCAACCCCTTTTTCAAAGCCCTTGGTTGGGACATCGAAAACAAAGCCCAGAAGCCGCCCCACGAAAGAGATGTAATCGTGGAGCTTTCACCCGAAATAACAAGAAGGCCCGATTATAATTTCAGGATAAACGGTGCGACGAAATTCTTTGTTGAAGCAAAGGCCCCGTCTGTTGCCCTCGATGACGTAAACCATATTCTTCAGGCCAAGAGTTATGCCTGGTCTACGAAAGAGGTCTATTTTGTAATCCTTACGGACTTCGAAGGATTCAGGCTCTTCGACGCCTCCCTGAAGCCGAACCCCCGTTTCCCGAATGAAGGGTTGATCTTTGATTTCACTTATACAGCTTACCCTAATAATATCGAAAAGCTCTATGAGCTATCCAGAGAAAGGGTATTACAGGGATCGCTGGAGGCCCTTTTACCCAAAGATACGAAGAGCAAGAGGTTGCGTATTCCGCCCGATAAATCCTTTCTTGAGGATTTGACTGAGTGGCGCGCGGAGCTTGCAAAGGATATCCACAAACGTAATCCCGGGCTGGACGTAAAGGTCCTGAACGACGTGGTACAGAAGCTCCTCGACCGGATTATCTTCATCCGGATTGCCGAAGACAGAAAGATCAGGCCCGACAGGGAGCTGTGGGAAATCGTTGCGCAGTGGAAAGAAGAGGGCAGGCGTAAATCCATAATGACTCATCTTAAAGACCTCTTCCACGAAGTCAACGACGACCTGAACGGCGACATATTCAAGCCCCATGCCTGTGAAAGGGCGGATGTGGATTCAAACCTTCTGGCCGATATTATCGAGAGCCTATATTTCCCGAAAAGCAGGTACCGTTTCGATGCAATTGGGGTTGAGCTTTTGGGAAGCATCTATGAGCGTTATCTTGGAAACACAATCAGAGTAACGCCTCAGAGGGTGAAGGTCGAGGAAAAGCCGGAGGTACGAAAAGCGGGCGGCGTTTATTATACGCCAAAGTATATCGTCGATTACATTGTCAAAAATACTGTCGGCAAGCTTATTGAGGGCAGGACACCGAGGCAGATAGCGAATATCAGGATACTCGATCCTGCCTGCGGTTCAGGTTCGTTCCTTCTTGGCGCCTATCAATATCTCATAGACTATCACCTTGAATACTATCGCAGGCACCCGAAAGAGGCCCAGACCCAGTTCTTTGACTTTTATTACAAAGCCGGTCCCGATGAACTTGCCCTGCCGCTTCGCACCAAGGGTGCAATATTGAGGAACAACATCTTCGGCGTGGACATAGACCCGCAGGCTGTTGAGATAACCATGATGAGTCTGTATCTCAAGGCGTTAGAGGGTGAGAGAGGTTTATTGCCGAAGAAGCAGCATCTCCTGCCGCCGCTCAGCAATAACATCAAATGCGGGAATAGTCTGATTGGTTTCGATATATTTGATAGTCTGCTCTCTCCTGTCATTCCCGCAAGTGAAACGCGTCGGGAATCCTTCATATTCCCCCTTAGCAAAGGGGGACAAAGGGGGTTGTCTCAGAAAGATTCCGGACAAGACATAATGTATTAAACCTGTCCTACCATAAGGGACGTGGGTTAAGCTAAAGGTGAAGAAAACCAAAGGCTCAGAGCCACAATTAAGGAGGACAGGTTATGTACCAGTATAGCAAATATGTTGG
>Ga0208244_100606_pt1 | contig 30883 bp, 32 predicted proteins | sample SubbioCR12Aug_5A_FD_184828 | JGI IMG/M metagenome (GOLD analysis project Ga0208244, IMG submission 184828) | Serpentinite rock and fluid subsurface biosphere microbial communities from McLaughlin Reserve, California, USA - CR12Aug_5A (SPAdes) | ecosystem: Environmental > Terrestrial > Deep...
CTTGCGAGTAGGTGCACCCGATGTGGCAGACCAGAGCGCCACGCACGTGACCATCGTGTTGGACGGGCAGCGGCGAGGCTTGACGGTATGTGCAGATTGGTTATACTCATGGTATGAAGACTGCAGTGTCAATCCCGAACGATGTGTTCGCGGAGGCCGAACATCTCGCGCGGCGCATGAAGCGATCCCGGAGCGAGGTGTACAGCCGAGCTCTTGCTGAGTATGTCACCCGTCATGCCCCTGACCGCGTGACTGAGGCGATGGACCGGGCGCTGGACGAGATCAACGAACCGGCGGACCAGTTCGCGAAGGCAGCGTCCCGTCGGGTTCTGAAACGCAGCGTCTGGTGAGCATCGCCCAGGGCGACGTCTGGTGGGCGGACCTACCGGAGCCGAGGGGGTCCGGACCGGGGTTTCGACGCCCAGTGGTCGTCGTACAGGGAGACGCGCTTAACCGCAGCCGAATCGCGACAGTCGTTTGTGTCCTCCTGACAAGCAACGTGAAGTGGGCGGCCGCACCGGGAAACGTGCTGCTTCCGCCGGGGGTCACGGGGCTTCCTAGGGAGTCGGTCGCCAACGTCTCCCAGGTCGTAACGTTGGATAGGACCAACCTCACCGAACGGACCGGGAAGCTGCCACGATCGAAGCTCAGGCTAGTGCTTTCGGGGATCGATGTCATCCTTGGACGCTGAGGAACCGTCCAAGAAGCGCGTGCAACCGCCGTTGCTCCGCTGCGCCCTGCAACGCGGCTGACGCGCAGGCCGTCCGTGCGGCGGACAGTAGCGATATCGAACATGCGGAGAGCGTTGTTGACGCGTCTAGGATGCGGCCCATCATCGGGCCGTCGGCAGTCTGACAGAGGGGCGGTCGGTTTGATCTGGGTGCGGGGGGTGTGACATGAGTCGAGCTGCGCGGAGCATCTTCATCTTCGGTGTCTACATCGTCGTACTGGGCTTTCTCCTGAGTACCCTTCCGAACATCATCATTGGCCCGTTTGGATTGCCGGAGGCGCGCGAGGTGTGGATCCGGGTGCTCGGGGTCGTCGCCTTCGTCCTGGGGTGCTACTACGTGCAGGCCGCTCGACAGGAAGTGACGGCCTTCTTCCATTGGACCATCTGGGGGCGAGGCGCTATCCTCGTTGGGTTCACACTCCTGGTGGTCGCTGGCCAGGCCGCACCGGCCTTGATCCTCTTCGGTGTCGTCGACGCTGCCGGAGCTGCATGGACGGCTCTGGAGCTGCGAGCGAGCCGCCGAACAAGGGGATGAAGCAGACGAAGTTTGAGCATATCGGAGCTTCGCAGCTTACCCCGGCGTCCGTTGTGTGCACTTGATCGCGTTCCCAAAGTGTGACAGGATTTAAGGCAGCTTGGAGGCGTGACCTATGTCGAAGGCGAAGGAAGAACTGACAACTCTCATCGAAGAGCAACCCGAGGACAGCTCGCGCGAAGAGATCGTACGCGAACTAGCGTTTCACGTTATGGTCCAGCGGGGGCTTGCTGACTCAGACGCGGGGCGAGTCATCTCGAATGATGAGATGGCGCGACGCATCCGCTCATGGCAGAGATAGCTTGGACTGCAGAAGCTCAGCAGTGGCTCCAGGACATCTTCGAGTACATTGCCGCGGATGATCCGCACGCGGCTGCCCAAACCGCAAACGGCATACATGAGCGGACGCAGGTGCTGGCTAACTTTCCTGAGATGGGCCATCGCTATTGGGCATCGAGGCGCCATGTGCGGATCCTGCTCTACGGCCACTACCGCGTCGCCTATCTGATCAAGGAAGATGGGAACATCGATGTACTGGGTGTCTTCCACGGTTCGCTCGATATCAGCAAGTATCAGCTCTGATGGCACATAACCGTGCGATGGACCGGGCGGATCACGCCTGAAACCTTACTGTTCGGCGTATGCCAGCCCGTCGGTCATCGCAGGCGCTAGGTCGCATTTCCAATGACCCAATCGCTCCTCAGTCCTATTTCGGTCACTGATGTTGAAGTGGTCGCTCACGATCTTGCCAGCGGCATGGCCAAATGGGAAGCTTCGGAAGACTCCGGACGTTCAACTGAATTGCGATGAGTTTACTGGGAATCTTGCGCCGGCCAATGCGACCTAGCCGCCCATAGACATGTTTGCGGGAGGAGAAGTGACGATGTCTCAATCAGATAGACTCGACCGCAGGGGCTTTCTGCGCTTATCGGGCCTTGGGACGGCGACTCTGTTCGCCGGTGGCGGCCTGGCCACCCTCCTGAGCGGATGTACCTCTTCTAAACAGACCAGAGCCATCCCCACAGCAACCACTGCCGATCTGGAGATCGCCCTGCGGGCGATGCAGGGAGAAATACCCATCCTCCCCGGCAAAGCCACGCGAGTCTGGACATACCAGGGGCAGGTGACCAAAGGCGCCCCTGCCAGCCTGCAAACCCTGCCCGGTTCCTATCTTGGGCCGATCTTGCGGGTGCGGAAGGGGCAGAGAGTGCGCATCGCCTTCACTAACAACCTGCCTGAACAATCCATTGTGCATTGGCACGGTCTGCACGTACCGGACGATATGGACGGACATCCGCGCCATGCCGTCGGACCCAATCGGACCTATGTTTACGAGTTCCAGGTCCTCAACCGCGCCGGCACATACTGGTTCCATCCCCATCCCCACAAGATCACCGGGCCCCAAGTGTATAAGGGCCTGGCCGGCCTGTTCTTAGTCTCTGATGACGAGGAAACGGCCGCCGGCCTGCCTTCTGGTGAGCATGACATCCCACTGATCATTCAGGACCGCACCTTCGACGCCGACAACCAACTGCTCTATCTTCCCGGCGGGATGATGGATCAGATGATGGGGTTCCTGGGAGACCGCATCCTGGTCAACGGTAAGCCCGACTTCGTGCTGCCGGTGGCGACGCGGCCTTATCGTCTGCGTCTGCTCAACGGTTCCAACTCCCGCATCTACAAACTGGGTTGGGAGGACGGTACCCCATTGACGGTCATTGCCACCGATGGCGGCCTGCTGGAAAAGCCGGTGCAGCGCAGCTATGTCACCCTTGCTCCCGCCGAGAGAGTCGAACTGTGGGTTGATTTCAGTGGCCGTCCCCTGGGTAGGGAACTGCGCCTGCAAAGCCTGGCTTTTGCCGGTGCTGAAGCCGGAGGCATGGGGATGATGATGGGTCGTTCGCCGGCGCTGGCCGACGGGTCGGAGTTTACCGTGCTACGCGTGCGCGTGGAACGAGAATCCAAAGAGAAGCAGGCACTGCCCGAACGCCTCTCAACCATTAAGCGGTACCGGCCGGAGGATGCGGTCAACCGCACCAGGCCGCGTCCCTTCAACCTGGCCATGCAGGGAATGCTTTGGACTATCAACGGACGCACCTTCGAGATGGAGGGCGTGGCCGAGGGTGAAGTGGTCAAGTTGAATACCCTGGAGGTGTGGGAGTTCATCAATCAGCCGGGCGGCATGGGTATGGGTATGATGGGCGGCATGGCGGAAGAGATGGCCCATCCCATTCACATCCACGGGCTGCAATTCCAGGTTCTGGAGCGGCAGGTGCGCCCCGAGATGGCCGCCGGCTGGGAAACCGTGCGCGCCGGCTACGTGGATGGGGGCTGGAAGGATACGGTGTTGGTGATGCCGGGCGAACGTGTCAAGCTCCTGCTGAAGTTCGAGGACTTCACCGGCCTGTATCTCTATCACTGCCACAATCTGGAGCACGAGGACCTGGGGATGATGCGCAACTACCGCGTAACGGTGTGATTCGGCGGCGCCGGGCGGGGCATTCGGTCTAGTGCCGGCCGCGCCGCGCACCTCCCTGCCGCGGCCGGAAGGCCTCCAACCGCGGCATGAGGTCCCGCAGCAGGATCCCGCTCGAGAACGGCAACACCGTCGCCGGAAGACTCCCAGCCGCCACGGCCATCGCCTTCCGGACGGCTACGATCAGGTTGGGCCCCCGCACCGCGGCAAGCTTATCGAGCTTCGTCTTGAGGTACTGTGGGGTCCAGTACCCGACGATCTCCATGGCCACCTCGGTTCCATCCTCGTGAGTGAAGACGAAGTCCGGCACCACCAGCGCCTCGCCCGCCTCGAGGATGACCGCTTCCCGGCCGAGTCGCCAGCCGCTGCGCTCGGGGCCGAACTTGCGCGCGAAAGTCTCCTCCAGACGCGAGTCGAACAGCGCCGGGACGGGCACCCGCGAGCGCAGGCCGTCGGCGTCCGAGAGCGCGAACAGAACCGGCCGCCACCCCTTGCGCATCACGACCTCGGCGGTCAAGGTCCAGCCTCGGGCCTGGACGAGCGCCGCCAGGAACTTCGCGAAGTCAACCCCGTAGGCGTGGGTGTACCGGAGGATCGAGTTGGGGCCGTCGAAGACCAGCCGGTATGCCCCACCGCGCACCCGCTCGATCCGGTGCAGGAGCCGTGAGAGGCGCGCATACTGGACGATGTGCCTTAACCCGCCCCGGGTTTCAACCGTGATCCGGACGGCGTCGTAGAGCAGCGCCTGGGCCTGGGCGAGATCGTAGTCGGCACGGAGGTCGCCGGCGGCATAGTCGAGGGGGAAGGCGCGCAGCCGGTGGAACTCCGGGTAGTCGGCGTAGAGCAGGGGCACTGCATCCTCAGGGCGGTGGGGCGCCGGGTTGAGCCCTGCCGCAAGCAGGTCCCGGGCATGGTCGCGCTCGAGTACCGGGTGATTCCGGGCCGCCGTCTCGAACACCCGCACCCGCACTTCGGCCTGCCGCGAGCCGCGGGGCCACTCGTAGGTGGCCACATCGTCCAGGAGCTTGATGATTCCCTCGACCCGATCGGGCTGGATCCCGCCGAGCGCGCCCCGCGCCGCATCCCGCACGCGTCCCCGCCGGCCGCCGACCAACCGCCGGTAGACGGCGATGGCCCGCGCCAGATGCGGCAGGTCCTCGTCGTCCAGCCGATCAGAAGAGATCGAGCTGCCGGGCCTGATCCACCGATAGACGCGTTGCTGTTTGGTAAGCATCCGTCCGGCTCCGGCGCCGTGCCCTGGTGATCTCGGGGCTCTCCTGCACCACGACCTCGTAGAGGCGCGCGGAGCGGTCGCCCGACCTGCGCAGCAGCCGCCCCAGGCGCTGCACGGCCTCCTTGGCGCCCTTCTCGCCCCCGAGCACCACGCCGACCTTCACCGCGGGCGCGTCCCATCCCTCGTTGAGGACCTCACAGGCGACGAGCGCGCGCAGCGTACCCCTGGCGAACGCATCGAGTACGGCATTCCGCTCCTTCTTGTCCGAGTGGGCGGTGAGCGCAGGGATGACGAAACGCGCCGAGACGTCCAGGGCCATTCGGTTGGAGGCGGTGAAGATCACGCACTGATCCGCAGGGTGCAGGCGCAAGACGTCTTCGACCACGCGCAGCTTCTCGGCGGAGCGATGGATGAGCGTCAACTTCCGCCGGTAGGCGCGCAGGATCGCCTTGGCCTCGGGATCGGTGCGCGACCGCCTGGCCAGGTCGTGCGTCCAGTCGAACGCCGGGGCTCGCCCGCCCGCAGCCCCGCCCCCGGCGCCCCCTTCCCGCGCTGCCCTGCCTGCGGCGCCTTCCCGCCGACGGTGGGCGACGTACGCGCGGATCCGCCGCGAGAGCCCGTCGAACTCGGCCTGCTCGTCCTCGGTCAGGGCGATCGGCACGCGGATGATGCTGTAGCCGGCCAGGGTCTTACCCCTTGCGTCGGCGATCTGCTCTTCGTACACGATCGGGCCGATCAGCTCGTCGAGCAACCGGTCCAAGCCGTCGGCACGGCGGGGGGTAGCGGTGAGCCCCAGCCGCATCGGCGCCAGGCAGTCCAGCGCGCTCTCGCGGAAGGTGGCACCAGGGAGGTGGTGCGCCTCGTCGTAGACGATGAGACGATACCGGTTGCCGATCTCTTTCATGTGGATGTAGGCGCTGTCGTAGGTGGTGACCGTTATCGGCCAGACCTCGTGACGCCCGTCGCCCAGGACCCCGGCGTCGAAGCCCAACCCCTGCTTGATCCGACGCTGCCACTGGTACATCAGGTCGCGCAGCGGCACGACGATCAACGCCGAGACGCGGTGGCGGGTGATCAGGGCCAGCGCGATCTCGGTCTTGCCCGTGCCCGTGGGCTTGACGACGACTCCCCGGCCTCCGGCTTGCTCCCATGCCTCCACCGCGGCCTGCTGGTCGGGCCGTAGCGCCGGCAGCGACGGGATCAGCGGCGGGCAGTCGAAGAACCGCGGCGCCTCGTCGGATAGGTCCAGGTGGTAGGCCGGCGCGTCCTCCCGAACCTGCAGGTAGTGCACCGCCTCGGTGCGCCACGCCAGCACGCGCGGGTCCCATATCAGGTAGGGCGGCACCCGGGTGGCCTTGGGGAGGTCGAGGCGGAGGGATCCGCGGTCGAACCGGAGCCGGCCCGACCTGGTCATCCTACGGCCCCCAGCCGGGTCGCGCTTTCAACATGCCTGGGCCGGTACTGCATGCCTGTGTCTTGGCGTGGCATCTACCTATTCCCTGCAAGCAGAGGACTCTTCCCAGTATGATCTCTGGGCATTCCACTGGAATAGCGCCGCCCTAGCAATCGTAGAAGATCATGAGGTTAGCCGGCCAATAACCGCGGCCGTCCAAAAACAGGAGGTGAATCATGAACAAGGCAGAGGTGAAGCGTTTCGGCAAGCCAGATGAGGTTCGGGAGTTCCCAAAGGGCCGACTGGAGCTCATCAAGGTCGGCAGTGCAACGGTGGGCCGTGCCATCTTCGAGCCGGGCTGGAGATGGGCGACCTCGATCCAGCCGATAGCGAAGACCAAGAGCTGCGAAGCTCCACACTTTCAGTATCATGTTTCAGGGGTGCTGAAGATCCGGATGGACGACGGCACCGAGTTTGAGGCCCGGCCAGGAGACGTGTCGCTTCTTCCCTCAGGTCACGATGCGTGGGTCGTCGGAGATGAGCCTGTGGTCATCGTGGACTTCCAGGGGATGATCGACTATGCAAAGTCTCTGTAGGTAGGCCTCGCTTGTGCTGACGTGCCAAGGTCTGTTAACGAACAGTTCAGCGGCGGCGCGTCAGCGCCGTCCGCTGAACCGCAAGAGGTTAGACGCATGACGACGCGAGGCAGCGATTCACGAGATGCGAAGCGGCAGCGCCGCGAGGCGGCGCTCGAGTCGCGCCGCCAGGAGCAGCGGCGGCGCCAGGGGCAACGGCGCAGGCGGCCCCTGGCGATCTATGGAGGGGTCGCCGTCGCCGTAGCTGCGGCCGCGGCCCTGATCGCCTGGGCGGCGATCCGACCTACCCCACCCGCTCTGGGAGAGCAGATCCCCGGCCAGGGTCAGGCTCACGTGCAGCTCGGGCAGGCGCACCCACCGTACAACTCGAACCCTCCAACTTCGGGGTGGCACACACCGCAGGAAGCCCGGTGGGGCGCGCACCGGACCGAGATCCCGGACGAGGTCGTGCTGCACAACCTCGAGCACGGCGGCATCTGGATCTCGTACAAGGACTCTGGGGATGATGCGTTGGTGGAGAAGCTGGAGACCCTGGCGTCGCGCTACAGGTCGAAGGTCATCTTGACGCCGCGGCCCCGGAACGACAGCCCGATCGCCGTCGCGGCCTGGGAGCGGTTGCTGAAGCTGGACACCTACGACGAGGGTCGGATCGTGGCGTTCATCAACGCGTACCGCAACAAGGGGCCGGAGCGCGTCCCGGACTGAGCCGCCGCAGGGCGGTCTTCATCCTGAATAAGGAGGTTCTTCGTGAAAAAGCTGCTTCGCGTGGCGGGTGCGGCGCTGCTGGTTGCACTATCACTAGTCGGAGTCTCTGCGGCTCAGGAGGATGCGGCCGCCAGGCTTCAGGGCCTGAGCGGCGCCGCATTTGAGATCGCCTTCATGCAGGAGATGATCATCCATCACCAGATGGCCGTGGAAATGGCCAGGCTGGCGCAGGAGCGCGCCAGCCGCGCAGAGTTGAAGACCATGGCCGAGAGCATCATCGCAGGGCAGGGGAAAGAGATCGACCAGATGACGGCCTGGTTGAGGGACTGGCACGGCGCCCAATCCAAGCCGATGGACCACGCGGTTATGCAGGAGATGGACCGGGAGATGGCCGCGCTAAAGATGACCGGCGGCGCTGAGTTTGACTCGAAGTTCGCAGAGGACATGATCGTCCATCACGAGTCCGCCATCGAGATGTCGCAACTGGTTGCGGAGCGGGCTGAGCGGGCCGAGCTCAAGACCCTGGCCCAGGCCATCATCGGCGCCCAGAGCCGTGAGATCGAGCAGATGCGCCAGTGGCTGCAGGCCTGGGGGCCCTCTGCCCCAGCCGGGCAGCGTGCTTCTCGGCCGGTGCTCTGGCTGTGGGGCGGAGGAGTCGCGGTTGTCGTGCTGGTGCTCGCGGCGTTGATACGCCGGCGGCGCGCACGGTGATGCCGATACTCGCCGTGACGCCGGCAGTCCGTTCACGATCAATTCACACCGCCTTCACGGTGAGTGCATACGGTTGGATCACCATACTAGGTGATGGGAATCGAACGGCGTACGGAAGGGGTGACTCACAATGATGGGTGGATTCGGTGGTATCGGGATGCTGTTGTGGATAGTGGTGATCGTCGCCGCGATCTGGTGGATCACCCAGGCGGCGACCTCGCAAAGGAATCAGTCAGGGCCGCCCACGCGGGCGTCGGGAACGCTCCGAGAGGTCCTCGACGAACGCCTCGCCCGAGGCGAGATCACTCTCGAACAGCACCGTGAGCTGCGGAAGGCGCTGGAACAGTAGGTCGGAATCGGGACATAGAGGGAATCTGATGCGACGGAACACTTCACGCGGTCTGGCCGCCATGCTCGTTGCCGGTGCTCTGATCGTCCTTTCGGCGCACGCGGCGGCAGGGCAAAGCCCGGCCCAGGCCACACGTACCGACGCGCAGGGAGGCATCACGGTGAAGGCCGTCTTCGTAAGCTCGACCTACTTTAGGGCCAACCCCACCGATCCCCTGACGGGCAAAGTAGACCCCGAGCGCAATGTCGTGTTCGCCATCACCCTGGATACGCACTCGGGAGACCTGAGCAAGTTCGACTTTGTCAAGAACGTTATGCTCCGCAACGATCGCGGCCAGCAGGTTACGCCGTCCAGATGGGTGGCCACGGCGGACGGGGCGCACCATCGGGCCGGCGGTCTCGTTTTCGCAAAGACCGACCAGGCCGGGCGCGCGGTGGATGCTCAAGCCAAGGTACTGGAGTTGATCGTCCGCGACCTGGGTGGTGTCCCCGAACGGACGCTGCGCTGGCCGCTCCCGGTTGAATGATGCCGTCGCCAAAGAGCGCCGCAGAATACGCCCTCTCGGTGTGGCTGGACGTCCCGTACACCGGGGCAGTCGAGCGGGCCACAGCCGCGCTGAAAGAGGAGGGGTTCGGCATCCTCACGCAGATCGACGTCCGGGCGACGCTGAAGCAGAAACTAGACGTGGACTTCCGCGACTATGTCATTCTCGGGGCGTGCAGTCCGCCCCTGGCCCACCGCGCCCTGCAGGCGGATCTGGACGTCATCGATCCCCTCTCCATGCTCGCCGTGCTTGACCATCCCGCGCTGGAACCGATCGCGTCGGAGGCCAAAGAGAGACTCGCCAGGGTCATTCAACGCCTCGGCGCCTAGGGGAGATTCTGGAATGCGCGTACCCACAATCGTAATCGGAATTGTCGTGGTGGCGCTCGCGAACTCGGTCGGCTGGTCGTGGCATCGTAGGAAGCCGCGTGAAGCAGCGCATTGAGGCAGTCCTCAACCGCCTGATCGTCAGCCGATTGTGGCCGTGGCCGTCCCGCGCGGTCATGATCGGCTTTCTGCTGGTGCTCACCTACTTCTCGTTGTTCGGGCCCCGCGATCCCCGCTTGAACTTCGCCACCGTCATGAGCTGGATCGTTTGGTGGCCGCTGCTGGCAGTCAGCTACTTCTTCTTCGGCCGGATCTGGTGCGCGGTCTGCCCGATGGGAGCCCTGGCCGACCTGACGCAGCGCTTCAGCCTGAATCTAAAAGCGCCCCGGCTGTTTAAGCGACGCGGCTTCGTCGCCGGAATCCTGTTGGTCGCCATCCTCTATCAGGCCTGGATCGAAGAAGTCACCCGCGCGGCGGTCTCGCCGCTGGTGACGGGGTTCATCCTGTGGGGGTTCACCGCCGGGGCCGTTGTGGGCGCTCTGCTGTTCGAGCGATGGACCTGGTGCCGGCATCTCTGCCCGCTGGGCGCCTGGACCGGCGTGTTCGCCATGGGGTCGGTGATGGAGATCCGCGCCAATCAAGGGAACTGCGTTGACCAGAAATGCACGAGCATCTACTGCTACTTTGGGCGCGAGGAACTCAAGGGATGTCCATTCCATCACACGCCCAAGACGATGGACACCAACCGCTACTGCTCGATGTGCGGAAATTGCCTGAAGGCGTGTCCGCATGGGTCACTCCGGCTTGAGCTGCGTAACCCCATAAAGGAGTTCGCGACACAAAAGAAGGAAATGCCCGAGAACGCCCTGATTGCCTTGGCGGCGATCGGCGTCGTCGCATTTCAGGCCTTTGTCATGACCGAGCCCTGGGCGGCGTTGAGGGCGATGGTCTCGGGGTATGCGATCCTCTCCAACGACGCGGTCGTCTACGGAGGCCTGCTCATTGGGTTCGTCGGTCTCGCCGTCGGCATGTTCCTGGCCGCGACCAAGATTTTCAGCGCGATGGGTGCGCTCCCGTACGGTGTCGAGGTGCGGCGGTTCGGACTCGCCTTTCTGCCCCTGGCGCTCTTTGTACACATCGGCCATAACCTTGGGCATCTGCTGGGCGGTTACAAGATCATTCCGGTCGCCATGGCCGCATCGTTTGGGGCGGTTGTGCAGGTTCCCCAGGGAGATGCGATGCTCGGGCTCGCGGTGTGGCGTGGTCTCCAGTTCGTGCTGCTCGGGGTCGGGGTGGCCCTCTCCGTGTGGACGCTCCGGCGGCTCTGTGCGGCAAGCGCCAGCCGCTGCCCCTCCGGCCGGCGGCTGTTCCCGTATGTTATCCTGACAGCGGTATTCGCCCTGGGCTTCGCGGCGATCCTGAGCCTCCCCATGGCGTCGAGGTTGTAGAGGAGCGGTCATGAGCACAAGATACCGTCTACGGGCCGTCGTGACCGTCGGGGTCGCGCTGGTGCTGGTCGGCGTCACGGTGGCGTACGGCGTGTGGCTATTGCGGATCTCGGCGGCGGGGCACCTCATGGAACCGGCGCACATGGCTGCCCCGACGCATCCGACGGTGTCCCAACCTATGGATCACACAATGATGGGTCCTTCCTCAGGCCGAGGTATCTTCGGCGGCTACTTGGGGGTGGTCACGGGCCTGATGGCCCTGGCCTTTGTGGGACTGGTCGCCTTGCTGGTATGGCTGCTATTCGTGGAGCGGCCCGGGAAGCCCGAGCGCGCCCAATGCCCTGCCTGCGGCGCCGCCATCGAGACGGACTGGCCGGTTTGTGCCTACTGCGGGACGCCCCTGGCGGGAATCGAACGCCCTTCCGGAGCGTCATTCACGGTGTAGGTATCACACTTTACCGTGATGCCGCCGTCTTGACGTACCGGATCAGCCCCAACGCGTTCAGCCGCGAGGGCATTACAATCTCCATCCGGCCCGCCGCGTCCGGTCCGTCGGCTGCGGCCGCGCCGGCGCCCGTGGCCCGCAGCCGCTCTACGATCGCTTCCTCGCCCAGGCCGGAGTCCAGCGCCGACCGCACGAGCTCCACTGCCGCGGGTAGGCGCGCCTGCATCTGTGCCAGCAACTCATCGCACCAGGTGTGCGGGCCGAAGTGGGTGAGCAGCAGGCGCCGCGGCCGCAGCGCGCGCAGCCGGGCGAGGGTCGCGGTCCAGGTAGGCACGTCGAGCTCCGGCGGCGGAGTCGGCGGGAGCACGTAGCGCGATCCCGGCAGGCAGATGCCTGCCGCGTCTCCGGTGAAGAGGTCGCCCGAGGACTCGTCCAGGAGCGCCAGGTGGTGCCCGGCGTGTCCGTGTGCATCGAGAGACCGCAGCCTCCGTGATCCAAGCATAACCTGCGCCCCGTCCTCAAGGAGCTGTACCTGACCGGCGGGGACCGGCTCGGGTGCGCCCAGGAGCGTGTCGAGATCGTCCCCGTAGAGCCGGCGGGCGCTGGTGATCAGGCGCGAGGGATCCACCAGGTGGGGCGCGCCGACCGGGTGCACGTACACGTCCAGGTGGGGCAGTCGCCGCAACAGCGCCCCTGCCGCGCCCGAGTGGTCCAGGTGGATGTGCGTTACCGCGACCGCCCGCAGGTCGCTCGGGTCGAGCCCTGCGGCCCGCACCCCTTCCAGCACCGCCTCGACGGTCGAGGCGGGCCCGGTCTCAACCAGGGCCGATCGTTCGCCCAGCAGCAGGTAGGCGCCGATCGCCGCGGGAGTGCCGCAGTAGCCGGTGTCAATCAGGACCAGGTCGTCTGCGAGGTGTGCGATGGCGGGCATGGCCTGGACCAGGATACCACAGTCGGCCGCCGGACGGTTGCGGCAGGGGCCCCGCGTGCTATAATAAGCGGTGTTCGGGCCCCGGCGGTTGGGGCCTGTTGTGTGTTGGAGGGATTCCCGTATGGAGCGGTTGGCGCTGTCCGCACAGGTTCGCGAGGGTGTTGGCAAGAACGTGGCGAGAAGCCTGCGACGCAAGGGGCTCGTCCCGGCCGTGGTCTACGGCCGCGGCCGCGGGCCGATGCCGGTTGCCGTGGATGGGAAGGCGCTTTCGTCGGCGCTGCAAACCCACGCCGGGCGCAACGTGCTGATAGATCTCGACGTGACAGGGGGCGGCGGGGCCGAGCCGGCCACGGTCATGGTCAAGGAGATCCAGCGCGACGTCTTCAAGCAGCACATCATTCACGCGGACTTCCACGCGATCTCTCTCACAGAGACGATCGAGACACGCGTGCGGGTCGTGCTGGGAGGCGCCTCAAAGGGTGTCGCCGAGGGCGGGATAGTGGAGCACCACCTGCGGGACGTGCTCGTAGAGTGCATGCCGATGCTCATCCCCGAGCAGTTCCACCTGGACATCACCGACCTGGGAGTCGGGCACTCGCTGCACGCCAGTGACCTGGCAGTCCCGGAGGGCGTGACGCTGCTCACCCTGCCCGACGAGGTCATCATTACGATCGTCGCACCCCGCGTGCAGGAGGAGGCGGCGCCGACGGCAGCGGTCGCTGTTGAGGGCGCGCCGGTTGCCGTGGTTCCTGAGGCGGCTCCCGAAAAGGAGTAGGCGGCGCGACGCCCAGGGCGAGTCGGCCCCAGAGTTTGAGCAGGGGCGCCACCCGGCGCCCCTGTTTGCATACCGGATGCGAGAGGCCACATGCGATTGATCGTCGGTCTGGGCAATCCTGGACGTCGCTACCGCCGTACCCGGCACAACACCGGGTGGGAGGTGCTGGAGGCGCTCGCCGGCGCGCACGGCATCGCCATTGCGACCGAGGACGGATGGGCGCAGGTGGGGCGAGGCGCGATAGGCGGTCGGCGCGTGATGCTCGCCCGGCCGGAGACCTACGTGAACGTGAGCGGCACGGCGGTCGCCGACCTTCGGCGGCGCCACCGCGTGCCGGTGGAGCACCTGATGGTGATCGTAGACGACCTCGATCTTCCGGTCGGCGCCGTGCGGGTGCGGGAAAAGGGAAGCCACGGGGGACACAACGGCCTCCGCTCGATCATCGAGGCCCTGGGCACCACGGCTTTCGCCCGCGTGCGCGTGGGCATCGGCCGGCCTCCGGCGGGTGAGGATCCGGCGGAGTTCGTGCTCCAACGGCCTACACCAGAGGAGCGCGTCCTGCTGGACGAGGCGGTCGCCATCGCGGCTGAGGGCGTGGGGTTGTGGGTGACCGAGGGCGTGGATGCGGCCATGCGCCTCTGCAACCCGAAGCGCTCGGCGGATGGGGCGGGCAAGGGCGCCGCCGGTCAGGGAGCTGCCGGTCACGAAGCCGAGAGGGGGAGTGAGGGATGATGGTGCGCCGTTCCGAGGATCGTGTTCCGCCCGGACAGCGCGTCACCGAGAGATGGCCCGTGCTCCACTACGGCGAGGTGCCCCAATTTGATCCCCCCGGTTGGGAGTTTCGGATCTTCGGCCTGGTCGAGGATCAGGTGCGGCTCTCATACGACGAGTTTCGCGCCCTGCCCACCACCTCGATCACATGCGACATTCACTGTGTGACCACGTGGAGCCGCCTCGGAATGACGTTCGAGGGGGTTCAGGCCCGGGTGGTGTTGGATCTGGTGCGGATCCGCCCGGAGGCGCGATTCGTAATGGTCCACGCCGAGGCGGGGTTTGAGACGAACCTGCCCCTGGAGTACCTGCTCACCGACGATGCCCTCTTTGCCTACCGCGCCGACGGCGCAGACCTGACCCTCGAGCACGGATGGCCCCTGCGCCTGGTGATCCCGAGGCTCTATTTCTGGAAGAGCGCCAAGTGGGTGCGCGGTCTTGAGCTGATGGCCGAGGACCGTGCCGGGTTCTGGGAGCGCAACGGATACCACATGCACGGCGATCCCTGGAAGGAGGAGCGTCACTCGCCGTCGTGGTGAAGGCGCAGGTCTTTGCGCCGCTTCGCCAGCGCAACTTCCGGTTGCTCTGGACCGGCCTGCTCGTCTCCAACACCGGATCGTGGATGCAGTTCACCGCGCTCGGCTATCTGGTTGACCAGATCACGAAGGAGCCCATATACCTCGGCCTGCTGGGTTTGAGCCAGGCCGTGCCTCGGCTGCTCTTCGCCTTCCTGGGCGGCGTGGCGGCCGACCGCTTCGACCGCCGCCGGATGCTGCTCTGGACCAACGGCGCCACGATGATCTCCGCGGTCCTGCTGGGGTCGCTGGCGATCTCGGGGCGCATCCAGGTGTGGCAGATCCTGGCGATCGGCGCCTTCAACTCGCTCGCCAACTCTTTCGATATGCCGGCCAGGCAGTCGCTGGTCCCGTCCCTGGTGGGCGAGCGCCAGTTGATGCAGGCGGTCAGTTTGAACTCGATGGCGTTCAACGGCTCCGGCATCTTCGGCCCGTCGCTGGGCGGGGTGCTGATCGCCACGGTGGGTGTCGCGGGTTGCTTCTTCGCCAACGCCGCAAGCTACCTCGCCGTGCTGACGGCGCTCTGGCTGATGAAAGTTCCGCCGGCGAGCGCACGAAAGCGGGAATCGGTGGGAGAAGACATCCGGCAGGGCATCGGGCTGCTCGTCCGGCACCGGCATCTGCTGGCGATCCTGGGTATCGTCGCGGCCATCAACTTCTTCGGCCGTCCCTACATCCGCCTGATGCCCACGCTGGCCCGCGAGGTGCTGCGCGTGGGCCCTTCCGGGCTGGGCCTGCTGCAGGCTGCGCCCGGAGTGGGCACAATCCTGGCGGTGTTCCTGCTGGGCGCGATCGGCGAGGAGGCGCGGAAGGGCAGGCTGTTGGTGTGGGCGGCGATGGCGACCGGCGCGGTGGTGGTGCTGTTCGCGCTGTCACCGTGGTTCGCCGTCTCGATGGGGCTGTTGGTGCTGGTCGGCGCCGGTCAGGCGGTGGCAATGGCGGCGGCCAATACGCTGTTGCAGACCAGCGTGCAGCCCGATCAGCGTGGGCGGATCATGGGGCTCTACGGCATGGTAACGTTTGGGATGCTTTCGCTGGGCACGCTGCCGCTGGGCGCCCTGGCCGGCGTGGTGGGCGTGCCGCTGACGCTGGCGCTGGGCGGGGCGGTGGTTGTGGCCCTGGTCGGTCTGCTGGCGATTGCATCGCCCAGGATCGCCAGGCTGTAGGTTTCCTTAGCGGTCCTGCCTGCTACCGATCCGGCGTGCGGTGCCGTGCGACCAACATCGCGGACACCCGGCGCTCGCCGCCCCTGGGCAGCGCGCTGACGACGCGCCCGCCGACCACCAGCGTAGCCGACCCGCCGCCGTCGAGGTTCATCGCGTTGCGGGAGCCGAGCGAGCGCATCAGCGCAGCCAGCTCGGCGAGATTCATGCCTGTGCTCGCCCGGCCGCGCCGGCCCACAGTCCGATCCACCGTGACGAAGAGCACGTGGCCGGTCCTCGTGATGCCGACCGCGGAGCGGGCCGCCCGCACCCTGGCAAACCAGCCGCTGAACCCCTCCCACGCGTATGGCACTGCGGCCGCCCCGTCGTGCACCAGACGCGGGCCGCCCTGCAGGGCATGCTGCAGGCCCGGCGGCTCGACCGCCAGCCGCACGGATACCTGCTGGCCCCGCACCAGATTGGTCAGGAGGTGCTGCTGGGAGGCCGCCGCCGCGAGCGCGTAGCCGTCGGACGGGATGGCCGGGCGCCCGTTGCTGAAGGCGGCGATGCGGTCGTCGCGCACGACCACCACCAGCGCCTGCGGCGGGGTCTGCGGCCCGAACTCCGGCGTGTAGAGCGCGACCCCGCCTGCGCGGGGCGGGCGGTTGACCGCAGTGATCGGGATCTCCATCCCGGTGTCGGTCACCAACCGCCCGACGAACTCCACGGACCCGATCCAGGGCCGGCCCGCGGCATCCACGCCGAATGTCGTGCGCCGCGGCAGGGGCGCCGACATCACCTGTCCGTCAATCACGATCAACCCCAGCGGAAGGCCCGCGCGCGAGTAGTAGTTCCCGTTGATGGCGGCCACGGCTTCCAGCCGGGTGGCTGCCGTGCTCGTGGTCTCAGTGGCGGCGACCACGCCTCCTCCCAGCGCCGGAAGGATCTCGATCCCGGGGGCGCGCGGATCAATTGTGACCACGTGCACCCGCGCGTGGCCTGCGCCGGTGACGACGCGCAGTGTCCGATACGTCACACCCTTCGGCTTGGCGACGGCGCCCTGCCACTGTGGGAAGACCGTGACCGTCAGGCGGTCGTTGCGCGAGAAGACCTTGAACCGTGCCGGCCGGCGCAGGGAGATCGTCAGGCGCGTGACCTCGGGGGTGAGCCGGTGCAGCCTGATCGAGGACGCGACGCCGCGTCCGACGGCCACGATGCGCTCTGGTTCTCCCTCAGCCTTCCACAGATCGAGCGTGATGACCGTTGAGGAGGCGGAGGCGCGGTAGCGCACCGGCGCGGACAGCCGCACGGTGATGCCCGTCGCCTCGCCGATCTGTCGCCAACGGAGGTCGAGGATGCGGGAGGGGTGTTCGGAGGCCCCTGCAGGAGCCCCGCGCGACGCCACGCCGAGGGCGATGAGAAGCCCCAAGGCGATCATGCGGCGTCGCAGAGCACGATGCATCGTCACATCCGGTGTGCGGCGTCGGGATCAGGCGCGAACTGATTGGCTGGTCACTACGCTGCGGGGATCGCAGAGTCCTTCTCTGAAACCGCCGGCCGGGCCTACCGGAAGACGGCGCGAATCGCCTCTCCCGCGCGCACATCGCGGCGGAACCCTCGGGGGTCTTTGACCACCTTCCCGCCGACCAACACATACTCGATGCCCTCGGCGAACTGGTTCGGCCTCTCCACCGTGGCCCGGTCGCGCACGCGCGCGGGGTCGAAGATGACGATGTCGGCGTCGGCGCCCACCTGCAGACGCCCCTTGCGTCGCAGTGCCGACGCCTGGGCCTCCAGCCGCCGCGCCGGCATGATCGTCATCTTGGCCAGGGCTTCCATCAAGGTCAGTACCTGCCGGTCACGCGCGTACAGCGCAAGGGTGCGGGTGAACGTGCCTGCGGCCCGTGGATGATTGTTGTTTCCCGGCTCCAGGATCGCGTCACTGCCGATCATGACGAAAGGCGAACGCAGCGCGGCCACGATGTCCTCCTCGGGAATGGCGTAGGCCACGGCGATCTTCCCGGTCTTGCGATAACGCTGGAAGCTCTCGGCCGTCAGGCGCTCGCTGGTCCCGGCTATCTGGAGATCCCCGTAGGAGATGCGGAACCGCTTCTGCCAGCCGGGGTCGAAGCGGGCCGAGTTCAGAAACGTGGCCCAGAAGGAATAGGGGTAGGCGTCGGCGGTAATGTCCAGGCCCTCTTTCCGCGCGGCGTCAAGGAGCCGCAGGGATTCGACCATCGAGAAGGTGCCGCCTGTGCTGGTGATGTGCCCGATGTGGGCCGCGGCGCCGGTCTTCCGGGCGGCGGCGACGACCTCACTCAGGGCTTCCAGGTTCGTCCCGGGCGGCGTCATGTCGGAGTAGCGCACGTGGAACACCACCGGCACGTTGCGCCGGGCGGCCACCCGCATCATGGCCTCGATCTCGGCGGTGGTGGTTCCCGGGGCGTACTCCGGGCTCATGGCGATCCCCAGCGCGCCATCATCCAGGGCCTTCTGGGCCAGGGCGACCAGGCGTGCGATCTGCTGCGCGGCGGCGGATTGATAGCGCCCCACGCCCACGCGGGTTCTGGCCGCCTCGTAGTGGAAGGCGCCGCCGAAGTGCACGGGCGGCCGCTGCCTCTCGTGGATCCGGTACCAGGCAGCCATGTCGCCCTGCGTTCCCTCGGCGCCGTGCATGGCCAGGTTGGTGGTCACGCCGTCGGCGATCTTGTACCAGTCACCGTAGCCGTTCGGGTTGTAGGAGAGGATGTCAATGAAGCCGGGCGCCACCACACGACCGGCGGCGGCAATCTCCACTCGGCCGCGGATCCGCCCGCGGGTGACGGCGACGATAGTGCGGCCCCGGACGCCGACGTTGAGGCCCGCCGCGTCCAGGCCGGTCTCCGGGTCCATGACGCGCCCGCTGCTGATGACGATATCGTGGGCCGCGGCGCCGCCCGGCTGCGTCGCGGTACCGCCCGCGGACGGCAGGCACAGCAAGACCGTGAGACAGGCGAACAGGCCGCATGCCGCGCCTGTACGCGCCCGCATCGCTAGCCTCCCTTTTCGCCCTTCCGTCGGTCCAGCACCGCCTTGCCGAGCTTCACCGCCGTGCGTCCTCCGTGGCCAGACCGCGCCGCAACAGGATAGCCACCGTGCGCGACGCCTGCCTTTCCTCCACGGTGACGACGTAGAACCGCTTGCGCTTGGCGTCGGCCAGGAACCGGCTGTACACCCTGCCCGCGCTCTTGGGCGTCTCGCTCTCGAAGGTGGACGTCCACCCGCTGATCGTCACCTTCGTGTAGAACTCCCTTACCTGCTCATAGGGCGCGGCGCTGCGTAGCTCAACCTGTTCCCACTTCGATCTGGGAAATCCATGCGCCTCGCCAATGGATGATGCCTTGCCGACGTGAGTGGATCCCGGGAAGTAAGGAAGGTCGCCCAGCCGGTCGCTGCGGCCGCACGCCGCGGCCAGAAGCACGGCGGGCGCCAGGAGCAGGGCGAGCACCAGGGCCTGGCGCTTCATAGGACACACTCCTGATCCCGGGTCAGACCGGGATGTCGAGTATCTGAAGCTGCAGCCTGCCTTCGGGCGTGACCCTCTTCGTGGTCCACGGCGGTGACCACACGAAGGTGACGGGAGCGTGCCTGGCGCCGGCGGCCAGCATCTTCTCCTCGATCTCCGCGGCGATCTGCGGGCCAACCGGGCACCCGGGCGCGGTGAGGGTCATCTTGACGGCAACGTTACCGTCGTCCACCTGAAGGTCGTAGATCAACCCGAGGTCCCAGACGTTCACCGGGATCTCGGGATCGAAGACGGTCTTGAGCACCTCGATGGCCTGCTCGCGGGTAATCGGCCCGTTCATGTCGAATATCGTATCGCCCCCCAGAGGGGCAGTCAAACCGGGAAGGGGATGGCTGACGCATGCGTCGGATACGGCCGGCACTGTGGATCGCCATCGCCGTGGTCTTCATAGTGGGGCCGGCGATCGCGCGCTGGTACACCGACTGGCTCTGGTTCGCCGAGGTCGGTTACCTGCGGGTCTTCTGGATACCATTCCTCTCACGGGTTGCGATGACGCTCGCGGTTGGGGCCGCGGTGTGGCTGCTGGCGTTCGTCAACCTGCGGCCCGTGCTCGCGGCCTGGGGAAGAGGCCGTGGCCGGTGGTGGGGGTGGGCCGTGGCGGCGGTCGCGGTGCTGGCCGGCCTGTCGGCTTCGGGCGAGTGGGTGGCCGTCCAGCAGTTCCTACATGCCCGACCGTTCGGCGAGACCGACCCGCTCTTCGGCCGCGACGTGGGCTTCTATGTCTTCCGCCTGCCGGTCTACCGTATGCTGGCCGACGGCCTCTTCGCCTGGCTCGTGGTAATCACCGCCGGCGTTGCAGCCGGATACGGTGTGGTCCACGGCCGGCTGATGCTGCGCGGGATATGGCTGGCGCCCATGCGGGTGCGGGCGCACCTCTCGGTGCTGCTGGGGGCGGCGGTGCTGGCTCGAGGCTGGGGGTTCTGGCTGGACGCCTTCGATCTCCTGTACTCGTCGCGAGGGCCGGTTCTGGGCGCCGCGTTCACCGATGTCCACGCGGTGCTGCCGGCGCTGCGCGTGCTGACCGTGCTCTTCGCGGCGTGCGGGCTCTTGCTGATCGCCAACGCGTGGCTGCGCACGGTGCGCCTGGCGATCTGGACGGTGGCGCTGATCGTCGTGGCCTGGGCCGGGGGCCTTGTGGCGTACCCGGGCCTGGTGCAGGCGCTGCGCGTGCGGCCCAACGAGCTCACCGCCGAAACTCCGTTCATCCGTCACGCGATCGCCGGAACCCTGCGGGGATTCGGCCTGGATCGCGTGCGGGAGCGCGAGTTTCGCACCGCGCCGCTCGATGCCGCGGCGATCGCCCGCAACAGCGCGACCGTGGAGAACGTGCGCCTGTGGGACTACCGGCCGCTGCTGCGGGCGTACGGGCAGTTGCAGACGCTGCGGCAGTACTACGCCTTCTCCGACGTGGACATTGACCGCTACACGATCGGCGGCGCACAACGGCAGGTTATGCTCTCCGCGCGCGAGATGGACACCCGCCGGCTGGCCCCTCAGGCACGCACCTGGGTCAACGAGCACCTGGTCTACACACACGGCCACGGCCTGGTGATGACGCCCGTCAACCGCGTCACCGAGGAAGGGATGCCCGAGTTCCTCGTCAAGGACATCCCGCCCGAGGCGATCCCGGGCATGGAGGTTGCGCGGTCGGGGATCTATTACGGCGAGCTGACCACGAACTATGTCATCGTAAACACCAACGTCCGCGAGCTGGACTACCCGCGCGGGGATGAGAACGTCTACACACGCTACGCCGGGCAGGGAGGGATAAGGCTGGGCTATCTGGCGCGCCTGGCCCTGGCCTATCGGTTCGGCGATGCCAAGCTGCTGCTGTCCACCGATATCAGTAGGGACAGCCGGCTGCTCTTTGCCCGCCAGATCACTACCCGCGTGGGGCGGATCGCGCCGTTTCTCCGCTACGACCGCGATCCCTACCTGGTGCTCGCCGACGGGCGGCTGTTCTGGATCATGGACGCCTACACGGCCACCGATCGCTACCCGTACGCGACGCGGTACGGCGACGTCAACTACATGCGCAACAGCGTCAAGGTCGTGGTGGACGCGTATGACGGCGCAGTGGCCTTCTACCAGATGATCCCAGACGAGCCGATTGCCCGTACGCTGGCCGCGATCTTCCCGGACCTGTTCAGGCCGGCGGCCCAGATGCCGCCGGCGCTCGCCGCCCACCTGCGCTATCCTGTGGACCTGTTCGAGCTCCAGGCGCAGGTCTACGCCACGTTTCACATGCGCGATCCGCAGGTGTTCTACAACAAGGAGGACGTATGGGCGATCCCGCGCGAGCTGTTGGGCAAGGAGGCCGCGTGGGTCGAGCCCTACTACGTGACGATGCGGCTGGCCGAGGGCACCGCGCCCGAGTTTGTGCTCATGCTGCCGATGGTCCAGGCCGGCAGGGACAACATGATCGCCTGGATGGCCGCCCGCAACGACCAGCCGCACTACGGTGAGTTGATCGTCTACCGGTTCCCCAAGGCGCGCGTCGTCTTCGGGCCGATGCAGGTGGAGGCCCGGATAGACCAGGATCCCATCATCTCCCAGCAGTTGACGCTGTGGAACCAGTTGGGCTCTCAGGTGATCCGAGGCAACCTGCTGGTGATCCCGATCGAGGACGGCCTCCTCTATGTCGAGCCTCTCTTCCTCCAGGCGGAGCGCAGCCAGATGCCCGAACTGAAGAGGGTGATCACCGCCAGCGGCGCCCGGATCGTGATGGCCCCGACGCTGGAGGCGGCGCTCGCCGAGCTGTTCGGCGGCGCGCCGGCGGCGGGGGCGGGACCGGTGCCTACCGGCGCGACGCCGGAAGCCGGCGCCGAGGTCCGCCAGATGACCGATCAGGCGCTGGAGGCCTACCGCCTGGCGCAGGAACGGCTGCGGGCCGGAGACATGGCCGGCTACGGCCGCGAGATCGAGCGTTTGGGACGAATCCTGGAACAACTACGTGCGCTCACGCGGACCAGGTGATCTGATGGCGCGGACCTCCTACCACGCCCTCATCGCGTCTGCCGCGCTGATTCTGGTGGTCGCCGCTTCAGCGCCGGGGGATGCACAGGGCGTCTGGGCCGGGGTAGGTATCATCGCTCCCGGCGAGGGCATAGGTCCGCTGAAGATCGGCATGACCCCTGCCCAGGTACGGCCGCTGCTCGACCGCCTGCCGTGCGAGATCGCCGTGGCCTACACCGACGGCCGGGTCAGCCGCATGGAAACCAACTGCGGCGTGGCCTATCAGACCGCAGAGGGCATCACCGTCGGCCTGGACGGTTCACGCATCTGGTGGATCCACGGCCCGCCTGACCAGGCGGTTCCCAGCAACTTTGCCGGCACGCGGGCGGACTGGCTGATCTATCGCGGCGCCGGGATCGGCTTCCGGGTCATCTACGCCGAGGGCGGCACCTTGATCCAGGCGGTCGCGGTGTTCAAGGGCACGGGCGTTCCGGCAGTCCGGAGACCCCCGGCTCCGGTGCCGGTGATTCCGCCGCCGGTGTTGGGGGAGTAGCGGGCACGAATCACCCGCCGGTGTTGGGGGAGTAGCGGATCGGTCGTTACGCCGTGAACCTGGCCATCCGCACCGTGTGCCTCTCCACGCGCTCGGGCACGATCTGCACGCCCAGTCCGACGCCGGTCGGCACCGTTATCGTCCCGTCGGTGTTGAGCGTGATAGGGGGGTCAATCAGGTCTTCCGCGAAATAGCGGTCGCTGGCCGAGAGGTCGGCCGGCAGGGTGAAGTTCGGCAGCGAGGCGAGCGCCAGGTTGGCCGCCCGGCCGATGCCCGTTTCCAGCATGCCGCCGCACCATACCGGTACCCCCTGTGCCCGGCACAGGTCGTGAATGGCCACGGCCGCGCCCAGCCCGCCGGTTCGCGCCTGCTTGATGTTGATTACCCTGCATGCCCCGAGCTGCAGGGCCGCCTTGGCCGCGCGCTCGTGGACGATGGACTCGTCCAGGCAGATGGAAGTCCGCAGTTGCGCCTGAAGAGCCGCGTGATCCACCATGTCGTCCTCTGCCAGCGGCTGCTCGATCAGCAGCAGGTTGAAGGTGTCCATCGCCTTGAAGGTTGCGGCGTCGGCCAGATCGAAGGCCGAGTTGGCGTCAACTTGAAGAAGGATGTCTCCGAACCGCTCGCGGATGCGGCGTGTCGGCTCGATGTCCCAGCCCGGCTTGATCTTGATCTTGATGCGCCGGTAGCCACGGCCCAGGTAGTCGGCGACGCGGGAGAGCAGGGCATCCACCGTCGGTTCGATTCCCAGGCTGACGCCCACCGCCACCGCGGCGCGCTCGCCGCCCAGCAGCCGCGACAGCGGCAGTCCCTGCCGTTGCGCTGCGATGTCCCAGAGAGCGGCCTCCAGCCCGGCCTTGGCCATGTGGTGGCGGCGGATGTGCGTGACGTTGTGCGCAAACTCCTGAGGCGCGGGCGCGCCGTGGCCCAGCAGGGGCGGGATCAGGAACCGCTCCAGCACCGACCATGCGGTGTCGGAGGTCTCCTCGTTGTAGAGCGGGGCGATGCCGGCCGGCACTTCGCCCCAGCCCTCCAGGCCGTCGGCCTGCACGCGCACCAGCAGGCAGACCTTGTCCTCCTCGCGCCCAAACGAGGTCTCAAACGGCGCGCGCAGCTTCATCTCGATCTGGCGCAGTTCAACTGCTTCGATCCTCATGGTTCCTCCTCGTCGGTCTCTAGTGAAAGCACGTACTCGCCCCTGAGCCGTTCGCCGCGGTGCAGGAGGAAGTCCACGGCTCGGTACCTGCGACCGAAGTAGTGCAGGAACACCTCCCGGCTGGCCGCCCGCCACGCATCAGCCAGGCCCTGGTCCCGCGCGCGCATGGAAGGGAAGTCGGTGGGGATCTCCAGGAGGACCACCGGTGCATCGAGGCCGAGCGCCGGATCGCCCGGCGCCGAGGTTGCCGGTTCTTCCCGCAGCGCGTGCAGCGCCTCCGGCCACGCGCGATCCGCGGCCCGGCCCGCCGTCGCGGCCCGAACCCTGTGAGAGCGCAGTTCCCAGTCCACCTCGATTCGGTCACTCTCCACACCGCGGTTCAGCTCGTCGGGCATGTCGCCGTAGTAGTTGACGTGATAGCGGCAGGCGGTGGCGCCGAGCTTGCGCAGGTTGAAGCGGGCGTTGACGCTTTGGAGGGGATCGTAGGTCCACACTGCGCGGTCGTAGCCCATCGCCAGCGCCGCTTCGCGCTGGGCGCACTTGAGGCGGAAGCCGATATCCCGGAGCTGGCGCCCGCCCAGCACGCCGGCCATGTGCGAGTAGAAGAGCGGCCGGCCGTCGCGCCATCCGGCAAAGCCGTAGCAGAAGCCGACGAAGGCGCCGTCGGAACCGACCGCGGCGATCACCGCGCCGCCGGCGCCGGACGCCGCCTGCAACTGGTGCACCGGCACGACGTCGCGCTCGGGCATTCCCCAGATCTCCATCTGGAGCGTCTCGATCTGCCGGAACGACTCGATATCCTTGAGGGTCTTGATGACGATGTCCGTCATGCCTGTTTCACAATGGAGAAGGGTTCGCCGGGGACGGCCAGAACTCTTCTTGTAACTCCTATGGATGCCATCCGGGCTCACGCCGCCGCACACCTCACCGAGCACATTGAACTCCTAGACGGCCTCATACGGCTACCCAGCGTCGCCGCCCAGGGGCAGGGGTTGGAAGAGACGGCTGCGGCCGTGTGCGGTCTGTTCGAGGCCGCCGGAGGGAAGGCCGATATACTGCGCCTACCCGGCGCCGCACCTTCGGTCCTGGCCGAGTTCACCGGACGGAACGACCGGACACTCCTGTTCTACGACCACTACGACGTGCAGCCCGCGGAGCCCCTCGATGAGTGGACGGTCCCGCCATTTCAGGTGACGGTGCGCGACGGCCGCATCTACGGACGGGGCACGAGCGACAACAAGGGCGACCTCATCACGCGCCTGGCCGCGCTGCGGGCGCTGCACGATACCTCGGGCGGTCTTCCCTGTCGCGTGCTGTTCCTGGTTGAGGGCGAAGAGGAGATCGGATCGGTTCACTTCGACTCTTACGTCGCCGGATTGCGCGGGCGGCTGCGGGCCGATGCCTGCGTGTGGGAGTACGGCGATCGGGACCCCGCCGAACGGATGAACGTCATCGCCGGGGTGAAGGGCATCTGCTATGTCGAGCTTGAACTGACCGCCACCAAGAGGGACCTGCACTCCTCACTAGGCGCGGTCGTCGAAGGCGCCGCCACCCGGTTGGCGTGGGCCGTCGCCGGGTTGCGCGACAACTCAGGTCGCATCCTGATCCCGGGGTTCTACGATGGAGTGACCCCGCCACGGGCCGAAGCGTTAGCCGCCGCTCGAGAAGTGTCCTTCGAAGAGGGGCGGATGCAGGTGCACACGGGCGTCCGCGGTTTCATCGGCGGGCGCACCGGGGGGGATGCGTTGCGGGCCCTGCTCTTTGAGCCCACCTGCACCGTCTGCGGGCTTGAGGCGGGCTACACCGGAGGCGGGATGAAGACCGTGCTGCCCAGGCGCGCCCGGGCGAAGATCGACTTCCGCCTTGTGCCCGATCAGGACCCCGAGGAGATCGTGAGGCTCCTGCGCGCACATCTCGATCGCGCCGGGTTTGCGGACTGCGCCATCAAGCCCCTGGGGGGCGAGCGTGCTTTCCAGACCGACCTGTCCCATCCTTTCGTGCGAACGGTCGTGGACGCGGTTCGCGCGTCCACCGGCCGCGAGACGGTGCTCCTTCCCACCTCGGCGGGCACCGGGCCGATGCACCCTCTGGGAGAACTGCTGGGCGTGCCCATTCTCAGCATTGGGAGCGGCTACTGGGGCTGCAACGCCCACGCGCCGGACGAGCACATCCGGGCCTCCGATTTCGAGGAGACGATCGTGATGATTGCGCACGTGTTGGAGCGTTTCGCGCTCGAATCATAGTACGGAGGCCCTCATGCCGTTGCTGCGAGACATCGCCAGAGAGCACATCGATCCCGCTTTGGAAGTCCTCCGCACGCTGCTCCGCCAGCCGAGCGTGGCGGCCACCGGCGAGGGGATAGCTGCATGCGCGGCGCTGGTCCGCGGGGCGTTCGAGGAGGCCGGCGCCGCGGTCGCGGTGCACCAGGAGGGAAGCGCCGCCCCGATCGTTATCGCCGAGTTCCCCGGTGAGGGAGAACGCACGCTTCTGTTCTACGATCACTACGATGTTCAGCCCGCGGATCCGCTGAGCGAGTGGACCTCACCGCCGTTCGAGCCGGTGGTCCGGGACGGCCGTCTCTACGCGCGCGGCGTCGCGGACAACAAGGGAGACCTGGTCACCCGCCTGGCCGCGGTGCGGGCGCTCAAGGCCGCCCACGGCCGGCTGCCCTGCCGGGTGAAGTTCCTGGTCGAGGGCGAGGAGGAGATCGGATCGTCCAACTTCGGCTCCTACGTTAGGGCGCATGCGAAGGCGCTGCGCGCCGACGCGTGCATCTGGGAGTCCGGGCAGCGCGACCTCAAAGAGCGGCTGCAGATCACCACCGGCATCAAGGGGATCTGCTACCTCGACCTGGAGCTGCACGCCACGAGCCGGGATCTCCATTCATCGCTGGGGGCCGTCGTGGAGGGCGCCGGCAATCGAATGGCCTGGGCGTTGGCCTCCTTGAAGGATCCATCCACAGGCCGCGTCCTGGTGGACGGTTTCTACGACCGCGTGCGGGAGCCCAGCGCGCGCGAGATCGAGGCCGCGCGGAAGATCCCATTCGATGAGCCCGAGTTCAAGGCGCACGTCGGTGTGGACCGATTCATCGGAGGGGCGACCGGCTTTGACGCGGTGCTGAGGCTTCTCTTCCAGCCCACCTGCACGGTCTGCGGCCTGGACAGCGGCTACACCGGAGAGGGCTCGAAAACCGTGTTGCCGCGTCGCGCTCGCGCCAAGGTGGACTTTCGGCTGGTGCCCGACCAGGATCCCCGTGAGATCGCAGCCCTGGTGGAAGCGCACTTCAAGAGGCTGGGGATCGAGATCACGGCGTTGCTGCTGGGAGGCGAGCGCGCCTACCGCACCGACCTGGACGACCCGTTTGTCTCACTCGTGACGGGTGTGGCCGGGGAGGCCACCGGCCGCGAGGTCAAGCTGTACCCCACCTCTCCGGGCACCGGGCCGATGTACGACCTGGGCGCGGCGCTGGGAGTCCCTGTCGTGAGCGTCGGGGGATCCTACTGGGGCAGCCGCGCCCACGCGCCGGACGAGAACATCCGGCTGGCGGACTTCGAGGAGACGATCTACCTGATAGCGCGCGTCATTGAACGGTTTGCCGGCCGGCCGTAGGTCCGGCGCCTAAGGCCGCATCCGCTCGCGCAGCGCCGCCAGCCCCGGGCTCAGCGCCACGTGGTAGGCCGCGCCGTTGTCGAGATGCTTCAGCTCCTCAGGCAGCGCCGCCAGCCGCTCGGTGCATCGCTGCCGGATCTCCACAAGGGACTCGGACAGGTTCCGCCTGCCTGCCTGCATCACCGGGATCAGCATCGGCGTCGCGCCGGGCGGTCCAGGCTCGTCGTGCAGAGCCAGCAGGTCGCCGGAGGGCTGTCCTTCAGGATCGTGGCGACGCCAGACCTGCTTGCGACCAGGCAGAGTCGCTTTGCCGGTGCTCAACTTGAACCGGTAGCCCTTCTCGTCCTCCACCAGCTTGTAGACACCCCCGACGCTCGGCGCGTCCGCCGAGGTTCCCAGTTCGGTGCCCACGCCGAAGGCGTCCGCCGCTGCGCCCTGCGCCAGCATCTCGGCGATGCGGTGCTCGTTGAGGTCTCCGCTCAGAAAGATCTGCGCCTCACCCAACCCGCCCGCGTCCAGCGCCGCGCGCACCGCCCGGCTCGTCGCGGCAAGGTCTCCGCTGTCTATGCGTACGCCGCGCAGGCGCGCGCCCGCGGAAGCCATCTCACGGCCGACCGTGATCGCGTTCGCCGCGCCCTGCATCGTGTCGTAAGTGTCAATGAGCAGCACCGCGTTGTTGGGGAAGTCGCGCGCGAACGCGCGGAAGGCCTCGAGTTCATCCGAGAAGGACATGACATACGAGTGCGCCATCGTCCCCACGACCGGGATCCCGTACACCATGCCCGCGAGCACGTTCGACGTGCCGGTGCACCCGGCGATGTAGGCGGCGCGCGCGGCCTTCAGCGCGGCGTCGGCGCCGTGGTCGCGCCGGGGGGAGAAATCCACCACCCCGCGGCCCCGGGCGGCCAGCACCGACCGGGCCGCCTTGCTGGCGACCATCACCTGGAAGTTCAGCGTGTTCAACAGGAGTGTCTCGACGATCTGGGCCTCGATGCGGGGCGCGCTGATCTCCAGCAGGGGCTCGGGCGGAAAGAACACCTCGCCTTCGGGGATCGCGCGCATATCCCCGGTGAACCGGAAGCCGCCCAGGTAATCGAGGAACTGTTCGCTGAACAGCCGCAGCCCGCGCAGGTAGCGGATCGCCTCGTCCTCGAAGCGCAGCGTCTCGAGGCAGGCCAGGGCCGTATCGAGCCCGGCGCTGACCAGGAACGCGCGGGACGGGGGCAGGGATCGAACGAACAGGGCAAACGTCGCCCGGCCGTTCATGTCGTTGCGCAGGTAACTGTCCGCCATGGCCAGTTCGTAGAGGTCAACGAGCAGGGCGACGTTGTCTGGGGTGACGTAGCCGAAGCCGGCTGAAGCCGTGGGTCCGCTCACAGCCATCGCAGTCGGCGGAAGACCGCCAGCATCGTCAGCACGCCCGCGGCCATCAACCCCAGGGCCGCGGCGAACCCGTACCGCCACTGGAACGGCGGATAGGCGCGCTCGAAGTTCATCCCGTAGATTCCGGAGATCACCGCCAGCGAGGCGAATACCGCGGTGATCACCGTGAGCACCTTCATCACCTCGTTCAGCCGGTTGCTCACGATGCTGAGGTAGATGTCCAACGCGCCGGCCAGCAGATCGCGGTGCGTGTCGATCTGCTCGGTGATGCGCAACAGGTGGTCGTAGACGTCGCGGAAGTACGCGCGCAGCGGCGCGCCGATCAGCCGCGAGTCGTGCCGCAGCATCAGGTTCATCATGTCGCGCTGCGGCGCGGCGACGCGCCGCAGGTGCAGCAGCGCCCGCTTCGCCGCGAAGAGTTGGTCCATTGTGCGCTGCTTGGGCCCCTTGAAGAGGGTGTCCTCGAGGCGCTCAACGTAGTCGTCCAGGGCGTCGAGCACAGGGAAATACGAGTCCACCACGGCATCGAGGAGCGCGTAGAGGAGGTAGCCCTCCGTGCCCCGTAGCTCAGGTGGGACCGACGCCAGCCGCCGCCGGACCTCATCCAGCACAGGCGCCGCGCCGCTGTGTGCGGTGATGATGAATCCCGGGCCGAAGAAGACATCAATCTCATCCAGGGCCACGTCGTGCCCCTGCGCCCCGCGGAGCCGCGCGGCATGGGTGGTTATGAACAGGAACCCTTCGTACTCCTCGGCTTTGGGCCGCTGCCGGCGCTTGAGCGCGTCCTCGACCGCCAGCGGGTGCAGCCCGAAGGTGGCGGCGATGGGCATCATCATCTCGGGCGTGGGGTGCGAGAGGTCAATCCACAGGGCCTGGCCCTCGCGCCCCCGGAGGGAGTCGAGAGACTCCGGAGGGTCGGTGAGGATCTCCGAGCCGCGGAAGACCAGGATCTGCATGGCAGGGCGGGATGCAGGCATCGGGATGTAGGTTCGGCCCGCGGCAGGGCTTTCCTTGCAGGGGCCCGGGCGGACCAGGAGGAACCGCGCTCGGCCGCGAATAGGCCAGGTGCTCCACAATAGCCGTCTCCGATCCGCGCTATCCCCCTGGGAGGCGCGGGCGATAGGGTGAGGGGGGCAACTCCCCCGCCTGCCGTTTGCAAAGGAGGCGACCCCGAAAGGGTGGCCTCCTGTTTTCATTCTGAGAAGCAGGTCATGGCTCAGGTGGAGGAGGTGATGGTGGCGAAATGAGGCTGGGGGGTTGCTCCCAGAAAATCAATTACCCTCGGGACACCCTCCATCGCGTGGACAAGGGGCCAAACGGCCAGCGGTTAGCGCCCGAGGGCGCAGAAGTGGAGGTGGGGCAATGCCATTGCCGCTGACGGGGCTGCTCGTCGCCTTGGGGCTTGGGTCGTGGGCGAATGCCCTTTACTTCTTAGGCATCGGGTCTAAACCCAGCGCAGGTGGGGTCGACCCTTACCGAACTGTCGGGTGGATCTCGTTTGTTACCGGCCTGATCATCGCAGGCTTCGGGGTGATCTACCTCGTCACCCTGCCCAAGGCGTTTGGAGACCAGCTCGCTGTGGCCGTCGGGGGGCTGGCGGTCGCCTTCGGATTCATCTGGGTGCTCCTCGGCATCGTCCAGCTCCAGGGGCTTGACCTGCGGCCTTTGGGTAACATCTGCTTCTGGGTGGGGGTCTTCACCGTGATCTTCATCTGGATCTTCCAGGGTCTCTTCTTGTTCTGGTCCACGATGGCTATCTGGGCCATCGGCCTGTTCATGGTCACAGCCGTCTCCTATGGAAGGCTCTCGCCCAGGGTCCTCGGCTTCTGGCTTCTGCTCTTCGCCATCTGGACCACCTTCCTGCCAGCGGCGCTGATCTCCTTGGGGAGGCCTCTCTTCTAGTCGACCCCCAGCGGCGAAGGCGGGAGCGCTGAGACTCCCGCCACAGAAACACCGGAGCCGCGCCCCGGATGCTC
>Ga0208244_100607_pt1 | contig 30853 bp, 17 predicted proteins | sample SubbioCR12Aug_5A_FD_184828 | JGI IMG/M metagenome (GOLD analysis project Ga0208244, IMG submission 184828) | Serpentinite rock and fluid subsurface biosphere microbial communities from McLaughlin Reserve, California, USA - CR12Aug_5A (SPAdes) | ecosystem: Environmental > Terrestrial > Deep...
GTGGACCTGCCGACGGATTATGCCGCCGTTGACCGTTATGTCGGCAGCGGCGATGTGGTCAAGACCGGCGAGGGGACGCTGGTGCTCAAGAGTCTGGACATCGCTGGCAAGCGGTTGGACGTGCGCGAGGGCGCGGTTCTGCTGAAGGCGGGCGGCACGGCGGACCGCATCCCGGGGGGCGCGTTCCTGCACGTGGACGCCTCGCAGGCGGAGACGGTGGAGTATGCGGTGGTGGGGGAGGAGAAGCGTGTGTCGCGCTGGAACGACTGCAAGGGCGGGCCGGTGTTCTCGCGGATGCGGAGCACGGACCGCGTCTATCCGGTGCTGGAGGAGGGGGCGCTGAACGGTTTGCCGGTGATCGATTTTCGCGGGCTGGTGACGGGCAACCCGCTGACGCCCGCGCAGTGTTTCCACGAGTTCAGCGTGTCGTGCAGCAACGTGTACGACGCGTTTCTCGTGGTCGGGAGTCAGGCGGGCGGCAACACGCTGCTGGGCACGAAGACAGCGGGTCTGCGGCATTTCCCCCGTACGGTGAACAGCGACTTCACCCGTCCGATCCTCGCGACAGACGCCGCGCTGCCGTTGCGGATGGGCGAGACGCGGCTGAACGGCGCGATCGTGTCGGCGACATCGGCCGGACTCTCCGGCGGGTATGATCTGGTGAGTTTCTCGGCTTACGGAGGCGGTGTGTTCGCCGAGGCGTTCGCGAACGACCGGTACAACGCGACGGGCGGGCAGAAGCTCGGCGAGGTGCTGATCTACGACCGGCCGTTGGGGCGCGACGAGCGTATGGACATCGAGGCGTATCTCCTGAAGAAGTGGTTCGACGTGGCGATGCCGGGGTATGAGGATACGGCGGTCGGCCAGCTTTCTGTCGCTGCGGGCGCGTCGGTCGCGATCGAGGGGACGTTGGCGCTGGACGGGCTGGCGGGAGCGGGGCAGGTCGAGGGCGACGTGACTCTGAAAAGCGGCACGGTCGTGGCGGTCGAGGTGTCCGGCGGGGCGCTGAGCCTGCTGCGCGTGACGGGCGAGGTGACGTTGGAGGGCGGGGGGACGGTTGAGCTTGTGGGTGAGGTGGGGAGCCTGACCTACGGGCGTTATCCCTTCCTGTCCTTCGTGAGCCTTGCGGGCGGCGAGTTCTTCCCCGGGCAGTGGACGGTGACGGGGGCGCCGGAGAAGTTCGGTGTGGCGCTGAGGAGCGACGCGACGCAGCTTTCGGTGCAACTCATGCCGAGGGGGACGCTGATCCGGATCAAGTGAGTGTGGAAAAGAGGGGGTGCGGATGAGGTCGGTGTGGAGCATGGCGGCGGGGGCGGCGCTTTTGCCGCTGGTGGTGTTCGGGTGGGGGTCGGGCCACGGCACGGTGGCGCGCGCGGTGGCGGCGCGCCTGCCGCCGCCGTGGGGCGAGCGGATGCAGGGCGAGACGTTGCGGCGGTTCTGCGCGGACAACCACTGGCCGGACAGCTTCGAGCCTTTCCCGGTGGAACGGGTGGGCGAGGAGGCGCTGGCGTATCTGACGGCGCGGAAGGTGACGCGGCGCTATGACCTGCACAGCGACAGGGGCCGCGCGGTGGCCTTTTGCCTGTTGGTCCGGGCGATCAGGGAGGAGCAGCCCGACCGCGCCTTGCTGTGGCTGGCGGCGCTGGCGCATTCCACGGCGGACATGGTGGCGTGCAATCACGATCCGGTGGTGCATGTGGCGACGTACGGGTGGTGCTCGCCGGATTGGGGGATGGCCCTGCCGGGCGGCAAGGGGTTCGCGGAGGTCACGGGCTGCCTCGATCTGGGGTGGCTGGAGAAGGAGCCGTGGGCCAAGGAGGCGTTTGGGCGGCAGGTGGAGGCGGCGGCGCTGGCGGACGCGGGGCAGGGGGCGGAGGCGCTGCTGCTGGAGATCATGCTTTACGGGGCGGGGGGCGTCGAGGCGTGCGCCCCGCACGGGCCGCGGGTGCTGAGCGCGGCGGCGGAGTGGGTGGACACGGGGCGGCGCGAGGCGGGAGAGCGGCTGGCGGGGGAGCTTTCGGCGTTGGGCGCGTGGGCGGTGGCGCGGACGGTGCGGGACTTCGCGGCGGCGGTGCGGCTGGCGGCGGCAGGCGCGGAGCCGGACGTGACGGAGGAGGTGGCGGCGCGGCATGAGGCGGCGATGGAGGCGTTCGTGCGGGGGCGGAGGCTGGAGGACGACCTGTTCGCGCGGGAGGCGCTGGCGCCGTCGGGCGTGGAGGGGGCGCGGGTCGGCGTGCTGGCCGAGCCGTGCTGGCGGATGAACGAGGGGATGTTCGGGTTCGGCGACCGGGTGCTGGCGGTGCAGATCGTCAACACGCTGCGGCGGCAGGGGCGGAACGCGGAGCTGGTGGACGTGCGGCGGTTTCTGGCGGAGGGCGCGGCGGAGGGCACGGCGGCGCTGGTGGTGCCCGCGCAGCGGGTGGCGTCGTACCGTTCGATGCGGGCGGATGAGCTGGAGCGGCGGCTGGGGGCATATCTGGGGGGCGGCGGACGGGTGGTGTGGGTGGGCGGCGGCATACCGCCCGCGGCGCTGTGCAGGGAGTTGCCGAAGGACTTTATGGTGAAGGGGGAGGACAAGTCGTGGCCGGTGCCGATGGCGCAGTTCAGCAAGGGGTGGCTCAACGTGGGCGAGAGGGACGGCAAGGCGTTCAGGTGCGGGAAACCGCCAGAGGGCTCGGCGGGCTGGCATTGGCCTTACAATCCATACGTGTTTTCCGAGGAGGCGGTCAAGGCGGGGGCAAGGCTCGCGGGGTGGAGCGACGGCTTCAACCGCGCAAAGTCGGTGGGGCTGGCGTGGCCGAAGGATCGGCCTCAGGTGGCGTACGTGCCGGGGTATGCGGTGATGCCGTTCATCTGGACGCAGGAGACCCCTGCGCTGTATCCGCTGCGCCTTGGGCTGGATGCCGCCGGGACGGCGGTGCTGGAGCTGGCGCTGGACACAATCGATGCCTCGAAACCGAAAGCGGTGTGGCTGACGTTCGCGCGGAACGAGCCGACGCACGTGACGGTGAACTGGGTGACGGAGCGGCCTGAGGTGTCGGCGGTGCGTTTCGGGCCGGACGCGGCGTGCGGCGGCGGACGCGCGGCGTCGGGCGGGGCGGCGGGGACGCTGCACCATGTGGAGGTGCCGCTGCCGGAGACGGGCGGGGTGTGGTACCGGATCGAGACGGGGGGCGGGTTGACGGCGCCGGCGCGGGTGCGCGGCTGGGACGAGGGGGAGCTGCGCGTGGCGATGGTGGCGGACTGGGGGTTCGCGGGCGCGGACGTTTCGGCGATCGTGCGGGACGACATCCACCTGCTGGTGACGGGCGGCGACCATATCGCGTCGCTGCACGGCGGCGGGGTGGCGGGGGAGGGGGCGAAGACGAATCTCGCGCCGCACCTGCGGCTGCTCGCCGCGTATCCGGCGCTGTTCCGGCAGGTGCCGGTGATGCCGGTGCTGGGGAACCACGACCGCGAGATCAGGCCGAGGGGCAGGCGCGAGACGCTCACGGAGCCGGTGTATGACGTGGACGCGACGGCGTACCGGATGCTGTTCCCGCTGCCGGACAAGGGGTGGTGCTGGCGGTTCGAGGTGCCGCGCTTCGGGGTGCGGTTCGTGGGGCTGGACCTGAACCACGTGCAGGATCAAGGGACACTGCTGCAAAGCTGCCATGATTTCGGTGAGGGCTCGGAGCAGTTGGCGTGGTACCGCGAGGTGATGGAGGGGGTGGTGCCGCGTTTCACGCTGACGCTCAACAACGAGAAAAGCTCGGTGACGCGCGGTCTGGCCAAAGGCGAGTGGGGGCGGCTGATGCGCAAGGGGACGCTGACGGCGACGGGGTTCGGGTATTTCGCGGAACGGGCGGAGACGGAGGGGTATCCGTGGTTCAACACGTCGCTCAACGGACGGGGCGACGTGTACCGCGACCCGGCGTCGGCGTTCTTGGCGAGCGAGGACAGTTACCTGCTTTTCCGGTTCAGGCGGGGGCAGGCGGAGATGACGGCGGAGATCCGGCGGCTGGCCGACGGGGCGGTGCTGGATGAGAAAAAGGTGGAGGCACGGAAATGACGGGGAGCAGGCGCGGGTTTCTGAAGGGGATGGCGGGGGTGTCGGCGGCGGCGGTGTGTCCGTCGTTCGGCGCGGAAGGCGGGGCGGCGTGGCTGGAGGCGTTCCGCGCGGCGGGGTTCGATCCGGCGGCGGAAGGCAGCAGCGTGTTCGTGGCGTGCGGGGACGTCCACGAGCCGGAGTACAGCGAGGCGCTGCCGGCGCAGATCGGGGAGTGGAACGCGATGCGTCCCGCGCCGCGTTTCGTGGCGTTGCTGGGCGACAACGTGTGCAGCGTGTCGCGGAGTTTCGGGCACACGCCGGACGCGAAAGGGTTTGAACGCGCGCGGACCGAGCTGGAGGGGCTGCGGGCGAAGCTGGCGCGGCTCGACAGGTCGATCCCTCTGAAACTGGTGATCGGCAACCACGACACGTATCCGGGAGAGCGCGACGCGGCGTTTTTCAGGACGGTATTCCCCGAGGCGGAACCGTACGCGGCGTTCGAGGAGGGCGGCGTCCGGTTCATGATGTGGAGCGGCGGGCACGACGGCGGCATCGACCCGGCGCAGCGGGAGTGGATCAGGGGGCAGGCGTCGGGACTGCCTGCGGGGGCGACGGCGGTGGTGCTGGTGCATCAGCCGTCGCTGGGGATGACGGAGCGCGAGCGCGGTATCCCGGCGATGGTGCGTGAGGCGTTCGCGGGGCACACGGGGCCGCTCTGGCTGCTGGCGGGGCATGTGCACAGCAACAGCGCGGCGGTTTTCGCGCTGCCGCAGGCGAGGGTCGCGCAGGTGACCCACGCCAAGAGCGTGAACGGCTACTGGCTTTACGGGATGCGCGGGGGGCAGATCGTGGCGCGCGTGTACCGCGACATGTCGGGCGGGTTCCGGGCGCAGGCGCTGCCGGATCTGGCGGGGAAGGCGCGGGAGATCCCGGCGCCGTTCGCGGGGCGTGGCGATGTGGCGTGGCGTCTGCTGATCGGCGAGGACGAGGCGGCCACGCGGGCGGCGTTCGTGCGGGGCAAGGGCGGCAACTGCGGGACGTGGTGGTTCTACGTGGACGAGCTGGTCTTCCGGCTGCCGCTGGCGGAGGAGGCGCCGGGCGCGACGCGTTTCGCCGTGCTGGCGGCGTTGAGCAAACACCGCAAGACCGGCGAGCCGGTGCGCGTGTACGCTTCGGCGGACGGCGAGGCGTGGGCGGAGACGCCGCTGCTGGAGACGGCGTCGGCGGTGAATCTCTATGCGATCCCCGAGGCGATGCGGCAGGCGCGCGGGCTGTTCGTGAAGGTGGAGAGTTTCGGGTACGGGGCGGACACCTGTGTGGGTGGATTCGCGCTGTGCAGGTGAGCCCGGACGTTCAAGGCAGGTGTCTGGCTTTGACGTGGCGGGCGAAGGCGGCGACGGAGAACCCGGCGAGGTCTTCGAGCAGCCAGTCGGCGGCGGAGAGGTCTTGCGGGTGGGCGGTGGGGCGGTTGAGCGCGACGCACCACATGCCAGCGGCCTTGGCCGCCGAGACGCCCGCGTGGGAATCCTCGAAGACCAGGCAGTTGGACTGGGCGACGCCGAGGCGTTCCGCGCCGCGCAGGAAGCCTGCGGGGGAGGGTTTGCCGGGGAAGTAGTCCTCCGCGCCGAGAACGAAGCGCACGAGGTGGTCGGCGCCGATCAGGCGGACGGCCTCCTCCACGTCCTTGCGCGGGGAGCCGGAGACGATGATGACGGGGTGGTGGGCCGCCAGCGCCTTGAGGAGCGCGGCGGAGGAGTGGATGACGATGCCGTCGCCCTGTTCGCGCAGCCGCAGATAGTAGTCGCGCAGGCCGTCCGCCATGGTGTGCGAGGCGATGTTCGCCAGCACGGGGAAACGTGCGGTGATGTCGCGGTAGATGTCCAGCCAAGAGTGGCCGAAAACGATGTGCAGGACGGTTTGCTTGGGGCAGTGGCAGTGGCGGTCGGCAAGGTAGGCGCTCATGGCGTCAGCCCAGAGCAGCTCCGTGTCGACGAGCGTGCCGTCGAGGTCGAAGATGAAGGCGTCGATTTTCATGAAGCCGCTTGGCCGCAGCATTTCTTGAACTTCTTGCCGCTGCCGCAGGTGCAGGGGTCATTCCGCCCGACTTTGGGCTGGTCGCGGCGGACGGGGTCGGGGCCGAAGATTTTGCCGTCGATGAAGAACCACTTGCCGTCGATCTTCGAGAACTCGGCGCGCTCGTGGTGGTCGAAGGCGGTGCCTTCCACGGCGTAATGCGCGATGAACTCGATGACGGCGGCGGCGTCGCTCTCGGTGCCGCCCTCCTCGGAGAGGATCTCGATGCCGGTCCACGTCGCGGACTCGGCCCATTTGCGGCTGTTTTCGGCGTCGAACTCCTTGCGGACTTTGGGGCCGGAGGTTTTGTAGAGGTAGTCCACGGAGCCCATGGCGTAGGCGCAGTAGCGGGAACGCATCAGCGTAGCGGCGGTCTTGGGCGTGCCGCGTTCGAGGAGGAACGGCTCGCAGCAGGATTCGAACGGCAGGCCGCTGCCGCAGGGACACAGGTCGCTCATAGTACGGATATCCTTATGCTCGGGATGGCGCGTCGCGGGGTTAGAGGCGGGCTTTGACGAAATCGCGGAGCGCGGCAACGGAGATGAAGTTGCGCACGTCGAAGTCGCCGTCTTCGATGACGATGCCGAACGCCTCTTCGAGCCCGACGACGAGTTCGAGCAGGCAGACGGAATCGACACCGTAGGCGTCGACCAGCGAGGCGTCGGTCACGATGTCGGCAGGCGCCACGCTGAGGAAAAGGCGCTCGACGATCATCTCTTTCAGTTTGGTCTCAATCGCGGTGTTGTCCATGTGTTTCCTTATGCGGGTTGCGCGGCTCACTTGGCGAGCTGCTTCTCGATGTATTGCAGGTGCTGGATCAGGTTCGCGTACTGCGCGTTGGCGCGCTTCTGGGAGATGACCTGCATGACGATGACGATGATGAGGAGGCCGATGGTCAGCGCGGCGGGAAGCATGGAGCCGCCGCCCGCATGAGGTTCCGGCAGTTCGGGCAATGACGGAGCGGCGGGCTTGCTTTCCGCGAGGGGCTTGGCGGCGGGCGCGGGGGCGGCTGCGGGCTTTTTGAGCGTGATCTCTTTTTCTTTGGTTTCCGCGGGCTTTTTGTCCTCAGCCACAGGCGCGTCGGCGACGGGGGCGGCGGCCGGTTTCTCGGAGGCCTCTGGCTTGGCCGGTTCGGGCGTCTTGGCGGCTTCTTCGGTTTTCTTCGCCTCTTCCGGCTTGGAGGGGGCCGCCGTCTCGGTCTTTTCGGCGGGCGTCTTCACGGCCTCTTCGGGTTTCTTGTCGTCCGCCTTCTTTTCCTCGGACTCGATGGTAAAGGCATTGCCGCACTTCGGGCATTTCTGGTTGATCGGTTTGCCAAGATCAAATACCGCGAGCTTCGCCTCGCACTTCGGGCAGGGGATGATGCGCTTCATAATGTCGGCTCCTTTGTTGGTATCTCATAACTTTAATAAAAAGGGGGATGCAGGGCAAGGCGGAGATTCGCGAAACCGTCGCCGGATATGCGGCGGCGATCCTCTGGGGAGAGGAGGCGTCCCGTTATCTCGGGGAAAATGCTCGACTGATAAAGGCAATAATAGTTTTTTAGGTTTAGGACTAAATGTTTATTTTTTAAACAAATCGTGTTGACATGCGATGTTTATTGGTAGCATACTCTCGCCGTCAAGGGGAAATAGGTCTTTAAGCTTATTCCCCTTTTGTTAGGAGGACACATGAAAACACATTGGATGAAATGGATCATGGTGCTTGGTCCATTGGGCGTTGGCTATGCTGGCGAGACGTTCAATTGGGATACAGAGAACAATACGGTGACCTATACCTGGGCCTCAACTTTCGGGCAGGGCAACACGGCGGTGAACCTGTCGCAGTTCAATGCGGCGACGGCTGCCTCGCAAGAGGGGATCGGGAGCGCATCGGACTATGTGCTTACAAAGGCCGTGCTCACGTTGAACGGGAGTCTGAGCGTGGCGATTTCTTATGAAAACACGACCGCGTCCGGCGTCAATGTTTCAGTGAGCGCATTCGAGTATTCAGGGATTAACGGCGCAAGTTCCTTCACTTATCAAGGGCTGACGAGTTCCAAGGAAAGTTACCATCAAGAACTGACGCATAACTTCGGGTATGTTGGTGCTGGCCAGAAGGTCAGCACGACGCTCAATGCGGCTGGCACTGGCGCGGTGAGTGCGCAGTTTCTGGAGGCGTTGGAAGGTTTTATCGGGAGCGGCACGTTTGCCACGACGGTCAACTTCGATTTGCTTCAGTTCAACTGGAGCGTGGGTGATGGCACAACGACGGCGGCGACCACCCGCAACGCGGAAATGTCGGTCATGTATTACTACGAGGCGGTTCCTGAGCCTTCGACATTCGCGCTGTGTGGTTTAGGGGCTGCGGCTCTGTTGGTTCGTCGTCGCCGGATGGTGTCAGAGACTAAGTTGGGGTAGTCGTATGCGTTTGTCAGCTTTTGCTATGCCTGTGCGGCGTGTTTTTTGTGATGTGTTTGGCCGCTGCGATAACGGGACGGAGGCGGTCAGACGGGGGCGGGGCCTCAAGCTCGTGTCCCTTGCACTAATGGCGTTTGTCGCTCTGGTTTCCTTTCTGTGTTACCGGCATACGCTTTGCGGCGGTGTTTATCCGGGCCTTTCCGCTGCGATGACAGCGAGTGCGCTTGGGGTGTTGCCTCAGGGCGCGACGGGGCCTATCTGGATGATGTTGACGCGGGGCGTTGTCGCATTGGCGGCGACGAATCCCGTCCGTGCGCTCAACGCCGTGAACGCGATGCTTTCGGTGGTTGCATTGGTGTGGCTGTTCCTTGTGGTCAAGCGCGTCTTTCTGGCGCTCATACGTGTTCCGCCGTCCTTGCGCGTGGTTCCGGTCGACGACGAGGCGACGGAAAACGATCTGGAGCCCGAGCTGGCCGGGTTTCAGGTGGCGATGGATGAGGAGAGCGAGGTTTCCGCGCAGGTGGCCTCAACGTTGGGGGCGCTTGCGGCCGTGTTTTCCTTTGCGTTTTGCGCTCCGTTCTGGCGGGCCTCCACGTCGTTGCACGTTGAGCCGCTCAATCTTCTGCTGGCGTTCGCCGCGACGGATCTGTTGACCCGGTATCTTTTTGAGGGGGGGCGGTTGGGGATGTGCGTGGCCGCGTCTTTCTTGTATGGGGTGCTGGCACTTGAGTGGCCCGTGTTTCTGGTGTTGGCTCCGCTGTTGGGGGGCGTCGTTGTTTTCGGCGGCATGCGTCATCATCAGATGTCGGAATCTTTTTTGTTACTTACGTTGTTGAGTTGGCTGGGGGGCCTCGGGTTCAGCCTTGTTTTGTTGTCTATCGTATCCGCGTTGGCGCATGATTTCTCACTCACGGCCTTGTCTGGGCAGATCGTCGCTTTGCTCGAAAGCCATTATCACCGGTTGGCAGTAGGGATGCCGAAACGCGACTGGTTTTTTGTGATAGTGTTGCCGACACTGGCGTTGGGGGTCGCGGCGAAAGGATGCCAGATGCTGACAACGCTGGCGGATGACGCGACGCGCTGGAAGTGGCGGGCAATCAATCTTCTTTCCATGGGGATTGTGTGTGCAAATCTGCTGAATCTGCCGAAATCTGTGTGGCAGGTGGCGCGAGAAAGTGCACATCTGCCTGTCTTGCCGTCGCTTGTGGTTTCGTTGGCGGCTGGTTGCCTTTTTGTGTTTTGGTTGCTGTCGACGAAAACGTGCTCCGACGGCGTGGTCGAGGAGTGCCAGCTCCCGGAAGGGCCTACGGGGTTGACTCTGTTTGGGTACGGCCTTTGCGGCCTTTTGGCGATTTTCGTTCTCCGTCAGCCCGTCATCAATCAGCCGGAAATCGACGGGAGGAGTGCGGCGTTTGCGGACGGCTTTGCCAACGAGGTGCTGGCCCTTTCGGCATCGGCGAGTTGTCTTGTGACGGATGGTGTTCTCGATGTGAACTTGCTGATCGCGCAGAAAACGGGAGGCGGGCGTCTCAAGATATTGCCTCTGCCTTCAGGAGGAGGCGGACTGGTGTTGGCCGCGAGAGGCGCGGGGGGGGCCTCCGGGCTTCAGCGGGATGCCTCTGCTGGATATCGTTCGGCAGAATTGAGGACTTTTCTGACGCAGTGGATGCGCGCGAACCCCGGCTCGCATGGTGAGCTTGCTTTTTTCGGCCCGGCCTCTTTTCTTCAAAAAGAGGGTTTTTGGATGGTGCCGGACGGCCTTACGTATGTGAGTATGGTGCCGACAGGGAATCGAGAGAAATTGCGGGCCCTGTTTGCCAAGAACCGGGACATTTGGCAGCACCTGAATGGCGTCCTTGAGGGGAGCGGGCCGAGTTATCCCGCGTTACGGCGGACGCATCTTGCGTTACGGGGGTACATGAGCCGTCTGGCCAACGACATGGGGGTTTGCCTTGAGCAGACGGGACTTCTTGCCGAGGCTGACGACGCCTACGCATTGGCGCAACGCGGCGGAGGGTTTAATCTTACTGCGGCACTCAACCAGTACGGTCTACGGCTGCGTCATACGGAGGTCGGGGCGAGCGGAGAGCTTGGGGAACGGCTCATGCGCGTGATGGCGCAGCCCCGTTTCTTCGAGACGTTCGACGCGATGGTGGCGCAGGGGGGCGTGATTGTGTCGCAAGGTGGTGCGGACACGTTGCTGCCTACGGCGATGGCTTCAGGCGCGGTGGGATCGTTGCCGCCAGAGAAACTGCTGAAACTGGTTGATCGCTGGATGGCGCAATCGCTGCCGCATCCGGCGCAGAACGCGCTGGGTATTGCCGCTGCTGTGGGGCGGTCGCCGCTGGATCAGGCGCTTGCAGCCCGTGTGGCGGGGCAAGGTGAGCACGCGGAACGGTTGCTCCGCCGAATGGTGAACGATAGCCCCGACAACCTCTCGGCCCGGGCGTTGTTGGCCGAGCGGTTGCTTGAGCGTGGCGCCATGACGGAGGTCGAGACGCGGATTCTTCCGGCGATGCGGCTGGCTCAGGGAAGCGCGGAGAGCCCCTTGCTTCATATGACTGAAGGTGCGTTGTACCTGAAGGCGCAGCCACCGCGGTATGTCGAAGCGCGGGGATGTTTCAGGCGGGCGCTCGCCTTGCAGCCGGATATGGGCGTTGCGGCAGATCAAATCTTGCGGGCGGCGTTGGCGATCGGGGATGCGCAGATGGTGGAGGAGGACGCGCTGGCCGTGGCGGCAAGCATCCCGCAGCACCCGTTGGCGCATGCGTTACTCGGCAGCCTTCGGTTGTCGCAGAAACGGTATGAAGAGGCGGAACATCATTTGAAGGCCAGCATCGCGGCGTTGCCGACGGCAGGGGCCTATAACGACCTGTCGGAGCTTTTCCGGCGGCAGCAGAAATGGGCCGAGGCGGAAGCCTGCGCGCGCGCGGCGATCCGTCTGGAGCCGGGGTTTTATCGGGCGTGGGACACGCTGGGAACGGTCTTGCAGGAGACGTCGCGTCTGGCTGAGGCGGAGACCGCGTTCCGTTGCCTGACATCCATGCGGCCTGCGGATGCGGATGGATACCTCCAGTTGGCTGAACTGTGGGGCCTTCAGGGACGCAAAGCCGAGGCGCTGGAACTGTTGATGGCGTCGGCAAACAAGTTGACGCATACACCCCCAATTGTACAAGATATAATACAGAAACTACGTCATGAACTAAAAGATTGAGCGGCTATGGCCAGAGCGCAGACAAACAAGCAGAGGGTTTCTGGTGCGGTAAATGTCGCGGCGGAAGGGCTGTGTCGGTTGGCAGATGTCGAGGGATGCCGCGACATTGACCTGTTGTTGAGCGTGTTGCGGTCGATGCCCGACATCGTTTTCTATAAAGACACCCAGGGCGTTTATTTGGGGTGCAACCAGCTTTTCGCGGAATTTGTGGGGCGCTCGGTCGAGGAGATCGTGGGGCATTCGGACGATGAACTGTTCGGGCACCCTGTAGCGGAGGGATTCAGGGAACTTGACCGATTGGTTTTGGATTCCCTCACGCCACGGCACCACGAGGAGTGGATCACGTACCGGGACGGGCACCGGGTGCTGGTGGACACGTTCAAGACCCCGTTGCGTGATGCCCAGGGGAAGGTGGTCGGGCTTCTGGGGGTCAGCCGGGACATCACCGAACGGAAACGTGCCGAAGAGCGGCTGCGCCAGAGCGAGCAAAGTTTCGCCTCCTTTTTCGATTCCGCGAGAGACTTCAAGTTCATCATCAGCTTGGACGGGCGCATCCAGATGGTGAACCGCACGGTCTGCGACCGGCTGGGTTACACCACTGAAGAACTTGTCGGTCGGCATGTGGGGGACGTTCATCCGCCTGAGCGGCGCGAGGAGGCGGAACGCGTCATGGCGGAGATGGTTGCCGGACGGGTGCATCAGTGCGACATTCCGCTGATGACGAAAGACGGGGTGCTGATCCCGGTGGAGACGCGGGTGTCTTTCGGGGCATGGCACGGAATGAAGGCCATTTTCGGGGCGTCGCGGGACGTCAGCCAGCAGCGCCGCACGGAGCAGCATATCCGGCACCTGAACAGCATCCAGCACCAGTTGATGCTTTTCGCGACGGAATTCGTGAACGTGCCGATTGATAGGATCGACGAGGCGATTCGAGGGGCGTTGGCGGCGGTCGGCGGACTGATCGCGGCCGACCGCGCGTATCTTTTCGAGTATGATTTTGTGGCCGGCACCATGAGCAACACGCATGAGTGGTGCGCGGAGGGGGTCGAGCCGCAGATCGAGGCTCTGCAGCAGGTGCCAAACGCGCTGTTCCCTGTTTGGGTCGCGGCACACCTGCGGAACGAGCTGGTGCATATCTCCCGTGTCGCGGATATCCCGAAGGACGATCCTTTGTATCAGGTGCTGGCACCTCAGGGCATCCAGTCGCTGATCACGTTACCGCTGTTGACGCCGGGCGGGTGTCTGGGATATGTCGGGTTTGATGCGGTAAAGGATGCGCGTGTGTGGGGCGAGGCGGAGGTCGCGCTCCTGCGGGTGCTGGCTGAGGTTTTCGCGAACTTCAAGATGCGGCACCGCTCGGAGACGGAGCTTGCGCAGATGAATGCTGAGCGGGGGCTGTTGCTCGACACGATGAATGCGCAGGTCTGGTATCTCAAGGATGTCGAGACCTACGGGCTGGTGAACCGTGCACACGCAGATTTTATGGGGCGGCGTCGCGAGGATCTCCAGAACCGGTCGCTCAGGGCGTTCCTGCCGCCGGATGCAGCGGAGATCTGTATGAAGGTGAACCGGGACGTCTTCTCGACGGGAAGGGCTGTCCGCACGCAGGAGTGGCTTGTTTCCGGCAAAGGCGAGCGGCGGCTGATTGAGATCGTGAAGACGCCGTCGGTCAATAAAGAGGGAAAGGTGTCCTATGTGGTCTGCGTCGGGTATGACATCACCGAAAAGGCTCGGCTGCAGGAGGAGCTGGTTCATGAGCGCGACAAGGCGGAACAGAACGCACGGCTCAAGGCGACATTCCTCGCCGACATGTCGCACGAGATCCGCACGCCGCTGAATGTGATTCTTGGCTATTTACAGATTATGGAGCGCGAATGCGTCGAGTGTCCGCAGAAGCGGAACATCCGCGCCATGAACAAAAGCGGCGAGCACCTGATGGAACTCATCAACGACATTCTTGCGCTTATTCAGAAGGACAGCAGTAATGTTCCTTTGTCGGAATGTGCTTTTGATCTTTTCCAGATGGTTGACGATGTCCGCGTGTTTTTCGAGCGTCAGGCGCAGGCGAAGGCTTTGAGGATTGAGACCTCCTGCACGGAGGGGACGCCCCGTTACGTGTGTGCGGACAAGGGGAAGATCCGGCAGGTGTTGCTCAACCTTGTCGGGAACGCGGTGAAATTCACGGAGCAAGGGGTGGTGCGTATGCGGTTGGGGCGGGCCGATGCCGTGTCTGCGGAAGGTCTGCCGGAGACGGTGTTTCGTCTGGCGTTCGATGTGGAGGATTCGGGCTGCGGGATTTCTGAGGAGCAGCAGGAGGCGGTTTTCGAGGTGTTTTTCAAGGCAGACGCGGGTGCTCCGCAGAAGACGGGCTCTGGGCTGGGGCTCCCGCTCAGCCGACGGTATGCACAGGCCATGGGCGGCGACGTGACGGTGAAGAGTCAGGAGGGGCAGGGGAGCGTCTTCCGGTTCGTTTTCTGTGCCCGGTCGGTTGCCCCAGCATCCGCCGTAGAAATGCGTAAGGCCCGGTGGCGCGTGAGACCGGTGGATGGCGTCAAGCCACAGGTGCTCGTCGTGGACGACAATCCGGCAGGACGCGATGTTCAGGTGGTGATGCTTGAGACGGCCGGGTTCATCGTGGATGTCGCGGAAAGCGGTGAGCGGGCGCTCGCGTGCTTGCGGGAGTCGGGACAGTATCACGTCATCCTGCTGGACAAGCGGATGCCGGGGATGGATGGCTTGGAAACGCTGAAGTGTATCAGGGCGCTGCCCGCAGGCAGGCGCATCCCGGTTATCTTGATGACCGCGTCGGGATTCAGCGAAGAAAACGAAACGGTCCGGTCATTGGGAGGGGACGGTGTTTTGCCCAAGCCGGTGGCGTTTGACCGGATGCTTGAGGAAATCGGGCGTGTTACAGGGTTCGCGTTTGACCGTATCGGTGAAGCGGGCGTGGATGAGGGAGACGATGAGCGCCCGTTCACCGATGCCGTCGGCGCTGATACGCCGACGATTTCCGTCCCGGATGATTTGCGCGAACGCATCGGGGTGGCTGTGCGGTGCGGAGATGTGATGGCGTTGCGCGCGTTGGTCGTGGAACTGCGGGCGCTCTCGTCGAAGGTCGCCGCAGTTGTCGAGCCGATGGTCGACGCATACGACTATGACGGACTGAGGCGGTTTCTCCAGCAAGGGGAAAAGGAGCCCGATGGCGACATGCGATGATGTGCGGAAGAGGCGGTGTGTGATGAGTGGTTATACAGAAGGCCCGATTCAAGGAGCGCGTGTGTTGGTGGTCGATGATGAACCGACCAACCTGAATCTGCTTGAGACGGTTTTGAGTCGGGTGGGTTATCAGATCGCGCTTTTCATGCGGGGTCAGGATGCATTGGCGGCGGCAGGCGAGTTTGCGCCGGATGTGATTCTGCTCGATATCCGTATGCCAGGGCTCGACGGGTATGAGGTCTGCAGCCGGTTGAAAGCGGATGTCAAGACCCGAGGGGTGCCGGTCATCTTCATGAGTGGCTTGACCTCGGGGGACGACATCGCAGCCGGTTTTAATGCCGGAGGGGTTGATTTTGTCACCAAACCCGTCCATCAGCTTGAGTTGCTGGCGCGGTTGAACATGCACGTCCGTTTATTCCGAGCGTATAACAGTCTGGCGGAGCAGCATCAGGCCTTGCGGGAATTAGAGAAATACCGCGACACGTTGGTTCACATGGTCGTTCATGACATGCGTTCGCCTTTGCAGTCTATTTTAGGGCACTTGCAACTTATCGAGCAATCGGCGGGTGACCGGTTAGGGAAGGATGACCGCTTGTGCCTTTCTCAGGCGATCGGGGCGACGCGTCGGTTGAGCCGATTGACAAGTGAGATCATTGATGTCAATCGGCTGGAGACGCGGTGTATGTCAGTTCACGCCCGTCCCTTGGCGTTGCTTCCGCTTGTGAATCGGCTTGTTACATCGGAGATCGTCTGTACACGTGGACATCAGATCGCGCTCGCCGTCGGTGTCGATTGCCCGCTTCTGGAGGCAGACCCACTGCTTCTGGAGCGTATTCTTATGAATCTGCTCGATAATGCCATCAAATATTCGCCAGACGGGACGACCGTCACAGTGGGTGCCGCGCCCGATCCCCACGGGGTGCGCGTCTGGGTACAGAATCAGGGGGTTGGCGTTCCCGAGGAGCATCAGCAGCGCATCTTCCAAAAATTCACCACACTGCATCAGGATGATGGGCTCCGCGAGAAATCAAGCGGTCTCGGGTTGGCCTTCTGCAAACTGGCGGTTGAGGCTCAGGGTGGTAAGATCGGGGTCGAGAATCCGCCGGAGGGCGGGTGCCGCTTCTGGTTTGTGGTTCCTTCCATGGACGTGTCTTGACCCCGATCTTGTCAGGATGGTACATTCTCCCCGTAACATTGTCAGCGCCGAGGAGATATGAGTTTTGAAGAACCCGTCATCATGATCGTTGACGACGAACCGCAGAATCTGCGTGTTCTGGAGAGCATGTTACGGCAAGATGCGTACAAGGTGATCGCCTTTCCTCGGGGGGATCTCGCGCTGGCGGCGGCGTGCGAGGCACCGCCGGATATTGTCCTTCTGGACATCAGGATGCCCGGAATCGACGGCTATGAGGTCTGCAGGCGGCTGAAGGCGGACGAGGGGTTGAAAGACATTCCGGTCATTTTCCTCAGTGGGCTGTCTGATCCGAGCGACAAGGTGCGCGCTTTCGAGGCGGGCGGAGTTGATTATGTGTCCAAGCCGTTGAGCGAGCCGGAGGTTCTGGCCCGCGTCCGGACGCATCTGAGCATCCGGTGGCACAACGTACAGCTCAACGAGCTTGTCCGCCAGCGCACCGCCGAACTGGCGGCGGCGAACAGGAGGCTTCAGGTTTGGGATGCCGCCAAGACCCATTGGTTGACGATGCTGGCCCATGAGCTTCGGACGCCGCTGACGGGACTGTTCTGTGTGGCAGACATCTTGTTCAAATCGGTTCCCCCTGATTTGGATGTTCAGGGGTTGCGGGAGGATTTCAACTGGTCGTGCGCACGGATCAAGAAACTGATTGATGACGCGACCCTGTTGGCGACGATCGACATATCCGAGGAACGTTTTGAGCTTTCCTGCGTAGATTTGATGAGCACGTTGGTCGCTGCGGTCGCCGATTCCAGAACCCGCACGGAAGAGCAGGTGGAATTTGAGACGGAGGACGCGTGGGGCCTTAAGATCACCGTGCACGCGTCCTCCGTCCTCCTGCGGCGTGCGCTCTCAGACCTTCTGGCGACGGCTGGCTGTTGCGTGCCGTCCGGCGGGAAGGTCTCTATCCGCTTGCGGCAGGAAAACGGAAGTTGTAAGATAGAGATTAAGACGTGTGGAAAGACGTTGCCGCCGGACGACCTGTTGACGTTTTTTGATGTCGGAGGACAGAGGACGCTGATAAGGGGCGGGGCTGATTTCGGGTTGGGCCCCGCCGTTGCCCTGCGAGCCGTGCAGCTTTTCGATGGCGATGTCAGCGTCAGGAACAATGGTTCCGACGGCATAATAATTACGGTGTCGTTGCCGGCCCTAGCAAAGTAAGAAGCGAGGTGGGTGAAGTGTGGTCCCAAAATCTTTTTTTTGGGTGTAGTGTGTCTCTCGCCCGGTACTGGCGTGCGGCGCTCCTTGTTGCCTTGTTCTCCACGCTGGCGGCGGTGCCGCTCCGGGCGCAGGTGGTTGTGAGCGAGATGATGTACAACCCCTTGGGCGGCAGCACCGAGGAGTTCATCGAGCTGTACAACGCGGGGGAGGCCCCGGTGGACATCGGCGGGTGGGCTTTCACGGCGGGGATCAGCTACACGTTCGCGTCGCCGACGGTGCTGGAGGCCGGGGCGTATCTGGTGGTGGCGGTGAACCGCACCGCTTTTCTGGCGCTGTATCCGGAGGTGTCGAACCTCGCGCCGGGAGTCTACGGCGGGCAGCTCAGCAATGACGGCGAGACGGTCACGCTGTCGGACGGCAGCGGGCAGACGATGTTTTCCGTGACGTACAACGACAAGGCGCCGTGGCCGCTGGCGGCAGACGGGCTCGGCAGCTCGCTGGTCTTGCTCGACCCCTTCGCGCCGCCGAACGATCCCGCCAACTGGGCCGCGAGCGCACGGCTCCACGGGTCGCCGGGAGGACCGGACAGCGTTTTCGTATCCGATGTGGTGATCAACGAGATCCTCGCCCACACCGATCCGCCCTTCGAGGATGCCATCGAGCTGCGCAATCTGACGACCAACGCCGTGAGCCTTGCGGGCTGGTATTTGAGCGATGACAACGCGGTTCGCAAGAAATACCGGTTCCCGGAGGGGACGCTCATCCCGCCGCTCGGCTATCTGGTGGTCTACGAGGCGCAACTGAATGCCGCTGCGGTGCCTTTCTCGCTCAGTTCGAAAGGAGGCGAGGGCGTCTACCTTTCCGAAGCCGACGAGGCGGACAAGCTGATCCGCTATGTGGACCAATACGCATTCGACGCCTCGCGGAACGGCCTCTCCTTCGGGCGCTGGCCGGACGGCACCGGCCCGTTCGTCACATTGGCCACGCCGACCTTCGGGGTGGCGGCGCCCGCTTCGCTGGAGGCGTTCCGGACGGGGACGGGTGCGCGCAACAGCGGCCCGAACGTGGGCCCGGTGGTGATCAACGAGATCATGTATCATCCGCCGGACACCAACGCCTTGGGGCGCATGGCGGCGGAGTATGTCGAGCTGCTGAACATCTCCGACGCGCCGGTGCCGCTCTACAATCTCCAGACGCCGACCAACACGTGGGCGCTGACGGGCGGCGTCAGCTACTCGTTCCCGGAGGGCGTCGTGATGCAGCCCGGCGCGTTTCTGATCGTCACATCCACGAACGACCTCGACGGATTCCGCACGAGTTACGGGATTCCCGCCGATGTCGTCATTCTCGGGCCGTGGGCGAAGGCGCTCGGCAACAGCGGCGACACGGTGCGGCTGCGTGCGCCGAACAACCTTGAGCTGCCGGACAACACGGTGGCGCGTTATGTGGTGGACGAGGTGACCTACGACGACCAGTTGCCGTGGCCGCTGGCGGCGGACGGGCTGGGTGGCGCACTCGAACGGACGGATCCCGCCGCGTACGGCAACACGCCCTCGAATTGGCACTCGTCTCCCGACGTGGCGACGCCGGGCGCCACCAACTCTTTTCATCTGCCGCCCGGCGCGGTCATCATCAGCGAGGTGATGGCCATCAACCGCAGCACCTTGCGCGACGAGGACGGCGACTTCTCGGACTGGATTGAACTGCACAACACGACGTTCCAGACCGTCTCGCTCAACGGCTGGCACTTGACGGACCGGGCTGACACGCCCGCCCTCTGGACCTTCCCGGATGTCGCGATCCCGCCTTACGGGCAGTTGGTGGTCTTCGCCTCATCCAAGAACCGCGTGAACAAAGACGGTGAGCTGCACACCAATTTCTCGCTCGATGCGGGAGGCGAGTATCTCGCCCTGTTCCGCTCCGACCTCACACCAGAGTTCGCCTTCGACCCCGGTTTTCCGCCGCAGGTTGCGGATGTCAGCTATGGCGCGGACTCTGCGGGCACACGGGTGCTTGTGCCGGTTAAGCCGGGGGTGCCGGGGCGTTACCTCGTGCCGACCAACGCCGCCGCGCTCGACGCCGCGTGGAACACCGCCGCGTTCGAAGACGGCGCGTGGAAGCCTGCGGGCAACGGCATCGGCTATGACACCGATCCGAATTATCTGCCGTTCATCCAGACTGACCTCTACGCGGAGATGTACGGCAAGCAGGGTTCCGCCTTCGTGCGTTATCCGTTTGTTCTGGACGATGCCGCCCATGTCACCCAGCTTCTTCTGCGGCTCAAGTTCGAGGACGGGGTCGCGGTCTGGCTCAACGGCGTCAAGGTCGCGTCTGACAACGCGCCGTCCTCTCCGGTCTGGGATTCCCGCGCCAGCAGCTCGCGCAGCGAGGCGTTGGCGGTCGCCAACACCGACTTCACGCTCGACGCGTTCACACATCTGCTCGTCGAAGGCACGAATGTCCTCGCCCTGCAAGTCTTGAACAACTCAACGACCAGTTCCGATCTGCTGCTCGTCAGCGAGCTTCGCCTGACGTGGGCGCCTGCCGTCACCCGCAAAACACCTGTCGAATCCGGCACGTCGGGGCGTTACCTTGTGCCGACCAACGCCGCCGCGCTCGCCGCCGAGTGGAACACCGCCGCGTTCGACGACAGCGCGTGGAAGCCGGCGGGTAACGGCATCGGCTACGATACCGACCCCGATTACCTGCCGTTCATCCAGACCGACCTCTACGCGGAGATGTACGGCAAGCAGGGCTCCGCCTTCGTGCGCTATCCGTTTGTTCTGGATGACAGCGCGGATATTTTCGAGGCGGTCTTGCGCGTGCGGTTCGAGGACGGGTTCGCGGCGTGGCTGAACGGCACGCTGGTCGCGTCGAACAACGTGCCTGTGCCGCCGGTGTGGAATTCACGGGCTCCTTCCACCCGCAGCGAATCGCTCGCGGTCGCCTTCACGGATTACGGCCTCAACGAGTGGCTGCCGCTGCTGGTGGACGGGACGAACGTCCTCGCGTGTCAGGCGCTCAACAACTCGTCCTCCAGTTCCGACCTGCTCCTGATGAGCGAACTGACCTTCGCGTGGCGGCCGCCCACGTCGTCGGTGGCGCATGTCTTCGGCTATCTGGCCGCGTCCTCGCCCGGCAGCCTGAATGCCGCCGCCTTCGACGGCGTCGCGCCCGCGCCGCAACTCTCCCGCCCTGGCGGCATTTTCACCGGCACGTTCGCCCTCACGGTCACATGCGTGCGGGCCGACGCGGTCTTGCGTTACACGCTGGACGGCACCGTGCCCACGGCGGCCTCGCCGCTGTACACCGAGCCGTTGGTGATCGCGGATGAGGCAGAGGTCATCGTCCGGGCCTTTATTCCCAACCTCGTCGCCAGCCCCGTCGTGGGCGCAGTGTACCGCCGCACGTTTCTCGGCATCAACGAGTTCATGGCCAGCAACGTGACCGCCACGCCCGAGATCGCCGATTTCACCGACTTCGGCGACTGGGTCGAGCTTTACAACGGCGGCGCCGATGATGTCGACCTGAGCGGCTACCACCTCTCCGATAACTTGGAGTCGCCCTTCCGCTGGCGCATCCCCGACGGCGCGGTCATCCCTGCCGGAGGCCACCTGCTCATTTGGGCCGACGGCTACGACGCGCGACCGGGGCTCATCCTCAAGCGTGACTTCTGGCCCAACTATACCTTTGTGACCCGCTCCTACCACGCGAACTTCAAACTTTCCTCCGACGGCGAGCAGATCGGGCTCTTCACGCCCGGCGGCAGCCTTGTCGACGGCGTGACCTTCGGTGCGCAGCAGGACGACATCTCCTGCGGGCGCCTGCCCGACGGTGGCGCGACGTGGGGTTACTTCGGCGAGTCCACCGCCGGAACGGCCAATCGCGGGCCGCAGCTATCCCATAACCGCCACCGTGCCCCGGCGGTGACGGTCTCGCCCGCCGAGCCGCTTTTTCTCGACGGCCCCGTGACGGTGACGCTCGCCGCCGGTGACGGCGTTTCCGCCATCCGCTACACGCTCGACAGCAGCCAGCCGACCTCATCCTCCCTGCTTTACTCCGGGGCTTTCTCTGTGACCACCAACACGGTCGTGCGCGCCCGCGCCTACGCCGACGGATACCATCCCGGCCCCGTCGTCACGCGCACCTTTCTCGTCAACCAGCGCAAGCCCGACCTGCCCGTCGTCTCCCTCGTCGTCGATCCTCAGTTGCTTTTCGATCCCGTCACGGGCATCTACTCCAATGTCCTGAAGGGGCGCGACGTGCCGGGGGCCATCCAGTTCTGTGCCACGCCGTCCAACACCGCCTTTCATGTCGGCGCCGCCTTCCGGCTCTACAGCCTTAACACGTTCCTGAAGCCGCAGAAACCACTCACCGTCAAATTCAGCGGCAAATACGGGGCCGATGAAGTCGACTACCAGCTCTTCCCTGAAAAGCCGGTCGGCCCCTTCGACCGCTTCGTGTTGCGTAACGGCAACGACGATTGGGCGTCGGCCTTCCTCCGCGACACGTTGGGGCAGCGGATGCTCATGGGGGCGATCAACAACGCCGTGCAGGGCTTCCGTCCGTGCGCCAGCTACCTCAACGGCTCCTACTACGGGTTGATCAACATCCAAGAGAAGATGGACGAGATGTACTGCGTGAAGAACTACGGTGTCGCGCTGGATGACATCGACTTTTTCGAGAACGACGGCACCAGCAGCGACGATCTGTTAAACCACGGTACCGCCGACGGCTGGAACGCGCTGCTCGCCTTTCTCGGCGCGAACAACATGGCCGATCCCGCCAATTACGAGTACGTCAAGGGGCAGGTCGATATCGAAGACCTCGTCGACTACGTGTCCGGCCAAGTGTTTGCGAGCGACACCGCTTGGGCGCACAACCGCAAGTGGTGGCGCGACCGTAATCTCGGCGGAAGGTGGCGCTGGTGCTTCGTCGATCTCGACCGCGCCTTCGGCAACGTGAACGACAACCGGCTGGCCAGCATGGTCTCGGGCATGGTCGTGTTCCGCGAGCTTCTCGCCAACACGGATTTCCGCGCGTACTGCTCGCAGCGCATGATGGCGCATCTCAACAGCTCCTTCAGTACCAACCGCATCCTTCCCATCATCGACTACGAAGCCGGGCGCATCCGCTCGGAGATTATCGAGCACGCCACGCTGTACGCTTCGCAAGGCGGCATACCGTCCGTGACGACGTGGGACACCCGGATCGAGGCGATCCGCACCTTCGCGCGCCAGCGGCCCGCGATCGCCATGCAGCACGTGGCCGACTACTTCGCCGACGGGCAGACCGCCCAGATTCAGGTCGTCGGAGCGGGCGGCGGCAGCCTTCTGGCTAACCATGTGCCCCTGCGGAACAGCTCCACCAACACCCTCCTCTCCGGCGTCCCCGTCACGTTCACCGCCGTGCCGGAAATCGGGCAAGCCTTCGCCCATTGGGTCGTCACCCGCGACAGCCAGCAGAACGTGGTCAACGCCGGTTCCGACTGGCGTTACCACGTTCCCGCCGCTACGGTTCCCGGATGGGAGACGCCCGCTTTCGATGACAGCGCGTGGGCGTCAGGCCCGGCCCAGCTCGGTTACGGCGACGGCGACGAGGCGACCGTCATCGGCACTTCCGCCGACCAGATCACCGCCGCCTACTTCCGGCGGACTGTCGTGATCACCAACGCCGCCTCGGTCAGCGCGCTCAGCATGCAAATCCTCCACGACGACGGCGTCATCGTCTACCTCAACGGGACGGAAATCGTGCGCGCCAACATGCCCTCGGGCCCCGTCGACTTCACCACGCTCGCGCTGACCAACATCACCAGCACGTCCACGCCGAACGAGAACGCCTACAACCCTTACACGGTGACTTCCGTGCCCTTCGTCGAGGGGACCAACGTTCTGGCGGTCGCGATTCACCAGTCCGCCGCGAACTTCACGGATCTCGGCTTCGACCTCGCCGCCGCCGTCACGCAGACATCCGGTAGCGTCGAGACCAACACCTCTTCCGTGTTGACGCTCATCCCTGACGACGCGACGCCGCTGAACGTCATGGCGGTGTTCATCCCGACCGGCGCAAGCCTGCTGCCTGCGAGCGTCAGCGGCAGCCTCGCGCTCACGGCGGCGGGTTCGCCGTGGCTCGCCACCGGCGACATCCATGTGCCGTCCAACACAGTCCTCACCGCCGAGCCGGGCGTCGAAATCCTGATGCCGGAACGCGCCAGCATCTACGTGCACGGCAGGCTGTGCTTGGCGGGCACGCCCGACGCCCCTGTCCGTGTCGGGCCCAACACCAACCTGAGCGCCATCGCCCGGCTCTACACGGATCCTGCGCTGGCCGATGCGACCGACAAGGCCTACCGCTGGGGCGGGATCGTCTTCGACCGCGCCGACCAAGAGGGCGTCCTTTCCAACGTCGTGATCCGCGGCGCCACGCTCGCGGCGAACGACTGCGTCAACATGAAGGCCGCGGTCTCGGCCTTCGGTTCAGACCTCTTCATGTGGGGCCTCGACATCGCCGGTTCCGATCTCCCGATCTTCGTGCAGGAGGGCCATTCGACCGTGCTGGAGAACAGCCGAATTTTCATCGATGTGGTCGGCGACGCCATCAACGTCAAACGTGCCGCCTACGCCCGTGTCGAGGGCTGCGAGTTCTCTTCCGCCAACCTCACCGCAGACACCGACGCCATCGACTACGACGGCATTAAGGGCGGCGTCATCAGGAACAACCATATCCACGACTTCATGGGCGATAACAACGACGCCATCGACATCGGCGAGGGCACGCTCGACCTGCTCGTCGAAGGCAACCTCATCGAGCGGTGCTACGACAAGGCGGTGTCCATCGGGCAGGCCTCCACGGCGGTCGTCCGCCGCAACGTCATCCGTGACGTGGACATGGGGCTCGGCATCAAGGACACGGGTTCCTACGGTCTCATTGAGCACAACACCTTCCGCGACGTCACCCATGCCGTGGCGGTCTACGAGAAGAACCTCGGCAAAGGCGGCGGCGCGGCAGACGTGCGCAACTGCATCGTCTCGCACGCCAAAGACGTGCCGTTCACGTGCGACGCGCTCTCCACCCTCAGCGTCAGCCACACCTTGTGCGACACTGAGGCGGTGCCCGGCATCGGCAACCGCTTCGCCGAGCCGCAGTTCCTGCGCCCCAGTCAGGGGAACTTCGCGCTCCAGACCGGCTCCGCCGCCATCGACTCCGGCGATCCGGCCTCCGAACGCGACCCCGACGGCACGCGCGCCGACATGGGGGCCGTGCCCTTCGACTGGCGCGAGGGGCACGCCGTCATCTCCGAGATCCACTACAACCCCGCCGCCGCGGGCGAGGCGGAGTACATCGAGCTGACCAACCCCGGCGGTGCGGCGCTCGACCTTTCGGGGTTCAGCTTCTCCAAGGGGCTCACCTTCACTTTCCCTGACGGCACGCTGCTGCAGCCCGGCGCGTATCTCGTCGTCGCCTCCTCGCCTGCCACGCCGGGCGGCGCATCCGCGCTCGTCTGGACGGCCGGTGCGCTCGACAACGCGGGCGAGAACATCGAGCTGATCGACGTGGTTTCCAACGAGATCGACCGCGTCAGCTACAAGCCCGCCGCGCCGTGGCCTGCCACGCCGAACGGCGGCGGGCCCTCGCTCGCGCTGATTCACCCGCGCTGGGACAACGCGCTGCCCGAGAGCTGGTACGCCAGCGCCGCGCCGGGAGGCACGCCGGGCGGGCCGTTCGACAATCCGGAGGTGATGCCGGTCCACCGCATCACGGTGGCGGCAGCCGGGCGCGGGACGGTCACGCCGCTGGGCGAGGTGACGGTGCCCGCCTACAGCTCGCCGTCGTTCACGCTGACGCCTGCCGCGTGGTGTTTCGTGCAGGCGGTGCAGGTGGACGGCGTCCCGGTGGGTGCGCCGGAGCAGTACACGTTCGGCAACGTGCTGGCAGACCACACCCTGCTGGCGGTCTTCGGCGAAGAGCTGGCGGCGCGCGGCACGCCCAAGTGGTGGCTCGCCGAGAACGGCGCGGCAGGCGATTTCGACGCGGCGGCAGAGGCGGACGACGATGGCGACGGCATGCCCAACTGGGCGGAGTATGTCGCGGGGACCCAGCCGACCAATGCGGCGAGCGTTTTCCAGATGGAGGCGGCGACTGCCGCGGACGGGGCGCTGGTCGTGCGTTGCAAGACCGTGCCTGCCGACATCGGGCAGGGTGGCAGGCAGCGGTTTTATTCGCTGGAAGGACGGGAGAGCCTCTCGGCGCAGGCGTGGTCGGCGATCGAGGGATATGCCGACATTCTCGGGCTGGGGCAGACGATCATCTACACGAACCGTTCCACGTCCGGCGCGGGGTTCATCCGCGCCACGACGAATCTCCGGTAACGGTGTGCATGTTTGTTGACCTGACGCGCTCCGAGCACTATAGTAAAGAAGTTCATTTAGTTTTCACTCGAGGAGAAGGGAAAATGCAAAACAAAAATGACCGGACATGGGTGTTTCTTGTTGATGATGATCCCTATATTCTCAGGAGCGTCGGACGCCTGTTGCAGTCGGAGGGCTACCAGTGCCGCGCCTTTGAGAGCGCGGTAGCTTTTCTGGAGGCGGAGCTGGAGCCGTTCGACGCCGCCTGCCTGCTGCTGGATATCCGGATGCCGGAGATGAGCGGCGTGGAGCTTCAGAAACGGTTGCCCGGCACGGATCGCGACGTGCCGATCATTTTCGTCTCCGCGTATGGTGACATCCCGACATGTGTGAAGACGCTCAAGGCCGGCGCGTTCGGGTTTCTGCCGAAGCCGTTCGATCCGCCTGAGCTGATTAAGGCTGTCCGCGAGGCGCTGGTGTTGTCGCTCAAGCAGGGCGAGCAGCGGGCGCAGCGGGAGGCCGCGCAGAAGACGTTCGAACGGCTGAGCAGGCGCGAGCGCGAGGTGTTCCGTCTGGTCACGCAGGGGCTGCTGAACCGGCAGATCGCCGAGACGCTGGGCATCGCGGAAAAGACGGTGAAGATCCACCGGGGCCACATGATGACCAAGCTGGGGCTGAGGTCTGTGGCGGATCTGGTGCGTCTCGCCGCGATGTTGGGGGATGATGCCGCGCCCGCCGCGCTGACGGAGGGGCTGGAGGTCAGCGGACGGGCTGGTTCTTGAGGCGCGGGGGCTCGGGGTAGAGCCCTTTGAGCGCGTTCTCGCAGATCAGTCGCGTGTCTTGCGGGAAGTCGTTTTTGATGATCCACTTCACGAAGCCGGGGTCGTCGTTGACCAGATCCCTGAGCTTGGCGCCCTTCTTCTTGCCGAAATTGACGATGACTTCGCCGTCCTGCCACCGGAGGCGCCCGGCGCGGTCGGCGTTGAAGGGGTCGATGGGGTTGAAGGTGCGGTCGAGCGTCTCCATGTCTTGCGGCAGGTCGGGGTAGCGTTGGAACTGGCCGAGGATGACGTCGAGCGTGGCGCGGACGTCGGCCTCCGCGCCGTGGGCGTCGTCGTGGGTGCGTCCGCCGTAGAACTTGAGGGCGGCGGAGAGGTCGCGCGGTTCGCGGGTGTGGAAGATGCGCTGGGCGTCGAGCAGGCGGCGGCGGTCGGGATCGAAGGGCAGTCCGGCGCGGGTGAATTCCTCGGCGAGCATGGGGATGTCGAAGCGGCCTGCGTTGAAGCCGGCGAGGTCGGCGTCGCCGAAGAAGGTGAGGATCTCCAGCGCCTTGTCCTTGAAGGTGGGCTGGCCGCGGACGATCTCGTCGGTGATGCCGTGGATGGCGGTGGTTTCGACGGGGATGGGGATGGTGGGGTTGAGCAGCCAGTAGCCGTTGGTCTCGGTGCCATCGGGGTCGATGCGGATGGCGGCGAGTTCGATGATGCGGTCGGCGCGGGGGCTGACGCCGGTGGCTTCGATGTCGAAAACGATGAGGGGGCGGTCGAGCTTGATGGGGAACATGGGGACCTTTCGGGGAAAGCGTGTTAAGGGGTTTGCGGTTTGAAGACGGTGTCGAAATCGATGAGGGCTGGGCGCGGCGGCAGGATGTCGCCGGAAGCCATGGCGGCTTTGAGTTCGGCGGCGGTGTCGGCGTCGAACCACCAGTAGCCGAGCAGCGAGCGTTCGTCGCCGAATTTGGAGAGCACGGTGTCGGGCATGCCGAAGGTGTCCCAGTGGAGCAGGCGTGTCACGTCGGTGTTCCAGAGCAGGACGTAGGGGACGGCGGCGGTGACGCGCGCGTCGATCTCGCGGCAGAGGTCGTTGCGTTCGGTGATGCTGAAGAGGGTCTTCTGCTTTTCGATGAGGGCGTCGACGTGCGGGTCTTTGAAGCCGGTGATGTTGTTGCCGGAGGGGCGGTCCGCCTCGCGGGAGTGCCACATGCTTTCCGGGTCGCGGAAGAGGGTGCCGCCCCACGAGGCCCAGGTCATGTCGAAGTTGTAGGCGTCCATGTCGCGCATCCATGAGGCGAAGTCCTTGCGTTCGATCTGCATGTCGATGCCGACCTCTTTGAAGGCGGTGTTGCAGAGGGCGAGGAACTTCTCGGCGCCGCCGTCGCGGGTGAGGAACTTGAAGCGGAGCGGGCGGCCTTCCTTTTCGAGGAGGCCGGTCTGGGGGTTGGGCGTGTAGCCGGCCTCGCGCAACAGGGCTTTGGCGCGGGGGATGTCGAAGGTGAAGAAGGCGTTGGTGCAGGGGTTGGCGGCGTCGTAGAGGTCTTCGAAATAGGAGCGGTGCAGGAAGTAGGCGCTGAACATCATGGTGCGGTTCATGGTCTCGCGGTCCACGAGGTGCGCCATGGCCTGCCGCACGCGCAGGTCGTCGAAAGGCGGGCGGCGCATGTTCATGGCGAAGCCCTGGAAACCGATGGGGTCGTGGTTGCGGACGAGGCGCTTGATGATCCAGTTCTTGTCGAAGCGTTCGCCGATGGTCTCGTTGGCCCAGATGCGGGCGGTGTAGACGGCGTAGACGTCGACCTGCCCTTTTTTGAAGGCCTCGAAGGCGTTCTCGTTGTCGGTGTAGTAGCGGAAGACGATCGTGTCGAAATTCATCGTGTTGCGCACGGAGGGGCGCTGTTCTGCCCACCAGTCACGGCGGCGGCTCAGGCGGATCTCGATCTGCTCCTTCACGGCGCTGAGCACGTAGGGGCCGGAGACCACGGGGTTGTCGAAGTCGAGCCGATTGAAGTCCTGCGCCTCGAAGGCGTGTTTGGGCATGATCTCGAAACCGCCGACGGCGAGGAGGTTGCGCCAGTGGCTTTCCTTGGCGCGGAAGCGCACGGTGCGCGGGCCGAGGATCTCGGGCGAGTCGAAGACGCCCAGCGCGACCTTGGAGGCGCCGGTGGCGTTCTTGGGGTCCATGACCTGATCGAAGGTCCACTTCACGTCTTCGGCGGTGACTGGTTTGCCGTCGCTCCATGTGGCGGCGGGGTCGATCTCGAAGGTGTAGGCGAGCTTGTCGTCGGAGATGGACCAGCGGGCGGCGAGGCCGGGGGTGAACTCCACGGTCAGGGGGTCGGTCCAGAGGAGGGTCTCGTACATCATGCCGAAGATCTGGCGCGTGTAGGTGTTGCTGTCGATGTAGTAGTTGAGGCTCTTGGGGGGCTGGAAGGCCGCGAAGCGCAGGATGCCGCCGGGCACGGCGTGGGGGCTGGCGAGGGGGTCGGGCGTGTCGCGCCAGTCCGGCTTGGGGAAGGTGTCTTCAGCGCGCGCGAGCAGCGCGGCGCAGACGAAAAGAAGGATGGGGGAGCGGTGACGCATCGGTTTTTGCCGTGTCGCGCCGCCTGACGCAGGCAGACGTACGGGGGAAAGAGTACTTGATTCACACAGGAAAGGGGAGGGAAAAATGGGCGGGGCGGGCGGCGCATTTTGTTGTTTTGGTTTCAGGCGGTTCGGATTAGAATATCGGCACAATCAAGGAGGTGTAGTATGCGTATGACAGTGCTGGGATGTTTTGTGTTGGTTCCGGTGTTGGCGGGTCTGGGGCAGGAGGAGGCGAAGCCGGTCGAGGAGGCGGCACCGAAGAGTTACGTGTGGGTGAAGGGCGACGCGGCGCAGCAGGACATGTTCCTGCAGGACGTGGCGGCGTTTCTGGAGAAGTCGGGGCATTTCTATCTGGCGACGTGTGACATGCAGGGCGGCGCGCGGGTGCGGCCGATCAAGTACACGTTCGTGATGGACAATGCGCTGCTGTTCGTGACGGCGAAGAAAAAGGAGATGTACACGCAGCTTGTGGCGAACCCGAACGTGGAGCTGTCGCGCACGGCGGCGGACGGCAGCGCGTATCTGCGGTATAAGGGCAAGGCGGTGCTGAACGGGGACGAGGCGGTGAAGGCGAAGGTGCTGGAGGCGTTCCCGTTCTTCGGCAAGAACTTCGGCGACGGGCTGGCGATCTTTCTGGTGGAGCCGGAGATGGTGGGGATCTTCCCGATGAAGGGGGGGCAGGCGAAGACCAAGATCTTCACGAAGCAGGCGCAGCCGGAGTGAGCGGCTGAAAGTGATTTTGCGGGCGGCCCTGCGGGGCCGCCCGCTTTTTTTCTACGCGAGGGGGCGCCATGCGCGTCCGTCGCGGGCGAGGAGGGCGTCGGCGGCGGCAGGGCCGGAGGTGCCGGGGGCGTAGGGGTGGAGGGGGCAGGCGGAGGGGGTGTCGCGCCAGAGGTGGAGGAGGGGCGTGAAGAGGGCCCACGCGGCGGCGATGGTGTCGTTGCGGACGAAGAGGGTGTGGTCGTGGAGCATGGCGTCGAGGAGGAGGCGGGCGTAGGCGTCGGGGGCGTCCAGCTCGTCGCCGAGGTCGGCGTAGTTGAAGGAGAGGGGCAGTTCGCCGAAGCAGAGTTTGGGGCCGGGGCGCTTGGCCTGGAGGTGGAGGCTCATGCCTTCGTCCGGCTGGAGGCGGAGGACGAGGGCGTCGGGCTCGCAGTCGCCGAAGAGGGCGTGGGGGGAGGGTTTGAAGACGAGGGTGATGGTGCTGGTTCTGGCGGCGAGGCGTTTGCCGGAGCGGAGGTAGAAGGGGACGCCTTGCCAGCGGGGGGTGTCGATGAGGAACTTGGCGGCGGCGAAGGTTTCGACGGCGGAGGCGGGGCTGACGCCGGGCTCCTGCCGGTAGCCGTCGTACTGGCCGCGCACGACGCAGGTGTCGGGGGCGTCGGCGGGGAAGGGGCGGATGGCGCGGATGAGGTCGAGCTTGCGGGCGTGGATGGCGTCGGCGGAGAATTCGGCGGGGGCCTCCATGGCGGTGAGGGCGAGCATTTCGAGGAGGTGGTTCTGGAACATGTCGCGGAGGAGGCCCGCGTGCTCGTAGTAGGCGGCGCGGTGCTCGACGCCGAGGGTCTCGGCGACGGTGATCTGGACGTGGTCGATGTGGCGGGCGTTCCAGACGGGCTCGAAGAGGATGTTGGCGAAGCGGAGGATGAGGATGTTCTGGACGGTGTCTTTGCCGAGGTAGTGGTCGATGCGGAAGAGCTGGTCTTCGGCGACGTGCTGGCGGAGGAAGGCGTCGAGGGCGGCGGCGGAGGCGGCGTCGGAACCGAAGGGTTTTTCGAGGAGGAGGTGGCGCCACGCGCCGTGGGCGTGGTCGCTTTCGGCGAGGAGGCCTGCGGCGGAGAGGCGGGCGATGATGGGCTGGCAG